>Ga0105054_10006651_pt1 | contig 16052 bp, 14 predicted proteins | sample BON02_FD_78091 | JGI IMG/M metagenome (GOLD analysis project Ga0105054, IMG submission 78091) | Freshwater microbial communities from Lake Bonney liftoff mats and glacier meltwater in Antarctica - BON-02 (megahit assembly) | ecosystem: Environmental > Aquatic > Freshwater > Ice > Glacier...
ACCGGATATTCGAAGCGCTCCATCCCTTCGCGCCGGATGAACCCCAGCGACATCAGCAGCGTCAGGCCGCCGCCGATCAGGACCAGCGTTTTCATGAAGGCGCCGAAACGGTCGGCAACCACGAGGCTTTCAAAGGCCGTGCCCGAGGGGCCGCTGTTGACCAGAACCCCGGCAACAAGGAAGACCAGCAGGGTCGGCCCGGTGATCAGACGCGTCGAGCCATTGCTGGTGAAGACACCCAGCATCAGCAACGCCATGCCGGCGACCGCCAGCCAGAGTTCGGGCAGGACGATCTGGAGATCGGAGAGTGCGAGTTCGTTCATCACCGTCTCCCTAGTTGCCGGCCGCGTGGGCCATGTCGATTGCCGGCTGGACCTGAGCAACCAGGTTCTCCACCGAGGCATGCATGACGCCAAGGAACGGATCGGGCCAGATGCCCATGATCAGCACGATGATGACCAGTGGTACGAAGTAGGACAGTTCCCGACGGTTGACGTCGAGGATGGTCTTGAGGTCCTCGTGGACCAGCTCGCCGAAGACGACGCGGCGATAGAGCCAGAGCATGTAGGCCGCACCCAGGATGATGCCGGTGGTGGCCAGGAATGCGACCCAGGTGTTGTCCTGGAAGACGCCGACAAAGACCAGGAACTCGCCGACGAAACCGGAAGTGCCCGGCAGGCCGACCGAGGCCAGCATGAAGACCATGAAGATGAAGGCATACATCGGCATGCGGCTGGCCAGACCGCCGTAGCGGCTGATCAAGCGCGTGTGGATGCGGTCGTAGATGACACCGACGCAGAGGAACAAGGCGGCCGAAACGATGCCGTGGGAGAGCATCTGGTAGATGCCGCCCTCGATGCCCTGCTGGTTCAGCGCAAAGATGCCGAGCGTGACGAAACCCATGTGCGCCACCGACGAATAGGCGATGAGCTTCTTCATGTCCTCCTGCATCAGCGCCACCAGCGAGGTGTAGATGATGGCGATGATGGAGAGCGTGTAGATCAGCGGCGTGAAATAGACCGTGGCGTCAGGCAGCATCGGCAGCGAGAAGCGCAGGAAACCGTAGCCGCCCATCTTCAGCAGGACACCGGCCAGGATCACCGAACCCGCGGTCGGGGCCTCGACGTGGGCGTCGGGCAACCACGTGTGGAACGGCCACATCGGCACCTTGACGGCAAACGAGGCAAACATCGCCAGCCACAGCCAGCGCTGCATGTCGGGCGGGAAGCCGAACTCCATCAGTTCGGGAATGCTGGTGGTGCCGGCGATGAAATACATCGTCAGCATGGCGATCAGCAGCAGCACCGATCCGACCAGGGTGTAGAGGAAGAACTTGAAGGCCGCGTAGATCCGCCGGGGGCCGCCCCAGACGCCGATGATCAGGAACATCGGGATCAGCATGGCCTCGAAGAACAGGTAGAACAGGACGAAATCAAGGGCGCAGAAGACGCCGATCATCAGGCCTTCCATGACCAGGAAGGCAATCATGTATTCCTTCACGCGATGCTGGATCGCCTCCCAGGAACACAGGATGCAGGCCGGGGTCAGCACCGCCGAAAGCACGACCAGGAACAGCGAGATGCCGTCGATGCCGATGTAGTACTGGATGCCGTAGGCCGGGATCCAGTCACGCCGCTCGACGAACTGGAACTCCGCGGTCGAGGGATCGAACATGACCCAGATGGCGATGACCACGACCAGCACGATCAGCGAGCACCACAGCGCGGTCAGGCGTGCGTTGTTGGCAACGACCGCCTTGTCCTCGTTGCGGATCGAGATGATGAACACCGCACCGACGAGCGGCAGGAAAATCGCGAGGGAGAGCAACCATTCGGTCATGTCGGTGCCCCTAGCCCCAAGCCCGGAAGAGGAACCAGCTGACGATCACGGCGACACCGATCAGCATGGCAAACGCATAGTGGTAGAGGTAGCCCGACTGCATCGCCTTGGCGCGCCGCGCGATGTTGAGCGTCGCGGCAGCGATGCCGTCGGGACCCAACCCGTCGATCACGGCGCCGTCGCCGGCCTTCCACAACCCGTGGCCCAGGCGCATGGCCGGACGCACGAAGAGCCAGTCGTAGAGTTCGTCGAAGTACCACTTGTTGAGCAGGAACTTGTAGAGCGGCCGGAACATGCTCGCCAGCAGACCGGGAAGCTGCTGCTTCCACATGTAGCCGATGTAGGCCGTCGCGATACCTGCAGCGACGATCGCCATGACCATCGCCTTGACCCAGAACGGGGTCTCCTCGTGGGCCAGTTCGATAACGTTCTGGCCGAGTATCAGGATCGAGTGACCGAAGAATTCATGGCCGCCGTGGCCCGTGAACAGGTCGGCAAAGAAGTAACCGCCGCCGACGGCGCCGGCGGCCAGGACCAGCAGGGGCATCCACATCACCTTGGGCGCCTCGTGGACGTGGGCGAATTCCTCTTCGCTCATCCGTGGGCGGCCGTGGAAGGTCATGATGATCAGGCGCCAGGAGTAGAGCGCGGTCAGGAAGGCCGCCCCGACGCCGAGCCAGAAGGCGTAGTCGCCCATCACGGACGGCGAAACGAAGGCCGATTCGATGATCAGGTCCTTGGAATAGTAGCCCGCAAAGAGCGGAACACCGGCCAGGGCCAGGCTGCCGATCCACATGTAGGCATAGGTGATCGGCATCTTCTTCCAGAGCCCGCCCATGCGGCGCATGTCCTGTTCGCCCTGGACGCCATGGATGACCGAGCCCGAACCCAGGAACAGCAAGGCCTTGAAGAAGGCGTGGGTGAAGAGGTGGAAGATGGCGACCGGATAGGCACCGATGCCGCAGGCAAAGAACATGTAACCAAGCTGGCTGCAGGTCGAATAGGCGATGACCCGCTTGATGTCGTTCTGGCAGATGCCCACGGTCGCGGCAAAGAAGCAGGTCGTGGCGCCGATGAAAGCAACGACGATCAGCGCATCGGGTGCGTATTCGAACATCGGCGAAAGGCGCACGACCATGAAGACGCCGGCCGTGACCATGGTCGCGGCATGGATCAGGGCCGAAACCGGTGTCGGACCTTCCATGGCGTCGGGCAGCCAGGTGTGCAGCGGCATCTGGGCGGACTTGCCCATCGCGCCAACGAACAGCAGCAGGCAGAGCGTGGTCATGATGTCGAGGTTCATGCCCAGGAAGTTGAAGCTCTGCCCGGCGACATCGGGGGTGGCATCGAACACCGCCTCGAACGTGACCGCCTTGAAGACCATGAAGACGCCCATGATGCCGAGCGCAAAGCCGAAATCACTGACACGGTTGACGACGAAGGCCTTGATCGCGGCGGCGTTGGCACTGGGTTTCTTGTACCAGAAGCCGATCAGCAGATAGCTGCAGACGCCCACGCCTTCCCAGCCAAAGAACATCTGGACGAAGTTGTTGGCGGTCACCAGCATCAGCATGGCGAAGGTGAAGAGCGAGAGGTAGGCGAAGAACCGCTGGCGGTGCGGATCGTGGCTCATGTAGCCGATCGAATAGACGTGAACGACCGAGGACACCGTGGTGACGACCACCAGCATCACGGCGGTGAGCTGGTCGACCATGATCGACCAGTCGACCTCGAAGGCGCCGACGTCGATCCAGTTCATCAGCTGGATGGTGCGGACATGGCCTCCGACGGCGATGTCGAAGAAGACGATCCACGAGAGGATCGCGGAGGCCACGAGCAGCACACAGGTCAGGATCGGCGCCCATTTGTCGCCCAGCCAGCGACCGAAGAGGCCCGAGGCGATGGCGCCGACAAGCGGCAGGAAGACGATGGCGGCGTGCACGGTCGATCAGCCCTTCATCAGGTTGATGTCTTCGACCGCGATCGAACCGCGGTTACGGAAATAGACGACGAGAATGGCAAGGCCGATGGCCGCTTCCGCGGCGGCAACGGTGAGCACGAGCATGGCAAAGACCTGGCCGACGAGATCCCCAAGGGAGACCGAGAAGGCCACCAGGTTGATGTTGACTGCCAACAGCATCAGCTCGACCGACATCAGGATGATGATGACGTTCTTGCGGTTGAGGAAAATCCCCAGGATGCCCAGGGTGAACAGGATCGCTGCGATGGTGAGATAGTGGGCAAGACCGATTTCCATGTCAGATGCCCTCCCCCGGACGGATTTTCCTGATCTCGATGGTGTCGCCTGGCTTCTGCGCCACCTGGCGGGAGATCTTCTGACGTTTGATGTCGCGGTGCCGCAGGGTGAGCACGATGGCGCCCATCATGGCGATCAGCAGAATGACGCCCGCCCCCTGGAACAGGAAGACGTAGCGTGTGTAGAGCACCTGGCCCAACTGCGCGGTGTTGGAGAACTCGGACATGCTCGCAGCCGGCACCTGGGCCATGGAGGCAAGTTCGGGTGAAAGCTGCCAGCTTCCGACGACGAAGATCAGTTCGATTGCCAGGACCAGGCCGATCAGGGCGCCGATCGGCAGGTACTGGAGGAATCCCTGGCGCAGTTCCGTCAGGTTGATGTCGAGCATCATGACGACGAAGAGGAACAGCACGGCGACCGCGCCGACATAAACGACGACCAGGATCATCGCCAGGAACTCGGCGCCGATCAGGACAAAGAGGCCGGCGGCGTTGAAGAAGGCCAGAATCAGAAACAACACCGAGTGCACGGGATTGCGCGATCCGATCACCATCACGGCCGATGCCAGGAGCACGGCGGCGAAGAGGTAAAAGGCCAGGGTCTGAAGGATCATCGGTGCGCTCTCTCGGGCTCAGCGATACGGCGCATCGGCGGCGAGACGGGCAGCAATTTCCATCTCCCAGCGATCACCGTTATCGAGCAGCTTCTGCTTGTCGTAGAAGAGTTCGGCGCGTGTCTCGGTGGCGAATTCGAAGTTCGGTCCCTCGACAATGGCGTCGACCGGACAGGCTTCCTCGCACAGGCCGCAATAGATGCACTTGGTCATGTCGATGTCGTAACGCGTCGTACGGCGGCTGCCGTCATCGCGCGGTTCGGCCTCGATGGTAATGGCCTGGGCCGGACAGATCGCCTCGCACAGCTTGCAGGCGATGCAGCGTTCCTCGCCGTTGGGATAACGGCGCAGGGCGTGTTCACCCCGGAAGCGCGGCGACAGCGGGCCCTTTTCGTAAGGGTAGTTCACCGTGGCGCGGCGCTTGAACATGTAGCTGAACGTCTTGGCCATGCCCGAGACAAGCTCGGCCAGGAGAAGCGTCTTGGCGGTGCGGTCGAGAAGCGCCATCAGCGGATCCCTCCTTGGGCGGGGCCGGGCCTTACCATGGTGATCTTCATCGCGGCAACCAATCGAACACCTGCAGCGCGCCGGCAACGACCACGACGGCGCCCAACGAGATCGGCAGGAAGACCTTCCAGCCCAGACGCATGAGCTGGTCGTAGCGGTAACGCGGGAAGGTCGCGCGCACCCAGATGAAGCAGAACAGCATCGCGCCGATCTTCAGCGCGAACCAGATGAACCCGGGAATCCAGTTGAACGGCGCGATATCGAAGGGAGGCAGCCATCCTCCCAGGAACAGCACCGTCCCCAGCGCCGAAAGCAGGATCATGTTGGCGTATTCGCCAAGGAAGAAGAGCGCGAAGGCCATCGCCGAGTATTCGACGTTGTAGCCCGACACCAGTTCGGACTCTGCCTCGGGCAGGTCAAACGGCGCGCGGTTGGTCTCGGCCAGCGCCGAGATGAAGAAGATGACGAACATCGGGAAGAGCGGGATGACGTACCACATGCCCTCCTGCTGCGCGTGCACGATGTCGGTGAGGTTCAGCGAACCGGCACAGATCAGCACCGTGACCAGGACAAAGCCGATGGAAACCTCGTAGGAGACCATCTGCGCGGCCGAGCGCAGGGCGCCGAGGAAGGCGTATTTCGAGTTCGAGGCCCAACCGGCCATGATGATGCCGTAGACGCCCAGCGAGGACACCGCGAACAGGTAGGTGATGCCGACGTTGATGTCGGAGAGCACCCAGACGCCACCCGATGTCTCGTCGAACGGGATCACCGCCCAGCCGACCATGGCCAGGATGAAGGTGATCATCGGCGCCAGGATGAAGATGACCTTGTTGGCGCTCGTCGGAATGATGGTTTCCTTGAGGAACAGCTTGGCGCCGTCGGCGATCGGCTGCAGCAGGCCGAAGGGGCCGACCACGTTGGGGCCCTTGCGGATCTGCATCGCGGCCATGACCTTGCGTTCGGCAAGCGTCAGGTAGGCGACCGAAAGCAGCACCGGAATCAGGATCGCCAGGATCGACAGCACGATCAGCACGAAGGGCCAGGCCCAGTCATCCCAGAACATCGCTCAGCCCTCCGTTCCGGTGGCGGCGACGGGCGTCACGAACGCAGCGCTGCAGCGTTCCATGGTCACCGAGGCACGACTGATGGCGCAGGTGCGGTAGTAGTCCCCGACCGGGCTGGCAAAGGGTTTGTCCGCCATGGCACCGGCGACGCCGAAATCCTGCCAGGCCGCAGGCGTGATCTCGTCGAATGCGGCCAGATGCGGCACCGCCTTCTGCATCGCCTCGCGCAGTTCGGCATGGTTGTCGAACGGCAGGGGCTGACCCAGGATGCCCGACAGGGCCCGCAGGATCGCCCAGTCCTCGCGCGCCTCACCCGGAGGAAAGACAGCGCGGGTGGCATGCTGGGGCCTGCCCTCCAGATTGACGTAGGTGGCGTCCTTCTCGGTATAGGCAGCAGCCGGAAGGATGACATCGGCGGCCGCGGCACCGGCATCGCCGTGATGGCCGATGTAGATGACGAAGGCGTCCTTCAGTGCCGCGGTATCGATCTCGTCGGCGCCGAGCAGGATCACCGTATCGATGGCGCCGGAACGGGCGCCATCAAGGATCGCTGCGGTGTCCTTGCCGCCGGCTCCGGGAACAAACCCGATATCGAGCGCGCCGACGCGCGAAGCCGCCGTCTGCAGCACATTGAAGCCGTTCCATTCGTCGACCACCACACCGTAGCGTTCCGCGACTGCCCGGGCCGCGGCCAGAACGGCAGCACCGTCGGGCCGCGCCAGCGCACCGGCGCCGACAATCACCATGGGCCGCTCGGCGGCCTGCAGGATTTCGGCAAAACCGCCCTGCCCCTGGGCCAGATGCGTCAGGCTTTCGGGACCAGCACCCAGGTTCGTCACCGGGAAGGTCAGATCGAGCGCCGGTCCGACCGAAGCGACCTTGAAGCCGCCGCGGCGCCAGCGCTTGCGCAGGCGGGCGTTGACCAGAGCGGCCTCGTGACGGGGATCGCAGCCGATCAGCAGGCAGGCGTCGGCTTCTTCGATACCGGCGATGGTCGTGTTGAAGAGCCAGGAGGCGCGCACGCTCGGATCGACCGCCATGCCGTCCTGGCGGCAATCGAGATTGGCCGAACCCAGGTTGGCCATCAGGCTCTTGGCGGCAAACAGCGTCTCGCAATCGACTAGATCGCCCGCAATGGCGGCGATCTTTGTCCCCTCGCGACCCTGCAGACGGGCGGCAACCGCAGCGATGGCATCCTGCCAGGAAACCTTGGCTAGCTTGCCGCCCTGCTTGAGCCAGGGGGCGTCGAGACGGCGGCGGGTCAGGCCATCGATGGCAAAGCGGGTCTTGTCGGAGATCCACTCCTCGTTGATGTCCTCGTGCAGGCGCGGCAGCACGCGCAGCACTTCGCGCCCGCGCGCGTCGATGCGGATGTTGCTGCCCACCGCATCCATGACATCGACGGATTCGGTCTTCTTGAGTTCCCAGGGCCGGGCGATGAAGGCGTAAGGCTTGGAGGTCAGCGCGCCGACCGGGCAGAGGTCGATGATGTTGCCCGACATCTCGCTGTCGATGCCGCGCTCGACATAGGTCGTGATCTCGCTGTCCTCGCCGCGCCCGGTCATGCCGAGCTCGGGAACACCCGCGATCTCCTCCATGAACCGCACGCAGCGGGTGCAGTGGATGCAGCGCGTCATGAAGGTCTTCACCAGGGGACCGAAGTCCTTCTCCTGGACCGAACGCTTCATCTCGTCGTAGCGGCTGATGCCCTTGCCGTAGCCCATGGCCTGGTCCTGCAGATCGCACTCGCCGCCCTGATCGCAGATCGGGCAATCGAGCGGATGGTTGATCAGCAGGAACTCCATGGCGCCCTTCTGGGCCTTGGCCGCAATCGGGCCGCGCGTGCGCACGACCATGCCGTCGGCGATCGGCTGGGCGCAGGACGCCACTGGCTTGGGCGCCTTCTCGACCTCGACAAGACACATGCGACAGTTGCCCGCGATCGACAGGCGATCGTGGAAGCAGAAACGCGGCACCTCGGCGCCGGCCAGCTCGCAGGCCTGGAGCAGGGTGAGGCGCTTGTCGACCTCGATCTCCTTGCCGTCGATCGTGAGCTTGACGGTATCGACCATGACTGCCCTTCCCTACTCTGCCGCGACGGCGGCGGAGCCGCGATAGGCGTGGATGCGACGCTCCATCTCCGGGCGGAAATGCCGGATCAGGCCCTGAATCGGCCAGGCCGCGGCATCGCCCAGGGCGCAGATGGTATGGCCCTCGACCTGGGTCGTGACCTCCAGCAGCATGTCGATCTCCGCGATCGTCGCACGGCCTTCGATCATCCGGCCCATCATGCGCATCATCCAGCCGGTGCCCTCGCGGCACGGCGTGCACTGGCCGCAGCTTTCATGTTTGTAGAACTTCGACAGGCGCCAGATGGCGCGCACGATGTCGGTCGAGGTGTCCATGACGATGACGGCCGCCGTGCCCAGGCCCGACTTCACCTCCTTGAGGCTGTCGAAATCCATCAGGACCTCGTCGCAGGTCGGCTTGGGGATGCAGGGCACCGAGGAGCCGCCGGGGATGATGGCCAGCAGGTTGTCCCAGCCGCCGCGCACGCCGCCGGCATGACGCTCGATGAGTTCCTTGAGCGGAATGCCCATTTCCTCTTCGACGTTGCACGGCGTGTTCACGTGACCGGAAATACAGAAAATCTTGGTGCCGGTGTTCTTCGGGCGGCCCAGGGAGGCGAACCACTCGCCGCCGCGGCGCATGATGGTCGGGACGACCGCCACGGTCTCGACGTTGGTCACCGTCGTCGGGCAGCCGTAGAGGCCGGCTGCGGCCGGGAACGGAGGCTTCAGGCGCGGCTGGCCCTTCTTGCCTTCCAGGCTCTCCAGCAGCGCGGTTTCCTCGCCGCAGATGTAGGCGCCGGCGCCGCGATGAAGATAAACGTCGAAATCGAAACCCGAACCGCTGGCGTTCCTGCCGATCAGGCCGGCGTCATAGGCCTCGTCGATGGCGCGCTGCAGGGCGACGGCCTCGGCATAGAACTCGCCGCGGATGTAGATGTAGGCCGCCGTGGCACGCATCGCGAAACCCACGATCAGGCAGCCCTCGACCAGCTTGTGCGGGTCGTGGCGCATGATCTCGCGGTCCTTGCAGGTGCCGGGCTCGCTCTCGTCGGCGTTGACGACGAGGAAGGCCGGCTGGCCCTCGGGGCGCTGCTTGGGCATGAACGACCACTTCAGGCCGGCCGGGAAACCCGCGCCGCCGCGGCCGCGCAGTTCCGATTTCTTGGCCTCGTCGACGATCCACTCGGGCCCCTTCTCCAGGATGCCCTTGGTGCCGTCCCAGTCGCCGCGCGACTTGGCGGCATCCAGCAGCGGACTCTCGAAACCGTAGAGATTGGTGAAGATGCGATCCTTGTCCTGCAGCATGTCAGGCTCCGCCCTTCAGGGTCGTGCGCCCGCCCTCGGGCTCCGAGGTGTGACGGCCGTTCTGGGGGCCCGGTTTGACTGCGTCGCCGCGCTGCAGGGCTTCCAGCAGGCCGACCATGGTCTGGGGCGTGAGATCCTCGAAGAAATCGTCGTTGATCTGGACCATGGGCGCGTTGGCGCAGGCGCCCAGGCACTCGACCTCCTTCAGCGTGAACTTGCCGTCGGCGGTCGTCTCTTCCCAGTCGATACCCAGATGTTTCTTGCAGGCATCGACGATGCCGTCGCTGTCGCGCAGCATGCAGGGCGTCGTGGTGCAGACCTGGATCAGGTACTGACCGACCGGCTCCAGATTGTACATCGTGTAGAAGGTCGCGACCTCATAGACGCCGACCCTGGGCATCTCGAGCATGTCGGCGACCACGTCCATCGCCGCGACAGGCACCCAGCCCATCTGGCGCTGCACGATGTAGAGCAGCGGCATGACTGCGCTCTGCTGGCGACCGGCCGGATACTTGGCGATCGTGGCCTTTGCTTCCGCCAGGCTTTCGGGCGTGAAGGCAAAGCTGGCCGGCTGATGCTCCGGCGCGCTGGGACGTCCGCGTGCCAGACTCATCGATCGACCTCCCCGAAAACGATATCCATGCTGCCCACGATGGCGGAGGCATCGGCCAGCATGTGGCCCTTGCAGAGAAAGTCCGTCGCCGAAAGGTGGAGGAACCCCGGACCACGGATGCGGCAGCGGTACGGCTTGTTGCCGCCGTCGGAGACGAGATAGACGCCGAATTCACCCTTGGGCGCCTCGACGGCGACGTAAACCTCGCCCTCGGGCACATGGTAACCCTCGGTGTAGAGCTTGAAGTGATGGATCAGCGCTTCCATCGAGTTCTTCATCTCGCTGCGCGGCGGCGGCGCGACCTTGGGATCGGTCGTCTTGACCGGGCCGGTCGGCATGTCGGCGATGGCCTGCTTGATGATGCGGATGGACTGCCGCATTTCCTCGAGGCGCACCATGTAGCGCTCGAAACAGTCGCCGGTCTTGCCGACGGGAATGTCGAAATCCATCTCGCCATAGACGTCGTAGGGCTGCGACTTGCGCAGGTCCCAGGGGACACCCGCCGAACGCAGCATGGGGCCCGTGAACCCCCAGTCGATGGCATCTTCCTGCGAGATCATGCCGATCTCGATGGTGCGCTGTTTGAAGATGCGGTTGTTGTTGAGCAGGTGCTCGATGTCGGCGATCACGGCCGGCAGGGTGTCGACATAGTCGTCGATGGTCCTGGCCAGGCCGGCCGGCATGTCGCGGCCGACGCCGCCGGGGCGAAAGTAGGCCGCGTGCATGCGCGCACCCGAAACCGCCTCGTAGAACTCCATCAGCTTCTCGCGCTCCTCGAAGGCCCACAGGGCCGGCGTCAGGGCGCCCACGTCCATGGCGAAGGTCGTGACGTTGAGCAGATGGTTGAGCAGACGGGTGATCTCGGAAAACAGCACCCGGATGAACTGGGCGCGGCGCGGCACCTCGATGCCCAGAAGCTTCTCGGTCGCCAGAGCGAAGGCGTGCTCCTGATTCATCGGCGAGACGTAGTCCAGCCGGTCGAAATAGGGCACCGCCTGCAGGTAGGTCTTGTACTCGATCAGCTTTTCGGTGCCGCGATGCAGCAGGCCGATATGGGGATCGGCGCGCTCGACGACTTCGCCGTCCATCTCCAGCACCAGGCGCAGCACACCATGGGCGGCCGGATGCTGCGGACCGAAGTTGATGGTCGTCGTCTTGATCTCGACCTCAGCCATGATCGTTGCCTCCCTCGGCCTTCTCGTCGCCGGGAAGGAAGTCGCGCGAACCCTCCCACGGCGAGAGGTAGTCGAAGTTGCGGAAGGCCTGGGTCAGCTTGACCGGTTCGTAGATCACGCGTTTCTCGTCCTCGTCGTAACGCATCTCGACATAGCCGGTCAGCGGGAAATCCTTGCGCTGGGGATGCCCCTCGAAACCGTAGTCGGTGAGAATGCGGCGCAGGTCGGGATGGCCCGTGAAATAGATGCCGTACATGTCCCAGACCTCACGCTCGAGCCAGAGCGCTGCGCTCCAGACGTCGACCATGGAAGGCACCGGCATCGCCTCGCCGACCGCCACCTTGATACGCAGGCGCCGGTTATGGCGCAGCGAAAGCAGGTTGTAGACGACATCGAAGCGCTCGGGGCGCTGCGGCCAATCGACTGCGGTGACATCGATCAACTGGCGGAAGCTGCAATCGGTGTCGTCGCGCAGCCACGTCATCAGATCGACCAGACGATCACGCGTGGCGTGCAGCGTCGCCTGGCCACGGTCGAAGGTGGTTTCGCCCACGGTATCGGAGAAGCGCACGGCGGCGGCGGCACCGATTTCGATCAGAGCTTCGGACATGACTCGGTTCCCGATCGTCTAGCGGCGAATGGTGCCCGTGCGCCTGATCTTCTTCTGCAGTTGCAGAATGCCATAGACCAGGGCCTCCGCCGTCGGCGGACAGCCGGGAACATAGATATCGACGGGCACGATGCGGTCGCAGCCGCGCACCACCGAATAGGAATAGTGATAGTAGCCGCCGCCGTTGGCGCACGAGCCCATCGAGATGACCCAGCGCGGCTCGGGCATCTGGTCGTAGAGCTTGCGCAACGCCGGGGCCATCTTGTTGCACAGGGTGCCGGCGACGATCATCACGTCCGACTGGCGCGGAGACGCGCGCGGAATGACGCCGAAGCGGTCAAGGTCGTAGCGGCTCATGTAGGCGTGGATCATCTCGACGCCACAGCACGCCAAACCGAAGGTCATCGGCCACAGGCTGCCGGTGCGTGCCCAGTTGACCAGCTTGTCGACGTTGGAAAAGACAAAACCCTTGTCCTGGATTTCCTGACTGACGCGCTTGAGCAGCGCATCCTGGTCGGCACCCGGCGGGATGTCGGCGAGAAGCGGTTCTACTCCCATTCGAGAGCTCCCTTGCGCCATTCGTAGACGAAGCCGACGGTCAGCACGCCCAGGAAGACGACCATCGACCAGAAGCCGAACAACCCGATTTCCGAGAGCGAGACCGCCCAGGGAAAGAGGAAGGCGACTTCGAGGTCGAAGATGATGAAGAGGATGGAGACGAGATAGAAGCGGACATCGAAACGGCCGCGAGCGTCCTCGAACGGGTCGAAACCGCATTCGTAGGCCGAGAGTTTCTCGGGATCCGGATTCTTCGGGCCGACCAGCCAGGAAGCGCCGATCATGACGCAGGCCATGGCGGTGGCTAGGCCGAGGAAAATCAGGATGGGTAGGTATTCTCTGAGGAGGTCGGTCATGGCTCCGGTTCCGTTCGCGCCCTCTTATATTGTCCGGGGCCGCGGCTGTGAAGGCAGAACTCGGCTCGGCATCCACATCCGGGACCATGCTGGCGCAGCGAGCACACCGCCCGCCGGGGCGGACATCACAGGTCGAAGGCGTGGGGAAAGTGGCGGGAGTGACGGGACTCGAACCCGCGACCTCTGGCGTGACAGGCCAGCGCTCTAACCAACTGAGCTACACCCCCTTGGGGCAGGGGTGAATTAGGGTAGCCACCCCGGACTGTCAAGGAGATTGCCGCACTTCTGCGACAGGAAAGTGGTGGGCGATGACGGGTTCGAACCGCCGACCTACTGGGTGTAAACCAGCCGCTCTTCCAGCTGAGCTAATCGCCCGCTCTATGGCAGTAAAAACGCAGCCCTGACCATGGTGTCAAGACTGCCGCACAAATGGAAACCGCCGGCCATCTTGCGACGGCCGGCGGCCCGAAAGCTCCTTGTCAGGACGCGATCAGTTGACCGCATCCTTGAGCGCCTTGCCAGCCTTGAACTTGGGCTGCTTGGACGCCGGGATATTGATCTTTTCACCGGTGCGAGGATTGCGGCCCTCGCTGGCGGCACGGGAAGCAACGGAGAAGGTGCCGAAGCCCACGAGCCGGACCTCCGAACCTTTTGCCAGTGCATCCGAGATCGAATCGAAAACAGAGTCGACGGCGCGCGCAGCATCGGCCTTGGTCAGCTCTGCACTGTCAGCAACGGCAGCTACGAGGTCATTCTTGTTCACGGTAAAGCCCCCTCCCACGATCGGCGGTTGGCGATGGATGAATTTGGTTTGCTTATGTTCGGGCATCCCCAGAGCGTCATGATTCTAACGCCCGCAACCACGAAAGGTCAACGCGGCAAGTGCCAGGATTCGCAGATTTCTGCGCCTCCTGTGGATGGCGGGTGTCCTGAGGGAGCCATCGGGACGTCAAAATTGTGATGTTTGCGACCGCCGTCGTCGCTGCTGGCCCGCTCATGACGCTCATGATCGCTGTACGAATCGAAAGCGCGGCGCCCTTGCGGACGCCGCGCCATTCGAAACGACAGGTAACGATCAGTGGGTGAGCGCGGCGCCCTGATCGTCGACTTCACCCGAGGCCGGGACTTTCTTGACCTCGTCGTCCTCGTTCCACTCGATGGCGACCGGCGCCTCGACCAGAGCGTGGGCGATGACCTCATCGACCGTGGACACCGGAATGATCGTGATGCCTTCCTTCACGTTGTCGGGAATGTCGGCGAGATCCTTTTCGTTGTCCTGAGGGATCAGCACGGTCTTGATGCCGCCGCGATGGGCAGCCAGCAGCTTCTCCTTCAGGCCGCCGATGGGCAGGACGCGCCCGCGCAGCGTGATCTCGCCGGTCATGGCGACCGAACACTTCACCGGAATGCCGGTCAGCGCCGACAGGATCGCCGTGAACATGCCGATGCCGGCCGAGGGGCCGTCCTTGGGCGTCGCGCCCTCGGGAACGTGGACGTGGATGTCCCTGCGGTCGAAGATCGTAGGCTTGAGGCCCAGTGCCGGGGCCCGCAGACGCACGTAGCTCTTGGCCGCCTGGATCGACTCCTGCATGACGTCGCCGAGCTTGCCGGTGATCGTCATCTTGCCCTTGCCGGGCATGACGATCGCCTCGATCGAGAGCAGCTCGCCGCCGACTTCGGTCCAGGCCAGGCCGGTGACGACACCGACCAGATCCTCGAGTTCGGCCTCGCCGTAGCGGTACTTGCGAATGCCGGCGTATTTGTCGAGATTCTCCGGAGTGACTTCCACCGACACGACGCCGTCTGCAACGATCTCGCGTACCGCCTTGCGCTGAAGATTGGCGATCTCGCGCTCGAGGTTACGGACGCCGGCTTCCCGCGTGTAGTAGCGGATCAGGTCGCGCAGACCGTCCTGCGTAATCGACCACTCGCCCTCCTTCAGGCCGTGGCCTTCAAGCTGCTTGGCGACCAGGTGATCCTGAGCGATGCGGACCTTCTCGTCCTCGGTGTAGCCGGTCAGCCGGATCAGCTCCATGCGATCGAGCAGCGGCTGGGGAATCCGGGTCGTGTTCGCCGTGGTGACGAACATGACGTCGGACAGGTCGTAGTCGACCTCCAGATAGTGATCGTTGAAGCTGGCGTTCTGTTCGGGATCGAGCACCTCGAGCAGAGCCGAGCTGGGATCACCCCGCCAGTCGTTGCCCAGCTTGTCGATCTCGTCGAGCAGGAACAGCGGGTTCGATGACTTGGCCTTCTTCATGCCCTGGATGATCTTGCCCGGCATCGAACCGATGTAGGTCCGGCGATGGCCCCTCACCTCGGCCTCGTCGCGCACGCCGCCCAGCGACATGCGCACGAAGTTGCGCCCGGTCGCCTTGGCGATCGACTTGCCCAGCGAGGTCTTGCCGACACCCGGAGGGCCGACCAGACACAGAATCGGGCCGCGCAGCTTGGAACTCCTCACCTGCACCGCAAGATATTCGATGATCCGCTCCTTGACCTTCTCCAGGCCGAAGTGGTCGGCGTCGAGCACCTCCTGGGCGAGCTTGAGGTCCTTCTTCAGCTTGGTGCGCTTTTTCCACGGGATGGAGAGCATCCAGTCGAGGTAGTTGCGCACGACCGTGGCCTCGGCCGACATCGGGCTCATGGTCCGCATCTTCTTGAGCTCGGCCATGGCCCGCTCGCGGGCTTCCTTGGTCAGGCGGGTCTTCTTGATCTTCTCTTCGTACTCGCCGGCCTCGTCGCGGCCGTCTTCACCCTCGCCGAGCTCCTTCTGGATCGCCTTCATCTGCTCGTTGAGATAGTACTCGCGCTGGGTCTTCTCCATCTGGCGCTTGACGCGACCACGGATGCGCTTCTCGACCTGCAGCACGCCGATCTCGCCCTCGATCAGGGCATAGACCCGCTCAAGCCGCTCCAGCACGGAGTTGACCTCGAGCAGAGCCTGCTTGTCGGAAACCTTGATCGTCAGGTGCGAGGCGACGGTGTCGACCAGCTTGCCGTAGTTCTCGATCTGGTTGAGAGAGACCAGGACCTCGGGCGGGATCTTCTTGTTGAGTTTGACGTATTCCTTGAACTGG
>Ga0105054_10006653_pt1 | contig 16050 bp, 16 predicted proteins | sample BON02_FD_78091 | JGI IMG/M metagenome (GOLD analysis project Ga0105054, IMG submission 78091) | Freshwater microbial communities from Lake Bonney liftoff mats and glacier meltwater in Antarctica - BON-02 (megahit assembly) | ecosystem: Environmental > Aquatic > Freshwater > Ice > Glacier...
AAACCATCGTTAAAGTCTGGCCATGTTGGACCGTTGCCAGCGATCGTTTCAAGGAAATCTTTGGCCTCAATTATAATTTGATCTTGGTAGCCTGTGCCATGGCCCGGACCTTGGCAAAACGGTAAATAATCTGGATGTTCCGGGCCGATTAGGATTTTGCGAAAACCGCGCGTCGCTTCTGACCCTTCAGAAAGGTAAAGCCACAGCGCATTCTGATCTTCTTGATCAAAACGGATCGCGCCTTTGGTGCCATTAACTTCATACACATAGCCCATTTTGCGCCCCGTCGCAGCCCGGCTTGAAAATATATGCCCCATGGCGCCCGACTGAAAGCGGCACATCATTTGCACTTGGTCATCATTTGTCACTGGCCGCGGCCCATTTGGGCTGGGGCGTGTGGCATGCAGGGTTTCAATTTCAGCGTTCAGACTGGCAATCGGCCCCATGAGCGCTAAAGCCGCGTTGATTATATGCGGTGCCAAGTCGCCAATCGTGCCGTTCGCTTCACCCTCTGTGCGCCAACTGGCTGGCAGGTTTGGGTCGGCATAAAAATCTTCGGTATGTTCGCCACGAAACCATGTAATTTTGCCCAATGTGCCATTGGTCAATAGCTTGCGCGCAAACTGGCTGGCGGGGGTGCGGATGTAGTTATAGCCAACCATATTGGCCACCCCTGCGGCCTTGGCGGCATTCACCATGGCTTGGCTATCAGCCAACGTGGCCCCCATTGGTTTTTCACACAATACCGGTTTGCCCAAAGCCAGCGCAGCACAAGCAATTTCGCGGTGAAGCGCCTGAGGTGTGGCAATCACCACGGCCTCAACCTTTGGGTCATTCACCAACACCCGCCAGTCATCTGTCGCGCGGGCAAAACCATAAGCGGCACGATAGGTTTCGGCACTTTCTGGCGTGCGAGCGCTAATCATTTCAAGCCGGGGTCGCAGGGTTGTATTAAACACCGCGCCAACCGAAGCCATGGCAACCGCGTGGGCCTTGCCCATATAGCCGCCACCGATGATGCCGATGCCAATATCTGCCATATTTCTCCCGGCGTCATTGCGTTGCATTTAGAATTTGCAACCGGTTGCAAATTTAGTATCCTATGACGCGGCCAACCGTCAACTGGCCGAGTATGACACCGGGGCAGAAATGATTCAAATTTCTGGCATTGCCGCTATGCTAGGCCGCAGCGCTACGGTGCAATTAATGATATGAGGTTGGCATGATTGATCTGTCATCAAATCGCTTTTTGGTTATCGGCCGCGCCGGGATGGACCTTTACCCAGACCCACCCGGCACAAAAACCGAAGACGCGACCAAGTTTTTTGCCTGCCTAGGTGGCTCATCTGGCAATATTGCTGTCGCGCTTACCAAACATGGCGCGCGATGCGCCTTGGTTACATCGGTGTCAGACGACGCGGTTGGCCGCTTTACGTTGAATGAACTTGATAAATATGGTGTCGACCGGCGCTATGTAAAAACCGTGGGTGGAGAATTTCGCAACACGCTTGCCATTGTTGAAACCCGCGTCGAAGATCATCAATCTGTCATCTATCGCAACGGCGCTGCCGATTTTCAGATGCTACCCGAAGATGTGGCCAGACCCGATTACGCCGATTATGCGGCCTTAATTACCACGGGCACAGTGCTTGCCGCCCAACCATCACGCGATGCAACATTTCAAGCCTTTGATCGCGCCCGCGCCGCTGGCCTGCCGCTGATCTTTGATATTGATTATCGCCCATATAGCTGGCCTTCTGCGCAAGATGCCGCTGAAACCTATTCGCGTGCCGCTGATTATTGCGATGTGATTATTGGCAATGATGTTGAGTTTGGATTTATGGCGGGCGGCTATGACAAGGGTTTAGAAAAGGCCCGTGCACTTGCCAAAGCTGGTGCCGCCATTGTGGTTTACAAAATGGGCGAATTGGGTGCGATTACCTTTTCAGCAGAGGATGAGTATCGCACAGGGATTTATGCTGTGACAGCGCTGAAACCCACGGGTGCAGGTGATAGTTTTATGGGCGGCTTTGTGGCAGCTTTGGCCGCTGGGCATGGGTTGCAAGACGCTGTTCTGCGTGGCTCAGCCTGTGCATCCATTGTTGTGGGCCGCGTTGGCTGTGCACCCGCCATGCCCACCACTGCCGAGCTTGAGGAATTTTTAGCCAACCATCCCGGCCCAAGCCATACCTAAAAGGACCAAAAACAGTGCATATACCCCCGTTTAACAACCAAAACCGTGCAATTGTGGATAGCGATGACAGCTGCGTACCGCTGAATTATTTTAACATCGTAAAGCTAATGCGCGGGCAGGTGTTTGAATATCAGGTGCCGGGCTATGAAACCTGCATCGTACCAGCCACCGGCACGATTGATGTTGATGTTGAAGGCGTGGCCTTTGCGGCGCTGGGCAATCGGGGCGTTGATGTGTGGGATGGCGAACCCGAAGGGGCTTATGTGCCAAGCGGTGCAGCGGTGCGCATGGTGTGCCAAAGCGAACATGCAGAAGTATTTGTGGCGGGTGCGAAGTTTGACAAGGTGCTTGACCCGTTTGACGTGCGAGGTGATGGCATCGACAAGGTGCAATACGGCTCAGATGACACCAAAACCCATCGCAAAATCAAGCATATCCTTGGCCAGAAGCAGGCCAATAAGGTTGGGCGGTTATTGGTCAGCGAGCTTTACACCGTTGGCGCGGGCGGATGGTCGGGCTTTCCTAGCCACAAACATGACACAGACCGACTACCGCTCGAAACACGCCATGACGAAACTTATAACTTTCGCTTTCGTCCCGACCACGGTTCGGGTTTGCAAATGCTCCAACGGGTTGATAATGAGCCGGGTGAGGCTTTTCACATCGTCAATGGTTCAACCATTTGCATTGATAGCGGCTATCATCCGTGTTGCGTGCTACCGGGCTACGACATGTATTATTTCACAATATTGGGTGGGCTTAGCCAGCGTCCGCTGGTGCAGTTCTTCCAACCAACTCACGCCTATCAGGTAGAAACGATCCCCGGGATCAAAGACATGGTGGCTAAGTTTAAATGACGCTTGTAACCCTAGCTGAGGTTCTTCAACCCGCCCTAAAGGGTGGCTATGCAGTGGGTGGTCTGGTCTGCCTAGGCTGGGAAGATATGCGCGCCTATGTTGCCGCTGCCGAAGCTGAAAATGCCCCGGTTATTTTGCAAGCCGGGCCAAGTTGCCGCGCGCATACACCGCTGCCGATACTGGGGAAAATGTTTCGGTATCTGGCGGAATCCGCGTCGGTGCCCATCGTCGCGCATTTGGACCATGGCTATACATTTGAAGATTGCAAAATGGCGCTTGATGCTGGGTTTACATCACTGATGTTTGACGGGTCGCGCAAGGAATTGGCGCAAAACATTGATGAAACGGCCGCGATTGCCGAACTGGCGCATGCTGCGGGTATTTCCTGTGAGGGAGAGATCGGGTTTGTCGGGTATTCTGGCGGTGAAAATTCAGCTGGAACCGACCCGGAGGAGGCGGCACGTTTTGCCCGCGAAACCGGCGTTGACGCCATGGCCATTTCGGTTGGCAATGTGCATTTGCAACAAGATAAGGAAGGTGGGCTCGACATGGCGCGCATCCGCGCAATTGAGGCGCTAACAGATGTGCCCTTGGTTATTCATGGCGGTTCGGGTGTGCCGGTTGCCCAACGGCGCTTGCTGGCGACAACCAGCAAAGTTTGCAAATTCAATATCGGAACCGAATTGCGCATGGCCTTTGGCGCAGCGCTGCGCCAAGCCGTGAATGCTGACCCAGATCGTTTTGATAGGGTGACCATTTTGAAAGAAACCCAAGCGCCGGTCGTTGCCGCCGCGCGTGAAGTGTTGCGCGCGTTTGGTGCGCCACCGCAGCGGCTGGACTAGCTTTCGGCCAGTTTTTCGGTCGCCCAAACTTCGAATTGCAGCAACTCTTCGATGGCGGATTGCAGGGTTTCAATGCGAGATTTCAAAACCGCAACTTGCTCATGTGCACGCTCAACCAACATTTCCATTTGTTCGGTGTTTTTATCGCTGCCATTATAAAGGCTTAGCCATTTTCGCACATCTTCAAGCGGAAATTCCATGCGGCGGGCGCGCAATATCAAGGTTAACCGCGCATGCTCGCGCGGTCCATATAGGCGTTTTCGTCCTACCTTTTCGGGGCTTAGCAGTTCAATATACTCATAATAACGCAACGCGCGGGGCGTTACATTGTAACGCTCACACATTTCCTGCAGGGTGCTTTTGGGCGCAGTTGTCATTAAACTTCCTCAACTGACGTTACGTCACCTTACACAGAACGAGTCGTTTCCCCAAGCAGATACGCAAGACTTTAGAAGTTAGCAAAAACACTTTGACAATCGGCTAGGGTGTTTGTGTTATGCATCTAACTTAACGAGGCAGCACATGAGCGACGACCCAGAGCAGAATGACCGCAAGGCAAAAATTGCAAAGCAATTTATCGAATCCATTCCCCATTCGCGCGATTTGGGCATGCGTATTGATGCGATTGGCGCTGGCGTGGCCCGGCTAAGTATTGGATATGATAAACGTTTTATTGGGGATGCCGAAAGCGGTGTGCTGCATGGCGGTGTTGTGACCGCATTGCTAGATACCGCCGCTGGGGCCGCTGTAATGGCGCATGAAAGCCAACCACAATCAACCGCGACGCTGGATTTGCGCATTGATTATATGCGCCCTGCCAAGGCTGGCCAGCGGATTGAGGCACATGCCGAATGCTACCGGGTAACCCGCTCAGTTGCGTTTGTGCGCGCAACGGCCAGCGATGGCGGTGATGGGCCCGTGGCTACAGCCGCCGGTGCCTTCACCATAGAACGGGCTAAAGTATGAGTCGCAGCCCCAATGAACCCGTGCAAGATGTCAAACAACGCCGGGATGCGGCGCTGGAGCAACTCGTCCAGCGCATTCCCTATGCACGCCATCTCAACGTTCAGTTTGATCGGCGTGGTGATGAGCTAACCGCCCGGCTACCCTATGCAGATCGGCTTATCGGTAACCCAATGGTGCCCGCATTGCATGGCGGCGCAGTGGGTGCTTTTCTTGAGATCGCAGCACAAATAGAGCTAAGTTGGTCGATTATCTGGGATGTGATGGAGGGTGACGGGCCCGGTGCGGCTGCAATTGAGGTTGGGCAATTTCCGCCCATGCCAAAAACAATTGACTTTACGGTTGATTATTTGCGCTCTGGCCGCCCCCGCGATGCCTATGCGCGCGCGCGCGTTAACCGGCAAGGACGGCGCTATGCGTCTGTGCATGTTGCCGCCTGGCAAGACAATCGTGACCGCCCGTTTGCCATGGCGGTGGGCCATTTCTTAATGCCCGAACCCCATGTCACCCCGCTGTGACGCCAGAAAGCATAACCCATCGGCGCGTGCTAAAATCGGCGATCCCGATTATTTTGGCCAATGCCTCTGTGCCCATATTAGGCGCAGTTGATACCGGAGTGATTGGCCAGCTTGGCCTTGCCGCACCCATAGGCGCCGTAGGCATTGGGGCGATTATCCTAAGCTCGCTTTACTGGTTATTTGGGTTTTTGCGGATGGGCACAACGGGCTTGGTTGCGCAGGCTGTTGGCGCAAAAAATCCGGCTGAGGCCAGCGCATTGCTGATGCGTGGGCTTATTGTTGGCGGGTTGGCGGGGCTGGGTCTGATTGCGCTGCACTACCCGCTGTTCATGCTCGCATTATGGATATCACCGGCCAGTGACGATGTTGAATCGCTTGCTTGGATTTATCTGAGCGTGCGGATATGGGCAGCCCCCGCAGCGATCGCTATTTATGCGTTGACTGGCTGGCTAATAGGCCAAGAGCGGATGCGCGCCGTTTTGGTGCTGCAATTGGGTATGAACCTGCTGAATATCACCCTCGATATCTGGTTTGTTTTGGGGCTGGGTTGGGGTGTGCCGGGCGTGGCCTTAGCAACACTAATAGCCGAGTTTTCAGGCCTCGCGCTGGCGCTTTACCTGTGCCGTGATGCATTTGCGGGCCGGGCATGGATGAACCGTGCCCGCATTTTTGACCGGGCGCGCATTGCGCGTATGCTGGTTGTAAATGGCGATATCATGCTGCGTTCGGTTTTACTGCTGGCAGCTTTCCAAGCCTTCATGTTCATCGCGGCCGGGCTGGGTGATAATGCGCTCGCGGCCAATCAGGTGCTTATGCAATTCATTCATATCACCGCCTATACGCTGGATGGGTTCGCCTTCGCTGTAGAAGCCCTAGTGGGCGCCGCCTTTGGCGCTGGTGCTGTTTCAACTCTGCGCCGCGCGGTTTATATTTGTGGGCTATGGTCGGCCATTGGCGCTGTTATCATGGCGCTCGGGTTTTGGCTGCTTGGACCGTGGCTGATTGATACCATGTCCACCAATGTTGAAGTGCGTGCCGAAGCACGGCTTTATATGGTGTGGGTCGTGCTTGGCCCGTTGATAGGCTTTTCAAGCTGGTTTTTGGATGGTGTTTATATTGGAGCCACAGAAACCCGCGCTATGCGCATTGCCATGCTACAATCATTTGCGGTGTTTGTGGTGGCGCTTTTGCTGCTTGTGCCGCTTTGGGGAAACCACGGGTTATGGCTGGCGATGATGGTGTTTTACGTCGCCCGCACAATTACGCTTGGGCTCCGATATAAGGGGATTGAAGCGGCGGCTTACAACCAATCACTGCGGCCTGTTCCCACGGCTTCGGCAACCGATTGAAACCCTTCTTGCTGCAAAATTTCATCCAATTCGCGCGCGATTGTGTTCACCAAGCCAATGCCGCCGTAAACCAGCGCCGAATATAACTGCACGGCTGAAGCCCCAGCACGGATTTTGGCATAGGCCTGCGCACCCGTTGCAATGCCACCAACCCCAATGAGTGGGATTTCGCCATTCAAACGGGCTGAAAGCTGCGCCAATATATGGGTTGATCGTTCAAACAGTGGCGCACCCGAAAGCCCGCCAGCTTGGTCACGATATGCTGAGGTTAGGGCGTCGCGCGCCAAGGTGGTGTTGGTGGCGATTATGCCGTTCAGCCCCGCTGCAAGGGCTACGCTGGCAATGTCATCCAGTGCGGCCATGTCCAGATCGGGGGCGATTTTTAGGAAAATGGGAATGGCGCGAGGCAGGGTGGCGCGGGCCGCCATCACCCCATCCAGCACTGCAGCAAGGGCGGCTGGCCCCTGAAGGTCCCGCAACTTTTCGGTATTGGGCGAGGATACATTCACCGTCGCAAAATCAACAAACGGGCCACAGGTTTGTAAAACGGATGCAAAATCGGCAGCACGGTCAACGCTGTCTTTGTTGGCCCCAAGGTTTAGCCCGATAATCCCGGTTGTTGGCCGTTTGGCCAGCCGCGCCGCAATCGCCTCGGCGCCTTGGTTGTTAAAACCAAACCGGTTGATGACGGCCTGATCCTCGGTCAGTCGAAACAGGCGGGGTTTGGGGTTACCTTTTTGTGGGCGCGGCGTGGCCGCCCCGAGTTCCACAAAGCCGAACCCAGCGCGCAGCAGAGACGCAATGGCTTGGGCATTCTTGTCAAACCCAGCCGCAAGGCCAATGGGGTTGGACAGGGTTAAGCCTGCCAAAGTTGTGGCCAATCGTGGCGATGAATAAGGGCCAGGGCTGGGCACCAGCCCAAGGCGTAACGCACGAATGGCCAAGCCATGAGCGGCTTCTGGGTCCATCTGGCGCAATAGCGGCAAGCCCATGCGTTGCAGTAGCTTTTTCATTCCACACCTTCGGGCAGTCGATGCATCAGCCCGTCAAACCCAACGGCCTTTACCCAATGCGCCTGATCACGGCGCAGGGGTGCATATAAATGCGGAAACAACGCCCCCCCGCGTGATGCTTCCCATTTTAGCGCATCGCCAAGGTCATCAGCCTGATAGGCCAGCAGCAAAAGCGGTGCCTCGCCTGCAAAATGCCGTGCCAAGGTTTCACCCAATTGGGTGGCGGTTGAAAAATGGATGAATCCATCGGTAATATCAACCGGCGCACCAAAAGATGTACCTGTTGCTTCAAGCGCCTGCATTTCAGCAGGGCGAAGGATTTTGTAAATGAACATGGCGCTATTTCGCCCGGCCTGTGCGCGGCGTCAAGCGCTATGGCGTCATGGACTGTTTGGCTTTGTTGCGCTGAATGCCCAATTGCCGCTCGCGCCAAATGATGAGCAAACCGGCACTAACCACAATGGCCGCGCCAGCGAGAACCGTAAGCGTTGGCACCTCATCAAACAGGAAAAACCCGATGAGCAGGGCCAATAGCATCGACGAATATTCAAATGGTGCGATGACTGATGCATCGGCATGGCGATAAGAATTGGTGAGCAATATCTGCCCGACCCCACCCGCAAGCCCCGCAAATACAAGCAAGGCTGTTTGGGTGGTGTTGGGAATGACCCACCCAAAGGGAAGGGTTACAAGCGATAGAACGGTCGCCGTTAGTGAGAAGTAAAAAACTATGGCGGGCGTGCTTTCCTTAGTGATCAATTTGCGGACAAATATTTGGGCAAGCGCGGCAAAGGTGGCCCCGGCAAGCGTAATAACAACGCCCAGAGTCTGCAGGGCATCCATGCCTGACGTGCCAATAACGCTAAGCCTTGGGCCGACAATGATAAGCACGCCAATCATGCCAAGCGCAACGGCTGACAAGCGAAACACGCGCACCTGTTCACCCAAGAACATAGCCGCAAATATGACGACGAGTAGTGGTGAGGCATAGCCAATGGCCGTTACCTCGGGCAGGGGAAGCAAGCCAAGCGCCGTAAACCCACAGCCCATGGCGATCGTGCCAACCAGCCCACGCCACACATGGCCCATTGGGTTTTTGGTGATTAGCCCATCGCGCAAATGGCCACTTGCTGTAAGCCAAATGATAATGACGGGCATGGCGAAAAGCGACCGGAAGAACACGGTTTGCCCCGGCGGCACATCACCGGCAACGGTTTTGATGCAGGTCGCCATTGCGATAAACACTATGACTGAGCTGACTTTAAGGAAAATGCCGTGCAGGGGGTTCATTAGATCAGTCTCCTATGGCCCGCATCATCGTTTATGCTACGGGCCACAGGTCTGGAATGTCGATAGCGAATAGCTTTAGCGCGAGCGTGATCCGGGAACGTTGCCATCCAGCAAGTCATTCGAATTGGGCGCGAAGGGAATATTGGTGCGTGCGCATCCAAATGAGTCGCCCAAACTTGATTCTGTGCGTGCGCGATTCATATAATTCACACCGCTGAGGACAGTCTGGCCATTGTAAAAAATACGGTAGCCATTGACGGCGCGGCGCAGATGGGTGTGCATTCCACCGCCACCAAACCTATAATAGGTTCCACATACGGCAAGCATACCACCGTCATTTTGCCCATAAAACAAGACGTCTAATCGCCCGGTGCCGCCATTGTCAAAAGCATACACATCAATCCGCAGGCCATTTTCAGCTTGTTCGGCGGCCTGAGCAGGCTGCATAATCATTGGGATTGATAAAAGCAGCGGCGCTGCCAGAAGAGACTTTAGATTTCGCATGTTAGAGACTTTATAACACGTTAACTGTTCATGAGCGCAATCAATGCGTGCAAAATTAAACCAAGGGAAGAGCAATAATCTTGGTTCGTGCCTTAAAGTTTCGTTTGCATAGTCACGAATCCTTTGCAGAACCGGGCTAAACCCAGTTAGGGTTGGGTATGATCGTCGCGCCGCCTGCCCTGATACGTCACAGCAGTGGTGCTTCGTTGGAAAAAACAAAATCGGGAGAGTTTGATGCTACTTAAAAATCTTTTATTGGGCGCGTCCTTCGCCGTGCTTAGCGCCACGGCGGCAATGGCGGATTATTCGCTGACCATTCTGCATACCAATGACTTTCACGCCCGGTTTGAGCCGATTTCAAGGTTTGATTCCGGCTGTTCGGCAGAAGACAATACTGCCGGTGAATGCTTTGGTGGTTCTGCCCGGCTGATTACCGCAGTGGCCGAGGCGCGTGCGCGCTCCAACAATTCTATCCTTGTGGATGGCGGCGACCAGTTTCAGGGCACGCTGTTTTACTCCTATTACAAGGGCGCAATGGCCGCTGAGTTTATGAACCTGCTTGGTTATGACGCCATGACTGTGGGCAACCATGAATTTGACGATGGTCCAGAAGTGTTGCGTGGCTTCATTGATGCCGTGAACTTCCCAATCCTGCTGTCAAACGCCGACTATTCAGGCGAAGCGCTGCTGTCAGACAAGCTAGCCAAATCGGTGGTGATTGAACGTGGCGGCGAGCGGATTGGCCTGATCGGCCTAACGCCAGATGACACCGATGAGCTTGCTAGCCCCGGCCCGAATGTCATTTTCATTGACCCGGCTGAAGCTGTGGCCAATGAGGTGGCTGCCCTAGAAGAGATGGGCGTCAACAAAATCATCGTGCTTAGCCATTCCGGTTATGCCGTGGATATGGCCGTTGCGGCTGCCAACCCTTCGGTTGACGTTATTGTTGGCGGGCATACGAACACTTATCTCAACAGCAATGATGAAGATGCTGACGGGCCTTACCCCACAATGGTTGGCACGACGGCGATTGTGTCGGCCTATGCCTATGGTAAATATTTGGGTGAGCTGAACGTAACCTTTGATGATGCAGGGGTGATTACCGAAGCCACGGGCGGGCCGCTTATTATGGATGGCAACGTCGCTGAAGACGAAGCTGCCGTTGCGCGGATTGCAGAACTTGCCTTGCCGTTGGATGAGATCCGCAACCGCGTTGTGGCTGAAACCACCGATGTGATCGACGGTGATCGTGCCAATTGTCGTGCGCGCGAATGCCAGATGGGTAACCTTGTAGCCGATGCGATGCTTGACCGTGTGGCCGGGCAGGGCGTAACCATTGCCATCCAAAATGGTGGCGGTGTGCGGGCCAGCATTGATGCGGGCGAAGTGACAATGGGCGAAGTGCTAACCGTGCTGCCGTTCCAAAACACTTTGGCCACAATGCAGCTAACAGGTGCCGATGTTATTGCGGCGCTTGAAAATGGTGTTAGCCAAGTGGAAGAAGGCGCAGGCCGTTTCCCACAGGTTTCCGGTATCAAATTCACATTTGACGCGACTATAGCGGCCAATGAAGGCCGCGTGAGCGATGTTATGGTGATGGATGGCGATGCTTGGGTGCCGATTGACCCCGACGCCGTTTATGGTGTCGTGACGAATAACTACATGCGTGGCGGTGGTGATGGTTATGCCACATTCGAGCAGAATGCCATGAACCCTTATGATTTTGGGCCGAATTTGGAAGAAGTGGTTGCCGAATATATGGCCGCCAATGGCGCCTATCAGCCCTATGTGGATGGGCGCATTACCCAGCGCTAAGCCAATAGAGCAAAGAATGCGGCGCCCAGTTTTTGGGCGCCGTTTTTGTGTGTTTGACTAAAATCATCCCTATTCGCTGCGCTCGTATTTACCCGCTGCTAACGCTCATATCCCAGGCTAAGGCATTCCAGCAGCCGAGGCGCGATATGTCTGATTTCATTAAGTCCATGCTCGATATCTCAATCTTTCATCTGACCGATGAAACCCGCGCCCGGATGGATGCAGATTCGCGCAATTATTTTCTTGGGAAACCTTGCTCGCTGCCATTCTCGGTAAAAGGTTCCAGCTTCGGATGGTTCATTGATGTGCGCTCGGCGGTTGAACGGCGTTGCGCCAAGCTGCCCTATCCATCAGATATTGTGGACTGTTATGAACTGGCTTTGCGCGCCAACTGTGACTATATTTTGTTTGACCGTGACGCCGAACGCCACCGCGCACTGCCATGGTTTGGCCCAGATGAGCAAGAGGTTTGGGATGACACGGTGCCGCCACACTTGGCGTATGACCAACCCCACCCCCAGCGGGCCTTGTTGCTCAACGATCTTGCCGCTGACAAGCCGGGGATGGATATTTGAACACGTTGACGTCGCTGTTGTGCAAGCTAGCATAGGCGGGCGCGCGGCACGTTAAGGCTGCCCGCCCTGAAGGGGGCTAAGATGCAGCAACTCGACTTCCTGCGCCGCAATGCGCGCTGGCTAATGGTGCCGGGCCTGATGACCCTTGGCTCTGGCTTTGGGCAAACGTTTTTCATTGCGCTTTATGCCGGGGAAATCCGTGCTGAATATGGCCTAAGCCATAGCGCGTGGAGCGGGTATTACGCCAGTGGCACGCTCGCTTCGGCCTTACTGATGATGCTTGTTGGCGCTTTGGCTGATAAAATACCCGCGCGGCGCATTACTTTGCTGGTATTGGCGCTATTTATAGCGACCTGCATCCTAATGGCGCGCTTGCCCGGGGTTTGGGCGCTGCCAATTGCCATTTTTGGGCTGCGGTTTTGCGGGCAGGGGATGATGAGCTTTCTGGCCATGGTATTTGCAGGCCGATGGTTTGTGGCCAGTCGCGGCAAGGTTATCGCCTTGGCCTCTGGCGGGTATTCAGTCGCAGAATCGCTGTTGCCTGTGTTTTTTGTGTTTTTGATGGGTGTTTACGGTTGGCGCAATAGTTGGCTGGTCGCCGCGTTAATTTTAGTTGGGTTGAGCCTTGTGTTGGCCATGCTCATGCGGCAAGAACGCCAACCCCAATCTGACAATGATGACGCGCCACAACGGCAAAGCGGCATGAATAACCAACATTGGACCCGGCGTATGATGTTGGGGAATTGGGTGTTTTGGGTGGCCTTTCCGGCCATGTTGGTGCAACCGATGATTGGCACCACGCTATTTTTTCAGCAAGTGCATATGGTCGAAATTAAGGGCTGGGCGCTGCAAGATTATGCGACTCTCATCCCAATATATTCGCTAACCGGGCTGGCCACTGTTTTTGCCGCCGGGGCCTTGGCTGATAAGGTCGGCGTATCACGCTTATTGCCGTTATTTTTGCTGCCGCTGGCGCTGTGCCTTGTCATCCTTTCCTATGGCACCACCCTTGGGCACGCCACAATAGCGCTGGTGCTTTTGGGCATCATGCAGGGCGCAGGCGGGGCGATTTCCGGTCTGTTTTGGCCCGAATATTATGGCACGCGCAACTTGGGGGCCATCCGCTCGGTGGCGACGGCGGCTATGGTGTTTGCCTCGGCGCTCGGGCCGCTGGCCAGTGGTTTTGGGCTTGATGCAGGCATAGCCTATGAAAGGCAAATGCTGATCATGGCGGGTATTACGGTTGTTGGTGCCGGTTTGCTACTGATCGTAGCACTTGGCACGCGCCGGGCGCGGGCTTAAACTGGCCTCATGTGTTATCGCTCGGTCCTTACTACACCCAAAGATGCGCTAGCGACGCTGTTTGCTGCGCTGCCTGATGGCTTGGCTGAACAGCAACCGCGCTACAATATCCGCCCCACACAGCCATTGGTCACAATTCATACCCAAGATGGGCAACGCGTTCTGCGCGAAATGCGTTGGGGATTCGTGCCACATTGGTACAAAACCATGCGTGATGGGCCGCTTATTTTGAACGCACGCGCAGAAACAATTGCCACCAAGCCCGCCTTTGCCCAAGCCGTTCGCCAGCATCGCTGCCTCATTCCATCAGATGGCTATTATGAATGGACAACTGATGACACGGGCAAGGGCAAAGACCCTTGGTTTATCCATCCGAAATCCGGGCAGTGCCTTGGCTTTGCTGGCATTTGGCAGCTATGGCGCAGCAACGATGGCGAAGATTTTGAGACCTGCGCAATTGTGACAACCGCCGCCAACACCAAGTTGCATAACCTGCATGCGCGGATGCCGCTGATTATTGCGCCAAATGATTTTGCATTGTGGCTGGGCGAGGCCGGGCATGGTGCCGCCAAACTCATGGTGCCCGCTCCCGATGACGTGCTGGACTATTACCGCGTTGAGCGGACAATCAATGGGGCAAAAGACAATGACTCTGGCTTCATACAACCCTTGGGTTAGGTTACCTAACGTCAACTTGGTGGGTTTAGATCAATATTTGCACGCGCCTTGTTTTGACCTAAATTGAGCCACACTTTTGCCCTAGTTCCCCAATAATTATATACCTGCACACGGGATCTTGTTAGCGAGTGCCGCCGTCAGTGAGTTTGGATCTCGTGTGCACTTTAGTATTTAATGATTTATTGATAATGAAGCGCGCAGGGCATTTTTAAGAGTGCCGCCGACTATTGGTTCCGCTCTGCGCGCACTCATTGCTGTGTTTGGCCGTAAATATACGCAGCCCCGGCCGCAACAATAACCCCCGCCACGACTGCCAGCGCAATTTTCCACGCTGAATAGGGCCGTTCACCCTGCACCTTGCCCGTCAACCCGTTCACCACAAATCGGAAAGATTTTCCGCGATATTTATAAGCAGCCATCCAGATTGGTAGCAAAATATGTTTGAAGGTTACATCGCTATGGGTTGTGTCGAGCGCGTGGATCCTTTGCACATCGCCGCCAATATCTCGGCGTACATCGCCACGGATTATGCCATCCATAATGTCGCGCGCCTCGTTAAACCCTTCGGGCAATTCAACCGAATATGCCTCGGCGCGAAACCCCGCTAGCCAAGCTGGCGCGTAGGGTTCAAGCGCTTGCAAATCCCATGGTGACAAATTGTCAGTAAATCGTTTGGGAAGGCTGTGACTGGCCAGCACCAACACATCATCAAAATCCCGCGCAACAGTGCCGTTTCTGTGGCTCCACCGCGTGCGCCTTTGGCGCTGTGATTTTCCGTTAACCGTAACGGTGACATAGTAATGGTCGCCCCGTTCGCCGGAATATTGGCTGGTTGTGTCGGAATCATAGGTCCAATAGGGCACATAAATACCCTGTAACCGACGGCCCTTGCGCGCATATTCTTTTAGCCCATTAGGCGCGAACCACAGCCTGCCAAGCCAATGGCCTACAGCGTCCCGGGCTTTGGATTCGGACCATTTGAACGGCAATACGGCACGGGGTTTTAGGTGCCGATGCGTGCCAGTGCCAACAACAACCGGGCTGGCGCAAAACGGGCATTCGGCAGCATGGTCGCCGCCATTAAGTTCAACCTGAGCCCCGCAGCTTTCACAGGCAACTACGCGGGTCACCTCAATTTCACTTTCGGGAATATCGGCCTCAATTGCGGCAAGGTAACTTAGCTCTTCGCGGGCATCTTCAAGCGTTAACAATGGCTCCAACGCGGCTTCAGCCCCGCAATGGTCGCATTTCAGGCGGCCATTGTCAGGGCTGTAACGTAAGTCAGAGCCACATTCCACGCAGGGAAAACGGTGTTCAGCCTCTTGCTCGCTCATCGGTTCGGCCTATTAGGCGCCGGGTGGCGGTGGTGGTGGCGGGGGTGGCAAAACGGTAAATAGCTGCGCCATTTCAGAAACATCATTGGCCTTCTTCCAACCATCCTGCCCGGCTGTCCACACCAATGTATCCCGTCCAAAACTGCCTGCACCGGCCATGCGGCCCAAAGCGGCCTTGGAAAACGGCCCCTTGGTTTCGCCGTTAACCGCAATATGCCAAACATGTTCAGCTGGTGGCGGTGGCGGCGCTGCCGCTGCTGCGGCGGGTGCTGCACCCCATGGGCCGCCCGCGCCGCCCATTTGGTTAGCCATTGCCATGCCCATACCCATGCCCAGCCCCGCACCGAGGCCCGCACCAGCCCCACCGGGGTTTTCGGCGGCTTTACCCATCGCTTCGGCGGCAGAAAATTGCGTAAACTTGTTCAGATCGCCAATAATCCCCATCGAAGTGCGCTTATCTAGCATCCCCTCAACCTCGGGCGGCAATGAGATGTTTTCAATGTAAAAGGCCGGCATTTCCAGCCCAAATTCGGCCAATTCGGGGCTCACCTTACCTGCGATCAGCTTACCAAGGTCTTCGGTATTAGCAGCCATATCCAGCACTGGAATGCCGCTGGCCGCAATCGAGTTTGAAAACCGCGCCACAATCACATTGCGGATTTGCATCGAAATTTCATCGGTCGTGAACTCGCCATCCGTGCCGACAATCTCGGTCATGAATTTGGCGGCCTCTTTAACGCGGATTGTATAGGTGCCAAAGGCCCGAAGCCGCACGGCGCCAAATTCAGGGTCGCGGCACATAATCGGGTTTTTGGT
>Ga0105054_10006654_pt1 | contig 16048 bp, 11 predicted proteins | sample BON02_FD_78091 | JGI IMG/M metagenome (GOLD analysis project Ga0105054, IMG submission 78091) | Freshwater microbial communities from Lake Bonney liftoff mats and glacier meltwater in Antarctica - BON-02 (megahit assembly) | ecosystem: Environmental > Aquatic > Freshwater > Ice > Glacier...
ATCAGCCCGCTGGAGCCGCTGGCTTGTGGCGCGATTTGCGTCATCAGCAATGTGTGTGGCTGCGAAGGCTTTGTGCGCCATGCGACTGGCGGCAAGGGCACCGAGGTGGTCATCAGTGCGGATTACACAAAGCTCGATCATCCGCAGTCGATTGATGAACTGAAGAACATGGGCCGAGGTCAGCGCGATGCGATTGAAGCCCGCGTGGCCGGTGAAGTGGCCAGTGAACTGATGAAGCGGCTGGCGTGGACGGATGACGGCCGCGAGAAACTGCTGGCCATCGGGCAGGAGCTGATTAAGAAGATGGGCTGGGATCAGGTAATCGAAGACGGCCTGCTGCCGATGCTTGATCGCATTCGATCAACGGTGAATGGAAAGTAAATGGTGTGAGCCGCGACTCAACGAGTCGCGGACGCCAGCGGCCTGTTAGAGCTTCTGGTTCATTGAGTGGTCTAGTGGATTAGCGTCTGAATCAACCTGCTTCTCAATTTAAAACACGGCGCGATGCACGCCCCTTCAGGCGGTAGGCGTCCGCGACTCGTTGAGTCACGGCTCTTCTTATTTTTCCGACAGCACAATCGTGCCAATGAAATCAGCACCGGGCGGCTCGGCCAGATAGTTCTCGCAGTTGCGGCGGTAGAGCTGCGCCAGCTTGGAAGTGCCAAAGGCTTCATCGAGCTCGCGAATGCGTTCGATGCAATCGACGAATTTGCTCTGCACGAAGGTATCGATCATCGCATTGGTCATGGCGACGAGTTTGTGATGATCTTCGGTGGCTTCTTCGTGATAACAGATCGGCTCAAAGACCTGTACGCTCTGTGATTTTCCGACGACTTGCAGCCGGGCGATGGGGCGGAAGAGGTAGAGGTCGCCGCACATTTCGCGGGTACGCTGACTGACCATCACCAGTGTGCCCGTGGCCTTGTTCGCTGATTCGAGGCGAGCGCCAAAGTTCACATCATCACCGAGCACGGTGTAGTCACTGGCATCGGGCGAGCCTGCATCGCCTACGACCATTTTGCCGGTGCTGATGCCTGCGCGCATTTTCACGGCTGGCAGATCCTGCGCCTCGAGCCACTTGTTGAAATCGAACATCGCAAGCTGCATCTTCAGCACCGTGGCAACAGCATCGACCGCGTGCTTGGCGTTGGGATAAGGAGCACCGAAGAAGAACATGATGCCATCGCCCAGGAACTTGTTGCGGTAGCCTTGCCGCTTCGATGGCATGGTCGGGTTGCGGATGATATTGACCATGCGCTGCATGTATTCATTGAGAATCGGGACGACGCGTTCCTTGAGTTTTTCACTGATCGTGGTGAAGCCCGCCAGATCGGTGAAGACGACGGTCATCTCTCGGCTCTCACCCTCGAGATGAATCTTGTCAGGATTTTCAATGACGAAGTTGACCAGCGCGGGATCGACATAACTGCGGAAGCGATTTTCAATGTGACGTCGTTCTGCGCGTTCGACGACAAAGCGCATGAGCGTGCAGCCGGACCAGACCAGGGCGATGGCGACGAGTGGCCCGGCAACGCCGACGATGGTGTTGTGATAATCAAAGAGGAGCAGCCCGTTGAAAAATACATATCCGACGGCCATGGCGAGTGAAGTGAGCAGGGCGGGGACAGGTTGAAAGTAAGCGACGGTGGCGGTGGCGATGATGCCGACCAGGAGTGTGAGGCCGCGCGTGATCCAAGGCGAAGCGCGGGTCCAGACATCCTCGGTGACAATGGCGTTGAAGACGACACCATGCACGACAGGGCCGGGGCACGAGGGCATCAGACTGGTGGGCACCACGTCAACGCGACCGGTGGCGGTGAATCCCACGAGCACGGCTTTGCCGTTCATCTCATTCTTCAGCCAGGCGCGGCGAACGTCCACCTGTTTGAGCATGTCCAGCGTTTCTCTTCGCAGCTTGCCGATGTTTCGATAGGCAGCCAAGGCAGCATCGATTTTCTTTCGCTCGCCTGCGGGTGCACCTTTGAGTTGCTCTTCCACTTCTTCTTCGGAAAGTTCATATAAGCCGAAGGTCGCAGCTTCGTGTTCCTTGGCTTCGACGATGCCATCGAGCCATTCGATTCGCGTGGTGACATCGTCAGGCTTCTGCCGCAACTTCAACTCTTCGTATCGCTCGAGTTTGCCGGGATTGGACAGTTCAAGAATGGTGCCGATGGCCTCATCGAGTTCCCGGCTGTTGTGGCGGACTTTGTCTCGGGCATCGAGAATTTCCCAGACCTTGACCATGGGGAGAAATTGCCTGGCGCTGACAGCGCCTGGCCGATCGTACATGCGCGTCCAGTCGTCGGATCGCTGGGAAGGGCCAAACCACGGAATGGGCATGAACATGCCGCAGTCATAGCGTGCCAGTGTCGTGGCCTGCGAGAAGACGGGGACGGTGAGCCTCGTGCCATCGGGCTTAGGGATGACGATGTGGTCGGCATAGATTTCGATGTCTTCGATCTTCACACCCAGCCAGGCGCAGGCCAGCCGCATGCCAAGCTGCGGATAAAGCCAGCCATCGCAGTTGCGCCAAAGTTCGATCGAACGAGCAACGCCATCAGCATCAGAAAGGTGATCGACGAAAGCCGTCGCTGTCGCGGCAAAGGCCAACTCAGGAATCGGCGGCAGATCGGGCGACACCGGAAGTAGCGGCGGCAGGTTCGGCGGAATCGGCCTCGCCAATCGGCGCAGCAATCGAAACGAACTCGCGCGGCGAAACTGCTGCTCAAACAATCCCGGCGGCAGTAGCTTCTTCGCCACCAGCTCCTGGCCTGGGAAAAGCATCGAGTAGGCGTCCAACAGTTTCAGCGTCTGTACTTCCGCTTCCGTCGTGCGGGTGTCGAGCAGCCTGACCAGCTTTGCGTAGATCACTTCTTTCTTGGCGCTGGTGACGACGCTGGAAAATACAGTCTCGCTGCTCTCGGGTATCGCGCCCTTGGCGGCGAGCTTGGCGTGGACCTCCTCCGTTGTCATCAGCGGGCCATCCATCAGCACCTGCACAACATCCTGATGAAGCTGCGAAGGGACAGCCTTGGTGGTCAGCGCCGCAGGAAGAATGGCATTGCCAAAGTCCGCCAGTGCTCTCGCAAACTGCGTGTCCTCATTGACGCGAACAAACTTGCCTTCCAGCGAACTGAGTCGCGTCTGGGCAAAAGTTAATTCCTCCGCAGCAGCGCCAACGGGTTCAAAGTATGACTCCTGCTCTTCTGAGAAAAGCACGTCGAACCCGATCGCCTTCGCCCCTGCTTTGTGCATCTCATCGGTGAGCTCAGCCAGCATCGATCGCCTCCACGGCCACTGCCCGATGTATTGAAGCGAAGGATCGTCGATGGAAACGTGAATGATCTGATCGGTCGGCAGCGGCGTGTAATACTGAAATTTGCGGGCGCGAAGGTCGTAAAGATTGTTCTCCACCCGCGCCAGCCAGCCGTCTTTCCCTTTCCAGTCAGCAACGAGAACGATCAGCGTGAGCACAATGCCCAGCAGGGTGTTGCGGATCAGAACTCGCTTTTCAATTCGCGTCATGGAAGGTTCAGCAGCAGTGGATTGACATGCCCGCCACCACAGGCGCAATCGTCACATGGTTGTAAATCGGCAGATTGATGGACCTCGGCGCAATATCCGCGCCTGTCAGCGGTATGATAAGGTAGTCCCTCACTGGATAGTGCGTCTTGTCATACCGCGCTTTGTCCTTTTAAGAATGGTCGGGCCTTTCGCCCATGACGATCATTCATCCTTTGCGGAGAGTTTTCATGTCCTCACGATTTCGCACTTCACTCGTTGCACTCGTTGTCCTCACCTTCGCCTCAGCATTCACTCACGCTGCGGATGAAGTCGATGAGACCGGCTGGCGCGACAGCGCCAAGCCCGAACTCCGCGATGCCTGGGATGCAATGGAAGGCAAGCCCGCGCCCAAGATCGATGACCTCACCGGCTGGATCAATACCCAAGCCCGCTCCTGGAAAGACCTCGAAGGCAAGGTCGTCATCATCGACATGTGGGCCACCTGGTGCGGCCCGTGCATCGCACAGATTCCCAAGCTCAAAGCACTGCACGAAAAATATGCCGAGCAAGGCCTGGTCATCCTCGGCGTTCACTCCGCCAACGGCTTTGAAAAAATGGATGCCTTCGTGAAGGACAAACAACTGCCCTGGGCCTTCGCCGCCGATGACAAGCGTGGCATCTCCACCGCGCTCTCCATTCAGTTCATCCCCAGCTATTTCGTTGTGGACAAAAAGGGCAACATGCGCGTCGCCGGTGCCAACCGTAATAAGATCGAAGACATCGTGGCTGCGCTGATCAAGGAAGATGGCAAGCCGATCGATCCCAAGACGCTCATCGGCAAGTTCCCCAAGCCCGTCGATAAACGCCTCTTCGCCAAGAACGACCTGCGCAGCAAGCCCGCCCCGAAACTCGAAGTCGATCAGTGGATCGGCGATGCCCCCAAGACCGAAGGCAAAGTCATCCTCATCGATTTCTGGGCGACTTGGTGCGGCCCCTGCAAAGCAGCCATGCCCAAACTCACCGCCTGGCAGGAACAGTTCAAAGATGACCTCGTCATCGTCGGCATCAGCGATGAAACCCTCGACACCGTCAAAGATTTTCTCGCCACAAACAAAGTCGGCTTCAACATCGCGCTCGACCCCGCAGGCAAAATGAAACACGCAGTCGGCGTCGAAGGCATCCCCCACGTACTCATCATCTCCACCGACGGCGTCGTCCGCTGGCAAGGCTTCCCGTTCAGCGGCCAGGATGCACTGAACGAGAGCGTCATCAAGAAAATCATCGCGGCTGACCCGGGCGTGCAAGCCCGCAAAGAGAAAGAAGAAAAGGGCAAGGCGGCGGCGAAGTGAAAAACAGTGTGGCACTGGCAGGCCGCTGCTCTGAGCGGTTTGCCAGTGGCGAATAAGAACGACCTTGAAGACATATGGAGCCACTGAATAACCTGAAGGATACGTTTTATAAGTAAGCAGGAAAAAAGGAAACAAGGAAAAGAAGACTGTTTATCAGTGTTTTTCCTACCTTCCTTTTTTCCTGCTTTCCTTATAAAAATTCTTTATTGAGGTTATTCAGAAGTCCCTTTTGAGTCATTGAATACAGCCGGGGTGGATTTCGATGTTGATCTACATGGATTTGTGCAGTTTGCAGCGTCCCATGGACGACCGTAGCCAGTTACGTGTCGCTTTGGAAGCTGATGCTGTTTTGACGATTTTTGCACTATGCAGGAATGGATCACTCGAACTGATTGCATCGGATGCTATCATTCAGGAAGTCAAGCGTAGCCCACATCCAGATCGCAAGAAATTCGTGATGCGGACATTAGCAATGGCGACACGATTTGAGGAAACATCCCAAGAGTTGATAGATCAGGCGATGCAACTGACCAATCGAGGGCTCACGCCATTTGACGCGCTGCACGCCGCTGCGGCAATCACCTCCAAGGCTGACTATTTCTGCACATGTGATGACAAGCTACTGCGTCGATTCAGGTCATTCGCCTATGATTCGCCCCGAGCCGTCGGCCCGCTAGAATTGGTCGCGGAGATCATCACATGAATGTCAAGACGAAACCCCTTGCAGACCTATCTCACGAAGCCATCGAGATATTGATTCGTGAAATGGGCGTGCCCGACACGCTGCGATTCATGAATCAGTTCACGACAGGGCGCGGCAACTACACCGAAGATCGCGAAGCATTGCTTAAGGGTGTCACGCTGGAGCAGATACTTGCGGACATCAAAGCCGATGCTTCCAAGAAATGATGTTCATGGTTCCTAATTGCCCTCTCCAAAATATTCGTTAGTTTCATCATGCTCCCACCCATCGGTCTCATCGCCGGTCAAGGCCGTCTGCCTATCTTAAATGCCCAAGGCATCCGCGCTGCGGGGCGCCACGTTGCCTGCGTCGGCCTGCGCGATCAGTTTGATGGTGAGCTGCCCGCCATCTGCGATCAGTTCAGCCCAGCAGGCATCATTCAAATCGGCAAGTGGATTCGGCTGCTACGCAAGTGGGGCGTCAAGGAAGCGGTGATGGTCGGGCGGGTTAAGAAGGCCAGGATGTATCAGCCGTTTCGCGTGTTTCGCCAGCTCCCCGATTGGCGTGCAGCGATGCTCTGGTATCGTAAACTGAGACACGACAAGCGGAATGATGCGATCCTCACCGCTGTCGCTGATGAACTTAAAGCCAGTGGAATCACGCTCATCGACTCAACGCAATTCATCCCGCAGCAGATGGCGGACGAAGGCGTGCTGACCCGCACGAAGCCGACGTCTGCGCAGGAGGCGGACATCGCCTTCGCGCTTCCCATCGCTGGGCGCATGGGCGATCTCGACGTCGGCCAGTCGATTGCGGTGAAGGAGCGCGAGATCATTGCGGTGGAAGCCATCGAAGGCACCGATGCGATGATCCGCAGGGCGGGCGAGCTTTGCCGAAATGGAAAATGGACGCTACTGAAAGTTGCCAAGCCGAATCAGGACATGCGATTTGATGTGCCCACCATCGGCCTGCTCACCATTGAAAATATGAAACAGTCCGGGGCGACCTGCCTGGCGGTGGAAGCAGGCAAAGTGATCCTATTGGATAAGCCGCAGCTACTGGCGGCCGCAGAAAAAGCAGGCATCGCCATCGTCGGCGTCAGAATCTGACAAGCGGCAGGGCGATAGCTTGTGCGCGTTTTATTCGCATTGAACTTAGTGGCCACCTCGCACAGGCGCACCGCCTATCATGGCCTGTTTATCTTCAATTTAATAGTTGAAATAACGTTCGATATGTGCTAAACTATGCATGGTTAGGACGCGTTTGGCGGGTTGGGTCGTTTCGTTAGCTGTGAGGGGAACCGGGTAGACGTCTACCCGTTTACCCCTAGACAACATTTAAAATCAAGATCGAGCACGAGTTACGATGCTAGACACGATTGAAAAACGCGCAGGTAGACAAAACTCAGGTGCGAAAATTGGTTTGGGCGCACTCGACATGCAATCGTTTTGGACTTGACTCGCTCCAATCTTGCTCCACTTCGCCGCCTCGGCTACCTTGTGCCGTCTATCAAACCGAAGGACTCTGCTATGAAAGTGATCTGTGATCGTGGTGCACTTGTTGAAGCCTTGAACCTGGTGGGCGGCGTCGTGGTGACCCGCACGCCTAAGCCTGTGCTCACCTGTGTGAAACTCTCCGCTGCCGACGGCACCCTCACCCTCACCGCCACCGATCTCGAAGCCGCCATCCGCGTCTCCACTGCTCGCGTCGAGATCACGCAGCCTGGTGAAACGCTTGTGCCTTCGGACAAGATCAGCCAGATCGTGCGCGAGTCGAATGACCCCACGCTCACCATCGAAAGCTCCGGCGAAGAAACCCACATCCGCGGCCAGGATTCGCACTTCAAAATGTTCGGCTACCCCGTGGGCGATTTCCCAAGCGTTCCCGAATTCAGCGGCGAAGCCGATTTCGAAATCAACGCGGGCCCACTCGCGCAGCTCATCCATCAAACCATTTACGCCACCGCTCGTGAGAACAGTCGATACGCAATCAATGGTGTCCTGCTCGAACGCGAAGGCAACAAACTCACCGTAGTCGCCACCGATGGTCACCGTCTCGCCCTGGCCAAGGGCGATTGCAAAAGCGACAAGAAGGGCACCCAGTCTGCGATCGTGCCCACGCGTGCTTTGCAGCAGCTTCTGAAACTGCTCAGCGATGCAGAAGAAATCGTGCGCGTGAAGATTGCGGACAATCAGATTCTCTTCGCCACGGATTTCGCGCTGCTGACTTCCAACCTCGTCGAAGGCAACTTCCCGCCGTACAAGGATGTGATTCCCAAGGATGGCGACAAGAAAGCGACGCTGGATACGGGCTCGCTGACCAGCGCGGTTCGCCGTGCTTCGCTCTTGACCAATGAAGAGAGCAAGGGTGTGAAGCTGGCGTTTTCGAAGACGGGGCTCAAGCTCACTAGCCGGGCACCGGAACTGGGCGAAGCGGAGATCAACGTCGATATCGCAGGCTACGATGGCGAACCTGTGGAGATCGGCTTCAATCCGTTCTACCTGCTCGATGCGCTGAAAGTTGTTCCGACTGAGCAAGTGCAGATCGACATGAAAGCCGGCAACAAGCCCGGCGTCCTGCGCACAGGGCAGACGTTTCTGTACGTGGTGATGCCGGTGAATTTGCAGTGATCCACCACTAACCAATCAAAGCCCACGGACTCCCGTCCGTGGGTTTCCAATAGCAACCGTGCTAAACTTCCATCATGTCCTCAGACACGGCTTCATCCATCACGCCCTGGGCCATTCCCGTCCGCAAGATGCGTCTGGGTGACCCAAGCAACGCCGCCGCCTACTGGCGAACGCAGTCCCCTCAGGCTCGACTGGCGGCACTGGAACATATTCGCCGGGAATATCACAGTTGGAAATACGGTGCTGAACCAAGACTTCAAAGAGTTTGTACGGTCGTTAAACGCTAACAGCGTGCACTACCTGATCGTCGGTGGCTACCATCGACACGGCCCCACTCTAAGTGCGTAAACTACCCTCGACTCGCATCGAGGGGTTTTTCTTTTTTGGAGCCATCACCATGATCATCGGCTTGCCAAGTGAGATCAAGGAACACGAGTATCGCGTGGCTATGTTGCCTGTCGGTGTGGACATGCTCGTGGCTGCTGGTCATACGGTGCTCGTTGAGCGCGGCGCTGGCTCGGGCAGTGGCTATGAAGATGCGCATTACGAAGCAGCTGGCGCGACAATGGTCGATGATCACTCGACGGTCTTTGCCAAGTCGCAGATGATTGTGAAGGTGAAGGAGCCGCTTGGGCCTGAGCTTTCGATGATGACGCCCGGCCAGGTTGTGTTCACATATTTTCACTTTGCTGCCAGTCGCGAACTGACTGATGTTTGTCTTAAGTCTCGCATCTCTGCATTCGCTTACGAAACACTCACCGATGCGCAAGGCCGTTTGCCGCTACTGACGCCGATGAGTGAAGTGGCAGGGCGGATGTCGATTCAGGAAGGCGCGAAATATCTGGAGAAGCCGATGCGCGGGCGCGGTATCCTGCTGGGCGGTGTCACCGGTGTCGAGCCTGGGAATGTGCTCATTCTCGGCGCGGGTGTTGTCGGCTTCAATGCTGCAAAAGTCGCAGCCGGCCTGGGCGCGAATGTCACCGTGATGGATGTGAATCTCGATCGGCTGCGCTATCTCGATGATGTCATGCCTGCCAATGTCACGGAGGTTTACAGCGATCCTCATGCGGTGCGCGAGTACGCATTGCAAGCGGACCTGATCATCGGTGCCGTGCTCATTCCCGGCGGTCGCTGCCCGACGCTCATCAGCGCTGAGATGCTCAAGGAGATGAAAAACGGCGCTGTCATCGTCGATGTCGGCATCGATCAAGGCGGCTGCGTTGAAACCATCAAACCCACCACCCACGCTGATCCCACTTACGTCATCGACGGCGTCGTCCACTACGGTGTGACCAACATGCCCGGCGCTGTCGGCCGCACCAGCACGCAGGCCTTGTGCCACGCGACGCAGCCTTACGTGATCAAACTGGCCAGCGCCCTCAAGCAAGGCAGCATCGAGCAGCTCTGCGAACGCGATCGATCTTTCGCCTCGGCTTTGAACCTCCATCATGGCAAGATCACGCACGAAGCAGTCAAAGCGTGGTACGAAGGCTCGTGATGCTGCCGTCAGTCCCTGCCATCGCTGCCTTCCTTACTTCTTCTCTTCCACCATCTTCTTGATCACCGCTTCCACCTTGGGCACATCGGTGTCGTTGGTGGATTGGTAGGCGAATCGCTCGACCACTTTGCCGCCGGTCACGACGATCGCGGTCAGGTGCGCGCGTTCATTGATCGCCCAGTCAGCAGGGCCTGCTGCGCCATCGAGCGAACAGGTGAGCGCGGTGTTCTCGAGCTTGATCGACTTGTTCATGCGAGGCAGATAATCCTGCGACGCCTTCTTATCCTCACTGAGCCAGATGGCGACAACATAAACATCCTTGCCAATGGCGCCCACCGCCTTGTCGAGCTCGCGCAGATAGCGAGCGATCGGGCGATCGAAAGTGGCCGCGTTCACAAACAAATAAACCGTCGGCTTACCCTTGCGCTCTCCCACATAATCCACTTCCTTGTCCTCCACCGCGCCAATCACCGCATGCACCTTCAGCGGCATCACCTTCTCGCCAGCCTTGGGGCCAGAGTCGATCTCCGCATGAACCAGACCAGCAAACGCAAGCAGGACAACAACGCAAAGCAGATGAATTTGACGCATGGCTAAAGCTCCTGAACGAAAGGCAGATGAGATACACAACGAACGAACCGGCCCAAAGGTGTATTGCAATATTCCACTCGCTCTGCCAGCAAATGCAAATTCGCTCACGCCGCCAGCCCCGGGTTCACCCGTAAGCAATTCCGGGCGGACACTCTGTGCCATACGCCCACCGCCTGAGCTGCGGCCTTGAAGCTGTACGATTCCTGCACCACCAGTCGCACCGCATCCCGCTTGAACTCATCAGAAAACCGGCGCCGAGCAGACGAGCCTGGCGAGGTGGATGAGGTTGATCCGGTCCGTTGAACGCTTGATTCTGTCATGAGAAACTCCTTTGGCCAGGGAGAGTATCCCGGCTTGACTCGGAGTCCGCCATTGTTGGGCTATCGCACGCTAGGCATTAGCGGTACGATGAAAATGAGCCGCGAAACGTGAGTATTGATGTTTTTCAATCGGTATTTCACTGCGGCTGGGAATGCATCGATGAAATCATGCGCGAAAAAGCAGGCGGTGAAGGTGTCTGAGTTGCAATGGGTCGCGCTGCTGGTGGTCGCATGCTGCGCTGCGCGTGGGTTGTCGGCGGCGGAATTGGCTGGCGATTCCGAATTTTTCGAGAAACGAATTCGCCCTTTGCTCGTCGAACGTTGTTACGAATGTCATAGTGATCGCACCGGAAAAGCCAAGGGGGGATTGCGTCTTGATACGCGAGAAGGGTTGATGAAGGGGGGCGACAGCGGGCCGGCCATCAGTGTTGCTCAACCGCAGCAAAGCATGCTGCTCAGGGCGATCCGGCACGAGGAACGTGAACTGAAAATGCCGCCGAAGTTGAAGGACCGGCTGTCGAAAGAGCAGTCGAATGATTTTGAATCGTGGATTCGCAGTGGCGCGGAGTTTCCAGTGAAGCACGAGAATTTGACGGGAAGAACATGGCGACAAATCGCTGATTCGCACTGGGCGTTTCAACCGTTGCAGGCCACGTTGGCACCGAAAGTGAAGGATGCCACCTGGCCGCGCTCGGGAATTGATCGTTATATTCTCGCCAAACTTGAAGAGAATAACCTGCGGCCATCGCCACCAGCCGATCCTCGCGCTCTGATCCGGCGAGCGACGTTTGACCTGCATGGCCTGCCGCCGACTCCAGAGGAAGTTGAAGCTTTTGTAAAGGAATGCGAGGCGGAAAATAGAAATTCCGAGCTTCTAGTTCCAGGTGCCGACTCGAAGAGCGGGAAGCCGGACTCATCGAATACTTCAGCGCGAGATACGACACTTGAAAAGCGAGCCGTTCCCGATGCTCACTCCCGCTTGATTGATCGCCTGCTCGCCTCGCCGCGCTACGGCGAGCGGTGGGGACGGCACTGGCTTGACCTGGCTCGCTACTCAGACACGAAGGGTTACGTTTACGGTGACCGCGAAGAGCGATTTTTCGTTCATGCTCATGCCTATCGCGACTGGGTCATCCGCGCGTTCAATGAGGATCTGCCTTACGACCGTTTTCTCGTGCTGCAAATCGCAGCGGACCAGTTGCTGCCAGACAAAAATGTCGAGAGCCTGCCGCCGCGCCACAGCATGAAATCCGCGTCGGAATCCGATCTGGCGGCAATCGGATTTCTTACCATTGGCAGGCGGTTTCTTGGTGTGACGCACGACATCATCGATGATCGTATCGACACGCTCACACGCACCACGCTGGGCCTGACCGTCAGTTGCGCCAGGTGTCACGATCACAAGTTTGATCCGATTCCGACGGACGATTACTACTCGCTCTACGGCGTGTTCATGAACACGACTGAACGCACATTACCGCTCACAACAACACCGCCCGACACGGAGGCCTATCGGGGATTTGAAAAGGAACTGCGCAGCCGTGAGGCCAAACTGCGCGATTCTTTTGCGGGCAAGCGGCGTGAATGGTCTGACCGGGTGCGAACGATGAGTGAGGATTACCTGCTCGCACTTCTCGCGGCCGACAAACTCTGGACCGAGGAGTTTTACGCATTCGTGCAGCCCAATGAGGTGAATCCGCCTTTTGTCCGGCAGTGGCAGTCTTACCTGCATCGTCGAAATCAGGCTGGATTTGACGCGATTTTCGAGCCCTGGCACCGCTTGTACCAATTGCCGAAACAGTCGTTCACAGAAAACGCAGCCCCGATCCTTGCCGGATTATTGAACGCAAAAGAGCCAGCACTCAATGGGCGTGTGGCGTCGGCGCTGGGCGCGGTCAAGATCGCATCGATGGAAGACCTCGCGCGGATGTATGGCAAGCTGCTGGTGAGCACCGATGAGGCATGGCGCGAGCTGCGGAAGAAGGATGGCAGCGCAGCGGCGCTTGTGGATCATGCAGATGAAGCATTGCGCATGGTTCTTTATGCGAGTGACTCGCCAGTGCAGGTGCCTGACCGTTCGTTCTATGAAGCGGAGTTTTTCTTCGATGAAGGCACGCGCGTGCACCTTGCCAAACTCGCTTCCCAGATCGACCAGTGGCTCATTCAATCGCTAGGTGCCACGCCTCATGCAGTGATTCTTGAAGATCTGCCGTCGAGCAGTATGCGAACCGCCCGTGTATTTCGTCGAGGCAATCCAGCGATGCCGGGCAAGGAAGTTGATCGGCAATTTCTGGAACTGCTTTCGGGCAAGGATCGCAAGCCGTTCGCGCATGACGCGGGGCGGCTAGACCTAGCACAGGCCATCATCGATCCGAAGAATCCGCTGACAGCGCGCGTGATGGTCAACCGCATCTGGCAGCACCATTTTTCTAGCGGCCTCGTCTCCACGCCAAGTGATTTTGGTACTCGCTCCGCGTTGCCGACACATCCGGAACTTCTCGATCATCTGGCCACGCAATTCATTCGCGAAGGATGGTCGATCAAACAGATGCACCGCTCGATCATGACCAGCGCGGTGTATCGGCAGAGTTCCGAAATTCGAGATCAGAGTTCCCAGTTGCGAAGAGACACGGTCCCACCAGTTGCTCAAAAAGAAGTCGAAACGCGAGACTTTTCTCTCATCGATCCGACCAATAAACTTCTCTCGCATTTTTCTCGTCGCCGGCTTGATTTTGAATCGATGCGTGATGCGATGCTGATGGTTTCAGGCGAACTCAATGGTGCCATGGGTGGCAGGCCCATCGATCTCTTCAAGCAGCCGTTCACCACGCGGCGCAGCGTGTATGGCCTCATCGACCGTCAGTTTTTCCCCGGCGAACTTCGCATCTTCGATGTTGCCAGTCCGGACCTGCATTCCCCGACTCGCCCGGTCACCACCATTCCGCAGCAGGCGCTCTTCTTCATGAACAGCGCGTTCATCAAGGAACGCGCGAAGGCACTGGTGGAGCGCGTCGAGCGGGAAGTCGCGAAATCGGAAAACTCAAATCCGAAATCTGATACTGCCGTGCCCTTGGCTATTTCCCGGCTATATCTACATCTGTATCAACGCAAACCCAGCGCTGGCGAACTGGCGTTGGGCATCCGTTTCATCGAATCGATGCGATCGCAGGAACCTGAACTCGCACCGACGCCCGCGCCAAAGCCCAGTGCCTGGGTGTATGGCTATGGCGAGTTGGATGAGAATGCGGGCCGCGTCAAAACATTCGAGAAACTGCCGCATTTCTCAGGGCAGGCTTGGCAGGGTGGTTCGGCTTGGCCTGATGGGAAACTCGGCTGGGTACAACTCACCGCAGAGGGCGGCCATGCGGGCAACGATCTCAAACACGCGGCCATTCGCCGGTGGATTGCGCCGCGTGATATGGCGGTTTCCATCACCAGCACCATTCAACACGAGCGACAACCGGGTGATGGTATACGCGCCTTCGTCGTGCATGGCCCAGTCGCGAAGGTTGGCGAGGTCAAGCCGGGCGACGCCGCTGACAGCGCGCTTGGTTCATGGACGCTGCACAATCAGAATGTAGAGGCGAACATCGCATCATTGAAAGTGAGGCAGGGCGATACGATTGACTTCATCGTCGACATCCGCGGCAATCTCAACAACGATGACTTCATCTGGAAAGTGTTGATCGCACAAGCCGACATTGCGGCAGGCGCGACTAAAGATGCGAACCGTCCTCAGAGTACATGGGCGAGCCATGCTGAATTTACTGGTGTGGTTTCGCCGCCGCCCAAGCCGCTGAGCGCGTGGGAGATGTATGCCCAGGCGCTGATGCTGAGCAATGAGTTCATGTTTGTCGATTGATGTTATTCAAGCCGAAATTCGCATGATCGATCCATTTCCATCTCGTCGTGATCTGCTTCATCGCATGGGTGTTGGCATGGGGGCTGTCGGTCTCGCGAGTTTGCTTTCTGATGCGGGGCTTTTCAGTTCCGCAGCTCGCGCTGCCGGTGCTGATGTGGCCAGCACCATCAATCCGCTTGCGCCGCGAGGTCCACACTTCGCACCGCGTGCCCGGCGCGTCATCCACTTTTTCCTCAATGGTGGTCCCTCGCATGTCGATACGTTCGATCCGAAGCCGATGCTATCGAAGTACGACGGCAAACCGCTCCCTTCAGGCCCGCTTCGCACCGAACGTAAGACCGGTGCCGCGTTCGGCTCGCCGTTCAAGTTCCGTCAGTACGGTCAGAGCGGCCTGCCCATCAGCGATCTTTTCGCGAAGACCGCGCAGCATGCGGACGATCTTTGCGTCATCCGTTCCATGAAGGCACAGGTGCCCAACCACGAGCCTTCGCTCATGCTCATGAACTGCGGCGATGGCCAGATGGCTCGGCCCAGCATGGGTGCATGGATCACCTACGGCCTGGGCAGCGAGAATCAGAATCTTCCCGGTTTCATCGCGATGTGTCCCGGCGGCTATCCGATCAAAGAGACGGAAAACTGGGCCTCGGCGTTTCTTCCTGGTGCGTTTCAGGGAACCTTCATCGACACCAATCACACGCAGATCGAAAAGCTCATCGCCAACATCCGCAACGATCACTTGCCGCTGGATCGCCAGCGCCAGCAGTTGGATCTGCTGCGGCAGATCAACCGCGATCATGCGAACCAGCGCGGGCCTGATGCGCAGCTTGAGGCCCGCATTCAATCATTTGAACTGGCGTACCGCATGCAGATGGAGGCGGCTGATGCGTTCGATCTCTCGAAGGAACCACAGAAAATCCGTGAAGCGTATGGCTCACATGTACACGGCAGGCAGACGCTCATTGCCCGCAGATTGCTCGAGCGCGGCGTGCGCTTCGTGCAACTCTGGCATGGCGCAAGCCAACCTTGGGATCATCACGACAACATTCAAGGCGCTCATGCCGGCCTGGCGGCGCAGCTTGATCAGCCCATCTCGGCACTTATAGCAGACCTGAAAAATCGCGGTATGTTTGAGGACACATTGATCATTATCGGCGGGGAATTTGGCCGCACTCCGACGGTTGAAGTGAATGATTCAGGCAAGAGCAAACTTGGCCGCGATCACAACCCTTACGGCTTCAGCGTTGTCCTCGCAGGCGGCGGGGTCAAGGGTGGCACTGCTGTGGGCGCGACGGACGAGTTCGGATTTGCCGCAGTCGAAAATGTCGTTGAAGTCCACGACCTGCACGCCACCATCCTGCATCTGCTGGGTTTCGATCACGAAAAATTTACCTACCGTTATGCGGGCAGGGATTTCCGCCTGACCGATGTGCATGGCAGAGTGGTGCGCGAAGTGATTGCGTGAGGATGCGACCATCGCCGCAGCACCGATCGCACGTACATCGCCGATGGCCGAACCTATCGCAAAGCTCAGAAGGTCACGCGCGAAAACTACTCACGCAGCTACCTCTCAGTGCCTGAGCAAATGATGATCCAGCCGCCCAAGCCGCCCGAT
>Ga0105054_10006658_pt1 | contig 16042 bp, 14 predicted proteins | sample BON02_FD_78091 | JGI IMG/M metagenome (GOLD analysis project Ga0105054, IMG submission 78091) | Freshwater microbial communities from Lake Bonney liftoff mats and glacier meltwater in Antarctica - BON-02 (megahit assembly) | ecosystem: Environmental > Aquatic > Freshwater > Ice > Glacier...
ACGGCCATCGGGCGCGCGCCGGGCCGATCAAACAGCGACATTTCATCCGCCGTATCCAGTTCGGCGAAAGGGTCGAGCCGGTATTGCACCGCGCTCAGCGCCGGGGCATCGCCCGAAAGGGCGAACAGCGTCACCCCCTGCCCGTCTGCCCCGCCGGCGGAATACGAGGCGCGCAGACCGTCCGACGTGCGGGCGCCCACGGCGACGATGCCGTTGTCCGGCGCGGCCAGATTGGCCGGATAGGCGATCAGCCCATCCCCCGCATTGCCCGCCGCGCACAGGATCAGGCGGCGCGTCGACACATCGACGACCATCACGGCCAATCCGTCCCAGGACGCCAGTTCGGCGGGGCTGGCCGGGTTCGCCTCGGCCCCGGCGGCGGTCTGGCCCACGGGCACCAGGCCGGTGGCGGGGGGCGTTGCAGGCACAAGGCCCACCCCGGCGCGGGTCGGGTCGGGCAGGGACGAGGCCAGAACGATCACGTCAGCCTCGATCAGGTCGGCATAGGTCAGGGCCGCCGCCATCTGGTCGGGGGTGGGCAGGGCCGATGTGGAAATCGCCACGATCTCGCAGAACGGGTCGATCCCGGCATAGGGCAGCGCCACCTCGGATTCCCCGGCATCGCGGGGCTGGGGCGACAGGCGGGCGGGTTTGTGCAGGAACACGCCCGAGGCAGGGCGTGCGCCGATCAGCCCGGCCATCGAAGTGCCATGGCCGCTGAACGCGCGGGCCACGGCGGGGCGCGCACCGTCCTGTGTCGCATGGGCCTGCCCCAGATCGCGCAGGAACCGGTTGCGCGGGCTGTCGTCGGACCCGGCGGCAGAGGCGGCGGCGGCGATCACCTGCGCGCGCGCCTGCGCCTCGGCGCCCGACAGTTCGGTGCGCGCAATGGCGAAGACGCCCAGATCTCGGGCAGCGAAATCGATGGCGCGGGCGCGGTCCATCGCCGGGGCCAGGCAGGGGTGATCCAGATCGACCGAAGTGTCGATCAGCGCCACACGGGTCTTGCGCGACGTGCTGGACACCTTGCCCCAGGCGTCGGGGCTGGCAAAGCGGGTCAGGTCGGTGACGATGCCCAGGCGTTCGAGATGCCAGAGCGCGTGATACGACGGATAGCTGCCCGCATGGCGCGGTTCACTGTCGGCGGGGGGGGGCATCGTGAATGCCATGGCGCCTATCCTCTCCACTCTTCCGAAACGCGGATCATCTGATCTTCGAGCACCTGTTCCAGCACCGGCAGGATCAGTTGCGCCAGTTGGAACCCGGCACGGGTGTCGGCGCGGAAATGCACGCCCGCCCATTCGCGGTTGTGCGCCACGCGCATGGCACGGCGGAACAGTTCGGGGTTGCCCGGGTGTTCGGGCACGGCGCGCGCAAAGACCTGCGCAATCGCCATGGACTGGAAGGCGTGATTGCTGGGATAGGACGCATGGGCCGGGTTGTCGATGAACGGGCGCAGGCAGGGTTCCAGCATGCTGGGCCGGATCGCCATCCAGCGATCCTTGTAGCGCATCCCGACCTCTTCGCAGAGCTCGGCCACCACGACCATCAGGCGCATCGTCTCGTCAAACCCGCTGTTGCCGTTGATCCCGAGGGGGGCAAGATAGGCGGAAAGCTCCAGATCGCGCTCGTTCAGGATGTCCTGGCGGCGGCCCTCTTCGGCCGGGGTTTGCAGTCGTGCCTGAAGGTCCAGCAGATAGGGCAGATCGGCGCGCAGGTCGCGCCGATCTGGTGGGGGTACCACGGGCAGGTTCACCCAGAGGGCGCGCAGATCGTGCAACCTTTCGCGCTCTTCCCAGGGCGCGAGGATGGTGAAGTATGCGCCTTCATCGGCATTGCCCCGGTTGCCGCGATTGCCACGGTTTCCCCGGTTGCCGCGATTCCCCCGGTTGCCGCGATTGCCCCGGTTCCCACGGTTTCCGCGATTGCCACGGTTTCCGCGATTGCCACGGTTCAGCACCCCCTGAAACGACAGCCCCGACGCCGCCGCGCTGAGCGACAGCGCCGAGACCGAGCCCATCATCTGCGCCGTCCCGTCTCCGGGCAGCCAGCCCTGCTGTCCCGGTGTCGGTGCCACCTCGCCGGTGCCCGCCGTGGCGCGCAGTTCGATCGTGTCGGCCCGGACGCTCAGCGCCCAGTCCTGCAGGATCGACAGGTCAAAACCCCCTCTTGCGGTCATTCTCTTCTCCCTCGTCAACGCTCACGTCATTTCAATCCCGCGAGGATCAGGCCCTGTTGCAAGCGATTGCCTGCCTCGCGGTCCACCATCTTTATCAGTCCCTGGGTCTTTCGGTCTGCGGTAAATGTCGGATCCAACCGCAGAATCCGCTGCGCCATCTCCTCCGCCTCGTCGTGGCGCCCCAGAAGGCCCAACCCGGCGGTGACATAGCGCAGCGCCGACGAGAATTCGGGCTTGCGCGACAGCGCCCGGCGACCGAACCGCACAGCGGCGTCGAAATCTCCATCGGCATGGGAGACCATGGACAAGGTCGTGTCATAGGCATAGCGCAGGGGGCTGAACCGGCCCAGCGTCACCGCCCGCTCGGCGGCATGGCGCGCCTTGGCCCGCTTGCCTTGGGTGTGCCAGAACAACGCCAGGTGATCCCAAGCCATGGCCTGGGCTGGGGCCACCTCGACCGCGCGGGTCAGCAGGTCGGCGGCCAGTTCCTGGTTGTCGGTCAGGTAGAACATCGAATAGCCGGCGGTTGTCAGGTAAAGGCCGTTGAAGGCCCCGGCGTTCAGCCCTTCGCGGGCGATCTCGGCGGCCTCGGGGCGGTTGCCCACGGCGCGGCCCCAGCTTTCGCCCACGCGGAACGTGTCGAGATAGGACAACAGGCCCAGATGCACCGGATCGTGGGTTTCGTGCCATGCCGATTGCAGCATCTGGCCGGCCCGCTCCAGGGTCTGGGGCGACAGGCTGAACATCATGTTCAGCGATTGATAGGGGGCGTGGCCTGCGGTCTGGGTCGGGTCGGCGGCGGGCAGGATCGAGTTGGCCAGTTGTTCGATGGCGCGCGACACGAACTCGGCCATTGCGGGGTGATGCAGGTCAAGCATGTCGGGCGCTGAGCAATCGAGCCGCTGGTTCCACAGCGATTTGCGGCTGGCGGTTTCGATGACCTTCAAAGTCAGATGCACCCCCTGCCCGAGGGGCCGGACATGCAGTTGCAGCAGATGGGCCGGGCCATGGCCCAGCAGATCGGGAAAGCTGCGCGAGACGCCATCGCGGTGGTCATAGATGTCGGTCCCGCACATCACCCGCGCCTCGGCGCCGATGAAATCCAGCACCTCGTCGCAGCGGTGTTGACAGGTAGGCGACACGCCCTCGGCCACCACCGTCAGAAGGCCCAGACCCCGCTTTGGCGCCACGACCGGCAGGGGCGGCAGGAAGACGGCGGGCGGGGCCAGATCGGCGGCATCGACAAAATCGGCCCAGGCGCTGCGCTCGGTGCGCAGCCAGTCCTCGAAATCCTCGCGGGCGTCGCCTTCGGCGTCCAGCCCTTCCAGCAAATCCAGAGCGCGGTCGGAGGGGGGCAGAGGGTTCCGGCCCGCACGATAGGCGACGGTATCGATGGACAGCAGGTCGCGGTTCAAGGTGACGCTGTGGGTGTCGTTGGTCAGAACATCGTCGCCCATAGGCGCCAGTTCGCGGCGCAGGACCGAAAGGGCGGTGCGGAACGATCCTGCGGCCCGGCGCGGTTCGCGCCCGCCCCACAGCAGTTCCTGCAACGCGGCACGGGACCGCCGGCCGCCATCGGACAGGGCCAGCACCGCGAACATCGCCTTGCGCATCGTGCCGCCGGGCGTGCAATCGCGCCCATCGGCCGCCTGCACCCGCAGCGGACCGACAAGTTGGACATGTCCGCGCGGCAGGGCGGCCGGCTGTGTCGGTGACTGCGTCTGCAAAACGCCTGCCCCATTCCTGTGCAAGGGGCGCTGCGTTCCGGTCAGGCCCTTGAAAACCTTAACAGGTGTGGCCGATGACGCAAGTGACGTTGGGGCAGATGAGAACGGACAGCCGGCACCGACCCTGTGCACGGGCACGACGGCAGGGAGAACCTGGGCCGGATACCAGCTATCCTTTCCCGAAAGCGCAGTCACCCGCCCCGCCTCTGCCCGGGAAAGCAGCGCGGAACCGGCGAATTGAGACTGCGCCGGGGGTGTGATGGCTGCCCGCCCCGATGGGACAGACAGCCAGAGCACCGGAACCCGGCCTGAAGGCCGTATCGCCCGCGAAATCGGACGTTCCGTCGGTTGCGTGCGGCCCGCTCCGGCAAAGCACCGGTGCGTGACCGCAACAAACCCGAATGAGACCGCAAAGCAGCAAGCCCCACAGGGGTACCGAAGAAACGCTCTGAAGGTCGATGAGGGGAAGGGCGGCAAATGAATTTGGAACGTACCACCCGGCTCATCGCAATGTCTTCCCGTGCAAGCGTCGCTTCGATGGAATGACCTTGCGCCACCTGCGTTAACGATTCGTCATTGGGTGTTAACGCCCCCAAGGCTCACCATCCGGCGGAAAAAATTATATATATAAATCAATTATTTATATTTCCGGAAAGCGGTCTTGGCCGATCCGAATCAGTGAAAGCCGCCAAGGGGAAATGACGCGCCCTTTTCCCCCGACGCCGGAATTCGAGCGTCGATCAAGAAAAAAGGGGCGGCGCCCCTTGGCACCGCCCCCGTGTTCACATCCTGAAAAGCGTTCAGTGACCCAGAATCTGGCTCAGGAACAGCTTGGTCCGGTCGGATTTGGGGTTGTTGAAGAACTCTTTCGGCTCGTTCTGCTCGACGATCTGGCCCTGGTCCATGAAGATCACCCGGTTCGCCACCGCCTGGGCAAAGCCCATTTCATGGGTGACGCACAGCATCGTCATGCCCTCTTCGGCCAATTGGATCATGGTGTCCAGCACCTCCTTGATCATTTCGGGGTCAAGCGCCGAGGTGGGTTCGTCGAACAGCATGATCCGCGGCTTCATGCAGAGGCTGCGCGCGATGGCAACGCGCTGCTGCTGGCCGCCCGACAACTGGCCGGGATACTTGTTGGCCTGCTCGGGAATCTTCACCTTTTCAAGAAAGTGCATCGCAATCTCCTCGGCCTCTTTCTTGGGGGTCTTGCGCACCCAGATCGGCGCCAGAGTGCAGTTTTCCAAAATCGTCAGGTGCGGGAACAGGTTGAAGTGCTGGAACACCATCCCGACTTCGGAACGGATCTTGTCGATGTTCTTGATGTCGCTCGACAGGGTCGTGCCATCGACGGTGATCTTGCCCGCCTGATGTTCCTCAAGGGCGTTGATGCAGCGGATCAGCGTCGACTTGCCCGACCCCGAAGGCCCGCACACCACGATGCGTTCGCCGCGATAGACGGTCAGGTCGATGTCGCGCAGCACATGGAAGGTGCCGAACCATTTGTTCATGTTGTCGATGGAAATCGCCACCTCGTCGCTGACTTTCATCATCGAAGGGGCGGGGGCCGTGTCGGTCATGGTCATGGGACGGTGCCTTTCCTAGCGGTGATCGGTGGCAAGCTGACGCTCCAGCCACTGTGAATATTGCGAAATGCCATAGCAGACGACGAAGAACAGCAGGGCGGCAAAGCCGAACAGCTCCCAATAGACCCCGTTCCAGTCGGTGGAGGACAGGATCGGGCCTCGGATCATGCCAACGAGATCGAACATCGAGATGACCGAAACCAGGGTCGTGTCCTTGAACAGGCCCACCGCCACGTTGACGATGCCGGGGATCGAGATTTTCAGCGCCTGGGGCAGGACGATAAGCTGCATGGATTGCGCATAGTCGAGGCCCAGGCTTTCGGCGCCCTCGTATTGGCCCTTTGGCAGAGCGGCGAGGCCACCGCGGATCACTTCGGCGATATAGGCGGCGCTGAACATCGTGATCATGATGATCACCCGAAGGATCAGATCGAACGTGGTGCCCGGCGGCAGGAAATAGGCCAGAACCACGTTTGCCACGAACAGCAGCGTGATCAGCGGCACGCCGCGCACGAATTCGATGAACACCACGCAGATGCCCTTGACCACCGGCATGTCCGATTGCCGCCCCAACGCCAGAACGATGCCCAGCGGCAGCGACAGCGACACGCAGACCGTGCCGAGGATCAGGTTCAGCATGAACCCCCCCAAGTCGCGGCTGGCCACCGCATCGAGCGCGAGGAATTCGGGCAAGGCGGCAGAGACGAGGCCGCCCAGCCACCACACCACGAAGGCCGCCGCCACGCCGCCGAAGAAACCGGCAGCGAAGGATGTGTTGATCAGACGGTTGTAGACCAGATAACCGGCGACAAAACCCAGAATGGCAATGATCGGGATCAGGATCGTGCCGCCCCAGATCAGATAGAAGGCGATGAACGGGTAAAGCGCCGTGATCACCAGCATCTGGCGCGGGAACACCTGATAGAACAGCACCGGCGCGATGGCGACGAACAGCAGCACGAAGGCCACGGTCGGGCGCCAGTACAGTTCGGACGGATACTGGAAGCCGAAGATCAGCTGTTGCCAGCGGTCGGCGATGACGGCGAAACAGCCGCCACCCGACCCCTGCATGATCTCGCGGCATTCGCGGATGTTGTCCGCCGCCCAGACGCCATTGACGACCCACGGCACGAAGGCCGCCATGACAAGGTAGATGCAATACAGCGTGACGACGGTCAGGATCGTGTTGAACCAGCCGGAAAACAGGTTGGTGCGCACCCATTTTATGGTGCCTGATTCCAGTGCCGGGGGTGCCTTTTGCGGGATCACGGTGTCGCGCACGAAGGCGACGGATTGGGCGTGGGTATCGCTCATCTCACCGCTCCTTCAGTTTGACGGAGTTGTTGTAGATGTTCATCACCGTGGAAATCGACAGACTGATGATCAGGTAGAACAGCATCAACAGCAAGATCGCCTCGATCGCGCGCCCCGTCTGGTTCAGCGTGATGCCGCCCAGGGTGCCGGTGATGTCCATATAGCCGACCGCGATGGCCAGGGACGAGTTCTTGGTGATGTTCAGATACTGCGACACCAGCGGCGGAATGATCACGCGCAACGCCTGGGGCAGGACCACCAGGTTCATGATCCGGTTCGGGCGCATGCCCAGGGCACCCGCAGCTTCGGTCTGACCCTTGGAGATGGCCTGAATGCCCGCGCGCACGTTCTCGGCGATGAAGGCCCCCGTATAGATGGCCAGCGCGAACCACAGCGCGATCAGCGAGCCGCGAATCTGGATGCCATCCTGAAAGTTGAAGCCTTGCAGCGACGGGTATTCCAGGGTGATCGGCCGCCCGAGGATGAAAAATACCGCCAGCGACGGCACGAAGAACAGGGCGATGCTGGGCCACAGGGTGTTGATCAGCCTGCCTTCGTCATAAAGCTTCTTCGTCGCATATTTGCGGAAGGCAAAGATGCCGACCAGCGAGGCCAGGAAGGCATAGACAACGACCCATGCCCCCGGACCCATCACGGGCGCGGGCGTGTAAACGCCGCGATTGGTGAAGGCGAAGGCGTCGAACAGCATGGAGGATGTGGCGTTGTCGCCGCGAAACGCGCTGGGCGAGGGCAGGCTGACGGTCATGATCGAAAAGATGATCAGGATCCAGATCAGCACCGGCACATTGCGGAACGCCTCGACATACACCGCCATCAGTTTGCGCACGAGCCAGTTGTTGGACAACCGCAGAACACCGGCGAACACGCCCAGAACCGTGGCAGACACGCAGGCCAGAAACGCGACGATCAGCGTGTTCAGGATGCCCACCATGGCGGCGCGCAGGTGCGTGCTTTGACTGTCGTATTCGATGGGCCGCTGGTTGATGTCGTAACCCGCCGCCGAGCCGAGGAAATCATAGGAAATGTTCAGCCCCGCCGCGCTCAGGTTGGCGGCCAGGTTCGCCGCCAGAAAAGCGATGGCCGCGATCAGGCAGGCAAGGGCAATGAACTGGAATGTATAGGATCGATAGCGCGTATCGCTCAGCAGCATGGAAAGCTGGAACGAACCCTGCGGGGGATCGGTGATTGCTGACATGGTGCCATCCCTGCGGCGGACCGGGTTCTGGGGTGGCGGCTTGACCGCTCTGGGTGCCCGGACCTGTTTATCGGAGATCGAAAGCAAGGCGGGCGCGGAGTGATCCGCGCCCGCCCCGTTCAGTGTTTAGCGGAACGGCGCCGTATACAGCAGGCCGCCGTTGGTCCACTGGGCGTTCAGACCCCGGGCCAGACCGATCGGGGTTTTCTCACCGATGTTGGCTTCGAAGATTTCACCATAGTTGCCGCTGATGGCGATGGCGTTCTTCGCCCAGTCGTTGGACAGGCCAATCATTACACCCAGTTCACCTTCGGTGCCCAGAATACGATTGATCTCGGGGTTTGCACCCGGGGCCGCCGACAGCTCGGCGACGTTGGCCGAGGTGATGCCGAACTCTTCGGCAGCGATCAGCGCGTTCAGCGTCCAGCGCACGATATCGCCCCAGTCGTTGTCGCCGTGGCGCACAAGCGGGCCCAGCGGCTCTTTCGAGATGGTTTCGGGCAGGATGACATGGCCACCGGGCGCCTCGAACGTGGCGCGGCTGGCGGCTAGACCCGAAGTATCGGTGGTATAGGCATCGCAGGCACCCGAAATGTACTGCTGGATGGCTTCGGCGTTGGTTTCGATCGGAACCGGCTCATAGCTGATGTTATTGGCGCGGAAGAAATCGGCCAGGTTCAGTTCGGTCGTGGTGCCGGTCTGGATGCAGATCGTGGCGCCGTCCAGATCCTTGGCGCTGGTCACGCCCAGGGCCTTTGGAACCATGAAGGCCTGACCGTCGTAGTAGTTGACGCCGACGAAGTCGAACTTCAGGTCGGTGTCACGGCTGAACGTCCAGGTCGAGTTGCGGGCCAGCATGTCGACTTCGCCCGAAGCCAGCGCGGTGAAACGCGTCTTGCCGGTGGTGGGGATGAATTCGACAGCGTCGCCATCGCCCAGAACGGCGGCGGCAACGGCGCGGCACACGGCTACGTCAAAACCCTGCCAGCGGCCGCTGGCGTCAGGCTCGGAGAAGCCGGTCAGACCGGTCGAAACGCCACAGTTCAGCTTTCCACGTGCTTTCACATCGTCAAGCGTTGCAGCGGCGGCAGCGCCAGCCACAAGGCTGGTGACCGTCAAAGCACCGAGAAATACGGTTTTTTTCATTTTTACCTCTTCCTGATTAATCCGCCCCCTTTGCGAAGGCGGGTCATCCGGTCCTCCCTGGACCGTCTGTGTTGATGATAGGCAACTTGTGAGATTCTCGCCATACCAGTTCGATAGTGTGCGGGTTCATCACAAAAGGTCAAGGGAAGTATAACGAGAACAGATGAAAATATGGGCGTTTTACCCTGCGTAAACTGCTTTTTAGGCAGCAACTTGCGGAAGAGTCAGCGATTCGCCAGCGTCATGAAACGGTGCGCATGTACGAACGCCTCGCGCTTCAGGGCCGCCTTTTCTTCTGCATCCTCGTCCCGGCCCCACTGTTCGGCCTGCCAATCCTCATCCGTGCGCGAGACCGTCCAGCCCGGTTCAGGCGCCACCTGCCCCTGCGCCACGGCAAGGGCCAGCACATAGGAGCCCGACAGGCTGACCAGATCGTGGAACCCGGCGATGCCGAACGCCGACATTGCCGCCATCGCACCCGTCAGCGCAGCCAGACTTTCAGGGGGCTGGGCCACCGGCATCACCCCGGTGGTCACAGTCAGCGGTGCGTCATGGGCCATGCGCGCCCAATCCAGCAACGGATCCCAACGCTGCGCCTGCAGCGCGATCAGGGCGTCAGGCGACGCAGCGCGATAACACAACAGATCGGTGCCGCAATACTCGGCGATCATCGCCTCGACCGCCGCGCGCTGGGGCGCCACCTTGTCCAGCGCGGCATTGGCGCTGCGGGTGTTGGGCATGGACAGCGGATCGATCCTGTCGGACTGGGCCTGCCATTCGGCGGCGACCGCTTCGGCCATGGCGAGGGTGGGCAGGATGACAGGCGTCTTGGCCGGGGTGCGCAAGGGGCGGGCATCCAGATGGATCGCAAAGCCCTGGCCCTCGGGCACACAGGTTGCCGTCTTCCAGAACCGTCTTGCCGCCCAGTCCGCCATCAATAATTCTCATCGAACGGATCGGCGGGCACATCGCCCGGCACCCATTCCAGCTGTTCCCAGGTGCGCGCCATGTGATCGGGCAAGGGCGCCGTCACGGTCAGCATCGCACCGGTGATCGGGTGCTGGAACGTCAGCGACCGGGCGTGCAGGTGCAGCTTCTTGCTGATGTCGCCGCCCAGTTGCGCGCCCCAGCCATCGCCCTGATTCTCCTGCCCCGAGCCACCGTATTTGCCATCGCCGATGATCGGATGCCCCATCTCGGCCATATGCGCGCGCAACTGGTGGGTGCGCCCCGTCACCGGCACCAACGCCACCCAGGCGGTGCGCCCGCCAAGCGCCGACAGCACGGCATAATCGGTGATCGCGCGCTTGGCGCCCTCATGCTTGTCCACTTCCGACGGGTGAATGCAGATCATCTTTTCCGCCTCGCCGCCCGCCCCGTGGCCCGGCGCCTTGACCAGCCCGTATTTCACCGTCCCCATGCGCGGATGCGGCACCCCGGCAATGGCGGCCCAGTAAATCTTGCGCGTGCCGCGATGGCGCAGCGCGTCGGTCAACCCCTTGGCGGCCATCCGCGTGCGCGCCAGCAGCAGAACCCCCGATGTGTCCTTGTCCAGCCGGTGCACAAGGCGCGGCTTCTCGTCGGCATCGCCCTGCAAGCACACCGACAGCCCATCGACATGGCGGGTCTGCTTGCTGCCGCCCTGGGTGGGCAAGCCGGGAGGTTTGTTCAGCGCGATGATGTGATCGTCCTGCCAGATGACACAGCCGCGCATCATCAGGGCGTCGGCCTTCGACACCTTTTCCGTGGTGCGATCCACCGCAGGGCCACGTTCGCTGGGCAAGGGCGGCACGCGCACCGATTGGCCAACCGCAAGCCGCGTTGCCGGTTTCACCCGGCCCGAATCGACCCGGATTTCGCCCTTGCGGCACAGCTTTTCGATCTGGATCTGGCTGATCTGGGGAAACTTGCGGCGGAACCACCGGTCCAGCCGCTGTTCGCCCTCGTCGCTGCCCACAATCAGGGTTTGCACACCGCTCATGCCCAGATCCCCCGTGCCAGCACTGAGCCCGCAAACAGCGCCCCGATGGCGCCCCCGACCGACAGCACCATGTACAGGGCCGCGCTGCCCATCTGGCCCCGCTCGATCAACGTCAGCGTTTCCAGCGAGAACGCCGAGAAGGTGGTATAGCCGCCCAGCAGCCCTGTCATCACGAAGGGTGACAGGTGGGTCATGGCATTGCGCCCCGCCCAGACCGCGAACAGCCCCATCAGAAACGACCCGATCACATTGGCCACAAGCACCCCCAACGGAAATCCGTGCCCAAAGGCGCGCAGCACTGCCAGCCCGGTCAGATACCGCGCCGCAGAGCCGATCGCGCCGCCAAGGGCAACCTGAAGGATCGTTGACATCATGGCGGGTGCATCCTTTGTAACCGGGGCGAAGTCAACCGCCAGACTTGGCGCCTGGCTTGGCGCCCCGCTTGGCCCGCTGCCCCGCGAACCAGGCCAGACGCTTCTTCAGATCGCGCTCGAACCCCCGCTCGACGGGTTGATACAGCGGTTCACGCGGTACGCCCTCGGGAAAATAGTTCTGACCCGAAAATCCATCCTCGGCGTCGTGATCATAGGCATAGGCGGCGCCATAGCCCTGATCCTTCATCAGCGCGGTGGGCGCGTTCAGGATATGCTTGGGCGGCGGTGCGCTGCCAGTCCTTTTCGCTAGGGAACGCGCGCCCTTGTACGCCACATACCCCGCGTTCGATTTCGGTGCCAGGGCCAGATACGTCACCGCCTGCCCCAGAGCCAATTCACCCTCCGGGCTGCCCAGCCGCTCGTAGGTCTGCCAGGCGGTCAGGCAGATCGCCTGGGCCTGCGGGTCTGCCAGGCCGATGTCCTCCACGCTCATCCGCAGGATACGGCGCGCCAGGTATCGCGGGTCTTCGCCCCCCTCCAGCATCCGCGCCAGCCAGTACAGCGCGGCATCGGGGTCGGACCCGCGCACCGATTTGTGCAGGGCCGAGATCAGGTTGTAATGCTCATCGCCCGATTTGTCATATTTCGCCGCGCGCTTCATCAGCCGCGTGGTCAGGGTGTCTGTGTCGAGGGGCGTGTCGGTCTTCCAGGCAGCCACCTGTTCGATCAGATTCAACAGGGCCCGCCCGTCGCCATCGGCCATGGCGCGCAGGGCGGTGCGCGCCGCCGAGGTCAGCGGCAAAGCGCAACCCAGATCACCCTCGGCGCGCTGGGCCAGCAGTTCAAGGTCGGCGTCGCCCAGCCGTTCCAGGACCAGCACCTGGGCGCGCGACAAAAGAGCGGCATTCAATTCGAATGATGGATTTTCGGTCGTGGCGCCGACCAGCAGAATCGTGCCGTCTTCCATGTGCGGCAGAAAGCCGTCCTGCTGTGCCTTGTTGAAGCGGTGGATTTCGTCGACGAACAACAATGTCCCCTTGCCGTTCGCACGCCTGATCTTCGCCGCCTCGAACACCTTTCGCAGGTCCGGCATACCGGTGAAAATCGCGCTGATCTGCACGAAGTGCAGATCGGTTTCGTCCGCCAGAAGGCGGGCAATGGTCGTCTTGCCCACGCCGGGCGGCCCCCAGAACACCAGCGACGACAGCGATCGCGCGGCCAGCATCCCACCCAGGGGCGCGTCGGGGCCCAGAACCTGTTGCTGCCCGATCACCTGTGACAGGGATCGCGGGCGCAACCGGTCGGCCAGCGGCCGGGTGCCGCCATCGGGTGGGGCAGTCGTGGCGCGCTCGGATGGGTGGAACAGGTCTGGCATGGCGGCAGAATATGGGGCGCGCGTCTGCTATGCAAACCCAACCCGCGCCCCCCTCTCGGCCTAGTTCATCCGCGAGGCGAAGTTGATCGAGATGGCCTGGGTCTTCTCACCCTCGATCTCAAGGATCGGCCCGATGCCGGAGATGTCCATGCCGATGCGCGGCGCCCACCGCGGCCAGTTGGCATTCAGGATACCAACCATTGCCGCGATCTGCAATTCGCCCGCGGCCTTGGCCACCTCGCGGTAGAGTTGCGCATGGACCAGCCCACGCCGCACTGCGGATACGCGGTGCGACACGAACACCCGCGAACTTTCCCATACGTCATCTGCGACGGGAGCCTCATCATACAGCAAATCCGAGGGAATCGTGTCCAGCAGCCCGCGCTGCGCGTCCCGAATCATATAGCTGTAGATGCCGCAATGCGTGGTCGTGGGTGTCAGACGGTTGCCCGCCAGGATCTGGCCTTCGGCGTCCGAGATCACGACCCAGCGGCTGGCAGGCGTGTCGTACTGGTCATATTCCATACCCGAATCCTCGGGCAAATCCCAACGATTGTGCTGAATGAACAGTTCATGCCTGGCGCGCAGCATGTTTGCGAAAAGCTCACCGTGCTGGTGCATGTTCGCGATTGAGAGAGTTGTTCCGTGCATTTCTTGCTTCTCCATAACAAGGGAGTATCCCCATGTTAATTCTACCTTAAGCAGAACGGAGTGAAATACGTTGTAGTGCCACAATTTGGCCTTCAGAGCAGATTATAGTCTCTGGCCCGCTGAATCGCCTCTGCGGTTGTTCGCGCCATTAGGCGTTCCCGGGCCGAAGCCAGCCGAAGCTTCAAAGCGCTCTCGGAAATACCCAATTTGGCAGCGGCGGCTGCATGCCGGTCGCCATCGGCGATCAGTTTGAGCGCCGCAAGCTGGGCTTTTGTCAGCCGAGTCGATTCGTCGACCATCTCGTGAAGGACCGTGACGATGCGCTGAATCTCGATGATCTCGTCATCGGAATGCTCGCGATCCGAGCGCGCCACATTCGCAATGGTGCGCGACGTGAGCGGGCCGATGGAAACGGTGACACCGAACTTCAGCCCGAACTTGCGCGATTCCTTGAGAATGCCGAACGGGTCGGGAATCGGCGTATTCGACCATCGGGTCGAGCCCTTGGATGCAAAGGCCCAGGCGACCACCGGGTCGCGCAGGACATAGCCGTTTTCGGTATAGCGCTTGACCCAGGCCGGATCGTAGGTCTGGAAATGCAGCAGCGGTGAACTGAACCGGATATGGATCGCCAAGTGGTAGCCGGCCTGGGCAAATTCGTCCAACCGGGCCAGTTCCTGATCGAATTCCCTGCGGTCAAACATCTGCGTTCGCGAACCTGTACTAGCCAGTCGATCAGCCACGATTTACCAAACTTGTCCTTTCGGACGCCCCGGATCACAGGGTTTCAAGCCGGATAATCCAATTCCGCAAAAATGGAAACCCTGCCGTAGCGGCAGGGCTTCAAGGTCACGCGTCCGAATTGGCTTCTGCTTCCAGGCGGGCGCGGTCGCCCGCGCCTTTGGCGTCGGTGTCGCGGTCGACAAGTTCGATGATGGCCATGGGCGCCATGTCGCCATAGCGGAACCCGGCCTTGAGAACCCGGCAATAACCGCCCTGGCGTTCGGCGTAGCGCGGACCCAGAACGTCAAACAGCTTGGCCACATAGGCGTCCTGTTTCAGTTGCGATGCGGCCTGTCGACGGGCGTGAAGATCGCCACGTTTTCCGAGGGTTATGAGCTTGTCGATGATCCGCTTCAGCTCTTTCGCCTTGGGCAGGGTGGTCTTGATCTGCTCATGCTCGATGAGCGACCCGGACATGTTGGCGAACAGCGCCTTGCGGTGTTCGTGGGTGCGATTCAGGCGGCGATAGCCCCGTGCGTGACGCATTTTAAGTCTCCTAATTTATGCTTTGTACAGCGGTCAGATGCGTGTCTGCCGCATTGTTGGGGCGGGATTGCCCGGGATAGGTGGGTTGACACCCACCCTACGATGCCTGCGTAGGGTGGGTGAAACCCACCGTTGTCAAAACTGGTCCTCAAACTTCTTGGCCAGATCCTCGATGTTCTCCGGTGGCCATTCCTCGACGTCCATGCCAAGGTGAAGCCCCATGCCAGACAGCACTTCCTTGATCTCGTTCAGGGATTTGCGGCCAAAGTTCGGGGTGCGCAGCATTTCGGCTTCGGTCTTCTGGATCAGATCGCCAATATACACGATGTTGTCGTTCTTCAGGCAGTTGGCCGAACGCACCGAAAGCTCCAACTCGTCCACCTTCTTCAACAGCAGCGGATTGAACTCCAATCCGTCCTCGTCCATGTCGGCACGGGCCGATTCCGGCTCGTCGAAGTTGACAAAAATGCTCAGCTGATCCTGCAGGATGCGCGCTGCATAGGCAACCGCGTCATCCGGCGTGACCGAACCGTCGGTTTCCAGCTTCAGCGTCAGTTTGTCATAGTCCAGCACCTGGCCCTCGCGGGTCGGCTGCACATCGTACGACACCTTCTTCACCGGCGAATAGATCGCATCAATCGGCATCAGGCCGATGGGCGCGTCTTCGGGGCGGTTCTTGTCGGCCGAAACATAGCCTTTTCCGGTGTTCACGGTCAGCTCCATGAACAGGTCTGCGCCTTCGTCGAGGTGGCAGATGATGTGATCCTTGTTCAGGATCTCGATGCCGTTGGATTCGGAAATGTCGCCCGCCGTCACGATCTGCGGGCCGCGGGCGGAAATCGTCACCCGCTTGGGGCCCTCGACTTCCATCTTGATCGCCACGCCCTTGAGGTTCAGCACGATGTCGGTGACATCTTCGCGCACCCCGGCGATGGACGAAAATTCGTGCAGTACATTGTCGATCTGTACGCTGGTGATGGCGGCGCCCTGCAAGGAACTCATCAGGATGCGGCGCAGGGCGTTGCCCAGCGTCAGGCCAAAGCCCCGCTCCAGCGGCTCGGCGATCACGGTGGCCTGGCGCTGCCGGTCATTGCCCGGCTTTACGACAAGCTGCGACGGCTTGATCAGTTCGGCCCAATTCTTGTGGATCATGCGGATCTCCTCAATTCACGTCTGCCGCCCATGTCCCCGGTGGCAGACAACCCGAGGTAAAAATGACAGGCG
>Ga0105054_10006662_pt1 | contig 16038 bp, 9 predicted proteins | sample BON02_FD_78091 | JGI IMG/M metagenome (GOLD analysis project Ga0105054, IMG submission 78091) | Freshwater microbial communities from Lake Bonney liftoff mats and glacier meltwater in Antarctica - BON-02 (megahit assembly) | ecosystem: Environmental > Aquatic > Freshwater > Ice > Glacier...
GCGTGCACTCGGTGCGAGGACGGCGGCGGGGAGAGGGGCGGGGGGGGGGGGGGTGGGGGGGGGAGGGGGGGGGGGGGGGGGCGGGGGGGGGGGGGGGGGGAAGGGGGGGGAAAGTATCCGCGTGTAAAGCCCAATCGTCGGGATCGAATCGTCGACAGCCGCACCCGCGCAATGTGTGTGTGTGTGTGTTTGCACGTGTGCGTGCGGGTTTGTGTGCGTCTGTGTGCGTTTGTGTGCGCCTGTGGTGCGCTGTGTTGTTGGTGCGCGCGCGCCCGCGTCGTTTTTTGCCAAGATGGGAAAAAACGCGAGTGCCGTTTGTGAGAAGAGCTCCGAGAAGAAACGCCACGCCGCCCTCACAGCAGCAGCATGGCCGCCGCCACGACGGCCGCGCCCGTCATCGCCGCCGCGCCCGCCGCCACGCCGCCGGGCCCGCCGCCGCCCGCGCCCGTCGCGCCGGCGCCGTTGACCGCGCGCCGCGCGGCGACCGTCGTCCGGTTGGACATGAGGCCCTCGGTGGGGACGGGGCCGCCCATGGCGGCGGGGCCCGTGAGGGCGGCAGGGCCCGCGGCCGCTCCTGGGAGCGCCAGGCCCGCCGCGCCGCCGCCGCCGCCGGCCGCCATCGGCCCGCCGCCAGCGGCCGCCATGGCGCTGGCGGAGCCGAGGCCCGCGGCCGCCGCCGCGCCACGCCACGCCACGCCAGAGTCGGCAAGCCCTCCGCTCTGCACGCGCCCCCCGTAGTTGGTGCCCGGCACGCCGGCCGCCGCGTCCCCCGCGCCCGCGGCGCTCGCGCTGTCCGACATGGCGTTGCTGGTCGGCAGCGACTTGCCCGTGCCCGCGCCCCCAGCCCCCTGCGAGCCCGCCGCCTTGAAGTCCTCCCCTGTTTTCGCCGAGACCTGCCCGCCAAGCAGTCCGAGCCCGCGCTCGTCGAGGCGGCGCTTGAGCGTGGCCTGGCGGCGCTCGTCGTTGAGGGCCGCGACCATGTCGCCCACCTGGCTGGGGTTGGCGTGCACGACCATGCGCACGATCGTGAAGCGGTTGCCGAGCTCGTCGGACGAGGGGGTGACCTGTTTGTCGTGTTTGCGGGGTTTGAAGGAGAGAGAGCGCAAGGCGGCGGATCGTGAGCAAACAGGGGCGGAGGACGACGACGACGAAGAAGATGAGGTCAGAAGAAGAAAGAAGCAGAACGCGCGGGAGGAGAACAAAGCGAGAGGAGGCGCGCACGCACCTGGTAGAAAAACACGTTGCGCCCGGAGACGCCGGCCGCCTTGGCGACGGCGTCGACCAGCGGCTTTTGCGCCCAGTAGACGGCCTCCTTGGACGCCTCCATGTTCATGGACAGGACGACGCCGCCACGGCCAAACTCGAGGTCGTTGTCCCACTCGGGGTCAAAGCCCTGGCCGTTGGGGATCGGCGGCGCGGGCGGCGGCGCCTTTTTCGCGGGCGGCGGCGGCGCGGCGGCGAGCGTGGGCCCGACGGCCGCGGCGGCCGGCGCGGCGAGGCCGAAGCCCGGGGGGAGGGTGCCGGGCACGGCGGCGGCCGCGGCCGGGTAGCCCGCGAGCGCCGGGTAGCCGGGGGGCAGGAAGCCGGGCGCGGCGGCCACGGCCGGCAGCGCGCCGGGGAAGGCGCCCGCAGCCATGGCCGGCAGCGCGCCGGGGAAGGCGCCCGCAGCCGTGGCCGGCAGCGCGCCGGGGACGGCGGCGGCGGCGGCGGAGAAACCTGGCACGGCCGCCGCTGGGTAGCCCGCCGGGTAGCCCGCCGCCGGGTAGCCCGGGTAAGCCGCCGCGAGCGGCATCACCTGCACGGCCGCGGGCGGGGGCGCGGCCAGCATCACGGCCGAGCCGGGCGGCGCGCCCGCCGCGCCGACGGGGATCACTGTCGGCATGGCGGCGCCGATGGCGCCGGGGCCGCCGCCGAAGCCGGCGTCGTCGGCGCCGCCGCCGAGCGGCACGACCGGCGCGCCCAGCACCGCGAACGCGGCGGGCTGCGGGGGCGGGGCCGGCGGCGGGGGCAGGGCGGCGGCGGGCGCCATGGCGGCGGCCTCGGCGGTCGGGTCGTAGACGGCAAAGGGGTCGCCGCCGCTGCCGAAAAACTGCGCGCGGGCCAGGGCGGGGCCGGCGAGCGCGAGGAGGGCGAGCAGCGCGGCGGCGGCGGCGGTCGCGGTCGCGGGCGCGCGCGCCTTGTTGCGGGGGGGCCCTCCTCGGCGCGCCATTTGTCTGGTCTGTGGTTTGGTCGCGCTACTGTGTTGTGATTGTTGATTTCAGACAGGGTGGGAAGGGGGGATGGATGGTGAGAGGGGCGGACAAGGAGGAGGAGAAGGGCCGAGGCGAGGCGAGGCAAGGCGGCGGCAGGCGGCGGCAGGCGGCGGCAGGCGGCGGCAGGCGGCGGCGGCGGCGGCGGCGGCGGCGGCCGACGGGGAGGCTCGGGCCTCTGTCTCTCTCGAGCCGTTCGCCCAATCTCGCCCCCTCTCCGACGGAGCGCGCGCGATGAGCCAAGGCCTTGCACGCCGCGCGACCTTTCCAGTGGCGCGGTGGGCGCGGGCGGCGTCGAGCGACTCGGCGCGCGCCCACCGCGGCGAGTGGTTGGGGGCAGAGAGAGGGAGGGGGGCAGTTGAGGGAGGGGGAGCGGGGGCTGCAACGCCGGCCAATCCGCGCCTCTGACACGCCCGTGATCGTCGCGCGCCCCAGGTACTGAGAGCGCCTGAGAGCGCCTGCATCCCTACCTGCTGTGGGTGGTCACAGGACCGGGGTTCAGAGCCCGAGTGCCTCGCGGAGAGGGTGGTGGTTGCGGTGAGTGCCCGCAGACAGAGAGAGACGAGAGCCTGCGGTTACTTGGCTTGGCGCTAATTTGCTAACAGGAGGAGGGAAAGGGGCAAAGGATGGAGGCATCGCGATTTGAGTAGAGGGCGGGGCGCTTTCATCACGCTTGCCCCGGCGTCCGCAAATCGCGCCTGCGCGCAGCCGCCGCCGGTGCCGCCGCCGCCCGCGCACGCCCCGCCGCTCTCTCTCGCCCGCGCTGCCACAAAAAAAGCGCCCCACCCCCGCCGACCGCGCGGCAGCCCCGCCTCTCTGAAATGACAAACGATTCACCGCGCGGCGCGCGGCTTCTTCGGCAGCGCCGGCACGTACTGCTCGCGCCCGGCCTCGTCCGTCACCTTCACGCGACCGTCGGTCGGCATCGCCTCGCACTCTGCCCTCAGCTTGTCAAACAGCACGCTCGACAGGTAGCGCTCCCCGAAAGAAGGCAAGACCACGGCCACCGTCTTTCCCGCCATTTCCGGCCGCCGCGCCACGGCCAAGGCGGCGGAGACGGCGGCGCCGGACGAAATGCCGACAAACAGCCCCTCCTCGGTCGCCAGGCGGCGCGCCATGTCGACCGCGTCGCCGGAAGAAACCCCCACGACCTCGTCGATCAGGCCCGTGTCCAGCACCCCAGGCACAAAGCCGGCTCCGATGCCCTGGATCTTGTGGGCCCCCGGTTTCCCTCCGGCGAGAACGGGCGACTCGGACGGCTCGACCGCCACCGCCAGCACCGCGGGATTTTTTTCCTTCAGGTACTTTGCGCAGCCCGTGATGGTGCCGCCCGTGCCCACGCCCGCGACGAGGACGTCGATCGCGCCGCCCGTGGCCTGCCACAGCTCGGGCCCCGTTGTCTCGTAGTGCACGCGCGGGTTGGCCGGGTTGTCGAACTGCTGGAGGACGTGGCCGCCCGGCGTGTCTCGCGCGATCTGCGCCGCCTTGTCGACGGCGCCGCGCATGCCCTTTGCCGGGTCGGTGAGGACCTGTTCGTTTTGGGGTTGCGGTTGCGGTTCGATTGTTCGGTTGCGAGCGTGTGATTGCGTGTTGTTTGTTTGCGTGTGTGTGTATGTTAGCATCGTTGCTCGAAAGACCTCTGACGGAGGCAAATGAAAGGAAAAATGAAAGGAAAAATGAAAGGAAAAATGAAAGGAAGAATGAAAGGAAAAATGAAAGGAAAAATGAAGCGCTCGCTCAACCTCGCCGCCCTCCGCTCCACAGCGCGCGCGCAAGAGGAGGAGAGACGCAGGCCCAAAGGCAGCCACAACAAAAAAAAGAACGCACCAGCTCCGCCCCAAATGCCAGGAACAGCACCCGCCGCTCCATCGACATGGACGCCGGCATCGTAAGCACCAGCTTGTAGCCCTTGGCGGCGGCGACGAAGGCGAGGCCGATGCCCGTGTTCCCGCTGGTGGGCTCGACGAGCGTGGTCTTGCCCGGGGAGATGAGGCCCTGGCGCTCGGCGTCCTCGATCATGGCGCGGCCGATGCGGTCCTTGACCGAGCAGCAGGGCTCCATGATCTCGAGCTGCGAGTTCCGTTGTTGGTGTCAGGTTGGTTTGTTTTTGAGGTTTGGGGCGTCGGTCGGTCGGTGGCCCGTTTTGGCGGCGGCGGGTTGGGTCGGTCGGGGCCGATTCTCCGGGGGTCGGGCGACAGGGGCGGGGGGGCAAACGCGCGACTCGGCGCTCGGTGCGCGGCGCGCGGCGGCCCCCGCGACCCTCTCGCCCATAGCCTATGGCGGCGCTGCCGTGCGCGCCGGCGGCGGCTCGGAAGCGCGCGCAAACAAAAAAGCAAACAAAAAAGGCGACCCCTCGAGAGCGACGGGCGTCTTCTCTCCCCCCTCTCTCTCACCTTGGCGGCGATCCGCGCGGGCAGGCCCTTGCCGATGCGGTTGAGGTAGACCATCGGCGTGTTGCCGACCAGCTGCGTGATGTCGCCCGCGATGCCGGGGAGGTCGGGCTGCCGCCGATACTGCGAGGCGGGCGCGGGCGCAGAGGCGGCGGCGGCGGCCTCGGGCGCGGCGGCGGCGACGGCGACGGCGGCGCGCGCGCCGCGGCGGCCAAAGAGATGGGCGGCCGCGCGCGGCGCGGGGCAGGGGCGCTCGCGGCCGACCGCCGCGCCCGGCGCAAGGGCGCGCCTGTGGCTGGCAAGCATGGTTTTGGGAATGGTGGGGGGGCGCGCGCGTTGCGAACAAGGCGGCACACAATCGGAAGTCGTGTTTTTTTTCCTCTCCTAGTGGAACCCACACTCTCGAGGAGTGTGTTCGCCGCGAGTCTGCGGTCGCGACTCGAAGCTCGATGCCAACTCGATGAAAATTTGACGAGAGAAGAACGTGATACGGCCGGAGCGAACGGCACGGCAACGTGGGCGAAAAAGAGCGCCGCCCCACAACTTTCGTTGAAGCACGCCGGCCCGAGCCCCGCCCTCTCTCCCGCCCCCCGCTCGCGCTTTTTCGGCGCTCGAGCCCGTCGGCGCCCCCCGCGGCCACCCCCCGCCCCCCCCCGCGCTTTTCGCTCAAGCCGTCGCCGCCCCCGCCACCACCCCCTTGTTGGCGGCCTGCCCCCCGATCAGCGCCCGCCCGCGCATCAGCCACGCCAGCCGCGACGCGCTCTGCCCCGCCCGCGCCGTGAAGAAGACCACCAGGCACCACCACACGCCCGGCAGCGTGCGCGCGAGTCCCAGCGGCCCGACCGCGGCCCACAGCACCGCCACGGTGAAGAGGTACGACCGCGCCACGTAGGCCAGGTCGCGGCCCGCGACCAGGCACCCCGCGCAAGAGACGTCGACGCCGATGAGCAGCATGGACAAAAAGGCTTGGGGGGCGACGGCGCGCATGTGGGGCCAGACCGCGGCGTCGGGCGTGAAGAGGCCGGGCGCGAGCGAGGGCGCGGCGGCGGCGAGCAGGCCGCAGGAGAGGCCCATGCCGAGGCCGCACAGCAGCACCAGGCGCACGGTGGCGTCGACGCGCCACCAGCCGGGCGGCTGTGATTGCTGGTCGCTTGGTGGAGGCCGCGCTGCTCCCGACGACGCCGCTGAGGGGTCGGCCGCGCCGCGACCGGCCCTCTCTGCTTCCTCCTCCGCCTCCCGCTCCGCCTCCTCCGCCCGCCCCTGCGCCGCCGCCGCCGGCACGAACGCCAGGGCCGCCTGCTCCACGGGCGAGCTCGCGAACGACAGGATGTTCCAGGCGCTGAAGGCGGCCTGGTGCGCCGCCAGCCGCGTCACGTCCAGCCCCGCGGCCGCGCCCTGCAGCGCCAGGTAGCAGAGGTTGCGGCATACGTAGGCGACCGATAAGGGGCCCATGGTGCGGCCGAGGGCCGCGGCGTCGGCGGCGGAGGGGAGGCGCGGGATGGGGCGGAGCGGGGGCATGGGGGGCAGGGCCGCCGCGTCGTCGCTCTCGTCGCCGCCGCGCTCGTCGCCGCTCTCATCGTCGCCGTCGCCGTCGCCCTGCCGCCTCCTCCTCCTCCTGCGCTTTTCGCCGCAGCCGCGCCTCCCCTCCCCGCCCAGGAACGCCGGCAGCAGGCCCGCCACCGCCGACTCCCCCGCCCACCGCTGCCGCCACATCAGCGCGGCCAGCGCCGCCGCCGCCGCCACGTTTGTCAGGACCGTCGTGCCCGCGGCGCCGGCCAGGCCCAGGCGCAGCCAGCCGACGGCGACCAGGTTCCCCGCAACGTTGACGAGCACGCCGAGCACCACCGCGCACGCGGGCGTGCGGCTGTCGCGCTGGGCGAGCAGGGCGGCCTGCGCGACCATGGTGGCCAGGACGCAGGGCAGGCCCGCGGCGCGGATGCGGACGTAGGTCTCGGCTAAAGGGGCGAGCGAGCGGTCGCAGCCCGTGGCGGCGACGACGGCGCGCGCGGCGCCGGGCGCCAGGCACAGCGGCAGCGCCACGAGCAGGCCCGCCGCCAGCGCGAGCCACACGGCCGTCGACAGCGCGCGCTGGGCGCCCGGGCCGTCGCGCGCGCGCAGGCGCTCGCTCACCAGCGCGAGCGTGGCGACCTGGCAAGCCTGGAAGGCGTAGGTGCAAAAGGAGAGGGCGAGCGTGGCGGGGCCCAAGGCCGACAGCTCCGCGGTCGAGGCGAACTGGCCGACGCAGACGACGTCGCTGAACCCGATGAGGGGGTCGCCCATGGGCACGAGGAGGGCGGGGCCGCAGAAGGCGGCCATGCGGGCGAGGGTGTCGCGGGCGTAGGCGGCGCGGGCGGCGGCCGAGGGGGCGCTTGCGGCGGCGGGCTGCTGTTGTTGTCGGGGTCCTCGTTCTTGCTGTTGTTGCTGCTGTTGCTTGCTGACGCTGTCGTCGTCGGGCGCGGCGGCCGCGACGGAGACGGCGGCGGCGGCGGCGAGCGGGGGCAGGCGGAGGGCGGCGACGACGCGCCGAGCGCGCGGGAGGAGGGGGCCCGCTCCTCGTCTCCTTGCGGGCGGCCGCAGAGGCGCGGCGGCGAGCGTCGGCGTCGGCGTCGGCGTCGGCGTCGGACGCGCGGCGGCGGCGCCGCCGCCGCCTCGACACCTGAGCATCGGGCGTGTGTTGGCGAACGGGCGCGGAAGGGGATGAGGGGGTCGAGGCGATGTCTATCCGATGTGACGTCCAGCGATCGCCGACCGCGCTGCGATGCCGGCGATCGCGCGGATGCGAGTCCCGTGTCGGGCGCGCCGACGTGCGTTCGTTTGCAGACGCGCCGCTCTCTTTATTCGATCGAGGTCTTTCACCACAGGGGTTGAGCAGCAGGTTCAAAAGGGGTCACGATGTATGAAATGCAAGTGTCGAGGCAAAAAGAAGGATGCACCACACTTTCTTTCATCGTCGTGGCGCGCCCGCCTCCCCATCGCGCGCCGCCGCCGCCGCTCGCGCCGCTCGCGCGGCCGCTCGCGCTGCCGCCCGCGGCCGCCCGCAACCTCTCGTTTCCCCCCTCTCTCTGTCCACTCATCCAGCCGCATGACAAAAAACCACCAACTCGCGTCCCAACCCGGGCTCCTTCAGCTGATCGCTCCGCCGTCGGCGATCTCGGCGGCCACCCCCACGGCCGCGCCTGCCGCCGCGCCTGCGTGCATCACCAGCGGCCGCCCCTCGAACGTCGCCCGCCCGCCGCGCGCGACCAGGCCCGCCGCCGCGGCCCACCATGCCTCCTTCTTCATCATGGCCGCCTCGGTCTGGCGCTTGGACGCGCCGGCGGGCACGGGCGGGGGAGGCGCGCCCCCCTCGACGACGACGTCGTCGCCCGGCGCCGCGCCCTCGGGCGGCACGAGCGTGCGGACGATGCGCTGTCCGCTGTCGCCCTCCGTGCCGTCGGCCGCCAGGACCATGCCCTGCGACAGCTCGCCCGCCAGCTTGGCCGGCTTGAGATTCGCCACGATCACGAGCAGGCGGCCGACCAGCGCCGACGGCTGTAAATACTGCTGCAAGCCCGCCATGATCTGGCGTTCGTCGCCCGGGCCCGCGTCTATTTTTAGCTTGAGTAGCTTGTCCGAGCCGGCGAGGGGCTCGGCGGCGAGGACGCGGGCCACTTTCAGGTTGGCCTTGGCCTCCATGGTCTCGCGGCCGCCGGGGTCGGCTTGGCCGGGCGTGCTGGGGGCGGCGGCGGCGGTTGCGGGTGCCGCTGCGGCAGCGGCGGCGGCGCCGGCAGCGTTGGCGGCGGCGGTGGCCGCAGCTGGAGCTGCAGCAGATGGTGCTGATGCTGGTGCTGGTGCTGGTGCTGGTGCTGCCGCTGGTGCTGGTGCTGGTGCTGGTGCTGCTCCAGAATGACGCGCGATCATCTCGTCGAGCTTGGCGATCGCGGCGTCGATCGCGGACATCTTGATGTTCTTCTTATTGCTTCTTCTGGAACCGCCGTTGGGCTGCGCCTTGACGATGGGTGAATGCGAGGGATCGAGTCGATGTTTGTAGTGGCGAGAGTGAGGAAAAAAGGATGGAGGCCGCGAGAGAGGAGGGGCCTTTGTCGCCGTCGAGCGAGCGCGCGAGCGACGATCGGCCAGGAAGACGCGCGCGCCGCTGCCGCTCGACGCTCGTGAGGCAAGCGCGCCTCTCCGGCGGCCGGCGCATGCCCCTCCACCCGGCTCCCTCCTCCCTCCTATAGCTTCTATGTAGCTCTCTCATTACCTTGCGATCCCCTTGATCTCTCCCAATTGAACCGATCTCCACCAAAAAGACGCTGGTTTCGTGAGACGCATCCGTTACGCGCGCGCGCCCCCCGACATGTCCGCCACGACCGATGCAGCAGCAGCCGCAGCAGCAGCCGCATCACGACGGTCCCCCGACCACCCCCCGAGCAACGCCAGCCCGGCCTCCCGCCTGCTGTGCGCGCCCGAATTTTGCGCGCTGCTCGCCGTCTTTGACGCGTCGGCGTCGGCCGGCGGCGGCGGCGGCGCCGACGCGGCCGGCCGGCGCGAGCTCGGCTTTTGGCCGCCCGGCCACCCGCCCGCCGCCCGCCACGCCATCGTCGGCCTGGCCCTGGCCGCGGCCACCTTCGCCGGCGGGTTCTGCGACCCGGCCGCAGGGGCCGGGAGGCCGCGCCGCCACGCCATGGAGACGGAGGGGCACACGTGGGCGATGCTGCGGGCGCCGGGCGGCGGCGGCGGCGGCGGCGGCGGCGGCGGCGGTGGCGGCGGCGGCGGCGGCGGCGACCTCTGGTTCTTGGCGGTGGCGGCGGGCGGCAGCAGGGAGCGGCAGCAGCAGCAGCAGCAGCAGCAGCAGCAGCAGCGACAGCGGTCTCAGCAGCATCCGCGGCCCCCCGCCGCGGCGGCAGTCCGGGGCCCCCCGCCCCCCGCCGCGGCGCTGCACGACTTCCTGGCGGGCGTGCACGCGGCCGCGCGGGCGGCGCACGGGCCTCTGCGGTCGGCGGCCGAGCGGCGGGCGCGGAGGAGGAGAGCGGGGCCGGGCGTTGCCGCCGGCGAGAGCGACGGCGGCGGCGAGAGCGGTGACGACGGCGACGACGGCGGCAACGCCGCCTTGCGCGAGGCGATCGGCGCCGTGTTGGGCCGCGCGGGTCCCGCTCTCGTGCTTACACGCACCAACGGGCGGAGCGCCGCCTGCCTGCACTCTTGGTCCCTGGGCGGCGGAGCGGCCGTCGGCGCCGGCGTCGCGCCGTCGATGCCGCCCCTGCCCGCCGCGAGCGTGGCGGCGGCCGAGGCGCGCGCGGCGGCGCTCGAGCTCGCGGCCGTGCCTTGCGTGCGCGGGCTTGTCGTCGTCGCGACCGGCTGGGGGGCGGTCCTGTGGAGCACGCTCCCGGGAGGGTCGGACACGGGGGCGCTGCTGGCGCTGGCGGGGGGAGGAGGAGGAGGAGGAGGAGGGGGCGGCGGCGGCGGTGGCGGCGCAGGATTGGGGGGCGGCTCGCTGCTCGGGCCCGACGGCCCCGCGCCGTGGCCCCTTTTGGCGCGGGGTTGTGCCGACCTTGCCGCGTCGGCCGAGGAGCTGCCGCGCGTGTGGCTGCCGCGCGGGTTCGGGCCCCTGGACGAGGAGGAGGAGGAGGAGGCGGAGCAAGGCGACAAGGCGGGGGGGCGCGACGCCGACGAGGAGCAGGAGGACGAAGAGGGCGGCGGCGGCGGCCGCTGGGCGCGCTTACTGGCGCTCGCCTCTCCGCCGCCCCTCGCTCGTCCCGGCGCCGGCCTGGCCGAGGGGGCCGTTCGGTTCCTGGTCCTGCTCCGGGCCTCCGACCCCGCCCCCGACGCCCTCTCGCGCGCGGCCGCGCTGCTGGCGCCGAGGGGGGCGCGGATTGCAGCAGCGCTGGCGCGAGAGGCGCCGCCGCCGCCGCCGACGCCGACGCCGACGCGTGCTGCACGGGTCGGCGCTGGCGGCGGCGGCGGCGCCCCTCTCCCTGCGCCCGCTCTGCGTCAGCGACAGCAACCACAGGGGCCGGGCTGCTCGGACGCCGCCGCCACGACGGTGCGCTTCGCCGTGCGCGACCCGTTCGCGGGCGCCGCGCGCGCGGGCGGCATTGCGGCGGCGGCGGATGCAGCCGCCGACCCGGGCCGAGCGCTCGCGGCGGCCGCTGTCGCCGCCGCCAGCGCCGAGGCGGCCGCCGGCGGCAGCGGCGCCGGCGACGTCGACGTGGCGCTACGGGCCTCGCCGTCCTCTTCCGGCCCCGGCCGCCGCTGCTGGGCATTCGCCGCCAGGCAGGCGATCGTGCCTAGCTTTGGCGCTCTTCCCCTCCTGGTGTTGCCTCAACAGCAGCAGGAGGAGGAGGAGGAGGGCGGCGCCCCCGCCGCCGACACGGCGAGTCATCGCCGGCGGCGCTCCTCGTCGGGCGGCCCGGGTCGCGTCGTGTCCCCCGTGCGCGCCCGGCAGGCGGTTGCCGTGGTCGAGATGCCCATGTCGGCTGCGTCCTCATCGCCGAGGGCGGCGGCGCGGCTCGCGGGCTCGGCGGCAGGGTTTTCATTCTCGATGGCTTAGAGCGGCAAATTTTGCTTAATTTCTCTTCATTATGACTCCTGTCTCTGTGCGTCACAGCGTCACACCTAAAGCCCGCGGCGCACCTGTACGCACCACGTCTCGTCATCACACGCGCGCGCGCGCACATACACACACAGAGAGAGACAGAGACGAGAGACTTTCACATCAAAAAAAGGCGAGTCTCTTCCTCGTGCCCCGTGCTCCTCGTGGTGCCCGCCCCCCCCAATCGCTCCAAACGCGCCTCAATTCCCGCGATGAAGCCATAGCGGAACCCGATCGTATCGTCGCGATTCCCCTGGCTGCGCGGCGAGCGGGGGCCCTCCTGGCCGCAGCGCGGCCGGCGGCTCTTGGAGCGAGCTGATTTCTCGCGCTCTCTCTCTCTCCCGCGCCCGCGCGCCCGCCTCTGATTGGCTCTGCGTCCAGCAATCGGACACGCGCAGGGATCGATCAGGCGAACGAGGCGGCCGGGGCGTGCGGGCGGGGGCCCGGGCGGGCGCGCGACCAGGCGTCACGTGTCTTGCTTTTCGCCGCCGCCGGGCGAGGGTTGTTTCGCCGCCCCAGCGCTCGCTGCCTCTTGCCTTGCCAACCCCGCCCTCCCCCCAACTCGTTTTACATCCAAATCAGGCCACAGGCCCTGCTACTAGGCAGCGCCCCCGACGACGGCGAACACGAACAACGACGACTTCCCCACGGAGCCGCGACAAGGAGGCATGACGGCGGGGGCGAGCCGGCCGCCGGCCGCCGGCGGCGGCGCGGCAGCGGCGGCGGGGACGACCAAGGCCGACCCCGCCGCCGCCGCCGCCGCCGCCGCCGCTTCCGCCCTCCGCGAGCGCCTCAGCAGCGCCGTGCTCAACCTCTCGCGCGTCCTCGCCGCCGAGGGCCCCGCCGCCGGCGTCCTGTGCCAGGTGTGGATGCCCCAGCGCACCGGCGACCGCGGCGCCGTGGTGCTGTCCGCGCAGGGGCTGCCGTTCGCGGTGGCGGGCGTCGGCGACCTGCTCGCCCTGTTCCGCTGCGTCTCGTGCCGCTACCGCTTCGCCACCGACCCGGCCGCGCCCCAGCTCATGGGCGCCATCGGGCGCGTGTACGTGTCGGGCGAGCCGGAGATGAGCCGCGACGTGCGCAAGTACGGGAAAGCCGTCTACCTGCGGGTCTCGGAGGCGCAGCGCTGCCGCGTGCGCTCCGCCCTGATCATGCCGGTGTTCGACGGCGCGGCGCCCGCGTCGCAGGACTCGAGCGAGGCCGGCGACGACGAGGAGGAGGGGGCGGGGGGCATGGAGGAGGCCAGGGGGGCGTCGGCGGGCGGGGCGAGGGGCGGCGGCGCGTGGGGGCGGCGGACGACGCGCGCGGCCGCGGCCAAGTCGGCAAAGGCGCCGGGGGCAGCGGCGGCTGCTGCTGCTGCTGCTCCCGCCGCCGACGCCGACGCCGCCGCCGCGCCTGCCGCGCCCGACGCCGCGCCGCGCCAGGCCATCGCCGTGTTCGAGCTCGTGCAGGCCGAGCGCGACGTCCCCTTCGTGCGGTGCGTGGACTGGCTTCGTGCCGCGCTCCGGCAGGTCGGGCTGTCGACCGCGCCGCGCGCCGCGGTGCGCGCGGCGGCGGCCGAGGGCGGCGGTCTGCAGGTGTGGGGCATGAACGTCGACGCGGTCGCGGGCCCCCTGCTCGGGGCGGTCGCCGGCGGCGGCGGCGCCTCGGGCCTGGCGGGCGCAGGCGCCGCGGCGCCGAGCGGCGGCGCGACCACAAGCGCGGCCACGATGGCGGCGGCGGCGGCCGCTGGCGGAGGAGGAGGAGGAGGCGCAGGCGCGGGCGCGGGCGCGGGCGCCGCCGCTGCTGCCCACCAGCACCCCCACCACCAACACGCGGGCAACGGTCCCGCCGCCACGACCTCCTCGGCGGGCGGCGGCGGCGGGCGCCTCATGCTGGGCAATGACCCAGCGCTGAGGGACGCGGGCGACGACGACGGCGACGCCAGCGGCGACGGCGCCGAGGGCGGCGGCGGCGACGAGCCGCTGTCGGACCGCTCGCCGACGCTCGCCGTGGCCGCGGCCGCGGCCGTCGCCGGCGCCGCGGGCGTCGGCGTCGCCAACAAGCAGGTCAAGCGCACGCGCTCGGGACCGGGCCCGGGCGCCGCGGCCGTGGCCCCTCCTCCGGCTGCTGCGGCCGCGGGCGGCGGCGGCGGCGGCGGCGGCGGGGGGGGACCCGCAGAGGGCGCCGGCGACAGCGCGCCCTCTGCGTTTGCGTACTGCCCGGCCGGTGCGGGTGCTGCTGCTGCTGGCGGTCCTGCGACGCCAGCGTTCTCGCCGGCGGGCCCGGCCCCTCCAGCGCCTCCCGCCGCCGCCGCCGCCGCCGCGCCGGCTGCCAACGCCTTTCAGCTCCCGCCCGGCGCCAACCCCGTCGCCCTGCTGCAGGCCGTCCAGGCCCTGCAGGCGCAGCAGCGCAACCCCAACGCGCCCCCGCCCAACGCCGTCGCCCTCAGGCAGCTCGACGCCTTGTTGTCGGGCGGCGACGCGGCCGGCGGCGGCGGCACCGTCAAAGGCGAGCCCGGCGGCGGCGGCGGCGGCGGCGGCAGCGCCAGCGGCGAGGAGGACGCGCTCGACGACGGCGAGGGCGTCGAGGACGACGAGGACGAGGACGACGACGACGAGGACGGCGGCGCCGATGGCGGCGCGCGCCGCCGCGCCAGCCGCACGGGCGCCGCCGCCAACCAGCAGCAGCAGCAAGGCGGCGGCAATGGCGGCGGCGGCGCCGGAAACGACAAGGTGCCGCCCGGCGCCGGCCGCCGCCTCAACTACGAGGACCTGCAGTCGCAGTTTGGCCTCGGGCTGAAGGAGGCGGCGGCCAACCTGGGCATCTGCCCGACGACGCTCAAGCGCGCGTGCCGGCGCAACGGAATCACGCGCTGGCCGCGGCGCCAGATCGCCAAGCTGAGCCGGGCGCTGGGCGGAGGCGGGGGCGGAGGCGGAGGAGCGGGCGGCGTTGGCGGCGGCGGCGGCGGGTCGGCGACGGCCAGCGGCGGCTTGGCCGGCTCCGTCGGCATCGCGTGCGGCGGGCCCGGCGCCGCCTTGGCGCTGGGCCCCGACGCGCTCTCGGCGTTGCAGGCGCAGCTGCAGCTCGCCGCCGCCGCCGCCGCGCCGCCCGGCACCCAGCTGGCGGGGGCCGCGGGCAGCGGCGGCGGCGGCGGCCTGTCGCGGCAGGCGTCGGCGACGGCGCGCGGCGCCGGCGGGCAGCCGCGCGCCAACAAGCAGCAGCAGCCGGCGCAGCAGCAGCAGCAGCAGCAGCAGCAGCAGCAGCAGCAGCAGCAGCAGCAGCAGCAGCAGCCGCAGTACGCAGCCACGCAGCCGCGGATGATGATGCAGCAGCCGAAGCAGCAGCAGCACATGACGCAGCAGGACTACGAGCAGCAGCTGCAGCTGCAGCAGCACATGCAGCAGCAGCAGCAGCAGCAGCAGCAGTGGCAGCAGGCGCAGGCGCAGCAGCAGGCGCCCTGGCAGCCGCAGCCGCAGCAAGGGCAGCAGCCGCAGCAGCACCAGCAGCAGCAGCAGCAGCCCATGTATGCTTACGTCCCCGGCCAGCCGCACCCGCAGCAGGTCTACTACTACCCCGCCCCGCAGCCCTACAGCGTGCCCTATGGCGCAGCGCCCATCCCGATGCCGCCCCCTGCGATGGGCGGCAGCGTCGGCGCCGGCAGCGCGGCCAGCAGCGTGCCCGCCGCGGCCGGCAGCAGCGGCGCGCCCGGCGGCGGCCCGTTCCTCCTGGGCATGGCGCTGCCCGGGCAGCCGCCGCCGCCGCCCGGGCACGGCATGCACCCGTACGTGATGCAGCACATGCATCACCCGGCGATGGCGCACCAGATGCAGCATCCGATGATGCAGCAGCAGCAGCACGCGATGCAGCAGCACCAGCAGCACCAGATGCCGCCGATGCAGCAGCCGCCGCCGATGCAGCAGCAGCACCAGCAGCACCAGCAGCAGCAGCAGCACGACACGGGGGCGACGGCGGCGGCGGCCGCGGCGACGCCTGGCGCCGGCAGCGGCGTCCCGTCCGCCTTTTTCATGGACGACCTGCTCCCCGAGGACGTGGGGCCCCTCATGTGCGAGCTCACGCCCGGAGGCGAGCTCCCGATGGACGTCAAGCCGCCGTCGGGCGCGGCCGCGGTGCATTGATGATTGCGCGAAAACGGACGGTTTTGCCGGCGCGCGCCGCCGCAAAAGCCGCAGCCGCTAAAGCCGTCGCCCGCGCTGCGCTACTAGGGGTGCAAGGGCGACGGAGGGGCCGTCTCGCCCGAGCGCGCCCCTTCGCGCAAGCGCGCCCGCGCCGCGGACGCCGCCGCCGCCTCCCCTCCCTGTCAAACGCTGGCGGCCAAGGCAGCGCTTGGCGGGGGGAGGGACAAAACGACCCCACATTTCTCAGTTTCCGGGCGACTCGCCTTTTCTCGACGGCGTGGGGCGGTCCCCGCCACTTTCGCCTCCCTCCCCTTGACGCCCCCATCTCCCTCTGTCGCTTCTAACCCCCCTCTTGGCATTAATATCTTCCCTCGCCGCCCGCCCTTGCCCTCGCGCCCCCCCCTCACCTCTCCCTCCCCTCCTCCACCCCCCCCCCCACCTCACCCACCCCCCACTCCCCCCTACCCTCCCCCACCCCCCCCCCCACACTCCCCCCCACCCTCGCACCCACGCCCCCCCCCCCCCCCCCACCCCCACCCACCCACTTACTCCCACCTACACCCACCTACACCCACCTACGCCCACCTACACCCACCTACACCCACCTACACCCACCTCCCCCCACCCACCCCCACCTACACCCACCTACACCCACCTACACCCACCAACACCCCCCTCCACCCACCCACACCCACCCACCCCCACACCCC
>Ga0105054_10006663_pt1 | contig 16034 bp, 5 predicted proteins | sample BON02_FD_78091 | JGI IMG/M metagenome (GOLD analysis project Ga0105054, IMG submission 78091) | Freshwater microbial communities from Lake Bonney liftoff mats and glacier meltwater in Antarctica - BON-02 (megahit assembly) | ecosystem: Environmental > Aquatic > Freshwater > Ice > Glacier...
AGAGGTCCTCACGCGCACGCGTGCACGCCACGTAGAGCAGGCAACGCTCCCGACGGGTCTCGAGCTCGACTTCCGCAGCGTCGCCAGCGACCGCGGCCAACGCAGGCGGCGACGGCACCTGGTCGGCCCCGACACCGACGACGGCCATGCACCGGTACTCGAGCCCCTTCATACGGTGCATGGTGCCGAGTGCGACACCGTCGCCGAACTTGAGGTCCCGGCCGAGCCGGAAGCAGCGCACCCCGGAATCACGAAGGGCTCGTTCGACAACGCTGAACGTTCCCTGGGCGCGTGCAGCGACGCCGATCTCCGACGGCTCCACGCCGTCGGAGATCCACCGGGTGATCTGCTCGGCGAGACCGGTGGCCATGTCGCCAGCGGTGTCGAAGCCCGCGACCGTCGGCGGGGAGCCGTGCAGGAAGCTGTGGTACCCGGCGCGGTCCTGGGTGTCGGTGCCGGTGTCCAGGTCGTCGAACTCGCCCTCGCCGAGCACGGCGAGGGACCAGCGCAGGATCTCGTGCGTCGTGCGGTAGTTGATGCGCAGGCGTCGGGAACGGCCACGCACCTCGATGCCGACCTTCGACAGCGAACTGCGCCGGTCGTAGATGCGCTGGTGGGAGTCGCCGACGATGAACAGGTCGTTGGCCCCCGGCGGGACTGCGGCGCGTAACAGTCGCCACTGCGCTTCGTGCAGGTCCTGGGCCTCGTCGACCACCACGTGGCGGTACCGCTTCACCACACTGCTGTCGAGGTAGCCGGCGGCGTCGCTGGCGATCTGCAGGAACGTGCGCTGCCGGCGTCGGGCCATCTCGCCGGTGGCCGCTTCGATGATCTTCCAGACGCGGGCCCGGGCCTTGCGATCCAGCGGGGTGCCGCGACCAGCGCGTGATGCGGTGAGGTACTCGTCGCGAGACTCGAGCCCTTGCGCGAGCACAACCTGCTCCCACTCCTGGAGCAGGAACGACACGGTGAAGTCGAAGCCGATCTCGTCGACGGCGGTCTGCCACAGGTCCTTCAAGCGGTCCTGGTCGATGATGCCCGGTGCCGCGCCCTCCGCGTCGGTCACGACCTGGTGCGCGACGCGGTCCACGTTGAGCACCTCGACGCTCTCGAGCAGGTCGGAGCCGCCGAGGGCGACGAGGTCCTGCTCGATCGACTGAGCGAGGTTGCGGGTGAAGGTGGTGAAGAGGATCGACGTACCTCGAGCGGTCACGTCGAGCGCATCAGCGAGCGCCTTCGCCCTGTGGATGGCGACCACGGTCTTGCCGGTGCCTGCGCCGCCGGTGATGCGGGCCGGCCCGTTGTAGGTCGGCTTGTAGGCGGCGTCGTGCTGTGTGGGATGCAGGTAGGTGCGCCACACGGCCAGCGGCTTCGCCAGCATCTCGGCGAGCTCGGCCTGGTCCTCGATGACGTGGAACTGGCTGCGCGATGCAGGAGCGGTCACGGCCGCTGCGAGGTCGTCGGTGTCGACAGTCGCTGGTTCCTCCTGGCCGACGAGTGCGGCGTACAACAGGTCGGTCGACTCGGTGCCAATCAGCATGATCAGCGCATCTGCTTGGCCCTGGGGGACCACTGCGAGGAGCGGCTCCAGCTGGTCCTCGGTCTGCACGACACGGAGGAGCGGCAGCAGGGATTCGTCGATACCGAGTTGGGCGAACTCCTTGTCGGTGCGGTGGGCGTACATCTGAGCGAGGTCATCAGGCCGTGTTGGCGTCGGTGCGTCGGCGATCAGACTGCCGAGACTGCTGACGTCGACGATCTCGAGCGCGCCCGTTGCGTCGTTGACACGGAACTCGTTGCGGACCATCCACCGGTCGGCGTCCGCATGGGTGAGGATGTCGACCAGCACGATCATCTCTGCCCGATCCGGGAGCATGACGATGCCGCGGTGGTTGTCGCCCAGGCGGATCGTTCGGGCCCGCTCGTCCCGTTGGTTCGCGTACAGCTCGAGGTGCAAGCCCTTCGATTCACGAAGTTCCTGCATGCTGAGTTGCTGGCACTTGACCGCCAGTTCCTCGACGCGAGTCCGCGCTGCGGAATCGAGTCGGCCGTAGCGGGCGAACAGGTCCTTGGAGACCGCGAGAGTTGTCATCGTCCAACCTCCAGAGCATCGAGCAGCTCGTCCAGCGTCCATTCGGCCGCAGGGCGGGCGTCCCAGCCGGGCACAGCCGCTGCATCCGAACTCAAGATCGCGACCTTTCGATCCGGCCACGCCGCCTCCAAGGGCAGACCGTTGACCTCGTAGCCTCCGACGAACATCGGCGCTCCGCTCTCGAGAGCATGGCGAGCCAGCTCGGCGGCGGCGCCGTCGACGAAGAGGCTCAGTTCCTCCATCTGGTCCTCGGTGAGCTCGACGGCCGAACTCACTGAGACGTCAGATGGCTCGCCTACCGGGGAACTCACCGAAGCCGTGTTCGCCGCTCGGTGCCGGAGCCACGTGTCGTCCCAATCGAGGGCGTTGCGCTGGGACGCGCCAGCGACGATCCCCGCTCGCTCGGACTCGGGGGGTCCGAGGAACTGGACCAGGTTGGCCCACGGCAGCCAGTCGGACCAACGGCCGCGGTGCTCGGAGGTGGACACGACCTCGGGTGCGTCGTCGAGCACCACGAGTGCGGTCCACCGCTCGGCGTTGGGGTCTGCCCCGTCGAGGAACAACCCGATCGGCAGCTGCTCGGGCGTCAACGCCCGAGCCGAGTAGGCCACGACCGGCCCGACGGGTGCAGGAGGGTCGACCCAGCCGGCGCCCTGCGCCGCGTCGAGCTGGGCAGCGAGGCCCTCGGCATCCAGCGGCGCCATTCCGGCCGACGCCGCCATCCCACCGATGGCGGACATCACCACCCGCTGCCACTCGCTCAGGTCCGGACGGACCAGGAAGTCCAACAGCAACGCCATCGGGTTCAGCTCCAGCACATCGACGTCGATGGCGCCGCCGCGATCGTGGTGGATCTGCTTCGCTGCGATGCGCGCCGCAGGAGTCATCAGCACTCGATCGGGTGGCACCGTCGGTGTCTCGGCGGTCACGGCACGATGGAACTGTTCCACGTCGTTCCAGGTGAGGTTCCACACGAGCCGACCCTCGGCACGCACGACGGCCCGCTTCGCAGCGTCGGTCGCGATGATGTTCTTCTCGGCCGACGCGTGGAACTGGAAGCCGTCGAGGTAGATGGCGATCTCCGGTCCGCTGGCATCCATCCGCTTGATGAGGAAGTCGGGCAGCGTGCTCCCGACGTTGCACAGGCCTTCCTGTTCGGCGATGCGGTACCGGACGGTGTTGCCGCCGAACCCGATCGTCAGTTCGAACGCTTCGTAGCGGCCCCGGCCGGGGACCTTGGTGAAGGTGACGTCAGCGCCTTGGGCCCGTTCGGTCCACTGGCGCAGGGCCACCTTGAAGCGACGTTCCAGCTCAGATTCCTCGACGCCGGCGATGTTGGCGTCGCCGATGGTGGGGACGCGCGTCGGTTCGAACGGATCGTCGAGCATGGCGTCGAGCAGTTCGCGGGCCAGGTCGCGGCGGACCAGGTCGTATTCGTTGCGGCCGACGACGCCGAGCAGGCACCGGTGACACGCCGGGCGACCCTCGTTGCGGCAGGGGCATCGGGCGATCACGTCGCGGGCCGCTTCCAGGATGCCCTTGATGGACGCAGGGTCCGCCAGCGGCCCGAGGTAGCCAGTGCCACCCGGAACCTGGTCGTAGAGCACGAGGAACCGTCGCCGGCCCTGCCCGTCGCGATTCGGGGCGTCGGCGGTGGTCACGGTGAGGTGATCGGGGTTCCCGCCGAGCGTCGCCCGGATGCCCAGAAGTAGTGCACCCTTGAAGCTCGCGAGTCGTTCGTCGACCTCGTACATCGACACCGGTACGAGTAGCCGGATCGCCTCGGTCGTCAGTTCGTGCACCAGGATCAGCGGGTCCCACTGCTCCTGCTGGGAACCGGAGCGGACCTTGCACCAGCCGTGGTGGAGGCGCTGTGACTGGGTGCCCTTCCTGTCGTCGCGGACGTCGCGCACCGCGCCGCAGTGCCGGCACACCGTGAATCGGGGCACGTGGTGCTCCTGCCCGGCCATGTGCACCTGCTCGCCGGGGCGGCCGGCGATGCCCAGGTTGAAGGTGCGCAGGCGGACCCTGCCGACGAACTCGGCGCCGAACGTGCGGTCCTCGAGCAGCCACGCGTCACGGATCTCGGCGGGGTCGGGGTCCACCAGTGTGGCGAGTTCGTAGCGCTCCCTGGTGCGGTTGTCCGACTCGTCGTAGACGCGGGCCGCCTCTTCGGCCGACGCGGCGAGTGAGCTGCGAAGTCGGAGCACGGTGTGGCGTGCACCGATGTCAGCGATGCGTGCGCCCCCGCAGCGCGGGCAGGTGGTGGGTGCCTGCCCAGCGGGCTCGATGTCGGCGTAGGCGCACTCGGGGCAGACCCGCCATGCCTCGTACAGCGGCTCCTGCGCGGCGCCGATCTCGAGCGCGTCGATGCGATGTCGGTGGCCACCGGCGTAGAAGGTGTTGCCTGGTGCAAACTCCGTGATCGCACGCACGCCCGGCCGGGCGATCTCGATCACCTCGCTGTGGAACTCGCCGCCTTCCTCCTTGGGCTTCGACCACAGCGTCGCAGTGAGGGTGATCGTGTCACCCGCGAGGGAGTAGTTGGGCAGCAACCCGATCCGCTCCAGCGCGGACAACGGGTACTCGTCGCGGTGGTCGCGCAGCAGTCGCACCACAGCACTGCGCTGGCCACGTAACGAGCGCAGCGCCTCGTCGTCCTCCTCGCTGCGGTTGTCTACTTCCTCGAACTTCTTGATCGCCGTGTTCAGGCGGTCCCTGCGCAGTTCGAGCTCGCGGAGCTGGCCGAACCAGTCGTCGGTCACGTCCTTCAAGTGGGGCTCGATGCCGCCGCCGGCGAACGCCCGGAGCCGATCGGCAGCTTCTTCGCCGAGTCGGTCGCCGAACAGGGCGAGGAACGTCTCGACGTGGGCGGAGTTGGCGAGCGATACCTCCTTGATGGACTGGAAGAGGCCGCCGTCATCGAAGGCGGTGCGCATGAGCTCGCCGACCTTGAGCGGCAACGGATTTGCAGCGATCGACCCATCGGCGATCCGGTCCATCAGGTAGGCGATGTACTGGCGGTTGAGCGTCTCGCTCGCCTCGAGGTAGCAGTTGGGTGGCCGCACCAAGCCGGCGAGCATCGCTTCGGGCTCGGCCAGGTAGTACAAGCCGTGCGTGTCGCTGCGCACGAAAGTCGTGACCAGCGAGTTGCCCGTGGCGCGACCTGCCCGGCCCACTCGCTGGATGTAGCTGGCCGGGTTGCGCGGGACCGAGGTGAGCATCACCGCCGAGAGGTCGCCGATGTCGATGCCCATCTCGAGCGTCGGCGTGGCGGTCAACACGTTGGGTGCGTCCGGTGCCGTGCCGTCCTTGAACGCCGTCTCGAGCGCCTCTCGGTCGCGCCGCTTCAGCAAGCCCGTGTGTTCCCCGGTGACGACCCGCCGGGTGGTGCCCTGACGGTAGAAGCGGCGGTAGTAGCCGCTGTCGGCAGGTGCCTCCGGCCGGTAGTGCCCGCTGCACCGGTACCGCCGACACGGCATCCCGACCCACGCGTCCATCTGCAGGGGTGGCACCGTCGCGGCACTGCCGCAGTGGTCGCAGCGCACCACGGCTGGTTCAGGCGCACGGTCATGTTCCGCGATGTCCACCGCTCGCACCGACCGTCGATCGAGCCCGTAGACGGTGTGGCCACCGGTCGAGGTGGCGGCGACGAACGTGTCGGTGCCACCGGCGAGGATCGCCATGGTCCGCAGGTTGACGTCGGCCGCCTGGGCCGGATCGAGTCCGAGTGACCTGGTCGCCCAGTCGACCCACCATGTCGGTGTGGTGTGGCGGGCGCTCAACGAGTCGAACTCGGACTTCGCCGCAGTGGTAACGAACGTCGGGCGACTCTGGTCGGGGGTGAACGGTGGCAATCCGTCAGGTCGACCTCCCCAGATGAACCACTGTGCGCCACCCTCGCGGACGAACGGCTCGAGCAGGCGATGGTGGATCGCGCCGCTGCCACGGAGGCGGTCGCCGATGCCGAGCAGGTAGTCGTCGATCCCCTCGAGTGCGCGTTCCGGAACCTCGCCGAGCACGTCGGCGAGCACCTCGGCTACCAGCGACGCGGCGTCCTCGTCCAGATCCACCCACGACGCTGACGCGACCGACTGCTCCAGGGTGCGACCCACCCGCGAACGCAGCCCGAACTCCAGGTCGACCTCGAAGCCGACACGGTCGGCGAGCATCGCAAGAGCATCCGGGTCGGGCTCCGAGGACCACACCGAACGCATGGCAACGTCCCGCAACAGGTCCGGTGGCACCAACTCGTAGCGGCGATGCGGTGAATCGGCCGCGGCGAACAGCAGGTCACCCAGGTCGGCCAGGCTCAGCCCCTGGTCGCCGGCTTCACGCAGCGCGCCGGCCATGAGTGAGCGTGTGTTGAACCGGTGGGTTCGCCCTGCGAAGAAGGATGCCCGGTGCGACGCGTCCTGCACGGAGTCGGTGAACGCCAGCAGCTTGCGTTCCTCCGGAGCGACGTTGTCCGACCCGAACATCGTGGTGATCGACACCGACGCCAGCGACGCGACCGCCAGTCCGATGAACAGCACAGCGTTCGCCTCACCGCATGCAGGGCAGGTCTGGCGGCGTGCCTCGTCCTCGCCCGGTGTGACGTGGACCGGCACCGTGCCCACGGCGGGCTCGTCCAGCAACTGTCTCGACATGGGTTCGAGGTGCCGGACACCTTCGTCGCCCTCGTGCGCCCGGAGCATCACCCGGATTGCTGGTGACCGTTGCAGCGCCGCATCATGCACCGCGGCCGGGTTCATGCTGAGCGTGCCGGAGATCTCGGTCGTGGTGGCCATCCAACCGCTGTGGCCGCACCGGCGACAGCTCACCGCTGGCAGGTCGACGCTGGGAGTGGACGGCTCGACGCCGTCCTCGGGGTCGGCGAGCGTCGCCAAGCCAGGGGTATCGAGCCAGCTGAACTGAGGTTCTGGCTGAACCGCCCGCAACAACCGTGTGACCTCTCGGATCCACAGCTGCGCCTCGACACTGAACAACGGTCGTTCTTTGCCACCGACAGGTCGTCGGGCGATCGAGAGCAACGCCATGAACCGGGTGAGGGCATCCGCAACAACGTCGGCGTCGTCGACCAGCACATCGGACCACCCCGGCGCCATTGCCGCCACCTCGGCTGCAGTCTGCGCGAGCGGCCGGGGACGGTCGCCAACCGCGGTGAGCACCGCTCGGGTGAGTGGATGGGCGAGTAGGCGTTCGCCGAGCTCGACCGGGTCGGACAGCAACGGTTCATCCGCGCTGCGGCGGCAGAACGCCGCAGCGAGCGCGTCGCCGTCGTCGAGGTCGAGTTGGACCACCTCGAGCGGTGAGGGCAGTGGGAGCGACGGATCGACCGGCAGGCAGGCCTCGTCGATCGTCTGGCGTGTCTCGCCGATCACCGAGTCCTCGCCGAAGTCGACCCCGAAGACCTTGCCGGCGAAGTCCCGCAGATCCACCAACGCACCCGCGTCCGATCCCAACGTCGCCGACGTGGCGACGGGGGCCGCAGCACCCAGCGGCGCGCCCGGCACGGCGGTGCCCAGCGTGGCCCCGAGCCGGCGCATCAACATCGCCACATCGGTGCCCTGCGCTCCGTCGTAGGTGTGGAACTCATCCAGCACCACATATCGGAGGCTGTCGGGCCCGGTCGTCGCCCACAGCGGGCGGTCCTCGCGTCGCAGCAACAGGAAGTCGAGCATCTTGTAGTTGGTCAACAAGATGTCGGGCGGGTCGTCGCGCAGTGCGTGGCGGTCATCGATCAGGTGGTCGGCGCCCATGTCGGAGTGGCTGCCGTTCTCGCCGACGTAGATGCCGGCACGGATCCCGCCGAGCCGCTGCTCGGTGTTGATCAGCTCTGCCAGTCGCCCGGCCTGGTCCGAGGCGAGCGCGTTCATCGGATAGAGGATGATCGCCTTGATGCCCTTCTGGCCGACATCGCGGGCACGGGCGCAGTGGTCGAGCATCGGCATCAAGAAGCACTCGGTCTTGCCCGAGCCGGTGCCCGTCGTGACCAGCGTCGGCTGCGGAGCATGACCGGCGAGTGTCGACAGTCGCTCGAACGCTGCGGCCTGGTGCACGTACGGGCCGAACCACTCGGGGAGCCAACCCAGCGGTGAGACCCAATCGGCACCCACCGACCTGAAGGGGGTGCGCACTCGCAGGTACGGGCCACGGAAAATCCCGGTCGACGGGTCGGTAAGGAAGTCCGACAGCTCGTCGCGGACGTCGTCATCGGACAGCCCGAACGTGGTCGCCAAGTAGTCGACCAGCGCGCGCCGCACCTCGCCCGCGACCAGCGACGGGATCATGGGACCCTCCTCCTCATGGGCAGAACGGTACAAGCTCCTTCGGACAGCGCGGCCGGCCCGACTCGTTGTTGCATCCGCTCATTCCACTCGTCCCGATCGGTGAGGAGCAGTCGCCACCTGGTCATGGCGTCGGAATGTCAGATGTGGGCTGAGGGCCCGGCAGGGCCTCGTGCGCTCAATGGGGAAGACCAACGAGCGGTTCGGACAGATCAAGGCGCAGATAGCGCTCGTCGAGGCGGTCGATCCACTCGCGTTGTCGGGGGTCGCCGTCGACCAGACGACGCAGGGTATCCACCACCTTCCGGAGGTCAACCCCGACAACGTCGTCCGGGTCGGTCAGCAACGAGCGGTAGCCATCGATCGCGTCGATGCACTTCGTGTCCAAGGGGTGGTGCACCACGATCGCCTTCGGCCAGTCGGGCCCGCCGCCCCGGTGCGGGTCGCGGCACCCGCCGCCCCGGTTGCCGCAGCGGTGATCGACGCTGCGGAGGTGTTCGGCGACGGCGAGCAGGTGATTGCGCCAGAGCTGCGACCAGCGCAGGTCGCCCAACAGCTCTGGGTCATCGGTGGTCCATCGGCCGGTGGCCGCGGCGCACGTCCGCAGGTAACAGTTCCAGTCGTATCGGTCCCGGCTGAACGGCTCGGTGAGCTTGGTCTCGATCGCCACATCGCCGGCACCAGACCGGAACGCGTAAGCGTCGAACGCCGTCCTGTCGGTGATGGCGTCGCTGTGGTGCTCGATCTCGACTCGCTCGACGTGGGAAGCCGGTGCTTCCCCCAGCACCTCGGTGAAGAATGCGGCCGCCAGGTCGGGGTGGTGGCGCAGGTGGCCGAACACGTTGAAGCACATCGCCTGCGAGGTCAGCAGGTTGTGGGCCGTGTCCCACCGCTTCACGCCGGTTCGACGAGCCGCCATCGTGCCTTGGAAGGACAGGTGCGCCTCGGGTGAGACGAAGTTCAACCCAGCGGCGCCGTGCCCAGGGAGGAGCATGTTGCCGAAGGGCGTTGTCGAGGTGCGGCTGGGTCCGTTGCCGAAGGGGACCCGGAGCCGGAAGGTCCGCCACCATGACTGGTGTAGACGCATGCGGGCTCGGAACATGTCGCGATCGGGCTTCTGTGGATCGCTCGACTGCGGCCCGACGAATGCTTCTAGAGGAAAGGACAGCAGGTGGCAATCCCCAGCTTCCGGTCGCCGAACCCGACCCGTCGGCAACGTGAGTCGGCCAGACATCGCAGCGCGCTCGAGAGTGAGTGGCGACACGTCAGCCGAGGTGTCGCCCGGGTCGCGGACGAAATACACCCCCAAGCAGTCCGATCGAGTGCCACGGCCACCTCGGTAACGGAGGCTGAGGAACTCGCCGCCGAGCTCGAGCCGCACGGTTGCCCCATAGGGGAACGCCCGGTGCAGCAGGTCATCGGCTTCTGATGGTGACACTTCGTCTTCTCCCGACTCCACGAGCACGGTAGCGGGGGAGGGTGACAAGAATCGCCGTCGGTGATGCCTCCTCCACTCCCCATCTCATGGGAGAGAGCCAAGCATCTCAAGCTCCACTTGCCGACCCCGCAGTGCTGGCGCAGCGCCGGAGCGGCATCTTCGAGGCGCGATGGAGGTGCTCGGACTCGAGGCTCCACCGCCACCACCTGCTTTGGCAGAACCAGCCGTGGGTGCCCAGCTCGGTGACACCACCGGAGCGGTCAGGCACTGGGTGGTTCGCCGTCGCCGCTGAGGGGAATCGGTTGGGTGCGTCGTAGAGGGGTGACGGCGTTACTCGGTGTCTCGTCGCAGCCGGTAGGCAAGGTACGCAGCCAGGTCCATCTGGGAGATCGGCTCCTGAGTCACCTCGGAAGAGCCCGGTGGAGCGAATGACGCTGGCCAGCGCGTTGCGTCGTCGTACTGGACCGGTCCGACGATTCGGAGCCTGCCAGTGATGGACGACAGGTCAGACCCCTCCAGATAGATGTTGCCGAGGTTGGCCCCGGTCAGGTCTGCAGTGCCGAAGCGCGTGCGTTGTGCGCGGGCATCAATCAAGCTGGCCCGGCTCAGGTCGACGCTATCGAGTGTCGCCTCGGACAGATCTGCATCGTCGAGCAGCGCGCCCTGCAGCTTGGCGCCGGTGAGGTCGGCGCCCACGAGCGTCGATCCTCGAAGGTCGGCGTTTCGCAGGTCAGCGTTCGTCAGCTGCGCGTAGCGAAGGTCCGCGAATGGGAGTTTGCTGCCGCTGAGGTCGGTGCCACAGAGCTGGGCTGCGACGAGCGCCCGGCCGGGCAGGTACAGGTCAGTGAGTTGCTCACCGTCCAGGTCAATACCGTTCAGGTCGGACGTCGTCGACAGCATCGTCCTGAGCGACGCAGCTGAACTTCGAGCGTCCGCGGCACTGGCCAGCAAGCCCTCGACCGTGACCAGCGCGCCGCCGACGATGCCGCCGCTCAGAATTGCGAGACCCAGATCGCGCCCCACTGATTCCGTTCCCGCTCCGAGGCTGACGATCGTGCCAGTAGCGACCAACGCGCCGACGAGCGCCGCCGCGATCGCCCGAGGGCGGCGCATCGAGGGCAGGTTGTTGGAACTCATTCCGGTCCTGAACGGTTGGCCTCGAGTTGGAAGGTGAGGGCGGCGGCGAGATCCTCCGGGAGGGGTACGCGCTGTGACATCTTGTCGATCTCCCACTGCAGCACAGGGGCTGAGCCGCCCATGACGACGTCGAACCATCGTTGTCGGTCCTTCACGACCCGATAGAGCCGCTCGTCCTGGGTGCCGGCGAGGTACGGCTCGTAGACGACGACGGGGTCGCCGGTGCGCTGCGCCTTGGAGCCGACTCGGTCGACGCGTCCGGTGCGCTGTTCCAGCACGCTGGGGTTCCACGCAAGGTCGTGGTGGATCACATGTCGGCAGTCACGGTGCAGGTCGACGCCCTCGGCCATGACCGAGCTGGCGACCAGCACCTCGGGGAAGAACGGCGTGTTGAAGGTCCGCATGAGGCGTTGGCGCGTTTCCTGAGCGGTCTCGCCGTTCGCGAGCCGCACGATGGCCGATGTGGTGGACCAGTCGTCGGCCTGACCTCGTGATGTCGACCGTCCTCTGATGTCACCGGTCTGGATGCCCTTCAGATCGGTCCACAGCTCCAGTCGTTCGTGATCGACCAGATCTGCAACCCGTTCTGCGAAGGCTTCGATCCGGTCGACGAGGTCGGTGCCCATCGGATCGGATCGGGCGAAAGCCGCAGCGATGCCGTCACGAATATCGACGTCGAGCCCGAGGAACCTGACCTGGAACGCTGGTGTGCGCAGGAACCGGAGGACTGTTTCGGCGAGTTCGTCCCGGTCGTTCGGTGCAAGGCAGCGTGCGTCGCCGATGCTGCGGACCTGCTCGTTCACGAGGCGTGCAGCCGGCGACGACGCGTCGAGTTGGGTTCCGGCACGGCGTTGCAGCTCGTTGAGCGTGGTTCCGGCCTGCGCCGCACGCTGCGTGAGTTCGTTGTCGAGGGCAGCGGAGATGGCGCGTCGCAGCGCGCGTCCGGTAGCTCTGTAGAACGAGAAGACCAGCACCTTCTCGCCGCGCCGCCACAGCTCGAGCACCCGCTGCACCGTGGCGTCGATCTTGGGGTGGGTGTCCAGCAGTCGAGGGTCATCGACAGGGATGAACCGGGCGATCTGGTCCAGGTACCAGGTGAACTCGCCAGGGACCTCTTCATCGGGTTCTGCGTCGAGGTCATCGGTGGCCCGATGCCGGAACGCGTCGTAGGACGAGGCGAGACCCTCGCTGAAGATGGCGCGCGAGGCCGCGTTCCCTCGAAGGCTCAGGAGACTGACGAGCGATTCAGCTCTCGCGGCGAGCAGGAACGGCAACGCCGAGTCCCCGTCGACCTCAATGCCGGGTGGGTAGCTGCCCGGAGCAGGGGCGGCGGCACCATGACCGGGCAGCACGCCAGCGCCCCCGAGAACCTCACGCTTGTTGTCACGCCGGTGCCGCACGACCCAACGGGCGAGCTCGGTCTGTGCATCGCCGAAGCTGGCTGCCGCTGCCTGGGCCGAGCGCGCGATCGGACGGACCGGTTCGGGCAGCTCGGACAGTGGTGAGCTCCACCAACCGGACCCCAGCCCCTCGAGAAGGTCGGGTGTGAGCCGACCCCAGGTGCGGTCGAGTCGCGCTGCGTCTTCCTGACTGCGTCCGAGCGCGGAGGTCAGGGTCTCCAGTCGCGCTTCGAACGTCGCACGTTCCCCGCTGGTCTGGCGCACAGCTCCGAACCGTCGGATCACATTGATGAGCTCGTGATGACCAAGTTGGAATGGCGTGGCTGTCAGGAACAGCATGCGATCGAAGGCGCCGGCCAAGGCTCCCTCCACGCCCGAGCTCGTCTCGTCGCGGTCGAAGAACAGCGAGGCGAGGCGGTTCGGGTTCTTGACGTGGTGCGCCTCGTCGAGAACCAACAGGGGGAGGTCGAGTTCGAGAGCGCCGATGATCTCACTCCACAACGGAGTGATTGCTGCCTTCAGGCGCTCTCGGACCGTGGAGATCCGTTGCGGCATGTTCCGACTGCTGCGGATCGGCAGGTCCAACAGCACCTCGCGCACGGGATCGAGGTCGATCCGTTCGATCGCATCAAATAGGAACTGCGGCACCGGGTCGTCATCGAGCGACGGGCGGTCTTCGCACAGCGACAACCACTCGGTCGGATGGGCTGACAGCAGCCGCTCGGTGCGTTCCTCGTCGAACCACCGATCGTCGATGAGCTGCGAGGCCCATCGGGGCAGCACCTTTCGAGCGCTGCGGTAGTCGTCGCGGCGACGGTTGAACAGCGCTTGTCGCAGGACGGCGAGCTTGATGAACGGGTCGCGCAGCGCCATGCGCATTGATCCGTGCGTGAGAAAGATCAGATGTTTGCGCTGTTCGGGCGGATCGTCGAGCAGGCGGAGGAAGTGCGACGCCCGTGTCACCGGTTCGGTCGTCGCCCTCAGAGTCGACCCGGCGGGCAGGCAACGATCGCGGAACACTTCCCAGTCACTCGGCCATTTGTGCGCGACCGCTGGGGGCACCATCACCACCACGGGGCGTTCTCGTTTGGTCGCCTCGACTGCCGCGACCGCGACGGCGAGCGCGACGAAGGTCTTGCCCATGCCGACCTCGTCGGCAAGTACCACTCCCTGTTGGTCGTCGAAACGCTCGAGGATCGCTGCGGCGGTGCGCATCTGGCGATCGGAGTCGACGACAGGGATTCGGTCGTTCGCCAGCGAGACCCCGTCGACGGGACGCCAGCGGATCATCGCTGCACCTGAGCGAACGCGACGTCGCTGTACTCGCGCAGGTGGGCAACAGCGCCCACATCGTCGAGTTCATCGGCGAGCGTCCGGATCTGTTCGATGCACTCATTGGCAGAGCGTTCGACCTCGGCGAGCTGGAGCGTCCCGGTGATCTGCCACTCGGCCCGACCGACGGTGAGCGCCAGTTCTGCGAGCAGGAAGCTGGCCTCGCCCGGAACCCAGCCGGCGGAGTGGGCGGCTTCGTCGACGAGGCGTTTCGCGAGGTAGAGCGGACCGAGCGCGCCGCGGAGTCGCCACTCGAGTGTGTCGGAGTTCGACATCGGCCGTCCGAGACGGTTCCGCAGCCCCCAGAGTCCCGCCGAGTGGCGCCGGACCCTCGGCACCAACGACGTGGTCAGGACGTGACGCTTGAGGGGGTCGAGCGGGTCACCGCCCGGTTCCCCGTCGAGAGTCTGCCGTGCTCGCCGTTCCGCCGCCGCCAACGCACGGAGTGGGCGCGTCGAAGCGAGCGCCCAGAGCAGCTGGTCGACGCTGAGATTGCGCAGCGCTGATGGCGACGGAAGCGCCCGATGGTCCTCGACGAGAACCGCCAGGGTGCCCTCGTGGTCCGCCCCGTCGCGGGTCCAGCGCACGACGACCACCGTCGGAGGACGGTGACGGTCGATGGCGAGGTCCGGTTCCAGGTAGGTGCCCGCGGTGTGTGTCGTCGGTACGACGAGTTCGGCGGAGTCCATCAGCGCAGCGCCGTCGAGATCCGGGTGGTGCAGCGACCAGCGTTCCGGGAGCTGCGACGGGTCCACCACGATGGTGAGGCGCAGCCCGTCACCCTGCCCATCCAACAACGCCGCGACGAAGCCGTGCGGGACATCGTCGAGGAAGCTCTCGTCTTCGTCCGGTTCGGGTTCGAACGGATCCGCGAGATCGATCGGTCCTGCGCCCTGCACGGTGGCGTCCAAGCCTCGGCCCTCCGCTGACTGCAGCGGCGCCCCGATCCACAGGTTGAGCTCGCGGTGGGCGTTGGTGCGCAGACCCAGGCCGGCGGCAGTGATGTTCGAGGAGCCGAACATCACTGCGATCCAGTCGTCGTTTCGGTAGGTGATCCACTTCGCGTGCAGGCGCCGGTGGGGCTCGTCGGGTTCGAACAATCGCGCCTCGACGGTGATGTTTCCCAGGTCGTTCTCCACCACAGCGCGAGGTGCGCGCACGATTCGCCCACCCGGCAGGGTCTCGACCGTGACGAGGACCTCGGCTCGTGCGTCCTTGCCGTTGCGCCGGCGCGTCGAGAGGTGAGAGGCGACCGCTGCGACGCCGTTCTGGTCGGCGGTCCCGGGGTGCTCGTCCCAGAACGGCGACAGCACGGTGCAGCTCCTGGGCGCTGGCCCGTTCCACACCGACGATCGGCCATCGAGTGCTCGTCGGCCCGGCCGCACCGGGGCCACTGCCAAGCGCAGCCGCCCCAGCTCGGGCGGCGGTGCGAGTTCGACGTGTCGTCGCGCCGCCTCGAGCGTGTCGAGGGCTCGTCGGCGCGCGGTGGCGAGTCGCTCCGGAACAAGGTCCGTCACGAGCAGTGCGACTTCGTCGATCAGATCGTGGGCGACCTCGTGGGGCAGGTCGCAGATCTGCTCACCCAGGTCATACCCGGCGACGCATTCGACCTGGGTCCGGTAGCCGGCCGAGGTCAGGTTGGCGGAACCGATGACGAGCCGAAGGCGATGCTGCCAGAGGAGTACAGCCACCTTCGCGTGCAGCAACACGCTGGGTCCTGCCGAGACCGGGAGCAGGTCCCAGCGCAGGTTGCGCGCCTCGGGTCGCTGGGAGCGGTCCACGAGCACGGTCACCGCTGCCTCGGCAAGGCGCTCCTCCCGCTCGATGGCGAGCGCCAGCTCCGAGCCGTGGTCGCCCTCACCAGGGGCGCCGCCGAGACTCAGGAAGCGGGCGAGGCACTCGTTCTCGAAGAAGTCGCCGTCGAAGGTGAACGACGTCGCGACGCACCCGACCGGGGTGCCGGCACCTTCGGGCGGGAGCCACAGCTCGAGCGGTTTCATGTCAGCTCCGACAGCAGCGACTGGTAGGTCGAGAGACGGTAGGGACGGTTGAAGTGGTCGAAGCTCGTCGACGGCTTGTCGTGGCGGTGGTAGAGGCCACGGACCACGTAGCCAGTTCCGACCGGTTCGAACCAGGGCCGCTTACCGACGGGAAGTTTGCGGGCCTGGATCGCCTCGTGGTGGGCCATGATCGCTGCGGCGAGCGCTTCGCCGCTGCGTGCGTCGCGCGCAAGGTCGACGAACTGCTCGAACGGTTCGGCGAGCCCGACGGCATCCAGCCGGTCGGATGCCTCGTCCGCGGCCGCCGCCAGACCCTTCAGAGCGGCTGCGACCGACTCGCTCGCA
>Ga0105054_10006666_pt1 | contig 16027 bp, 11 predicted proteins | sample BON02_FD_78091 | JGI IMG/M metagenome (GOLD analysis project Ga0105054, IMG submission 78091) | Freshwater microbial communities from Lake Bonney liftoff mats and glacier meltwater in Antarctica - BON-02 (megahit assembly) | ecosystem: Environmental > Aquatic > Freshwater > Ice > Glacier...
ATCTTCGCCCATTCGGCTAATTCTTGCTTAGTATTAAATTTGGCTTTCGCCAAGATGCGTTCTAAGTCAGCAGGATTTAATTCTTTAACTGTTTCTATAGATTCTACTGCATATTTAATACACCAACGGGCAATATAGCTCGTATACCAGTTATTGTTAACGTTGTTTTCGTACTCATTGGGGCCAGTAACGCCTAGCATTACATACATACCCTTGGCTTCACTAAAGGTGAAACGCTGCGCCCAAAAACGGGCGATGCCAATAAGCACTTCTAAACCGTATTGCGACAAATATTCTTTATCGTCGAAATAGCGGATATAGTTGAAAATACCGAAGGCGATAGCGCCATTACGGTGAATTTCTTCAAAGGTAATTTCCCATTCGTTATGGCACTCTTCGCCGTTCATGGTAACCATGGGGTAGAGAGCCGCACCATTTTTAAAGCCAAGCTTGGCGGCATTTTCAATCGCTTTCTCTAAATGATTATAGCGATAGATTAAAAGGTTGCGCGCCACTTCTTTACCCGCCGAAGCCATGTAAAAAGGTAAGCAATAAGCCTCGGTATCCCAGTAGGTAGAGCCGCCGTATTTTTCACCAGTAAAGCCTTTCGGGCCAATGTTAAGGCGGGCATCTTCACCGGTATAGGTTTGAGTAAGATGGAAAATATTAAAGCGAATACCTTGCTGTGCTTCCGCATCGCCCGTAATAGCGATATCACTTTGGTGCCAGCGATTAGCCCAATCTAGTTTCTGTTCGGTCAATAATTTATCGAAGCCATCGCTACTAGCAAGGCTAGCTAATTCATCCGCCTTTTGCTGTAAATCTTTCTTATCGTAATGGAAGGAGCTACAAATAGCCACATATTTATGAAGACTATATTGTTCATTTGCCTCACAAATAAGGGTAAAGGTATTTTCTACGTATTTATCTTTTTTGCTGCCTTGGGCAGATAGGGCGATGGCTTTGTTTTTGGTGGAGAGATCAAAATGCATGGAAGCGGCGACATGGAAAGAGAGCTTTTTCGTTTTCGCTTCTACCAGCGCACTTTTATCACCCACTACTTCAGAAACGCCTTCCCAAAATTTTTCCTCGTAATTGCTGTCATGATTAATAACATCAAAGTCGAGATAGGGGGTAACTTTAACTTCGTCGCTAAAGCCAATAAGTTGAAAAGTATAACGGATGGCGCCAATCTCTTTCCGTTTCATACTTACAAAGCGTTGCGCAGTTACTGCCACGGTTTTTCTGGGGGCAATTTCTGCACGAAAGCGTCTGGTTAAATGCCCTTCTTGCATATTGAGCTCACGGTAAAAATCACTGACCTTAGCCTGAGCTAGATCGAGGTTAATACCGCCAATTTCAATTTTAATACCAATCCAGTTTACCGAATTAAGCACCTTAGCAAAATACTCAGGATAGCCGTTTTTCCACCAACCCACGCGGGTTTTATCGGGGAAATAAACGCCACCTAGGTAGCTTCCTTGCAAACTTTGTCCGCTGTAATCTTCTTCAAAATTGGCGCGTTGGCCCATAAAGCCGTTGCCAATACTAAAGATAGATTCAGATCCTTGATTTAGTTCGGGTCGCCAAAGGTCTTCGATGATTTTCCACTCATCGGTAACCAAGTAGTTATTATGCATTTCTTTAGAAGTTTAGTTTGTTTATTATTTCGGAGGGGCTGTGTTGATGCAGTCCCGAAATAATAATCTCTGCATCGGCTAAGATTTTTGGGTCACCAACACCTACACTGCGGAAACCTCCCGCCCGTGCAGCAGCGATACCGGCTTGCGAGTCTTCAAAAACAACGATAGATTGAGGGTTAATTCCTAAAAATTCCGCACCCATGCTAAACACTTGTGGATCGGGCTTAGAGCGGCTAATTTTCGTACCATCAATAACGCATTCGAAGGAATCGCGGATATTAAGTAAATTTAGAATCAGCTCAGCATTTTTACTAGCCGAGCCTAGTCCAACTCTTAGTTTTAAGGCTATGGAGTCGGCTAAGAATTTTTTCGCACCTGGTAAAGCTTCATCGGCAGACATTTCCTGCACAAACTCTAAATACCATTCGTTTTTTTTGGCCATTAAGGCTTCAAAACGCGCGGGCTCTAGGCTCGTATTTCCCCACTCCAAAATTTTCTCGAGTGAATCTTTACGGCTTACGCCTTTCAGTTTTTCATTATCCGCCTCATCGAAATGAATACCTAATTCGGCGGCTAATCTTTGCCAAGCTTTAAAATGAAACTTAGCGGTGTCAACAATAACGCCGTCTAAATCAAATAGAAAACCTTTAATGGAAGGCATTAGTTAGATTTTAATTTCATTCGGAAGCGCTTATGAAAGTCAATTAAACCGTCAACAGGACGACGAATAATTCGCCCTTTTGTGAGGTCGAAGAAGTCCAAAACATCATTCAGAACGGGTTCAAAATGATGGGCTATGGAGCCCACGAAGCTAATGGGCACTGTGCGAGATTCGGGGAAGGGCAATACTTGCGTTTCTACAAATTCACGGAAACCGTTAAAAACCATTTGATAATAAAAGGCATCATCGAGGTATTTGTGAGCAAAAGGAGCGAAAGACCCTAGAAACACATTAGCCCCGGTGGGTGCATATACATTTTCACGGATAATGCTTTTGTCTACCTGAAAAGTTTCCTCGAATTCACGGCGGTGGCTTTCATTCATTTGATGATAAAGGTAGGCGCGGACTAACCGTTTTCCGATATAACTCGCCGAACCTTCGTCACCTATAATAAACCCGTAACCAGAGTTGCCTGGTACTAAGTTTTCACCATCGTAATACACGCAGTTACTACCAGTACCAAGAATGCAGGTAATCTGCGCTTCTCCGTTCCAGGTAGCATAGGCCGAAGCCCTTAAATCGTGATCAACAAATATTTCTGCATTGGGAAAACCAGCTTTAAGGCCAATTGCCACTTCTTTCTTTAACTCGGGGGAGGAACAGCCTGCTCCGTAGAAATAGACTTGTTTCACTTCTGCACCCATGGCATTTACTTCCTCCACTTTCACTATTTCCTCCGCCACAAAATGACGGTCGTGAAAATAGGGGTTGAAGCCAATGGTACGGATGCGTTTTATTTCATCACCCTCATCACTTAAAAACACTGCGTCGCACTTGGTACTGCCGCTTTCTGCCAAATAGATCATTTACAACAAATTAGTGCCTCTTAGAGAGAAGCCATTTTAACAGCCATATCGGCCAAACGCGCAGAGTAGCCTGCTTCATTATCGTACCAACCTACGATTTTGGCCATATTACCATTTACGTTAGTTAGCTGAGCGTCAAAAATACAGCTATACTTGCTACCTACAATATCCGCCGAAACGATAGGGTCTTCAGTGTACTCTAAAATGCCTTTTAAATAGCCATCTGCGGCAGCTTTAATGGTCGCGTTAATCTCTTCGATGGTAGTTTCTTTACTCAGTTCTACCGTAAGGTCGGTAACCGAACCAGTAGGGGTAGGAACACGCATGGCGAAACCATCTAATTTACCTTTTAACTCTGGCAATACTAAACCAACGGCTTTGGCTGCGCCAGTAGTAGTTGGAATAATGCTTAAGGCCGCTGCACGTGCTCGGCGTAAATCGCTGTGCGGAGAATCTTGTAAGTTCTGATCGGCAGTATAGGCGTGGGTGGTAGTCATAAAACCTTTTACAATACCAAATTTATCGTTTAAAGCTTTCGCCATAGGCGCAAGACAATTAGTAGTGCACGAAGCATTGCTTAATAGAACGTCATCGGCGGTAAGGTCACTGTCGTTAACTCCTAAAACAATAGTTTTCACATTGCCTTTAGCGGGCGCGCTTAAAAGTACTTTTCTTGCTCCTGCCTTGCGGTGCAGCTCCATTTTTTCGGGCGAGGTAAAAATACCGGTACACTCCAAAACTAGGTCCACTTTTAATTCGGCCCATGGCAAAGAGGCTGGGTCACGCTCTGCAATTAGTTTAATTTTTTTACTGCCAATAACGAGGTTATCGCCCTCTAAAGTTACCACATGTGGGAAACGACCGTGTACGGAATCGTATTTTAAAAGATGTAATAGAGTTTCTGGTTTAGTTAAATCGTTGATGGCAACTACTGCAACGCCTTCAGTTTCTAAAAGGTTACGGAAAGTTAAACGGCCAATACGGCCGAAACCATTAATCGCGATATTTTTCATTTTTCGATATTTACTTACGTTGATAAAATTTTGAGAATACGATTGAGCTCCATGTCTATTTTGCTCTTGCTTTCAATCGCTTTGGCAAAAGGAGTAAAAAGAAGTTGATTATTTACCATGCCAATCATTTCGCCCCGGCGTCCGTCGCGCAGAGATTCTACCGCGGCAACACCTAATTGACTGGCTAATACGCGGTCGAGGCAACTCGGTGCTCCTCCGCGTTGGAGATGGCCTAAAATGGTAATTTTAGACTCCCACTGGGGATATCTGTCGCGCACTTTTTGCGCTACCGTCCAAGTGTCTCCTAGTTTATTTCCTTCGGAAACAATAATGATACGGTTCATTTTGTTGTTATTGGCGCCTTTTTCTAACTCGCCATAGAGATCTTCCATGGGAGCATCTTCTTCTGGTAAAACTACATCTAGGGCACCCGAAGCTAATCCGGTTCTTAGGGCAATAAAGCCTGAGTCGCGTCCCATTACTTCCACAAAAAAGAGACGGTTGTGCGATTCGGCGGTGTCACGAATTTTGTCTACACAATCTATTACTACGTTGCAAGCCGTGTCAAAACCGATGGTGTAATCTGTGCCAGCAAGGTCATTGTCAATAGTGCCCGGTATGCCCATAACAGGCATGTCAAACTCCTCGCTAAAGTACATTCCACCGGTAAAAGTCCCGTTTCCACCAATCAGCACTAAGGCGTCTATACCCCGGTCTACTAAGTGTTGATGCGCTCTTTTACGACCTTCCTTCGTCTTAAACTCTTCTGAACGAGAGGATTTTAAGACGGTGCCCCCTCTATTTAAAATATTTTTTACCGACCTTGCGTTAAATTCGAGAATTCTGTTTTCAATCAGTCCTTGGTATCCTTCATAAATACCAAATACTCGTAGATCATAGTAATTTGCCGCTCGAACTACCGCACGTATGGCGGCATTCATTCCTGGAGCATCTCCCCCGGAGGTTAAAACTCCAATTGATTTTATCTCTTTTGCCATTGTTGCTATAGTGATAGAGCAAACTTAGTGTAAATTTTACACTTGCGAAAAAAAATAGTACTTTTGGCCAAGAATTTTGGAACAAACCACTTCAATACTTGTATCAGGTGACAACGAAAAATGTAAACCCCAATGTTTCGGTCGATTGCGTTGTTTTCGGCTTTGATAACGAAAGGTTAAAGGTATTACTTATTGAGCAAAAGCTCTCCAGCACAGAAAAAGGACAACTCGCCTTGCCGGGAGATTTGATTGTGGACGATGAGGGGCTTGATGCCGCTGCCGATCGCGTTTTATACGAAATTAGTGGTCTTTCGGGTATTTTTTTACAACAGTTTAGGGCTTTTGGTGATCCGGATAGGGTAAGTGACATCAAGGATTTGGTTTTCTTAAAAAGTTATCGTTCAAATCCTCAGGCACGCGTTATTACGGTTGCCTATATGGCGTTAGTAAAAATGGACGAATTTAGTCCCGAGGCAAGTTCCTTTGCCGAACGTGTTTTTTGGCAAGACATTGAAGAAACGGCCCAGCTCGCCTTCGATCATAACAAAATCCTTTTCGAGGCTTTAGAACGCCTACGCGATGACTTTGTTAATTATAAAACTGGCTTTGAACTTTTACCAGAAAAATTTACACTGGGACATATCCAAAGGCTCTACGAGATTATTCTGGGGAAAGATCTAGACAAGCGAAACTTCCGTAAGAAAATCCTCAAAGAGAAGCTGGTGTCGCCTACCAATCAGAAACAAACTGGGGTTTTACACAAGCCCGCAGTTCTTTATAAGTTGAACTATGAAAAAGTTTAATTCAAATTTATTTAAGACCCTTATGATGGGTCTTTTTTTTGCCCTATTGGCGGCTTGCCAAGAGCAGGAAAGGGATAAAAACATGGCCTTACCGCCTGCGTGGGCTAAAGAGGTAGTTTGGTACCAAATTTTTGTAGAACGATTTAATAATGGCGACAGCACTAACGATCCTCGTCCCGTTGACATTCAGGGCGCTTACGCAAATGCCTTACCAAAAAACTGGACTATTAGTCCTTGGGGGCAAGATTGGTATGGCGATGATTCGTATTTTCCCGCGCTCGATAGTCTTAAAGATTGGGATGGAACATGCGTGAGCGATTTCGATAAAAAAGTGCAGTTTCGTCGCTATGGTGGCGACCTAGAAGGCGTGATGCAGAAACTCGATTATCTCGATTCCCTGGGGGTAACGGCGCTATATTTTAATCCGCTAAACGATGCGCCCTCTTTACATAAATACGATGCCCGCAATTGGCGCCACATTGATATAAATTTTGGTCCCAGCCCAGATGCGGATAAGAAGATGATGGCTCAAGAGAACCCGGCGGATCCTAAAACTTGGAAATTTACGCAGGCGGATAGCTTATTCTTAAAATTAATTGAGGCGGTGCATCGGCGCGGCATGCGTTTAATAATCGACTATTCTTGGAATCATACCGGTAATGAATTTTGGGCCTGGCAAGATTTAATTAAGAAGCAAGATGCGTCCGCTTTTCGCGATTGGTACTGGGTAAAAAGTTGGGATAATCCCCAAACGGAGCGCAATGAATTTTCGTATCGCGGCTGGTTCGGCGTGGCCACTTTGCCCGAGATAAAAGAAACTCAGGCCCTAGATCATAGTGCCGATATTCAGGCTTTTGAAGGGGATATTTATAGTGTTGCAGCTAAGGAGCATATTTTCGCAATTACCAAACGGTGGTTAGACCCTAATGGCGATGGTAATCCTAAAGATGGCGTAGATGGCTTTCGCTTAGATGTGGCGGCCGAAATTCCTCTCGGTTTTTGGCGTGAGTATCGCAGGGTGGTTAAAGATTTAAATCCTCAAGCCTACCTTATTGGCGAAGTATGGTGGAAAAAATTTCCGCATGATTTATTGAATCCTGCGCCCTATTTGGCGGGTGATATTTTTGATGCAGTAATGAATTATCGTTGGTACCGAGCGGCACGTTCTTACTTTAACCCGTCACCCGACTCAAGTACGGCAAAGCAGCTGACAGACAGTTTGAAATCATTTTCACGCAATTTGCGTTACGGCTCTAGTCTGGCATTAATGAATATCAGTGCTAGCCACGATGTACCGCGATTGGCCACTTCTTTATACAATCAAAACCTTTATAAATTGGACGCCAAGGTTTCGCAAAATTCTAGCTATAAAATCAACAAGCCCGATGCTCATACTCGGCAAAAGCAAAGAGCATTATTGCTGCATCAGTTTACCTATATCGGCGCCCCACAAATTTACGGCGGCGATGAAATGGGAATGTGGGGAGCAGATGATCCCGATAACCGCAAGCCTTTAATATGGCCCGAATTAGAATTTGAAAATGAAAGTAAGCACCCTTTGGCTATAGAACGCCCTCACGATGCGGTGGTTTTTGATTCTACTTTATTTAATTATTATCGTGATTTAATTAGAATGCGCCGGCGTTACCAGGCTTTGCAGAAAGGTAAATTGGAATTTTTAAGGCATTACGAAAAACAGGGTCTGCTAGTTTACGAGCGACACTGGGAGAATGAGCGCATTCTTTGTGTTTTCAATAATTCTGGTGAGAGTAAAAAGTGGCTGGGGACATCTGCGCAAGCGCATTATGAAATTGTGATGAGTAGCGGCACAAGGCCCAAAGCAGCAGCAGACGGAAGTTTAAACATCGCGCCCTTAAGCGGCCTTATTTTAAGCGTGGGTAAAGCATCAGATTTTCAGTAAAAAAAGCAAAGCTACCGTTATGAGCACAGCGCGGTAATCTGCACATTGCCACCGCAAAACTCCCAGAGTTTACCTTATCCTGCGTCCCGTTAAAGATGTTTTTCAAATTCCTTGCAGGTCGTTATTTGGAGTTAAATTATACAATATGCAGCGGGAAACTTACCTTTTACCCTTGGCCTGAAGCCTGATTTTGGGCTTTATCTTATTTATTTTAGTTCTTATTTGCGCTTTAAAGTCGCATCGTAGCTATACTAATAGTGAGTGGCACTAAAAATGGCCGATATTATTTTAGTGTACTTTTTACACTACTATCCATTTTATGTACTTTTGAAAGACCTAATCAATTATTACTATTAAAATGAAAAGAACTTTACAGTCTTTTTTAATGCTGATTTTCTCACTCTCCGTATGGAGTTTGGAGGCTCAGGTTATTGAAGGAACTATTTTCGACAAAGGAGGATTGGCCTTGCCTGGTGCATCCGTTGTTGTTGTTGATCAGCCAGGCGTTGGAACGTCGGCCGATTTTAATGGAAAATACACCATTACCGGTGTTAAACCAGGTGCTCTAGTCTTAGAGTTCTCTTTTATGGGTTTTGAAAACAAAAGACTCAAAGTAGAACTAAAGGCCGGTGAAAAAATAACTGTTAATGCTACACTAGTCGAAAGCTCTAATCAGCTGGATGAAATTGTAGTAGTGGGTTACGGTGTGCAACGCAGAAGGGAAATGACCGGAAGCGTAGTAAAGCTTGATGCTAAAGAGCTCAACGACATGCCTACGTCTAGTTTTGAAACAGCAATACAAGGTAAGGCCGCGGGGGTGCAAATTATAACCGGTAGTGGTTTAGCTGGTTCTGCCTCAGTGGTACGAATTAGGGGAATAACTAGTATAGGCGCTGGTGGCGATCCGCTTTATATTGTGGACGGTGCGCAGCTTAACCAAGATTTCTTTTCGCGCGGTAATAGCGGTGGAATGAATCAAAACCCCCTCGCTTTTTTAAACCCCGATGATATTGCCTCGGTAGAGATTTTGAAAGATGCCTCGGCTACTGCGATTTACGGATCTAGAGGCGCTAACGGGGTGATTTTAATTACTACCAAGCGGGGTACAAAGGGAGGAATAAAATTTAATTTCTCAACTACACAAGGGGTTTCAACACCTAGCAATATGCCCCAAATGTTAAACTCAGACCAATACTTACAGCTATACCGTGAGGCGTGGATTAATGATGGCAATACAGGGACACCAACCTTACCGCGTTCCGTTTCTTGGGAAGATGCCCAAAACACCAATACCGATTGGGTTGATGAAGTAGTTCGCACCGGTTATAAGGCTTTTTATGATTTTAGTGTTTCGAAGGGAACGGATAAGTTTAATTACTACGCGGGCTTATCTTACGATGAAAACCGAAGCTATATTGAAGGTGACCAGTACAACCGCCTGAGTGGTCGCTTTAACGGCGATTATCGTATTTCCGACAAGTTAACCTTAAGCATGAGTAGTGGCTTAACACGCAGTACTTATAATCGGGTTGATAATGCTTGGACCGGTGGTTTGGGAGCAGCAATGAGTACCGCATTACCGATTTACCCAGTTAAATGGGATCGTTACAATGTTAGAAATGGTGATACTTTAAACCGTCCGGGTGATTGGTGGTTACAAGCTGGTGTAGGTAATAACCCTACCGCTCAGCGGGAGTTAAAGGAATGGCGTTTAACGGACCTTCGCTCTATTAATAACGCGAAAATTTCGTATTCGCCTTTTAAGAACTTCACCATTTTAGGGAGCGCATCTTTAGATTATTTCCAGTCCATGGAAGATATCTACAACCCCGCCGGGCCAAATACTACTAATGTTGATAATTCCACTGCTGGTAGGGGTATTGCCGATCGCTTTCCTCAACGTTCGTATAACTATAATGGTTTCTTAACCGGTAGCTACGATTGGAAAGTAGACGATAATAGCAAGTTTAGTTTTATGCTAGGTACCGAGTACCAAGAAAACTTTACCCGCACCTATTCTATGGCTATCCGTGATTCGCTGGGTAATATTACCGGTACACGAAATTTTGTTGAGGATGCGGCCGGTCCATTTTACGGTAATTCAGATTTGCGCAATGATTACGAATTTGACTCGGTGCAAACTTCTTTCATCTCTCGTTTTATGTCCTTCTTCGGCAGGGTAAACTATGCCTACAAGGGTAAATATCTTGCGCAAGCAGTTTTACGCTCCGACGGCAGTTCGCGCTTTGGTCCAGATAACCGCTTTGGTTATTTCCCTTCGGTTTCTTTAGGATGGATTATTAGTGATGAAGATTGGATGAAAAACAACCGTGTAATTAATTACTTAAAGTTAAAAGGTAGTATTGGTTGGATTGGAAATGCCAACCTGACTAATATTGAGTTTGCCTCGCGTTACCGCAGAGATGCTCAAGCTTATGATGGCCGCGATATTCTATACCCTCTTAATAATCCTAATCCTGATTTACGTTGGGAAACTACCCGAGTATTTGACTTTGGTTTAGAGTACGGAATATTAGAAGATCGTATAACGGGTGAAATAGCTTACTATCGTAAAAATACCACCGACGTATTACTCAATGTAAGTTTACCGCGCGTTTCGGGTTTTGGAAACTTCTACGACAATGTAGGCGCCCTTTTAAATGAAGGGGTAGAATTTCGGATTAAGAGTAGAAACCTGGTAGGTGACTTCCGCTGGACTACAGACTTTAACATTGCTTATAACCATAATGAAATTGAAAGTTTAGGTGGTTATTCTGCTGATGCCGTTGGTGGTGGCACGAATGATACTAGAACCGTAGTGGGTGAGCCGGTAGGAACAAACTTCTTGGTGCGCTACTCTCATGTAGACCCCGCAACTGGTCGTCCGGTTTATTTAGACATTGATGGAAACCCTACATTTAATTGGGATCCAGCCGATCGTGTTGCCGTAGGGAGCGTACTTCCCGATGCTGTGGGTGGCATTACCAACACCTTTGGATATAAGCAATGGGACTTAAGCGTATTGTTCGTTTTTACCATTGGTAGTGATATTTACGATAGCTCTTCGAAACGTCAATTAGGACGGGTAGATGATTGGAACAGAACTTATCAAAGCTTCGATCGCTGGAGACAACCGGGTGATGAAGCAGAGTTTGCACGCTTAACGCTAGATGAGGCTAACTTAGGCTCTAACACTCCGTGGATTAACACCGACCAATGGTTACACGATGGTAGTTTTTTACGTTTAAGAAACCTTACTCTTAGCTATCGCTTAAATCGTGAGCAGGCAAAAGCCATTGGCTTAAAAGGCGGACAGGTATCTTTTGTGGGTACTAACCTTTTAACCTTTACTACTTTCCCGGGCTTAGATCCCGAAATTGCCCGTGATTTTGAAAACGCCACCGATCGTAACATGAGTGTGAATATCACTTATCTAACCCCTCCGCAAGAGCGTACCTATTCTATTCGTTTAAATGTTAATTTTTAAGCCATTATCATGAAAAAGTTTTTCACCTATATAATTATATCAGGCGGCTTAATACTAGGTACTGCTTGTGAAAAAATGCTTGAGACGGATTTACAAGGCGCCGATCTTACGGAAGAAGAGGCCTTACAGTCCAAGCAAGATGTGCTAGATTTATTGCAGAGCTGTTACGATGTTACCGCCAATGTTTACAATGGTAGGGTTCAATTTCTTAATGAGCTGTTAGCGGATAACCTAGCAGATCCTACAATTAATGAGGATCTTTCGGAAGTATATAACCATAATACCTTATTCTTTAACGGTACTATCGGTGGTATTTACCAAGATCCTTATATCACTGTGTTTAGAGCAAACCGTGTTTTAGAAGTGATCGAGGATTTTGATTTCGCGGTTGCTGAAAAATCAGGAATCGCCGCCCAAGCCTACTTTCTAAGAGCTGTTTCTCACTGGGAATTACTAAAGCTCTTTTGCCAGCCTTACGGATATACCGCAAATAATAGTCACGACGGTTTGATTTATAAGACTTCAACTGAAGAATCTATTGTGGCGCGTGAAACAGTAGCGTCAAACTATGCTAGTATTATCGCAGACTTAAAGACGGCTTTGCCCAACTTGGTTCCAAACTCAGATTATTACGCCTCTCAGGATGCGGCTAATGCTTTTCTAGCGAAAATCTATTTTCAGCAAGGTGATTATGCAATGGCCGTGCAATATGCAGATGCAGTAATAAATACTGGTCGTTACACGCTGGGAACTTCTATCGATCGCTTTGAGCTTGATACGGTTAATGTTAGTGAAGCGATATTTAGTACTACTTCTAATAGCACCCTGCGCGATTTCCGCTCTACGGGTTTTACCGATAACTATCGTTCCGACTTAGATGGTGCCGATCCTTTGTTTAAAGCCAATAAGGATTTTTACGATCTTTACGCTGCCGATACTTCCGATAGAAGAATTAAAGATTTCTTTGAAGTGGTAGGAGAAGGAGCCGCGGCAGTAGTTTTGGTAAAGAAGTTTAACCAAGAATTTTTCGACATCCCGGTTTTGCACCTTACCGATCTTAAATTAATGCGTGCTGAAGCCTTAGCTTTAAGCGGTGGCGATTTGGGGCTTGCTATTCAAGATATCAATGAGGTGCGCTTAAGAGCTTACGGTTCTAATACTAACGATTTAAACCCTAATGCAGGTACTTCTGCGGTAAGAGATGCGGCTCGCTACGAACGTCGTATTGAAATGTTTGGTGAAGGTGATCGCATTCAGGGACTAAAAAGAAGAGGAGCGATTGGTGGCGAAGCAATTGAAATACGCAACAGTCCCTGGGATTGTAATGGAATGATAATTCAGTTCCCTATTTCGGAACAAACATCAGCTTTTGACCTTAACCCAACCGGTGGTTGCTAATTTTAAAAAGATTAAAAAATGAAAAAGTATTTTGTTTTAGGTATGATAATCTCTTTAGCGATTGCCTGCCGGCCAGATCCGTACAAGGAAATTGGAGAATCTTATTCTGTGATTACGGGCCTGCAAGGTGATTGGACCTTAGCTAAGGTTGAAATTGAGGACCGCTCCTTCCCGCAGTGGGAAACAATGGAAGTAAGCGATTACTTTCTTAATGGTAATGCCGTAGAAATTAATTTCGACGCGGGCTCTACCAGCTATGCCATTAGTGCCAATAGTTTGGATGGATTGCCTTTTGCTAGCTTAAATGGAGTTTACGCTTTCGATGATCCCGAGTTTCCTTCTAATATGTATTTGATTTCTACCGGCACTGATACCACTAAGGTAGAATTGGGAAGTATGGTGCGTGAAATTGATCAATTAATGCTTTTTCAGGAAATGAAAAGCTCTTGTGATCAGGTTTATGCTCGTTATATCTACACTTTTAATAGAAAATAAGCCATGAAGAGAATAATAAATAACATCGCCTTATTGGCATTAGGATTAGCGGCTTCTATTAACTTGAACGCACAGGTAACTACTGATCCGCCGGAGTATAAAGATCCGACCACTCAGTTGAAGATCCTCGTTGATATCAGCAAATTTGATGCTAGTCTAGAGCATGTTCTAAACTTACAGGAAGATGCTGCCGCTGGTATGGATCTTTACATTTGGACTTGGTCGCCGGCGGAGCATTTGGATCCACATCCTTTGGTAAATGGTGTTGGTACTGCTCCCTGGAAAGAGAGTAATGAGGCTTTAAAAATGACCAAGGAGGCAGAGAATATCTATTCGTTTACCATGATTCCTACGGAGTTTTACGAGGTAGACGCGCAAACGGTATTTGAGAATGATATTAGCTTTTTAGTAAAACCTAAAGATGGCGGTGGTTTCGGTGACCCAGATCGCAAGTCTACCGATGTTACAATCGCTATCGACCCACCGGTAACTAAAAGAGATCCGGCTTTCTTATTTCCCGGAAGGTTTGTAGATACTGATTTGGTTTTGTTTTACTACGATAATAAGGAAGAGGCCGAGCCAGGCATGCAAAACCTGGCTGCCGATGGAGCATGGTTTTTTGCTCAGGCTACCTTAAGTGATAGCACCACCGTTAATATCGCGGCCAATGCTTTTCAAGTAGGAAATTTCCCGCAATTGCAGATGGACTATTTCGGTGATGGTATCTTTAAAAAGTATTTTGTTCCCCGCGACTTTTTTAACGTCCCGGCGGGCAAGAGCATTACCAAAGTAACACTCTACATCCAAAAGCGAATTTTTGTGGGAGGAGGTTCAAGGATTACCTATGATGTTGTAGCAAATTTAGGCTGCGATTAATTAGCGGAATTTACACTAGGAGGAAACCCGTTTCGAAAGAAGCGGGTTTTTTTTAGGTCCATAAGAAAGGAAGGTGCTGGGCTTTGGTCGGGCTTTTATCACTGCGGTAGATGGGTTTAGCAGCGCAATTACTGCCCGCGGCCTCCTAAAATAGCCTCGATGTTTTATCAAGCTAATATTCTTAGCAAGGTCACATCCTTCTTGGTCAGCCATTAATTGGTAACCGGAGTTCGATGTGAAATTGGGCCTCAGACCCCTTGTGAATAGTCGGTTTTACACTGTCTCGATAGCAGGCTGTTGTAAGTTGCTAAGGCGCAGAAAACGGCTTTTTAGCAGAGGCTTACCAGCATTTTGCCAAGAAAATTGAAAATCCTGCGGCTAGTTCATTTGCTGTAGCTCGCTACAGTTGGACGACATATATTGGTCGTTTTCCTTTCTTGAAAATCTGAGACTAAAATTTTACGCTGAACTCAGGTTGGTAAACAAAAGCGCATTTTTTTTTGGGCTGTAGCGGGATGTTTAAAGTGCTAACCTTGGTTTAAACGATTAGGAAAGGGAAGTAATAGAATGAGGTCCTGTAAATATTTGGTCGTAGTGTTAAAATCTAATTATTTTTAGCTAATGGGCTTATTTGCTTCTCTTTTTCAGGCAGCAATCTTTCATAGAGCTCTTTAATTTGGTCTATCGCAGTGTTATTGTAGGCTAGATAGCTGCCTCCCGATTGTTTCACAGGGTTATTGTTGAAAATCATTTCTGTAGAAAAGCCCAATATATCTTTAACTGAAATGGTTAAGATGTCGGCAATTTGGCACAAACGCCTAATGCTTACTTGGGTGTTGCCTTGTTCTATTTTTGAATAAGCTCTTATGCTAATTTCTAGGCCCAGGGCCATATATGCTTGGGTGAAATTGCGCATTTCGCGTAAGTGTTTGATTTTTTGGGCTAGTAGTTTTTCGTCAATACTCATACTCAAAGTATTTAAATTGAACTTAAAGTTACTATTATTGAACTTAAACAACAAGAGCCAAGCTGTCTATGTCATTAGATTTATAATCAATAAATAGGTTAAGATTTGGAATAGCACTTTTAAAGTGTTTAAAATCCTAATATTCCCCGGTTTAGTATCTCTATTAATCTGATTGTAAATAGCTTAAAGTAGTTTAAAATTATGTCGAAATTTTTTATAAGTACAGCTTTTCAGGGCTTATTCTTTTTATCAGCCTGTTATTAAATCCTGTTAAGGCGCAAAATACCGCACTTTACTTTGATGGGGTGGATGATTATGTAGAGTATGAACCAGATCCACACATGATATTTTCTGATCTGGAAAGTGGCCCGGTAACGATCGAGGTGATTTTCAGTCTTGCAACCCTTAAGAATGATCAAATTTTGATATCCCAAGTAGATCAAAGTACTGGTAGTATTTTTAGCTTGGGAGTAAATAACCTTGGACAGGTATACGGCAGTTTGGGGGACAATTATTCATTTGTGGAAATGGATTCAGAAATTGAAGTTGGGATCTGCTATCACCTTTCGGTGCTATATAGCCCAGAGGCGCTTGTGATTTATTTAGACGCTGATCTAGTATCATTTACCAGTGCTTTGATGCCAAACCCTGCTTTTCATAATGACCAACCATTTTTTATAGGGAATTGCCCTCCTATTGCAAATAGTGCACTACACGGAGTAATAGATGAGGTGAGAATTTTTGGAGATGAAAGAAGTCAGCTTGAAATTCAAGATAATTTATTTCTATCTTTAGATGAGCAAAATGATCAGGTTTTTGCGTGCTTTTCTTTTAATAAGCTTGTAGGGCAAATTACACTGGGGTCGCTGGGAGTTAATCATGTTATTGGAATTCTGGGG
>Ga0105054_10006670_pt1 | contig 16020 bp, 8 predicted proteins | sample BON02_FD_78091 | JGI IMG/M metagenome (GOLD analysis project Ga0105054, IMG submission 78091) | Freshwater microbial communities from Lake Bonney liftoff mats and glacier meltwater in Antarctica - BON-02 (megahit assembly) | ecosystem: Environmental > Aquatic > Freshwater > Ice > Glacier...
AGAAGTAAATCAGGATAATGATTACAATAAGCTTTTAAAAAGAATTGCAGAAACCGTAATAAAAAATGACGCAAGTTTCTTTCAGTTGTTGGGTTTAGAAATGCAATCTATTTTTAATTCAAACGAGCGATTCATTGATGAAACTATTTTGAAATCTTCAACAGAAGCTCTTTTCCAATTCAGAAATCATATAAATGATGATAATACTTTTGGTATAATTATTAAAAAACTTTTGTTAGAACAAGCGACATTGAAATTAAGAACGGCTAAGCTTAAACTTTTAAAAACTGATTTTCTTAATTTCAAAAGCAAAGAATTGGAAAATAAAATACCCAGCAATAAAGACTTATTTCAATTAAATGTATTTTACAATTCTGTTTCTGTAAAAAGTTTGCATCCGGATGACATTCCAAATTTAAACTTTGGAGATGTTTTTAAAGATTCTAAAAGTGACAACTATTATTTATGTATAACAGCCTTATGTGATTGCTTATATCCTTCTGAAGGGAATTTTTATTTTGCGAAAGGAGCTGTATTCGGTGATATTGAATTAGCATTAATATTAAGTGATACAGCTTTTTTGAGCTTTCTTCCTGATGGGAAAGCTGTTTACTGGGGAGAGATTGAAACTCCATTATTAAAAAAATCGGGTGATATCGAACTTTCAAATTCTAATGATGAAGTTAAGAAGTTGAAAGATGATATATGTAAACAAAAAGCATTGATAAATAGGTTACTTAAAAATCAAGAAATTTTAAATCGGTTTCTTTATAAACCTTTTTTCATAAAACCTAAAGTATATAATGTTGTAAACAACAAGCTAATTGATAATAAAATCCAAATTTGGGACATAACAAATAATCTCAAAGTTGAGCCCAAAGATCAAAATCTAAATTATTTTGATGTTGAATATATTACAACCTTAAGAAATGATTATACACAAAGAATTGCAAATCATGCTTTTGGCCACCCAGCAAGGGTTGGTGTTGATTTTGTGAAAATAAAGCGATGATATGCAATTTGTTTAATTTGGAATATTATATATGGAATGTCATTAGCCAGTGCTCTTGGTAGCACATTTGCAATTTGCACAAGCCAGCGTAAAAACCCAAAATTGTAAAAGAGCCATCAAAGCCAACGCACGGCAGATAGAAACGAAGTAGCAAATTGACAGTAAAATTACTGAAAACAAAGAACACCAGGCGGTAACACGCGGTATATTTTATTGCCGAGACAGTGCAGGTTTCAACGTTTCTGCATCTAATAAACTTTCGTGTATTTTGACAGGACAGTGCTTCGAAATCGGCAACAAAAACATACCGCCAACCGTTAGCAGGAGTACAAACAGAGCAAAACTAGAATGAAAATTTCACCATATGCAATCGACGAAATCGTCCCATACTTAGTTGGTGCTAAAACCGGACGAGCTGTTATTAAATTTTTTAGTAATTATGGCGTTAGAGATGTATACGATGAAAAGGGACTTCCTGACATAGGTAAATCAAACGAACAACGGCCATCCAAAACTGAATATGTTCGAAAGAGAATAGGGGACTTGAATAATAGTCACAATCTAAGACAACTTCTAAGCGATTTTGTTAAAGAAAATATTTCTGTAATCGCAGACTTTCAAAAAATATTAAATCCAGAAGGCTATGAAGTTGAGGAAGTCAATGGAGAATTCAAAGTGCAAGGTGGCGTAGTCGTAAATACAAAACCTGTTGTAAACGAAGCTCACTTTCAAGATATTCAAAGTAGAATACTAAAAGCTATAGATGATGCAGAAGTTTCTATTACGTTGGTAATGGCTTGGTTTACAAATGATACTATATTTCAAAAAATAGTTAAAAAGTATAAGCAAGGCATTGAAGTAAAACTAGCAATTTATGATGATGGAATTAATAAAAAATATGGTGTTGACATTTCGCAAGTCCCACACGTTAAGCTTAAGAGAGGCTTAAGAGGGGGACTTATGCACAACAAATTTTGCGTGATAGACAATCACGTTGTTATAACGGGCTCATACAATTGGTCTGCCAATGCGGAATTTAAAAATGACGAAAATGTTACCGTTGAAAACGACCCAAAACAAGCCAGCAAATATTCAATTGAGTATAGAAGGTTGACTTCTTGATAATGTACTACTGCTAACAGCAAATTTGTACAAAAATGACTGACAGTGGCTTACGTTAATTCATCTGTTATTTACTTAATTTAGTGCGGTGCGACAATGGTTCTGCAAGCAATGCCATTACTGCACAAATTAGCAAAACGTTGTGCTTCATGCCGAAAACTGCAAAAAAAACTAAAATTTGAAGAATGTCACATTTACTCTCTGAAATATCAATTAAAAACTACAAGTCAATTATTGACGAAAGTTTTGAGCTTTCAGCTTTTACACCATTTGTTGGATATAATAATGCAGGGAAATCTAATATGCTTGAAGCTATAAAATGGTTATTGAGAAAATCTGCTTTGGTGGAAACTGCATTTTACAACAAAACAGAAGCAGTAGAAATGGAAGGTAAAATTTCAGGTATTTCTGAAACCATACTTGAACAATTACCTGAAAATCAAAGAACTTCTATCGAACCATTTTTATTTACAGATTCACTTTATATAAAGCGAGCTCAAGCACAACCAAGTATTCCTGCTGGCCAAATCCGATTGCTGGTTAAAGACCCTTCAAATGTTGGAAACCCCAACGAGTGGCGTGCTAATCCTACAGGCTTAGACCAAGCTTTGCAAGCATTATTTCCTGAGCCAATTCAAATCGGAGCAATGGAAAACTCAGAGGAAGATGTAAGCAAGAGTAAAAATACAACCACAATTGGCAAACTTCTTTCTGAAATAATTGGCCCTATTCAAGCAAGCTATAGCACTCAAGTTCAGGCTGCTTTAAACGGAATAAAAGAACTTCTTGATGTAGACGGAACTTCAAGGGCAACCGAACTTAATGATTTTGATATCGCAGTAAGCGAAAAAGTTGAATCCTTCTTCCCAGGCGTGAATATAAAAGTCCATGTTCCTACACCTGAACTCAAAGAAGTTTTCTCAAAAGGAACTATTAAAGTTTTTGAAAACTTAAACCCAGATGGTCGAGATGTTTCCGCATTAGGACATGGGGCACAACGTTCAATTCAAATGGCTTTAGTTCGGCATCTGGCTGATATTAAAAGAGAATCAGGAGAGCAAGCATCAAATACAATCCTACTAATTGACGAGCCTGAATTATACCTACATCCACAAGCTATAGAAGTTTTAAGAGATGCTCTCAAAACTCTATCAACACAAGGTTATCAAGTAATTTTCTCAACGCATTCTCCTTTTATGATTACCTCAAAGGATGTTGAGAATACTTTATTAATTCGGAAAAACGTCACACAGGGAACTCATAAAAGAAATTCACTAAAAACTGCAATAGCTGCGGTTGCTTCTGCGCATCCAAGCCAACTTGCAATTGTGTTCTCACTGAGCAACTCATCAAACATACTTTTTTCAGAAAGAGTAATTCTTGCCGAAGGCAAAACGGAAAATAGACTACTTCCAAAAATCATCCAAAAAGTAACAGGCGAAACATTGGGGCTTCTAAAAACAGCATTAGTACCAATGGATGGTTCGGGAAGCACAAGAAAAACCATTGAAGTATTATCTGCAATGGGAATTCCAACCAAAGCGATAGTTGACCTTGATTATGCCTTAAAAGAAGGAGAATCTCAGGGATTCCTTTCAACAGGCGATACAGATGTAGCAGCAATAAAAGCTCATTTAGCTACTATTGCCCCAACTCATTCAATCAATTTGAATAATGGTTGGCCTACAAAATCAGGCAGTTATTTAACAGCAGCGCAAGCATTTACTTTGTTGGCTCAAGAAGCAGCAATTCAGGGAAACCTAGCATCATTAAAAACAAAAATGCAAGCCGCAGGCGTTTATGTTTGGGCAAAAGGAACAATAGAAAGTCATTTAGGCGGAATTCCAAAAAATGAAATGGGTTGGGCTAATTTCAATGCAAGGCTAGAAAGTGAAGAATTAAATGTTATTTTACCTAATGACCATTCAGAAATAGCAGATTTAGTTGCATGGATAACTGCATAAAAAAAATGAATAAAAACAAGTACCACAGATGAATGACGATTATAAAGATGAATTTTTATTAAGACTTAAGAAAAGTGCTTTATATAAAGCTTTGGATAATAAATGTTCTGAAAAAGATTCAGATGTTATTACCCTTGTTCAAAATACGACCTCCTACGCCTTTCAAAGAACCAAAACAATAATTAAGTACATGGGAGAATTTACTCTACACGATGGAGACCATTTGTTTAGAGTATTGTATTTAATGGAAAGACTAATTCCTGAAGAAACCATAAAAAAACTATCAAGCCCTGAACTACTACTACTTATTACAAGTGCGTTCTTCCATGATATTGGAATGGCTCCTGATGAAAAAGAAGTTTTGACTTGGAAAAAGATATGGGATTTTAATCCAACATTAGATGATGATGAGATTGCTGATTTTAATGATTTCAAAAGGTTTTTTAATTCAAGACCTGAAGATGAAAAAAAATTAAAGGACTTATCTTTAAAAGGACAAACCTCTCAGGTTGAACTTATAAAGTCATATTTAATTACCGAATACATTCGACAAACTCATGCAGATAGAGCAAGAGATATAATTGAAAAAGATTGGTCAGATAAAATCATTTTTCGAGAAACAGACTTAACTGTTGAATTAGCTCAAATTTGCTATAGTCATAATGAAGATGCTTTAAAATTATTAGACTTAGATAAAAACGTTTTATGTGGTTCTGAAATTTATGCTTGTCTTCCCTTAGTTGGAGTGATTTTAAGACTTGCAGATATTCTTGATTTTGATGGCAAAAGAACTCCTTCCATATTATACTCACATCTTTATGTTAGAAATCCAATATCAGTAAAGGAATGGAATAAACATCGAGCAGTAGAAGCTTGGGAAATTACACCTGAGCTAGTACAGTTTAGTGCCAAATGTTCTCATCCAGTAATTGAAGCTTCGATTCATGAATTTTGTATAATGATTGATAATGAGCTTAGTCTTTCAAATAATATAATATCAACATTAAATGACTTTCACTTTGCAAAAGAACGTGACTTACATATTAAATTACCACTCAAAGTAAATAGAGATAAAATAAGAACTAAGACGGATATAAAGAATAAACCAATTTATATATATAAAGACACTAAATTCAATTTGAGCAAGACTCAGGTAATTGAACTATTAATGGGCACTAAACTGTATGGAAATCCAGAAGTTGCCTTAAGGGAATTACTTCAAAACTCAATTGATGCTTGTTTATTGAGGCAAGCTCAAGAGAAAGAATGGGGTAATTTATATGAACCTAAAATCTCTGTTAAATACTTTACTGAAAATGGAGAAAAAATTTTAGAAGTAATTGATAATGGTACTGGAATGGATGAGTATATTATAGATAATTATTATTCTAAAATAGGTTCTTCATTCTACAAGTCAAAAGATTTTTATACTCTTAAAGCAGAATCAAATGCGGATTTTTATCCAACTTCTAGGTTTGGAATTGGAATACTTTCTTGTTTTATGATTTCTGATGTATTAATTGTAGATACTAAGAGAGTATATGGACCTCACATATCAAGTAATCCGTTAAATCTAACTGTTGAAGGTCAAGAAAGCATCTTCTGGATTAAAGATGGGCATAGAGAGGCGCCAGGAACCACTACTCGACTAATACTGAGAAAAAACAAGAATCCTTGGGAGGATATGACAGAAGATAAGTTTATTCAAAACGTTGAAAGTGTAATTCCTAACCCTCCATTTGAAATTAATATTGAAACTACTACACATAAAAAAATAAGAAACGAGAATAGTTTTAAAGAAATGACTTCTTATTCTCTGAAAGATTATTCTTGGAATGAAAATGAAAACATAAAATTTATAGAAATTGATATTGACCGTGCTGATATGGGAATTCTTGGCTCTGCAATAGTTGCTATATTAGAAAGTCAAGATAAGCCAGTAGAAAGTATTGAATTAAATTCTAGAGATATAGAAGTTGAAGGACAGACTTATACTCTAGAACGAGAATTGAAAATTGATATCAATTCTATTGAGGAAACTTCTAAGTCGATAACAATTAGTGACGATGGAGAAATCAGAACTGATGACTCATCTAGTACTTTAGCAAAATCCAAATCCAAATTATCTTTACATGGAATCGAAATACCGTCTAGCCTTTTTCCAGAAACTTGGAGAATGAAGAACAATCAGGTGAAAATAGTTTGGCCATTTCCCTTGATATTGGTAATTGACATTTTGGGAGAACGAGACTTAGATTTAAATTCCCCTAGAACAGAAATTATAATAAGCGATAAATGGACTGATTTCGAAGAAAAACTAGCAAATATTATTTGTGTTGGAATTAAAAGTTCAGTTTCAAAAGAATATTGGCACGAATTATTAGAAATTTTTGGTACAGCAAAAAGTAGTGATAATTTCAAAAGAGCAATTAAAGAATTAAAGTAAAGCACGAAAGCACAATCGTGTAGACGGCCGTGAGCCTTAAGCCCACGGTGCGCCTCACACACTCCAGAGTGAAGCCCTGAAGTCTCAGGATATACTAAAAGCGAGACTGCAAACCCCGGTTCCAACGAACAGAGCCTGTCCCGCCCTAGCGGGAAACTGGATACTGAGGCTGGTAAGGTCGCATGAGAGGACTGAGTGTAAAAAAAATATCCAGTGAATATATTTAGCGATGGGCCAGCAAGAGGGGAGGCACCATACTGACGTCCAAAGGTTGGGTAACTAACAGGTGTCTTGCCGGTAGATCCAGTGGATATTGGGGGAAGGAATATGCCATTATCCCATAAAAACGGGACAGGCTCTGGGGAGGTCTTTAAATAGATTCGGTTTCTATGTGCCAAGAAGTCAGCCGACCTGTGCCGTCCCTACGGTAGGTCATAGTAGTTGCCGGGAACGAGCTTTAAGATCTACAGAAGTCTCACAGGGTAATGGAGTGTCTACCTATGATTGCAGTGTGAACAAAATCAAGGATAGGGAAGGGGCGCTACTTTAGAGAAACGAATATAGAATTAATACTATCCTTACTGGCTTAGTCCTATTCGGCTGAAATTATAAGTAGTTGATTCTAAATGTCGCTATATGTTTGTTCAAATAGGAAGAGAAAGCAGGTGTGATTCATTTAGCCCATGGATTATACATATGCTGGGTAGATTCATGTGAAAAGCAAATGAAAAACGCTATCGGTAAGCCGTATGAGGGAAAACTTCACAGCTTGCCCCGTATTTTCGGGGTACGGTTTGATGAAGGGGGTGCTGATAGTTTACTTGAAATTATTACTTTTATGTTTAATAATTTGAGTGGACTATCAGGCTCTACTCTACGCTGCAATTTAAGGCAACGGTCTATCCCAATGAGAAATATCATTTTCTGTATTTCCATCATCTGATATAATCATAAAATTTACATTTAACGGAGGTTTTTGATTTACATATGGTGATATAACAGAAGTTGTTTCATCAAAAACCCAATCTTGATCAGGTGGAGAATATGATTGAAAAAAATGACAGAATATCCATTTCAAACTTGTGTTTTCAGTATCAATTTTTTCAATTGTCGTTTTAATTTTTTCAAATCTTGTTCTTTCAACTTCAGGACCATCAAAGGTTTCCATGCCTATATGAATAATTGAAGTGTGTTCAGATTTAAATTGTTTTAGAGCTTTATATAATTGACCTTTAATATCCCTTGCTTTAGACCATAATGCTTCTTTTGCATCACAATACCAGTAAATACCATATGCATAATCAATATCAGATACATATAGATTATTGATTTCTCCTTCTCCAATTCTAAAAAAACTAGCATACAACCCACAAGTAAAACTTTTATTATCAACAGGTTTATTTCCGATTAATTTGTTTAACATGGGAGAGTTATTTTTTACGAAATTATGTTTAACATGTTCTTTAATTATAGGAATATCAATAAATGATAATTTTATTTCCACCTTCTCATTTGAAATTATTATTCCAGAATTGACAATTGGAAACTTCTTTTCTAATAAATCTTTTAAAAATGTATCCGGTAAACTATCTAACTCAACATGAAATACAATATCTAACAAAATATTTTGCTCTAATAAAGCTTTACTTATGTAAGAAACCATTTTTTGTCTTTTCTTAGTTTCTTTATAAGCATAATCAGATTTCTTTGACTGTCTTTTACATTCTATATTAAATATTTCACCTTTTCCCTTCGCAATTAAATCTGGTGTTTTTTCTCCATTTTTTTCAGGAATAAAAGCTACTTTATAACCATTTTTAGCCCATAAAATAGCTGTCAACATTTCAAAAAGAAGAGCATCAGCTTCGGATTGTCGTTTTCTTAAAAGGTCTTTCACTCTAACATCAATACCTTCAATATTCTTCAATATTTCCAAATCAATTCCAAAACGTTTAAATATTGGTATTACCCTAGAACCTTGAAAGTACTCATATTTATGTGGTTCATTGATTAGTACGTCTACTAGATACAAATACCACCCGATAACATCATCTTTAACAACTACTAACGTACCCTCCGTTAAAGGCACTGAGAAAGGTTCAGTATCTCTAAATTTAATAGCTATTTTATTTTCTATATCTCTTTTTCTTTTTTCCCAATTACTTTCAGTTAGGAATGACATAAACCATTTCCATGATTTAATAACATCAACATCATTGTATTGAGGAAAATTAACTTTTTCAATAGGTATTCTTTGCATTTTTATAGTAATAAATATTATGTAAAGGTATTAGAAAAAACTGCAGCTAATAACTAAGCATTCTGACGGCTGGAATAGCCTAGTCTGAATGCAGTGTTGAACGAAGGGGTATAGGGAATTAGGGTTACTATAGGAAATGGTTTTCCCTCTTTTGTTTTTTAGCGTTGGCAGATTAAAAAAGTAACTGATTTTGTTAAACCAGTTAGCTGGTGGCCCCCTTTGGTCGAAGCATGACACTGTATGCAGTTCTCCAGTCTTGCAACAAGGACACTTTCTGAGCAGGGAAGCTAGTTTTCCCCCTACTTCTAGCACAACCTGACCGATCTGACAGTCGATATTGACTTTGTGTGTGGCTTTGAAGGCACTGGCCAAGATGCCATAATGGCTGATGCTGGTAAAGCCCTTGGGTAAGATCCCGATTCTCGGGACAAGTTATGCAAGCGAACCTTCTTAGGAATTCAGGAGCTTTTAGCGTGCAAGTTTCTTTTTTGCCCTATTGGACATTTTAGAAGACCGCTATAATGGAGCGGCAACCATATTCACCTCCCAGCTTCCTTTGGACAGATGGTATGACTATATCAGTGAGCCGACACTAGCCGATGCGATCATTGACAGATTGTCAGCTAGAGCTCATAAAATAGAACTCAAAGGAGAATCTTGGAGAAACAAAAAAATAAAGTAAATTTATCATATCCTTTCAGGGGGAAAAAACTTTAAAAAAAATCTAAATCTCAGGCCAAAAGCCTGGTATACTTTGCCTCGGAATGGTGGTATACTTTTGTCGGAATAATCACCTTACTCGCAAGCCAATAGTGATCCATGCCTTTACACCTTTTGCATTTTATCCCTTCCTTTTCTCGTTGCAGCCTGAAATGAGCTTTGCAAGCCGCGCTATTTGGAAATTCTTCCATAAATCTGAGTATATTCATCTTGTTTTTTCTTCAAAAATAGATGTCGGCAACGTAATGTATGTACGTTCTGGTAACTTGCGGGGGGATCAACATTAATTTTCAAATCAAAAACGAAACGATAATGAAAAAATTAACGATTACAACTTTGTTACTTGCGTGTTTCGCATTAACAAGTTATTCGCAAGACACATTACAGAACAAACCAGACATACAAAAACCCAAAGCGACTTATCAAGTTGGTGCTGCAAAGGTGACAGTTTGGGAAAACAAAAGACAAGGGAAATACGGAGAGTTCATTGCAAAGAACTTTAAAATAGAAAAGGTTTACAAGAAAGGCGACCAATGGAAAACAACAAATAGTTTTAACGAGACAGAACTTCTTGAACTGAAAGCCGCAATTGACAAGGCAATTAGTGAAGAACAAGTAAAAATAAAAAGTGCGACCGAAGGAAAAAAGTAACGGCTTGACAACGACACAGAATTGCAACGGACAGAAAGAATGGCAGCTGCTAACAGCACCTACAAGAAATTGGCGGTTCGGTGGTTAATTGAAGTTTTGGGCTTCGTATCAAGTTTTTTGGTGGCAGACAGTTTGGCACTTCGAAATCGCCAACTTCTTGTAGCTGCAAACCGATTGTGCAACATGCTGAAAAAGCCAACACGCAAAATAGGCACATTTGGTTTTTGCCAACACGCAAAGCCCACCCAAAAAAACCAAAAGAGCTAAAATCTCCCACCGTTCAGAGGACGATAATAATTCGAATGGTTTTTATATTGAAAAACGAGATAGTTAGAAATTAAATATTAACTTGGTCGGATAATTTTAGACGGAAATGAATCGAATCAAGGAAGTACTTGCAGACAAAGGGATTAAACAAACTTGGCTGGCTGAAAAACTTGGGAAGAGTTACAACATGGTCAACGGCTATGTGCAGAACAGACAACAACCTAGACTAGAAATTCTTTTTGAGATTGCCCGAATTCTAGATGTAGATCCTAAAGAATTATTAAAATCTGAAGAAGACAAAAAATGATTTTAGATAATGAAAACGAAAACCTAAAAGTCCAGGAGTGGATTAGCAAGTATACCGAAGAAGGTAAACTTGACATTGTAACTGGTTACTTCACGATTGGTGCACTTTCCTTTCTATCTAAATCAGTGAATGAAAAGATTGAACAATTTAGATTAGTCTTAGGTGATATTGTCAGTATAGATATTGAAGAAAATAGACCCCTCGATTTATTGAATGAAAATATTTCGATTGAGGCGGCCTTAAAACTTAATAGTGTTTCTCAGGAATGCGTCAGGTTTTTAAAACAAGAAAAGGTTATAGCAAAAACGCTGGAACCAAATTTTTGTCATGCAAAAAGTTATCTATTCAATCCTTCAGAAAAGGATGAACGTTATAAGTACTTCATTTCTGGAAGCTCGAATTTAACTGAAGCGGGTGTTGGATTAAAACAAACCAACAATATTGAGCTAAATATTGCTGAAACAGGCAACAACAACCAGTACAAGGAATTAGTAGATTGGTTTCAATCACTTTGGAATAAACCTCAAGCACATAAAGAAAAAACCATTATTTATAAAGATGGCTCGAAAACTAAGGTTGATTTCAAAGAATACCTCATCAGTGAAATAGAGCGAATTTTCATCAAATACACACCTCGTGAGATTTACTATAAAATCCTATTCGAACTTTTTGGAAGTCAATTATTAGAAGAAGAAAACGATCCTGATTTCAATAGACAAATTGGAAGATTAGAAAATTCGGTAGTCTATAATACACTATATGAATTTCAGAAAAAAGGCACCCTCAGCTTAATCAGAATGCTTCAAAAGTATGATGGTGCTATCCTGGCAGATGCTGTTGGTTTAGGTAAGACTTGGAGTGCTTTAGCTGTTATGAAATTCTTTCAACTGCAAGGGCGTGAAGTTTTGTTACTGTGCCCAAAAAAGCTAGAACACAACTGGAAGAGATATAGAAAGCATCAAGACTCAAAATTTGAAAAAGATCAATTGGATTTCTTCGTTCGGTTTCATACCGATATGAGCGAAGAAAGAATGGAAAAGTATGATGATCGAGCAGACAAGTTTTTTACGAATGACAAACCAAAACTGATTGTCATTGATGAGAGTCACAACCTTAGAAATGACAAATCCAATCGATATAAGTTTTTGCTCGAATATGTACTTCAACCAAATGAAGACATAAAGGTCTTGTTGCTTTCTGCAACGCCAATAAACAACTCGCTGAATGACATTCGAAACCAATTCAAACTAATGGTTCAAGGAAATGTCCACGGGTATGAAGAATCACTCGGTGTTAGAAATCTTGACTACTCATTTAGAACAGCTCAAAAGGCTTTTAATGAATGGAGAAATGAGCCTGAACCAAGGATATCCGAGTTCATTAAAAAACTACCGGCAAATTTCTTCACGCTTACGGATGCGCTAACAGTTGCACGTACTCGAAAAATGATTGAAGGGCAAGAAGCATCGTTGGTGTTTCCAAAAAAAGAGAAGCCTATCAATTTATTCGTTACACCTTATGAACTTGGCAACTTTGAAAGCTTTGAAGAACTATTCGACCATTTCCCTCCCATGCTTTCTGGTTATCAACCATCCTTTTATCTCGAAGAAACAGACAAAGAAAAAGACGTACTGCATGATGAAAGACAAAGGGATCGTTTTCTTGTAAAGATGCTTTACATCTTAATGGTAAAGCGTTTAGAATCTTCATGGTTCTCCTTCTATTCTACTGTTGGAAAGATAAAAGACCATCACCAAAATGCATTGGATAGAATTAAGGCTTACCAAGAAAACAAAAAGAACATTACAGTTGACGAAGATGATGCCGATCTCTTTCAAGATGATGAATTAGAAGCTGAGTATGAAGAATTCACACTAGGTAAGAAAAGAAAAGTAAGACTTTCGGATATTGATGATGCTGGCAATTTAGAACATTACAAAAAGGACTTGAAGAAGGACTTAGAAGCCTTAGACAATCTTGACTCTAACCTTCTGAAATTTAAGGCACGAATTGAAAAGGAAATTGTTCAGCCAAAAAATCATTCATCTGCTGACAATAAGCTCGAAGTATTAATCAAGCAAATTGAAAACAAAAGAAAATCCGGACATAACTCGAACAACCAAAAGTTGGTCATTTTTACAGTGTACCGTGATACGGCACAGTATTTATTTGATCAGCTAAAGGCCAGAGGATTTGACAAGCTTGCAATGGTATCAGGTAGCGGCTCTTTGGATTCAGATTCAGATGAAGAAAGTAAATTGTTTGAGCCTATTCTTGAGCGTTTTGCTCCTTACACCAAACTTTTTAAAGAGAAAGAATGGGAATTTGATATTAAACAAGGTACCCAGAAAGATTATCAAAATTGGGTTTCTTGGATAGCAGAAAACCACCCTAAAACCTATACCAAACTTCAAAATCCGATTGATATCATTATTGCTACTGATGCATTAAGCGAAGGTCAAAACTTGCAAGATGCGGATATGGTGGTGAACTATGACATTCATTGGAATCCAGTACGCATCATTCAACGAATGGGTCGTATTGACCGTTTAGGATCACCCAACGAGCGGATTTTCGGCATTAACTTCTGGCCATCAAATAACATTAATAGCTACTTGAATCTACAAGGCCGTATTGAACAACGCATGGCCGCCATGAAACTGGCAGGAGCTGAAGTTGATATGAATTTTTCTGAATCTTTCAGAGAAATCATACATGAAGAAAACAAGGAAGAATCTCTCGACCAAAAAATGAATGCTAGAATGATGTCTCAAATGCAGACCACATGGGATGATATTGAAGTAAGCGACCAAGGTCTTGGATTTGATGATTTATCCTTGGAACGCTATCGTCAAGATTTATTGGACGAGTTCAATAAGGATAAGGAAAAATACCAGCGAATGCCTAAAGGTGTTTATTCAGGTTTTAAAGCAGACAAAACCATTTGTGCTGAAAATGGAATTATCGCCTTGTTGGGTTATCCGAATCGGCCTGAAAAAGCAAAAACACATGAATACAAAGTCTTTGACCTTGTCTACATCAATAACGATGGTAAAATGGTTTTGCTGAACCAAAAAGAAGTATTGGATGCCATCACGCATCATAAAGACCGAGATCGATTTGTGCCAGATGGAATCGACAAAGGGGATGAAACTGAAATTCAACGTTTGGTAGATTCTCTAAAATCATTCTTAGACAATCAAGCTGCTGAAATCACGGAACAAGAAGATGGAAGTACGAAAAAAGTGATGGGTAAAGAAGCCAAAGATGTATTGGCAAAATTACGCAGGGGCGAAAAGTCTGCCTTAGAACGTGTAAAGCAAAATGTGATGGTGGATGAGAAATACCAACTTCAAAATTTCGATTTAATCACTTGGTTTTTAGTATCCACATAATTTTTCTGACTGAATTCTGTACAAATAAATAGTATGGCAAAGAATAAAACAATAGATGTAAAAGGCACGGCAATAACTATTCTCAAAGGCGATAAAGATGATTATATCTCTTTAACTGATATTGCCAGGCATAAAGATTTATCAAGCACCGATACAATTATTCAAAATTGGTTGCGAAACCGCAATACTGTTGAATTACTAGGTTTTTGGGAAATGATGTATAACCCAAATTTTAAACCCCTCGAATTCGAGGGGTTTAGAAAGCAAGCTGGCTTAAATAGCTTTGTTTTAACACCAAAGAAGTGGATAGAAGCCACAAATGCTATAGGAATTATTTCCAAAGCGGGAAGGTATGGGGGCACTTATGCCCCCAGGATATTGCCTTTGAGTTTGCCTCATGGATTTCAATTGAGTTCAAACTATATGTAATTAAAGAGTTTCAAAGGCTCAAAGAAGATGAAAATGACCGTGAAAAACTCAATTGGAATCTTCAGCGCACACTCGCCAAGGTCAACTACACCATACACACAGATGCCATTAAAGAGAGGTTGATTCCCGTAAAACTAAGCACTAAAAAAACTCCATTGGTATATGCCTCCGAAGCTGATTTGCTCAACATGGCACTTTTTGGTTTAACAGCTGCTGATTGGCGACAACAAAACCCTGAAGCCATTGGAAATATAAGAGATGCTGCCACTTTAGAGCAGCTGGTAGTGCTTTCTAACTTGGAAAGCATCAATTCCGTGCTGATTCGACAAGGTCTTAACCAAACAAAAAGGTTGACGCAACTCAACCAAATTGCCATTACCCAAATGACGTCTTTGGTGAATAATTCAAACTTGAAAAAACTCAACAAATGAAACTCAATCATTTTAAAGACATCCCATTTCTTCCGGCCATCAAGGCACTTTTCAAGGAGTTAAAAGTACCTATGAATTATGTTGCCGATGAACCGACAACTGCCAAAGAAATCCTAAAAGACACCTATAAAGAGAACACTACTTTTCAGTTGGTGGATGATGTATATTTCGTGGGTATGGTCGATGATGCCGCTTTTGAGGGCAACAAAAGTCTGGATGTGCATCAAATCAAGTCAGATTATGATGGTGTATTGGTATTCGGGATAACACTGCATCAGAGGCAAAGCAATTTACTCCCAACCCGTTCGCAATTGGCGGAAATCTCACGTGCTTTTAACCGTGAATTTTACTACACGCCTGTAGTGTTGGCTTTTAAGTACAAAGACAATCAAGCGGATTATCTCGCCTTTGCCAATACCGAAAGGCTTCAATACAAACAAGCTTGGCGGGAAGGCGAAAAGGCTGGAAAGGTGTCGCTATTACGAGATATCAACATTGCAAAACCGCATCGCGGACATGAAGACATTATTGACCAACTACGCATCCCTACCTCAGGAACTAAAGCCGTTGATTCTTTTGCCAAATTATATACCTACTGGCAAGAAGTTTTTAGCGTAAGTGTCCTCAACAAGAAGTTTTATCTGGAGATATCCAATTGGTATTTCTGGGCAGTAAAACATGTGACATTTCCCAATAAGCCAACTATCGAAATGGTCGTTGAAAAATACGGGAAGGTCGATCAGCAGAAATTGGATGAACTCATTCAAGAACACAATGCCACCAATGTTATTCGCTTATTGACACGATTACTATTTACATGGTTCATTAAAGAGAAAAAGCTAATCCCTGAGGAGCTCTTTGATCTAGGTGCTTTGCAGAAAGACATCCTCAATGACATTTCACCTTACCATGAAAAAGGAACCATGTTTGCTCAGGCAAATAAAGAAAGCATCTACTACAGAGCCATTCTACAAAACTTGTTTTTTGCTTCACTCAATTGTCCCATAGAAGCAGAT
>Ga0105054_10006677_pt1 | contig 16015 bp, 16 predicted proteins | sample BON02_FD_78091 | JGI IMG/M metagenome (GOLD analysis project Ga0105054, IMG submission 78091) | Freshwater microbial communities from Lake Bonney liftoff mats and glacier meltwater in Antarctica - BON-02 (megahit assembly) | ecosystem: Environmental > Aquatic > Freshwater > Ice > Glacier...
AACCACGGCCGCTCCCGGGGCAAAATACGGCTTAAATGCGTTGGCCAGTTCGACGAGAGAGAAACTCGAGATCGAAGTCGCTTGGAGGAAGTCTTTGCGCAGCGTTTCTTCGAACGGTTTGAATCCCCCGCTGTAGTTGGCGAAGGCGATCGAGTGCACTAATCCGTGGATTGGTCCGCCCCCGGCGGCAGCAACATCCTCGGCGAGACGTTGGGCCGCTCCCTCCTCCTCCACATCACAAATAAAAGTAGGACGGTCGCCAAGCAGTTTGGTGAGCGTCGCTTTCCGTGCTTCCGATCGCACGCTGTAGATCACTTCTGCGCCTTGCTCTTCAAGTGATTTCGCGGTATGCCAAGCGACACTTTTTCGATTTGCGACACCAGCGACGACAATTCGTTTGCCGGCTAAATTGAGAAAATCAGCCATCAGTTACTTGCTCTCAGGTTTTTTCCACGCGACGGAAAAGCTTACGGTCAAAACTCTGGTGCCATCGGCTTTTTTCACCGCTCCAGCCATCATGGTGAACCCACCCATTTCCTCCTTCTTCCGCACCGTGATAATAGTCGTGTCTCCGGGGAATACCGGATTGCGAAAGCGAACATCAGAGATCTTTGCCAGCAATGGAACCCCCGCCCCGGCGGTTTCGCCCGCAGCACGCGCCTTCAGGGCCATGTAGGCCGCGCCAGCCTGAAAGACGGATTCGCACAATAATACGCCGGGAGTAATCGGAGAATTCGGATAGTGGCCTTGGTAGAAATCTTCATCGGACCTCCACTCACGTTTTGCCGTGAGGGAATCGGCATTGTGTTCCATCACTTCATCAATGAATAGAAAAGGCGGACGATGCGGGATAAGTTCTGTGACCGGAAGAGACATGAATTGAGATGAGGAAATTAGCGCGGAGATAGCAGGATAATCAAACTAAACGCTATCGGAAACAGTGGCGGAGGCCTTCTGCTTCATGGCAAAAAGTGTTTTGTCGATCTGATTGGCTTTAATCACGCCGTAGTTAATTGTTCCCAGCCAACCCGACATGATGATCCCTACGGACCCTGCGTGAAACAATCCGGGGAGATGGTCAGGCAAGTCCATCGATACCTTGAGCCCTTCGAACTTCGTGCCAAACGAGGTTCCGGAAAAATGCTGAGTATAACGTTCGATGGTGCGAGGCGTGGCGGCTTCCATCCAATCGATTTTTTCACGCACATCGGGAATATACTTTTCTAAGGCGATGATCGCTTCATCAATCATGCGTTGTTTGTTCTTAGCGTAGTCCTCTTCAGAGAGCTCGTTCCAGTCCGGATATTTACCGTTGAGCGACGCAACAATGGTGTAGCGGTTGGACCCGGGCCGAGTCTCAGGGTAGTAGACGGAAAAAGTGCGACTCGTCGTGTTGAAATCGACTAATTCATCACTGCTGTAGACCGGAGCTTCGGAAGTAAACACCAGGTCTCCGATATTGGGGATCGATTCGCCTTTCCTAATACCGAGATAGACTTGGCATGAACTTGTGTTAATTCGAACCGCGTTTGCTTCCTCGATGTAATTTGGGGGAAAGTTCTCCGCCCCAGCTAGGCGGAAAATCGTATTCTTGATGTTGGCATTTGAGAGCACGGCTTTCGCTCTGATGGTGCGGCCGTTGCCGGCAATTACTCCGGTCGCCACTTTTTGCCCGTCACGTTCCTCGACCAACACCTTTTGAACGAGGACATGCTTGCGGCATTCGACGCCATTTCCTTTTAGAATAGTGACCATCTTTTTGATCAAGACGTCGGAGCCGCCTTGAAAAGTATAGACGCCGGAACCCATGAAATTTGAAAAAACGATCCCATAAGTGATCGCGGGATCCTCCGGCGTGGAACCATTCGCATAAGTAATCGGTTCCATGAGCAATCGATGAACGTCGGGCCGATTAGGGAAAAATCGTTCGAACATTTCTCCCGTAGTTTCCTGATTATTGTCGTAAAAGTTCATCGACCGGAGGTGGTCGTAAAACGATTCGACGGTCGCAGGATCGAGACTGAATTGCTCAACCAATACCCGAGTATAATCCTCCCGCGTGAACGTGGTCCAAACATCCATTTGCGGGTTTACGAAACGAATGTCTTTCAGCTGGACGATGGAGTCTGCGATTTCTTTCGACCAATATTTACGGCAGGATTTTTTCATTCCCATGGGAAATCCGTGCAGCGAAATATCGAAAATATGCCCTCCTTTGCGGGTGAACCAAGTCGCCAGGCCGCCGAACTGGTAGTGGTGCTCGAGGAGCAGCACCTTGTGTCCGGCTTTCGCCAAAATATTAGCGCCCGTTAAGCCGCCCAAGCCGCTGCCAATGACAATTACGTCATACTCGTCGTCTACACCTTTTAGCCAATCGTAAGCCATGAAGCAAAGGAGTGAAGGTCGGTAGCGCGGAAGCGCAACTCCGGTTTCATACTACTCGACGGATCGATTTTTTGGTTCGAGGAACGAGTCTATCTCGTCCGCTAATTTCCACGTAAGATGTGGTAGTTGGCCATGGAGATACCGCTCAGCATCGCCCCGATGATACCAAGAAATCCTTGGTCAGTTCCACAGAGGTAAACATTGCTCAATTCCGTGCGCCCTTGGCGGTGTTTAAGAGGCGATCCGTAAATAGCTCCACCCAGATGCCCAGTGAACTTTTCGACCGTCCGAGGGGTAAACATATCCGTGGCCACGGTCGCCTCGGCAAAGACGATATCATTGACCGGCGGCAGGAAGCGCCGGGCACTGCGTTGGATGTCGTGATACCACCGGACCTTAGCTTCCGCATATTCTGCAGGTGGCAGAGACTTCCATCGACTGTAGTTGGCCAGACAGGTGCATCGGAAAATCCCTTCTGGTAGCTCTTTCCCCGATTCGTAGGCGAAATTATTGGGAAAACAGATCACTCCACTCCGCGGGTCCACTTGGTCTGCGGCGGCGACGTAATCAAATTTTTCTGAATCGTTGAAGAAGACGATTGTGTCATCTTTCCAGCCCAAAGCAGCGGGCTGTTGGTTGAGAATCGTAATCGTTTCGACAAAGGACAGGGCTCCGATCGGAGAGTGTTTTTCAATGGGCGACGAATTTTCGTTCGGTTGGATAATCCGTTCGGTTTCGGGCGCTCCGATTGAAGATAGCACTTGGTCTGCGGTAATCGTCTCGCCGGAGTCCAACTCGACGGCGGTTGCTCGATCCCCGGAACGCAAGATTCGGCGGACGCCGCACTTCATGCGTTTTTCACCACCAGCCGCGCGATACTTCTCGTTCAGGATGCGCAGGATGACGCGAACGCCATCAAATGGGCGGGCAAAACCCTCCAGAAACAGGGCCTTAAACATGATCACGAACTGCCCAAACTCCATGTCTCGCTGTTGAGCGCTGCCGTAATACATCACTGGGCAAAACAGCATGTCTTCGAGCAGTGGGTCCGATACGAAAGATCTTACCACCTGCCGCGCCGACACGGGTTTGGCGTCGAGTCCTACGTCGTCAAATCCACGCACATGTTCGAGCAGACGACGAAATCCATCAATTTGCGCAGGGAATTTTTGCGCGACTTCAGTTTCGAAGATTTCGAAATCGTTGGTGAAAGTGAGGGATGTTTCCCCCCGGGGGCCAAAAGCGACCCGTGATTGTTTTTGCTCGCTGAGCTCAAATTCATCCCAGCGGATTCGGAGTTGGCGGAGCAGCTTGGTCAGGGGCGTGCCTTTTACTCCCTTTCTCACGAAATTGGTCAAGGCATGAAGACCCACGTCAAATTTACGTCCCTTCTGACTATAAAAACTATTCAAACCTCCAACGGTGTTATGCCGCTCGAAGATGCAGACTTTCTTGCCGAAATGAGCGAGCCGGATTCCGGCCGCGAGCCCAGACATGCCGGCGCCGATGATGACGACGTCGTAGTGATTAGATGAGTTCAATGCGGGAGAAATTAAGACGAACGACGGGAAGCCTAGCAGACATAAAAAAACCGAGCCAATGCGACCCGGTTCCAGCGCGGATAACTCGCCAGTTTATTTGCCTAATGCCGTGAATTTTGGCGAAAGGTAGGCCGCGCAGCTATCGAGCGAAGCAAGTTCTGGATACTCAGCCTCAGGAACCTCGATGTTATGGCGTTTCCGCAATTCCATCACGATATCGAGGAAGTCCATCGAATCGAGCTCGAGCTGATCACGCAGGCGCACGTCCGGCTTGATATTTGTAACATCTTCATCGGGTGCGACATCTGCAATAATGTCGGTCACCACCTGCTTTATTTCGTCGTTAGTCATTTAGCGTAAAAGTTAATACTATGCCTCAAAACGCTTCACGATCAACGTGGAATTTATCCCCAGCATACCAAAAGAGTTATTCAAGATGGCATCTACTCGTTTGACCTTGCGTGGCTTATTCAGCACTAGCCCGGGTAAATCACACTCCGGATCGAGATTATCGACGTTGATGGTGGGGTGAACTATTAGGTCGTCGAAAGAGGGTAAATTCCCCGCCAGTTCCAGTGCTCCAGCTGCCCCCATCGCGTGACCGATGAAGCTTTTGGTGTTGTTAATATTCGTATCAGGACAGCCCGAGCCAAATACATTCCGTAACGCACCACATTCTTGGATATCGCCTTGGGGCGTGGCAGTCGCATGAGTGTTGACGATATGCATATCGGATGCGGTCAGCCCAGCCGCGTTCAAGGCGCGACGCACGCATTGGGCCTGCCGAGTCGGATTGGGCAGCACGTAGTCACTGGCATCACTGTTCACGCAGTAACCGCCGATTTCTCCGTAGATTTTGGCTCCGCGCGCCTGCGCATCCTCCAATCGTTCCAATGTGTAGAGCGCACCGCCTTCAGATACGACGATACCATTGCGATCCTTGTCGAACGGGCGAGAGGCCTTGGTGGGATCTTTGTGGGTGGCGAGCGCCCCTTGCGATTTGAACCCGGCGAAGATCCCAAAGGTATGAATACTCTCACTGACCCCGCCACAGATTGCTTGATCCACCTCTCCCAGGCGCAACATCTGAGTCGCATGAATCAGCCCCATATTACCAGCGGCACAAGCCGCTCCAATGGCGTAGGCGGGGCCGGTAATTCCTAGATTGAGGGAAATCTCGCCCGCGGGGTTATTGGCCACCGTTCGCGGGTTGTGGTAGTGCGACCAATACTTCGTATCGTAGTTGAATTTCGAAATCGCGTAGATTTCGTTTTCCGTTTCGACGTTTCCGTGTTCGGTCGTCCCGATATAGATCCCAATGCGATCCTTATCCAGCTCGTCAATGTTCAGGCCGCTATCGGCGACTGCCTCCCGCGCGCAGTAAATGGAGATCGACCCCGCGCGAGTTCCGACGCGCACCGCTTTACGTTTCTGGTATTTGAGGGGATCGAAATTGCAGACTCCGGCCAGGCATGAGCCCATGTAACGGACTTCGCGCGGTTGCACTCCCGATACGCCGTTGAGCAAATTTTGCCGATATTCGGCCAAAGTATTTCCGTTGGGCGACGTGAGACCGAGCCCGGTGATGACAATGCGCTGTGAGTTAATCGACATGCTTAGATGAAAAACCGCTAGCCAACCGGACTGATATGGCAATACAAGCCTGACGATGAAAGTTCTTGTTGTTGGTGGAGCTGGCTACATCGGTAGCCATTGCGTGCGTAAATTATTAGACGCGGGGCATGATCCGGTTGTCCTCGATAACTTAATTTTTGGTCATCGCGGAGCATTGGTTAATGGTATTCCTTTCTACAAAGGTGACTTAGGGGATTCTGCGTTCGTCGGCCAAATTCTCGAAAACGAGAAAATCGAGTTAGTTATGCACTTCGCCGCGTTCGCTTACGTGGGTGAGTCGGTGACTAATCCGCTCAAATACTATTTTAACAACGTCGTGGCTACTTTACGTCTCCTCGAGACGATGTTGGCCAAAGGAGTCACCAAATTCGTGTTCTCTTCGACGTGTGCGACTTTTGGGGAACCGGCCAAGATGCCGATCACGGAGGATCTACCCCAGGCGCCCATCAATCCTTATGGGCAGACGAAACTGGACATTGAAAACGCGCTCAAATCGTTAGCTCATGCTCACGGTTTAAGTTTCGCCGCGTTCCGCTATTTTAATGCCGCCGGCGCGGCTGAGGACGGTTCGATCGGCGAAGCCCACGATCCTGAGAGTCATCTTATCCCCCTGGCCATCGACGCCGCGCTCGGCCGCCGCCCTGCCCTCAAAGTTTTTGGGAACGATTACCCTACTCCCGACGGCACTTGCTTGCGGGACTACGTGCACGTGGACGATCTCAGCCGCGCTCACATTGGCGTCTTCGATAAACTATCCAAACCCGGGACCCAGCTATTTTACAATCTGGGCACCGGCACCCCGACTTCTGTGCTCGAGGTCATTAAAGCGGTGGAAAAGGCCTCAGGGCTCCCCGTGCCGCACGAAATGGCACCTCGACGCGCGGGAGACCCACCTGAGCTTTACGCGGATTCCACGAAGGCGAAAACCGAGCTAAATTGGCACATCGAACACCAAGACATTCAATCGATTGTAGCGAGCGCGTGGGCTTGGCATAAAGATCGGCCAAACGGTTTCGGGGCCGATTAGCAACGTCAGTTCTTAAGGCCGTAGCTTTCGATTCGCTTGCGCAGGGTTGTTCTGGTCATGCCCAGTTTCTCGGCTGCTTTGGCTTGATTTCCCTTCATCGCGGTCAACACCCGCTCAACCATTTCGCGCTCGAGACGGGCGAGAATCGGCTCGGATTCTTTACTCAGTTCGACGTGAAGTAGATCAAGCGCTTCGCTGAGGCCGAGCTTGGTGGTGATGGGCTTACTCGCCTCTACGATCGAAATAGACGCAGTTCCCCCCCCAGTTTCCGCCGTTGGCTCGATATTCTCGGCCCGATTGGTGAGAGGACGGGCCACCGTTATTTCGACGGGGAGGTCTTTCGGCAATATCGTGTCTCCCTGAGCAATGACGGCGCTACGATACACCATGTTTTCCAACTCTCGCACATTGCCTGGCCAACGGTAGGCCACCAACACCTCCATCGCCTCTTTGGAGACCTTCGAGACTCGAGTTTTCCGATCCTTGACGAGGTTTTGTAGACAAAAGTCGACGATTTGAGGAATATCATCGGACCGATCTCGTAGTGGCGGCATTTTGATCCGCATCACGTTAAGGCGGTAGTAGAGATCTTCACGGAAGGTCTTCTCCCCGATCATCTCTTCGAGCAATTTATTGGTCGCCGCAAGAATTCGCACGTTGACTTTGATCGTGTGGGTGCCACCGACCCGCTGGATCTCGCCCTGTTGGAGCACCCGCAATATTTTCGTCTGGGTAGCCGGCGCCATGTCCCCGATTTCATCCAAGAAAATAGTGCCTGCGTCGCAGAGTTCAAATTTTCCGATACGCTGGCTAGTCGCCCCCGTAAACGACCCCTTCTCGTGACCAAAAAGTTCACTCTCGATCAAATTATCCGGAATTGCCGCACAATTGACGGCAATAAAAGGCTTCGAAGCTCGATGACTGTGTTTCCAAATCGAACGTGCGACCAATTCCTTCCCCGTGCCGCTTTCACCCGTGATCATTACCGTTACGTCACTGGCGGTGACCTGACCGATGACTTTAAACACTTCCTGCATCGCACTGGAGGATCCCACGATGCCCTCTTTGTAGTCGTCGCGGTTGATGGTCGGTTTGTAGTCCCCCACTGCCTCCATATCAGCGTTAGCTTTTAAGGCGTTCTCGGCCAACGACAGCACTTTCGCGGGATTAAACGGCTTCATGATGTAGTCAAACGCCCCGAACTTCATGGCTTCGATCGCCGTTTGAGCGGTCCCAAATGCAGTCATCAGCACGACGAGTTGCTGGGGGTTGGCCCCACGAATGTGCTGCAGGGCCTCGATGCCACTCATCCCGCCCATCCGGATATCGAGGAAGATAAGATCGGGGAACGGGCCTTTCTTCACGGCGGCAACGCCCGCTTCACCGCTAGCGGCCTCACTGATGACATATTTTCCCGAAGACAGGACTCGTCCGAGGGAGTAACGAATCTCATCGTCGTCATCGATAATCAGAATAGTGGCACTGGTGGAGAGATTTGGCATATTTGTGTAGTTTTAGCTAAGTAGTTTACCGACTGGCTTCCCAGCGTAAAAGAGGCCTAACTAACTTGCGTGTTACACTGGTCAATGAACTTATGCCGGATTGCGGGGATTCCGTTGAGCCTTCATTGGTCTTTTTTGGTTCTGTTGGCTTATTTGGGTTGGGCAGGATGGGCCGCGGCAGGATGGTGGGGGTTCTCTTGGGTGTTAAGTTACGCGATTTCAGTTTTCACCTGCGTCGTGCTGCATGAGTTGGGCCATTCTCTGGTGGCGCAAAGATTTGGAATTCAGGTGCCGAGTATCATGCTTTTACCGATTGGAGGGATGGCGGAGTTTGATCGGATCCCGGAATCATCGGGCGCTGAGATCGTAATCGCTTTAGCCGGACCGCTGGTGAATGGGGTCATTGTGCTGATGCTCTATGCAGCCGGAGTACGATTTCCCGCCGATTGGGATGCTTTGATTTTTCCACTGACGATGGCCGAATTTGGCCGTCATCTGCTCGCGATGAACATTGCGATGGGACTATTTAATTTATTGCCCATTTTCCCGATGGACGGAGGGCGAGTCTTCCGAGCGGTTCTTTCTCTGCAGTGTGATCATTTTAAAGCGACCCAAGTCGCCGCAGGAATCGGCAAGATTTTAGCGATTGGTGGAATTTTGGTCATGCTTTTCGCCCTCCCCTTCCCTCACTACATCGGCGCAGTGCTTTTTGGCTTCATTTTCATGGCGGGTGAAATTGAAGTTCGAGCGTTGCGACAGCGGGAAATACAAGAGCTCCAGTGGCGGCAAACTATTGAACGCTACTACCAACAAACGGAAGACGCTGTGCGCAAAAGAACTCCCGAATCGCCCGAGGTAGATTGATTCGGGTTAAAAAACTCCTTGCGTTCAAACTCTTAACTTTGATTGTCCCCTTCTCTCGGGCCCTTAGCTCAGCTGGTAGAGCGCCTCAATGGCATTGAGGAGGTCAGCGGTTCGACCCCGCTAGGGTCCACCATCTAATTATCTGGACGGTGGCATTTTCCCGGTTTTACCTATGGGGGAACACGACGCGATACTACTCGGTAATACGCAGATTCGGCAACCAAACAGCAACTGGATTAGCGATGGCTGAATACCCCAAGACTCGGATTACCCTCCCCCGCGGGATTCGGTTGTTACCTTTGAAAAAAGGGCAACCCAGCCCATTCGGCTGCTCATGGCGAGTGAGTGGGAAGCGAAAAGCGGCCTATTTCAAAACGATTGGTGATTTGGAAACTCGACTTCGCGAATTGAAATCTGCCCGGGCTCAGGGTGAAATCGGCCGAATCCCAACGGCTGACGAACTCATGCTTTGGCGAACCTTCATCCGCGGATGCGATGGAGTTAACCCCCTTGTGGTTCTTACTGAGTGCAAGGCTGCCCGATCTCAGGCAGGTCGACCTACAAAGTCGCTGAACGTCGAGAAGGCGGTTACTGAATATTTAGCCGTCCAGGCCAAGCGGCAGGAAAAAGGGACGATAACAGCAGACTCTCTTCGTCAAAGAAATCGGAAACTGATTTCGTTCAAGGAGGCATTCGCCAGTTTTAATCTCGAAGATATAACCTCCGAAAAAATCGAAGACTGGATTGACTCACTAGAAGCGGTGGCGGCGGTGAGCACATTCAATGATTACCGAAAGCGCCTCGCCGTTTTCTTTGACTATTTCAAAAGCGACTGTCCGAGCAATCCCGCAAAAAAAGTGGAGAGAAGAATCGATTTGTCCGAGAACGAAAAAGTGATGCCGGTCGAGGACATCAAAAGATTACTAGAATATGCGCGTGCCCACCAACCAGAAGTGCTTGTTCGCCTGGCAGCTGAGGTGTTCACCGGGTTGCGGTTTACATCGTCTGCGAAGCTCGAAAAACAGCACGTCAATTTCACCCGAAAAAACCTCAAGCTCCCAAAACACGTAATGAAAACGCGTCGCAGTCACTTATTTGAACCACCCGAGGCGTTTTGGGCGTGGGCCAAGATTGGGGCGGAACACCCTGAAGGGTGGAAAATGAGCGCTAGTCAGTGGATGCATGCCAAATCTCGATTATTCAAAGAAGCAGAAGTCGACCATCCCTCCAACGGCCTGAGGCATTCCTTTTGCTCATACCACGTCGCCGCCAACGAATCGCCGTCAAAGACGGCATACATTTTGGCACACACGAACGAAGGGTTACTTTGGTCCACCTACAAAGGAATGGCCTCGAAGGACGAAGGAGAGGCTTTCCTCAATTTGCGTCCAGACCCGATCTGATTTCTCGTAACATCGCATGCGCCTCCACGGGGGGGACTCCATATTTTTCGGCCTGACTGTAGTGAATTCGTGCGGGACGTCCGACGGCGGGAAGAATTCCAGCCCGAATATTTCGTCGAACAACTTCCGGGCAACGACGAATGATGAGGGCGAATTCGCCAGTATTACACAGGGGGTGATTGAGAGGACTTGGATTGGCCATCTCCAGAGATAGTAATCGCTGATGACACCGGACGGACGGCCCGACTGTCCGCCTGCTCGATATTCCGGGATTTTGAACCGTGGTCAGTCATGGAAAAGGATCCAAAACACCCCATGCATGTTGCATTGGCAGGTGACAACTTGCCTGAAATGATCGAATGACTGGCGCCTTTCATTTCTTGACGATCGAGACTAACTAAATTTTTTAACTTCTTAATTATATTGCTCTTAAAGACTATTGGATTGGTTCAATATTTCACTAAATTGCCGTCAAGCAGCAGTAAAATGGTCGCGCGCTGCTGTTTTTCGGTCGGGTAGTCTCTCAGCCGGCGGAATCTTGGTTAAGCGCTCACGGACAGACCGTCGTCTCTCTGTCCAGAGCGGTCCGCCACGCAGGATAAGCCTGAAAATAGTTAGCATTTTCATAATTAATTTACACTATAGTCCATTCCCACGGGTGGCGAAACAGGTAAATCGCTCCCGTTCGAGATCGGAGGCAAATAGAGTTGCGAGCCGCGGAGGCACGTGGCGAGGATCTGCCGCAGACGCTCCCCTCCCCCAAAAAATGCGTGTTTCAGATTGTCGTCGTTGCGGGATTCAGAAATCCGATATCCACCAGTCATCAAGAGGACGGTTGCTGGTCATGATGGTGGAGCGGTTTTCGTAGCGGCGTATGATGACCTCCAGCAGGCACTCGCCGGCGTGTTTGGGCAGTTGTTTGAGTCCCCATGTCGTCGGATGATGAGCAGCGGAGCTCCTTTCCTCCCTAAAGTGTCTCATTGCCAGCACTCCCGCTAGATTGATCGGCATAACTGGGTATCAGTTGATCGGCGAACTTTTCGGGGCCTTCGCCTTCATTGAGGAAGGTCACGTTATCGTCGGACTTGTCCATCCGGAAGCCTGGCGCTAGACTAGCCCGAGCTGTCTGCACTGACTGGATTAGCTTTTTCTCCCACTCGTATCGTCTGTTTCATATATGAAATGATCGGCTTCCACAAAGGTGCTTCAGCTTCTCGATAGGAAATATTGAAACTTATCTCTTTGGCTCCAACGAACAATCGGGTCATCGAAACCGTGACCGGGCCATTCGGACCACTCCGGCGATAATCGAAGATGATAGCGGGATGTCCTGATATCTGCTGTCAGCTCCATCCAAAGTCCCAGCGATTCGATAAACGTCAGATTTTGTGCCGCGAGGCCGCTCCTCATGCCAGAAGCCATCATCTGCTCCAGTCCTTTGAGCTCTTCGGTGGTCGCACTTTCCACGACCGCCGGAGGAATGTCTGGGTCATTCGCATTCACGGCGATGGCAGCGTAAGTCGATCTCGGCATCGAATTAGCGCGCAGAAGATTCACCTTCCTTCCCGCAGGTAGCTCCAAACCTGCCAATTTCGTGACTGCTTCGCCAGCAGTCTCAATCGAGGTATTTAGATCCCCGGACAAAAGCCACCAGTTGTGTGGGACCTCAACTGAAACATGGAGTGGTAGATCGAACCGACGAAACTTCGACTGACCGCTGGCCATGCTGACGAACAGTAGGAGACACAGAAAATGTAGAGGGTATTTCATTTAGCGGCTAAACTGAGACGGGCCGACTTGTCGGCCCGTCTCAGGCTGTTGGGTTAGCCCATCTCCATTGTTTTACAACAATGGTTCCGGCCAACATATCGCCCATTGTCGCATGATCTTTGCTATCGCAACCACGATAGATATAAATGAGGCCTGCAATCGCCGAACCGGCTGTGGCCTTCCCGGCTACCTGCGGAGAAAAAATAAGCGTCAACAGAAAGCCCAGAAGCACGGTGAGAACAATCAGCAGTAAGAACGGCGAATTGCGCTTTACGGAGCGCCAGAAAGAGATGCGACTCAGACTGTCTCTACGCACTACCTTCAGTCCCAACAGAACTTTCCCAACGCTCTTTCCGAAGAAAATGGCATCTTTCAGCATGAAATACGCGATGGCGAATATGAAGCCTGCGATTGCGGCAGCATCTGATGTTCCAGAATCCGCGACCGCAAGGAATAGGCCGGTCGCAACCGAATAGTCGACAAGCACCGCAGCGGCGCGACGCCAAGTCGGAGCAAATGCGATATTGGGGTGCATCTTTTTTGCCGTTAAGTTAGGACCGCCCGTTGCCGAGCTGCCCCTCGCAGATCCCGGCGTGCGGAACTACCGCACCGGGCTCCTCCATAGGACGCGCGATGGAGTTGGCGAAGGGAGGGAATCGTTTCAAAACCAGCACGGGGTCGTTCCGGGTGGGATGTAGGGTTTTTCCATGACGCGGGGCATCGGCATGCCTAGACTCTGCCGCATTTGACTGAAGCCTGTCCAGTTATTGTGGGAACTCAGCTTAGATCCCACACCTTCGATTTGGCGCGGTTTGGCGTATTAAAAAGGAACAACTCGAGCAATTTGGAGCGGTGGGATACCCGCCGTCTCAAGCGACCGTCCAGAGAAACCAACAGTTGAACACCCAAGTCGACAATTTTGCTGGGCTGGCAGAATTCATCCCAAACCGCCCCTTGCCAAGACCCGGCCCTGAATCCGCATCTCATCGTCGAGTATCGCGCGAAAATTTCCAAAACGAACTTTGGGCTCGGTGGCCACGCGAAGAAAATTGGCCCGGATATCTTGATGTGAACGAAGCCGCGGCATTCCTCCGCATCAGTCCGAAATCAATTCGACTGAAGCTCGAGATGAAACAAACCGCAGGACGACCCAGACCACCGGAACTTCCTCTCCACCGGCTCGGACGTATTTACCGGATTCGTAAAGAAGTTCTGGTTGCTGCGCATGCAGTCAAAACTTGGACGAGTCAGTTCGACTAATCCACAATCCATCCAGCACGAATCGCTAGCGGCCGATAGCCTCGGGCTCATTCATCCCTACCAACGAATGACGCACCATTCCCCGGGTAATATTCCGATTTGTCCCGTAATTAGCCAAACCGCTTTTCCAACTCCGCGAACTGGGCCCTAAACTTAGTAGGATTCATTTTTTTAAGACGGGAAAGGTTATGAACTTTCCATTTCACGGCCGGGAGTTGCGCCAAATGCGGGATCGACAGCAACTCCCATTCAGGTTCGCCCGAGACCAAACTGAGGAGAAAGCGTTTCTGGGCATCGGTTAGGGCCAACCGAAGTTCATGACGCAGACGATCTCTCGCGGCCTTAATTTCGGTAAGGGAAACCGGGATACGTTCCATCCCGAGGAATTCGTTATCAAACGCCGCATCCATCGATTGGTCGCGCGAAAAAAGGACTTCATGAACCGGACGATTGTGGCCGGCAAGGTAGGCAATAAAGCATTCAACCGTGGCGGAATTAAAGCGATCAGTTTGAAACATCCCAAGCACATCGAAGAAGTCGCGCGGGTGTTGTCGGTCCAAAGCGGCGACGAGTTTGCTCCCGTAGAGTTCTGGCACCGCTAAAGTCGGCACACTCAAACCCACCGTAAACAAATCACGGGCCGCCTTCACCAGCGGTCTCGTTTCGGGAGGCAACACGGTGCCCCGGAAGACATGGTTGATTTCGATCTTCACTTGATCGCGACCGCGACGAACAAAGATCTTAGTTTCGTCTCCGACGGCGGTAGTCGTTACTTCAGCATCAAGACCGATTTGTTCGAGCCGACTTCGGACGGCAGTTAATTCACGAGCGATTTCCGACAACGCCATCTCACGCGGCTGATCGTGCGGAACATACACAACATCGATATCCACGGACAGGCGGGGTAGCTCTTGGACAAAGAGATTGATCGCGGTTCCTCCCTTCATGGCGAACACCCCTGAACGAAACACCTCAGGGGTGGCCTCAAGGAGTAACCGAACGGTGTCAACGTAGCCCGTCTGCATTAGGGTTTAAGCACCAAGGTTCGACCATCAGGCAAGCGAGTAAACCAACGACCGCGCCCCCGGGAACCAGCAAGCCGACGAGCTTCATCCGCCCATTCCAAATTTAATTCCTCGGCCCACTGCACACACAGACGAACCACTTTTACCCGCGGACAATGTTGCAGAAGCTCCCTGAGCACGTCGAGACGCGGCGACCGGACCCCCTCCATAATATTGCGGGATTCTTCCAGCCCTTGCCGTGACGTTCCGACTTCGCTCAACATTTCTAAGAGGCCTCGCTCGGGCACAGACACCAAGACTCCAGTCGGAGTTTCGGGCAAAGGTTGGAGTCCGAAGTCAGCGGCGAGCTCGGCGTCGAACAGTTTCTTGGCCACATAGCGCGCAGGGAACCGCTTCGTAAACCAATCAGGCAAAGGCCTAGGATCGTTTCCCCACAAGATCAATTTCTCTCGTAGCCCGACGTTATGCCTTATGCCACGCCACCCCAAAGCAGTCTTTCCTCCCACGTGAAGGCCCGGAACGTGTTGAGCCAGCATCCGCAGCGACGCAGCGACCGACAACTCATCGTTAGGGAACATAAACATTCCCCGCCCCAGTCGGATTAACCAGCCCGACTTCACGTAGTGCGAGGCAAGTGCCGACGACACACCAGCCGCTTTTAACCGCGCGGTGTCCACGGGTCCCCCTCTGGGCAGCCCAGCCAGTGCTTTGATTGGATTAGTCACAGGAGTTGAAGCCATATTTGAACTATTTATCTAAAAGTAATCGATAATGCTGATTGATAATTTATTTATAGATCAAACGTTATTTTATTTATTTGTTATTTTTCAATCAATCAGCAGCGAACGTTGGAAAGCCTAGCCGAATCAGCTCCCTCACCGCCCAAAGATTCAAATACGTCATAACTCAACCTTCGATAGCGTTCTGGGACCGATTCGCCAAGACTCAAGAGATCGACGTTTCTCTATCTCCAGTTGGCAAATGATACGACGATTTGCCGCGTCTTCCAAAATGTAATGCGACCCTATCCAAAACCCAGTTCCTGGTCGCTGATTCGATGTTAGTGGTGCGTCCCGGGCGCGATTCGTATCTGTGCATCGAAGGTCTTCCAGCCTGGCTGACCGACGATTGAGGAGGCCGATTTGGCCGGTGCGTTAAGTGCAAAATGCCCAGCCCAACGAGGCGAAGTGACGCCGAAATCAGTTTCTTATCACCGCCCTGCCACGCGGTGAACCGAATCCAGTTCGTTATCTTTGGGCCCGGTTGTCTTTATTTTTTACGGCCAAATCAAGGCCCACCGCTTGAACTCCCGATGGTTCTTCAACGAATACTCCCGGGGCTTATCTGTAAGCGTCCGGGAAGCGACCCACCTAGGCGAATAAGGAACAACCTGACCGGATCGAATATGGGGTGGTTCGGAGCATGCCCGCTGCGATCTTTAATTCCCGGAGTCAGACTTTAAGACGGCCAGAAGGTATCGTGCGAGGGGCGGGGTGAAGATCACCTCAAACGGGCGGTTTGAAAACCACGTCGTGATTTCGTAAAAAAACGCCGGCGGGTTTGAGGCCGCCGGCGTGTAGCATGGAACACGGGTTGGGACCGG
>Ga0105054_10006679_pt1 | contig 16011 bp, 14 predicted proteins | sample BON02_FD_78091 | JGI IMG/M metagenome (GOLD analysis project Ga0105054, IMG submission 78091) | Freshwater microbial communities from Lake Bonney liftoff mats and glacier meltwater in Antarctica - BON-02 (megahit assembly) | ecosystem: Environmental > Aquatic > Freshwater > Ice > Glacier...
ATCCAAAATATGATTTTAATGATGAGCTTTTGCCGGTGGGCTGTTCTTACTTTGCGAAACTAATTGAACAGGGCATGCCCGCCTAAATGGCTGAAGTTTTTACGCCCGCGCCCGCCGCAGTGCGGTGCCCGAGGCCGATCGTATAGCTGCTGAGCCGATCAAGCGCGATAAGGGCGGCGGGTTCGTTCTGCGCGGTGAGCGCGTCAAGCAATGCGCGGTGGCAGGCGGCAATTTCGGCGCGGTCGCGGGCGCGGTAGGTGAGCATGTTCATCAGCGGCTGCATCGCCTCAATCGCACCGACGAGTTGGTATGACAAAACGGGGTTGCCTGCTGCATCAACCAAAGCGCGGTGGAAGGCGACATCAGACGCACAAAAGGATTCATCGGACAGCGCGGCATCTTGTTGGCGGGTCAGTTCGGTTTGCATGCGGGCCAGAGTGCTTGCCGGGCGGCGGGCAATGGCCAGTGGAAGGCAGGCGCGCTCCAAGGCGAAGCGAGCCTCGGCCACGGTTTCAAAGCTGACATCATGCATGGAGATGAGCAGGGTGGAGGTGGTGATGGCCTGATCATAAGCCTCGGCCCAATCGAGCCGGTTGACAAAGGCACCCCCGGTTGCGCCGCGCTGTGTGCGGATCAGGTTTTGAGCGGCTAAGCGTTTAAGCGCCTCACGCACGGTGGGGCGCGATACGCCAAAGCGCACGGCCAGTTCGGTTTCCGATGGCAGGCGCTGGTCAGCCGAAAGTTCGCCCGCGATAATGGCATCACGCAGCGTATCTGAAATTTGCGTCGAGAGACCATCACGGCGGATGGCGGTATAATTAATGGGCATAAACCCTCCTGCAGTTTTAATATGTCAGACAATTAATCATTTGACAATCGCCCAGTGCAGCGCGGATGTTATAGGCCCAAAGGAATCAGCTATGCTCAGCCCCGCCCTTCGCAGTCCATTGAACCTGCCAGCCCTGCGCTGGTTGGTTTTTTATGCGCTGATTTTAGCGGCCTGGGTGATGTTATTTGCCGCCCTGGCAGGGCCAGAGGCGGCCTTGGCCCGCGCGATGGGGCAGCCCCTGTGGCTGGCCATATGCCGCGCGGGCGTTGAGAACGCGGGATATTGGCCTGCTGTGGCGATGTGGGCGCTGATGGGGGCCGCGATGATGGCCCCGACATTGGTGCCTGCGCTGCGCACCTATGATGATTTGCGCCATACTGCTGCTGTGCCGCGCGGTGGGTTTTGGGCGCTAGTGGGCGGATATTTGGCCGTGTGGCTGGGTTTTGCGCTGGTGGCGGCTGGGCTGCAACTGGCACTTGCCGGGCTGGGCGGGCAGGCGATGCTCTGGGGCACACCGCTGCTGCTGGCGCTGGCCGGGTTATACCAATTTAGCCCGATCAAGGAAGGCTGCCTAAGCAAATGCCGCGCGCCGCTGACGTTTTTTATGGGGGCTTGGCAGCCGGGCCTAACCGGTGCCGCGCGGATGGGCCTGCGGCTGGGGGCAATATGCCTTGGCTGTTGCTGGGCGCTCATGGCGCTGGGTTTAATCGGCGGCGCGATGAGCCTGATTTGGATGGGCTTGGCGACGCTTCTTATGACACTAGAGAAATTGCCGCAAATTGGGCGGCGCATTACAATCCCGCTGGGGCTGGCCTTATTGGCTGGTGCTGGCTTTACGGCCATAGGAGGATAACATGGCAGACGGCGCAATGGGCACAGTGCCTTGGACCATTAAGGGTGAGTTAATTTTGAACTGCAATTGCACGGTGTTTTGCCCCTGCGTTGTGAGCCTTGGTAAACACCCTCCCACCGAGGGCTATTGCCAAGCTTGGGTTGGCATTCGGATTGACGACGGCCAATATGGCGATGCCAGCCTAAAGGGGCTGAACGTTGGCCTGCTGATGGATATTCCCGGCAATATGGGGCGCGGCAATTGGAAAGCGGCGGCGTTTATTGATGAGCGCGCAAGCGCTGAAGCCTATGACGGGTTGGTTGCCATATTTAGCGGTGCGGCGCGCGGCACCACAGGCTTGTTCAAAATGCTCGTCAGTGAGTTTTTGGGTGCGGAGCGTGCGCCGGTTTCGTATGAAACCGAAGGCAAAAAGCGCCGTTTGGCCGTGGGCAAAAAGATTGTCGGCGAGATTGAACCGATTGCCGGGGCTGGTGGCAATGATGTTGTTGTGACTAATACCGAATATTGGATGGGGCCGGATATTACCGTGGCCCATGCGCTGAAAAGCCGCGTGCGCGCCTATGGCCGTGTATGGGATTTTGACGGTCGCAGCGCCGAGATTTGCCAGATTGATTGGCATGGTCCGAACTAAGGGCCAAACGAGGAGAGCATGATGATTACGCCGGACTATGCGCAAGTTATGGCCCGCTATAATAGCTGGCAAAACCACCAGATTGCGGTGGCTATGGCGGCGCTTAGCCCGGCGGAATTGTTCGCAGATCGAGGGGCGTTTTTCGGATCGCTCCTCAAAACTGCAAGCCATTTGTTATGGGGCGATCTGATTTGGATGTCGCGGTTTGAGGGTGGCGTGGCCCCTGAAGGCGGGATTGCGCATAGCACAAGTTTGGTGGGTAATTTGGCTGAATGGCAAGTGCAGCGGATAGCGCTAGATGCGCGGATTGAATGCTGGGCGGAGGGGCTAACCCCCGACGATATGGCCGGTGATTTGACGTGGTATTCGGGCGCATCAGGGCGCGAAATGTCTAAGCCTAAAGCGCTTTTGTATATACATATGTTTAACCATCAAACGCATCACCGTGGGCAAATTCATGCTATGTTAACCGCGGCTGGCCAGAGGCCTGGTGATACGGATATGCCCTTTGGCCCCGATTTAATGCGCGATTTGAAACCAGCAACCTAACCCTGCGGAAGAAATAGTATGCGCCAGAATTACGAAGCTTTAGTCCGGTGCGATGCCAATTTTGTAGCGCTGTCGCCGCTTTCATTTTTGCGCCGTGCGGCGGGGATGTACCGCGATGATGAAGCGGTCATTTATGGCACAAGGCGGTTTAGCTGGGGGCAGGTCGAAGGGCGCATTCATGCCTTTGCCGATGCGCTGCGCGCGCGCGGTATTGGGTTGGGCGATACAGTTACAATAATCTGCCCAAATATACCGGAAATGTTTGAATGCCATTTCTCCGTGCCGCTGGCAGGCGCGGTGTTGCATTCCATAAACACCCGGCTGGAGGCGGAGACCATCGCCTATATGCTGGACCATTCCGACAGCAAGTTGGTGCTGTGCGACGCGGCCTTTGCGCCCTTGCTGCGCGCCGCATTTGCCCTGATGGGGCGCGAATTGCCGGTGGTGGATATTATTGATGAGCAGGCCGGGAGCGCGCCTGGTTTTGGTGTTGATGATTATGAAGCGCTGATTGCTTCGGGCGATACGGCCTATGCCGGGGTGCCGGTGGTGGATGAATGGCAGGCGATTTCGCTCAACTATACCTCGGGCACATCGGGGCGGCCTAAGGGGGTGGTTTGCCATCATCGCGGGGCATATCTGATGTCACTTGGCACTGTCGCTGGTTGGACTGTGCCGCAGCGCCCGACCTATATGTCAATAGTGCCGATGTTCCATTGCAATGGGTGGAACCACCCTTGGGCGATGGCGATTGTGGGCGCGCGTATGGTGTTTGTGCGCGATACCACGGCGGTAAAAATGTATGACGCGATCCGCGCGCATAAGGTTACCCATTTTGGGGCCGCGCCGATTATTATGCAAATGCTGGCCGAAGCGCCGGATGGTGTGAAGGGCGGGTTTGACCATGTGGTGCATGCGTTTACCGCTGGCGCGCCGCCGCCTGCCGCCGTTTTGGAAAAGATGCGCGCGCTAGGGTTTGACGTGATGCATGTTTACGGGCTGACCGAAACCTATGGCCATGTGACCCAGTGCATTGTGCGTGACGGATGGGATGATTTGCCCATTGAGCAGCAAGCCGAAATGGCCGCGCGCCAAGGCGTGGGGTTTCCCATGCTTGAGGCCGTAGATGTGCTTGATTTGAAAACAGGGCTGCCCGTGCCAGATGATGGCGAGGTGCAGGGTGAGATTGTGATCCGCGGCAATGTTGTCATGTCAGGCTATTACAAAGACCAAGCGGCCACGGATAAAGCATTTAAGGATGGTTGGTTTTGGTCGGGTGACGGGGCAGTGAAATACCCCGGTGAGCAGATCAAAATCCGTGACCGGCTGAAAGACGTAATCATTTCAGGTGGTGAGAATATATCTTCGGTTGAGGTGGAAGGCGTTTTATTTCGCCATCCGGCAGTCGCCTTGGCGGCAGTTGTGGCGATGGAGGATGCCAAATGGGGCGAGGTGCCCTGCGCCTTTGTTGAATTGCGCGAAGGAGCGCGCGTGACCGAGGCTGAGATTATCGCCTTTTGCCGCGAACGGTTGGCCGGGTTCAAATGCCCCAAAGCGGTGCGGTTTGAGGAATTGCCGAAAACCAGCACTGGGAAGATTCAAAAGTTTCAATTACGGGCGCGGCTGCGCGCCTAAATCAGGAGAATATGATGAGTTTCAAAGCCTTACAGGTTAGCAAAGACGATGAAGGTAAAACCCATGCTGCGGTTACCACATTGGAAATGGACAATTTGCCAGCGGGCAATGTAACCGTGGCGGTGGATTATTCCACCGTGAATTACAAAGACGGTTTGTGCATTGGGCCGGGTGGCGGTTTGGTGCGCAACTACCCCCATATTCCGGGGATTGATTTTGCCGGAACGGTTGAGACCAGCGAAGATGCCCGCTATGCGCCCGGCGATAAGGTTGTGCTAACCGGTTGGCGCGTGGGTGAGGCCTATTGGGGTGGTTACAGCCAAAAGGCGCGGGTAAATGCCGATTGGCTGGTGCCCTTGCCTGCGGGCCTAACGACGCGCCAAGCCATGGCCGTAGGCACGGCTGGTTTTACGGCCATGCTGGCGGTAATGGCGCTAGAAGCACATGGGCTAAAGCCGGGGCAGGGGCCGGTTTTGGTAACTGGCGCTGCCGGTGGTGTGGGCTCGGTGGCCACGGCCATTTTGGCCAATTTGGGTTATGAAGTTGCCGGTGTGACCGGGCGGCCTGAAACGGCGGATTACCTAACCTCGCTTGGGGCCAGCCAGATTGTGGCGCGTGAAACGCTGAATGAAACCGTGAAACGCCCGCTTGAGGCGGAAACTTGGGCCGGTTGTGTTGATGCTGTCGGCGGTGACATGTTGGCGCGTGTTCTGGGCCAGATGAAATATGGCGCAAGTGTTGCGGCTGTTGGCCTTGCCGGTGGTGCGGGGCTGCCTGCCACGGTTATTCCGTTCTTGCTGCGCGGTGTTAACCTGCTGGGCATTGATAGCGTGATGCAGCCTTATGATAACCGCCTTGCCGCGTGGAAACGCATTGCGACTGACCTGCCGATGGACAAGCTTGAGGCGATGGTTGTGCCGGCAACCTTGGGTGATTTGCCCCAGCTAGGTCGGGACATATTAAAAGGGCAGGTGCGTGGGCGGGTTGTAGTTGACGTGAACGCCTGAATTGACTGACAAGGGTGGCCAGATAACCCGGAGTTTTTATGGCCACCCTTGACACACCCTTTATCCGCAGCCTGTTCCCCGCCTTTGCCCAGCCATCATTGGCCGGGAAGGCGTTTTTTGAAAACGCGGGTGGGTCTTACACCAGCAAATTCGTGATCGACCGGCTGACACGCTTTTACACCCAGCGCAAAGTGCAGCCCTATGCGCCCTATGAAGCCGCGACGCTGGCGGGCGCTGAAATGGATGAGGCGCAAACGCGGATGGCGGCCATATTGGGCGTGGAGCGCGATGAACTGTGCTTTGGGCCATCAACCTCGCAAAACACCTATGTTTTGGCGCAGGCCTTTCGGCAATTCCTGAAGCCCGGCGATGCGATTGTGGTGACCAACCAAGACCACGAGGCCAATACCGGCGTTTGGCGGCGCTTGGCCGAAAGCGGCACCGAAGTGCGGGAATGGCGCGTGGACCCGCAAACGGGCCATCTGGACCCGCGGGATTTAGCCAAATTACTGGATGATAAGGTAAAACTGGTGTGTTTTCCGCATTGTTCCAACATTGTGGGCGAGGTGAACCCTGTGGCCGAGATCTGCGCCATGGCGCATGCGGTTGGGGCATATACCTGTGTGGACGGGGTAAGTTATGCGCCGCATGGCTTTGCCGATGTCGGGGCTCTGGGCGCGGATATTTACATGTTTTCCAGCTATAAAACCTTTGGCCCGCATCAAGGCATCATGGTTGTGCGCCGGGAATTGGCCATGGCCTTGCCCAATCAGGGGCATTATTTCAACGCTGAATATGTGCACAAACGCTTTACCCCCGCCGGCGAGGACCATGCGCAAATTGCCGCCTGCGCTGGCATGGCCGATTATGTGGATGCGGTTTATGCGCATCATTTTTCGGGGGCTGCGGATGCAGGGGCGCGGGCGCGCGCGGTGCATGATTTGCAGGCCAGCCATGAGCGCAAGTTGCTTGCGCCGTTGCTTGATTATTTGCGCGTGCGCAATGATATCCGCCTGCTTGGCCCGGATGATGCAACGCGCCGCGTGCCAACCGTGGCGCTGGTGGCCGATCGCCCCGGCGAAGAGATTGCCCGCGCGCTGGCCGCGCATGGGATTATGGCTTGGGGTGGTGATTTTTATGCCGTGCGCTTGCTAGAGGCGATGGGGGTGGACCCGGCCCATGGCGCGCTGCGGTTAAGTTTTGTGCATTACACCGCGGCGGATGAGGTGCAAAAGCTTATTTCGGCGCTGGATGCGGTGCTTTAGCAATTAGTGATCTGGCGACATGGCCCTATCGTATGAAGCTAAACGGCGGGGCAATGTGGCACATATTTCAATTCATTTGTTCTGGCGCGATTTGCGGCTGGATGATAACCCCGCGCTTAGTGCCGCCGCAGCGCGTGGCGCTGTGGTGCCAGTTTATATTGATGACGGGCTGGGTGGCGCGGCACAAAATTGGCAAATACATGAAGAATTGGCAGCTTTAAGTGCTGAATTGGCGGCGGCCGGCTCAAACCTAATTTTGCGGCAGGGCGATGTTGCAGCTGTGCTATGCGATTTGGTGGCCGAGACCGGGGCGACCTATGTAAGCTGCCAAGCCGATATTACGCGCGCTGGGCTTGATGTGGGTTTGCGCGCAGATTTGGCAGCGCTTGGCGTTGAGTTTGAAACGGTTGATGATGATTTGCCGGGTTTGGCGCGCTTGATGGGTGATAAGCCGGGGGGGTATCGTGTATTCACCCCATTTTGGCGGCGCATTGAACAGGCGGATTTGGCGATTGCCGTGCAGCCAGCAGCCAAGCTCGTCGCGCCGCAGTTTTGGCCGCATAGCCTTGCATTGGATGATTTGGGGCTGCGGCGCGCGGTGCGTCATGGTGCCGTTGGTTTGGCGATTTATACCACGCCGGGGCGCGTTGCGGCCTTGGCGCAGATGCGCGGTTTTGCTGATGATGGTTTGGCGGATTACGCGCAGGGGCGCGATCGGATTTGGCCGGATGGCAGTTCGGGGCTTTCGACCAGTTTGGCGCTGGGCACGGTTTCGCTGCGTGAGGTTTGGCAAGGTTGTGCGCTGCCAGCCTATCGTCGCCAATTGGGTTGGCGCAGCTTTGCGCGGCATTTATGGCAGTATTTTCCGCAGATGGATGTGGACTGCTGGGCACCCAATTGGCGCGGGTTTCGCTGGCAGCAAAATGCTGAGGCGCTTGCTGCTTGGCAACAAGGGCGCACAGGCTGCGATATTATTGATGCGGCAATGCGCGCGCTGTGGGTAACCGGGCGGATGCATAATCGGTTGCGGATGGTTGTGGCATCTTACTTAACTAAAAACCTTGGGTTAGATTGGCGCGACGGGATGGCGTGGTTTGCCGATACGCTGGTTGATTATGATCGCGCCAGTAATGCCATGGGTTGGCAATGGGTGGCGGGCTGTGGTGCGGATGCAGCGCCCTATTACCGCATATTTAACCCCGATTTGCAGGCGGACCGGCATGACCCAGAGGGGGCGTATCGCGCCTATTGGTTGCGGGGCGAAGGGGCGGCGCAGTTTGCCCAAGCGCGCCCACCAAGCTGGGAAACAGAACGCCCCAGCCCACCTGATTTGAAATTGCAGCGACAAATCGCGCTTGGCCGCTGGCAAGATTGGCGCGACGGGCTTGTCAGAAGCCAATGACTTACCTAGACTCAAACAAACGGACTTGGAGCCAGAGCATGACGGACATCACCTCGCTTGAGGGGCAGCTCGACCTACCGCGCTATTTTGCAACCGTCGTTGCGGTGCTGCGAAATCTTCGCGAAGGTACGGTGCGCATTCGCTTGCCTGACGGGCGGATATTTCGGATTGAAGGGCAAGCGCCCGGCGCTTTGGGTGAGGTGATTGTGCACAATGTTGGCGTGTTTGCCCGCATCGCGCGTGATGGGCAGTTGGGGGTATCGGAATCCTATATGGATGCCGATTGGGACACGCCTGATTTGATGGTGCTGCTGGATATTTTGCTGCCGAGCAACGATGCCTTTGCCCACCAAATGCGCGGCGTGGGGCTGGTGCGTGCCTATGAGCGGATTCGCCATTGGCTGCGCAGCAATTCGCGCGGGCAGGCGCGGCGCAATATTTCGCACCATTATGACCTTGGGAATGAATTTTACAGCCAATGGCTTGATGATAGCATGACCTATTCCAGTGCATTGTTTAGCCATGAAGACCAAGGCCTTGAAGACGCGCAGCGCGCCAAATATGCCGCCATATGTGACGGAATTGGCCTGCGCCAAGGCGATTCGGTTTTGGAAATTGGCTGCGGCTGGGGTGGGTTTGCGGAATATGCCGCGCGTGAACGTGGGGCGCGGGTAACCGGGCTAACAATTTCACGCGCCCAGCATGATTTTGCTGCCGAACGGATGCAGCGGCTTGGGTTAAATGACCGGGTTGATATTGTGATGCGCGATTACCGTGATGAGCGCGGGCAGTTTGACGGTATCGCCTCGATTGAAATGTTTGAGGCGGTGGGCGAGGCCTATTGGCCCCATTACTTTGACACGCTGCGCGACCGGCTAAAAACCGGCGGTCGCGCGGCGCTGCAAATTATTACGATCCGCGATGATTTATTCAACCATTACCGCAAGCATGTTGATTTCATTCAGAAATACATATTTCCTGGGGGAATGCTGCCAAGCACCAAGGCGCTGGCCGAACAGGCGGCGCGGGCTGGGCTAAAACAGGTGCAAAGCTTTGATTTTGCGCCCAGCTATTCGCGCACATTGCGGCTGTGGATGGTTGATTTTAATGCCAAATGGGACCAAATCCGCCAGTTCGGCTTTGATGACCGATTCCGGCGGATGTGGAATTTTTACCTAGCAAGCTGCGCTGCCGGTTTTGCGGGTGACCAGATTGGCGTTGTGCAAAACACCTATCAGCGCAGTTAGCCCATCCATACCGACATAAGGGACCCTGCACCCTGCGCGGCCAGAAAGCTGACGCGCTGGCCCGCAAGGTTACGTCGGCTGCCGACCCATTCACCTTGGGCGGTGTAAAACAGGTCTATCTCCATATCACCGCGCACGCCGTAGCGGGTGACGGCCACGTCGCCACCGGGGGTTGATAGGGTTTCGGCCCCGGCATTGCCGGCGCGAACATTGAGTGGTTTGCCATCTTGCGTGGAAATCCACACAGGCCGGGTTAGGAAGTCACCCGCAAAAAAGCTGGTGGTGGCCGGATTGCCCGGCACAAGCCCGGACCAGCGCGAGCCGTCGACCTGAACACCGCCAGAGGTGGCATTGGCGCGCACAAAATCGGCGGTGCCGTCATTATTGGTTGTTGCTTCGATGGATTGCAGGCGGCCATCGGCCCAGACTTCGCGGGCGCGCAAATCATAACTGAAATTGATCAGCCCAAGGATGGAAATGTGCAAATTGGCCGTAATATCTGCGGTTATTGTGCTGCCAGAACGGCGTAGCGCCACGGTGCTAGTGCCAACTTGGCGGCGCCCGACATTAATAACAAAGTCGCGCTGCGCGCTGGTGGCGGCCTGCCCAATATTGGGGGCCATAAGCAAGGTAGCCGTTGCGGCTGTCCCGGCTTTCAATAAATTGCGTCGTGAAATTGCCATTGCTCTACCCATTGATCTGCCAGTCTGACATTCTGCGCTCGGCTTGTGTCCGGCTGATTTACGATGAGTATATAGTCCATCTCGATGGCGAATTAAAGTGAGCCGGGGGCAGTGAAATGAAGGGTAACAAAACGTGCAAACGCTATTTTTTTACGGAACATTGCGCGATACGGATGTGTTGGGCATGGTGCTTGGTGATGAGCAGGCTAAGCTGACGCCTGCACGCTTGGCAGACCATGTGACCATGGCCGTTGCAGGTGAAACTTTCCCGATAATTGAGCCGCGAAATGGCGGCCAAGCCCATGGTTTATTGGCAGAAAACCTGACAGATGAAGCCGTTGCCCGGTTGAATTATTTTGAGCTTGGCTTCGGGTATGAGTTGCGGACTTTGGCGGTAAACGCAGCGGGGCGGATGGTGGATGCCGAGGTATATTTTTGCCCGCCGGGCGTGTTTAACACTGATGGTGAGTGGGATTTTGAAGGCTGGGGCCGTAGCCAAAAGCCGCTCTTCCTAGAGGCGGGCGGCGAATTCATGGCGCAATATGGGCGCATTTCCGCCGATCAGCTCGAACCGCTTTGGCATGGGATACGTGCACGTGCGGTTGCGCGGCTTGCGGGGCGGGCGACCAAGGTGCCTGCGGTTCTACGCCAAAGCCACGAAAACGGCACTGAATTGCTGGCGCTCGATCGGCCCTATGTAAAGTTTTTTGCGGTTGAAGAATATGACCTGCGCCATGAATTGTTTAAGGGCGGGCAAAGCGCGCCACTGCGCCGGGCTGTTTTTGCCAGTGGTGATGCTGTAACGGTGCTGCCTTACGATCTGCGCGCCAACACGGTGTTGTTGATTGAGCAATTCCGCGCCGGGCCGTTTGCGCGGCAAGACCCGAACCCATGGTGCCTTGAGGTGATTGCCGGGCGGATTGATGCGGGCGAAGATGCAGGCGGCGCGGCCCGGCGTGAGGCGCAGGAGGAGGCGGGGCTAGTGCTGGGGCGGATTGAAAAGATGTTTGGCTATTACACTTCGCCCGGCTGCATGGCCGAGCATTTGACCAGTTTTGTGGCCGAGGCTGACCTTTCGGCCGCCGGGGGTGTGCATGGATTGGACAGCGAGCATGAGGATATCCGCGTGATGGTTGTGCCGCTGGAAGATGCGCTGGCGGCTATTGTGAGTGGTGAGGCGAATAACGCGCCCTTGCTGTTAAGCCTGCAATGGTTGGCGGTGCATAGGGCACGCCTGCGCGCAGACTGGGCGTAATTACGGCGGGTGCGGCTTGAAGCTCGCTGCGCATCGCCCTATTGATTGGGGAAAGAAAAAGGATTTTGCATGCGTATCTATGACGACCTGCCCGCTGCGATTGGCAACACCCCCCTAATCAAACTGCGCCGCGCTTCAGAGGCGACGGGCTGCACGATTTTGGGCAAGGCTGAGTTTATGAATCCCGGCCAATCGGTGAAAGACCGGGCGGCGTTGTTTATTATTCGCGCGGCGATTGCCAGTGGCGAATTGCGGCCCGGCGGCACAATCGTTGAAGGCACGGCAGGCAATACGGGTATTGGGCTGGCGCTGGTGGGCGCGTCGATGGGGTTTCGCACGGTGATTGTTATTCCCAACTCGCAAAGCCAAGAGAAGAAAGACATGATCCGCCTTGCCGGGGCGCAGTTGGTGGAAGTGCCCGCCACACCTTACAAAAACCCCAATAACTATGTGCATTATTCGGGGCGGCTTGCCGAGGCATTGGCGAAAACCGACCCAAATGGCGCGATTTGGGCGAACCAATTTGATAATGTCGCCAACCGCCAAGCGCATATTGACACGACGGCGCCAGAGATATTTGAACAAACGCAGGGCCGCGTGGATGGGTTTGTGTGCGCCGTGGGTTCGGGTGGCACTTTGGCGGGTGTTGCGACGGGGCTGCGGGCGGTTAAACCCGGTGTCAAAATTGCACTGGCTGACCCTGAAGGCTCGGCAATGTTCAACCATTATACCAAGGGTGAAATGAAGGCCGAGGGTGGGTCGATTACCGAAGGGATAGGGCAGGGGCGGATTACGGCCAATTTGGAAGGGCTGACGGTTGATATGGCTTACCGCGTGCCCGATAGCGAAGCGCTGCCGATTGTGTTTGATTTGCTGGCCGAAGAGGGGCTGTGCCTTGGCGGATCGTCGGGGATTAATGTAGCCGGGGCGATGCACATGGCCGCTGAAATGGGGCCGGGGCATGTGATTGTGACGGTGCTATGTGATTACGGCACGCGCTATCAATCCAAATTATTCAACCCGGAATTTTTGCGGAGCAAAGATTTGCCGGTGCCAAGCTGGTTAGAGGCTGCACAAAGCGTTGTGCCAGATGTGACCGCGCATGACTAAGGCGCTGCGCCAATTACTTGCCAGCGTTATGGTGGTGTTCGGCCTGCTACTGGCCGCAATGCCAGCCATTGGCCAAGTAGACCCAGCCGAAACGGTCAGCGCCGATGTTCTGCTGGGCGAGTGGAACCGCACGGCGCTGCGGGCCGAAGATGTAATGGTGCGACGCGAAGCCTCGACCGCTTCGCTTGAAACACTGCGCGCAGATTTGGCGGCACAGCGTGCGGCTTCACTGGCGTTTCAGCTTGAAAACTCGGACCGTGGCAAAGCGCTTGCGGCGCAGTTGCAAGCGCTGGGGCCAATGCCCAGCGGCGATATTGAAGAATCCGCCGAAATTACCGCGCGGCGGCGCGAATTGTCAGCGCAGGTTGCACGGGTCACCATTCCGGTATTGGCCGCTCAAGAAGCATATCAGCGCGCAGATGGGCTCATTGGCCAGATTGATGCGCTGATCCGCACGCGGTTGACGAATGAGTTGGTGGCGCGCGGTCCTACACCGCTGAACCCCAGCTATTGGCCGGCTGCGATAATGGAAGGCAACGGGTTCATTGGTAAAATTACCACCGAAATTGCCAATTCGCTAAAAAATCCCGTGCGGCGAAGCTATTTGCTGCGCCAATTGCCCGTTATCATTATGGCACTATTGGCCGGATTGGTTATTTTAATCACCGTGCGGCGCGCAGCTTTGCGGCGCATTGAATCGAGCCTTTCAACCCGCTCTGGCGGGCGCGAGCGCGTGTTATGGGTCGCGGCGCTGAACCTAAGCCGCTTGGCGCTACCGGCACTGGGCACATGGGCGATATATTGGGCGCTTGATGCGTCAGGTATTTTTGGGCTGAACGGGCAAGCGATTATAAATATTGTGCCGGTTATGGCGGCTGTGTTGATTGGTGGCAATTGGCTGGCGCAAAGCTTATTTGCACCCCGACTGCCACAGGTGCGACTTGTGCCGCTGGATGACGGGGCCGCGCGCAGCGCTAGCATTGTTGTGCAGGTGCTGGCGCTGATTTGGGCCTTACGCCTATTGGTAGACGCCGCAGTGACACGGGGGCAATTCTCAACTGAAACGGCAGCTATTCTAAACCTTATATTGTTGGCGGCAGGCGGGCTTGCGCTTTGGCAGCTTGCGCGGCTGACTGGCCAACATTTGGAAAAACGCAGCGAGTTCATTGAGGGTATGGGCCGCAGCTTTGTGGTAAATGCCCGCCGCGTTATGCTGGCCGCTGCTGTTATGGCACCGCTGCTTTCGGCGCTGGGGTATTTTGCAGCAGGGCGTTACCTATTTTACCCGACCGTGCAAACGCTTGCGGTGTTTGCCATTGTGTATGTGCTGAACGCGTTGATCAACGACATTTTGGCCAGCCTGCTGGCAGTTGATGATGCCGATGCACGCGCTCGCAGTGCTGAGCCACGGTTTTTGCCGGTGGTCATTGGCTTTATGCTGGGCTGCGTTGCCGTGCCATTTTTGGCTTTGGTATGGGGTGCGCGGGTATCGGACCTGACCGAGGTTTGGGTTTGGGCGAATGACGGCGTCGCCATTGGGGATGCCCGTTTCAGCCTACGCGACCTAATACTGCTGCTGCTGGTGTTCATCATTGGCTATACAGTAACGCGGTTGATGCAAAAACTACTGCGCGTCACGGTTTTGCCGCGCACGCGGATGGATGCCGGTGGGCGCAATGCAATTCTGGCTGGCGTTGGTTATATTGGCTATTTGCTGGCAGCCTTGGCCGCGATTTCGGCCACGGGGCTTGATTTATCAAGCCTTGCGATTGTGGCAGGTGCCCTATCGGTTGGCATTGGTTTTGGGTTGCAAAACATCGTGTCAAACTTTGTGTCCGGTGTGATTTTGCTGATTGAACGGCCAATTAAGGAAGGCGACTGGATCGAGGTTTCAGGCTTTGCGGGCTATGTGCGCGGCATTCGTGTGCGATCGACGTTGATTGAAACCTTTGATCGCGGCGCTGTGGTTGTGCCCAATGCTGACCTGATTTCCAGCGCCGTGTTAAACCGCACCCATTCCAATATGGTGGGCCGAGTGCGGGTGCCGGTTGGTGTGGCCTATGGCAGCGATACGCGCAAGGTTGAACGCGTGTTGATGGAGATCGCCGAAAACCACCCTATGACGCTGAAAGACCCGGCACCCAATGTCGTGTTTATGGGCTTTGGCGCTGATTCGCTTGATTTTGAAATTCGGGTGTTTTTGCGCGATGTGAACTGGTCACTAAGCGTGCTGTCGGACATGAACCACGAGATTGCGCGGATATTTGAAAGCCAGAATATCGAAATTCCCTATGCGCAGCGCGATATCAATTTCCGAGACCTCAAAGGGATCAGTGAGGCCCTGCGCGCCGCCATCCACCCAACCAAGCCCGATGCCAGTCCCGCAGGACCGGCGCGTGAGCTTGAGCCATGAGATGGGTTGTGCCCCTATGCCTGCTGGCCAGCGCCGCTTGGGCGGATGATGACCGGCCCCGCCTTGTTGCCCATTGATGATGTGCCCGGCGCGATGCAAACACATTTTAGCGCAGCGCCGCTGAATTGTTATGCGCTGGCCGAAGAGCAGGTGACCGGGCCGCTCAGCCAGTTGATTATTGCTCAGGATTTTCGGTCAGATTATGCCCGCGCCGAGTTTGAAACCCGCCAAGAAACCAGGATATGGATAAAGGCTTTTGGCACAAACCCCTTTGCAGATGGCCCCGATCTGGCACAAAATATGGATGCGCATTGTCGCATTACGGGCGCGCATCTGCATTGTTTTATGGACGGTGATAGCGGCCGGTTTGATCTTTACGATGCCGGATATGACGAGATTTTGTTGCGGGTTTATTGGATTGTCGGGATGGTTGAGGACACGATGGTCCCAACCGACGCCTTTGACCCAGCCCGCTACGGCGCAACGTTTCTGCTAAGCCGCCTGAATGATGGGCAATGTCTTAGCATTATGGGCGCAGAATAAGCGCGCCAACCCCTTGCATCGGGTCGCGCAGTCGCGCTACACAGCGCCCGACGGAGAGGTGGCCGAGTGGTCGAAGGCGCACGCCTGGAAAGTGTGTAGGCGGGTAACTGTCTCCAGGGTTCGAATCCCTGTCTCTCCGCCATTACCCATTGATATTAAAGGATAATTTAGCGTTTGTGGGTGCAAACCCCATCCTCACCCCGTTTGGGTGGTTTGTAGGGCGAGCTTGCGGCGCGAATGGCTGTTCACGTTTTCGTGATCTATTGTCGGGCGAGGCAAGCCCTTGCCCCCTGCCGGGGCATTGCACCCGCTGAACCTGTTGGCGCGCCTAGACATGGCGGGCGCAAGCGGGCGGACCATGGGCGCAGTTTTGGGGCTGTGTCTTAGTGCGTCCGGGACACGTCCGCAGACCCGGCAGCCCCACCCCCCCGGCCTACCCCGGCGCGTGCCGGGTGTAGTGTATAGGGCGCGCCGACAAAATTTGTATATTTTTAGCTTGCAAGCATTAAGGCGAGGGCCGTTTTTTCGCTCGCTGCAATAACACGCTTTATTTCGGCTTCCATTAGATAGCTTTCGTCGTCGCTTGCCC
>Ga0105054_10006681_pt1 | contig 16008 bp, 8 predicted proteins | sample BON02_FD_78091 | JGI IMG/M metagenome (GOLD analysis project Ga0105054, IMG submission 78091) | Freshwater microbial communities from Lake Bonney liftoff mats and glacier meltwater in Antarctica - BON-02 (megahit assembly) | ecosystem: Environmental > Aquatic > Freshwater > Ice > Glacier...
AACCGATAACATCAATGAGCAAAGTTATAAATATGAACCCGACGGCTGCGGAACGACGCGTTGACATAGCGTGAAATGTTAAATTTTGGATTGTTGAAAAAAAAATTTGGGCTTCTTTTACGCGCTGAAACGACCGCCTTGAAAGGAGCTTTATTTCAGGTTTTTTTGATTCAAAATAGCCTCTAAGTATTTGACCGTTAATTTGTTAAAATAAATAGATTTTTCACAAGTTAACTCCTTTCCCTCTAAAAACTGCACCCATCGAATACCCTGAATAGCATTGGTCAAGAAGAGCTCATCGGCCTCCAAAAGGTCGGCGAAAGTACAGGCTTTTTCAACGATAACGGTGCCTTGTTGCTGCAATACCGCAGACAATAATTGTTGAAATGTACCGCTTACTTGACCAGCTGTACGTTCCGGAGAGAAAACTGTATCGCCTTTAATCCAAAAGATATTGCTGCTACTCGCTTCACTGACATGTCCAAGTGCATTTGAGATAACCACATCATCTACCCCGGCACTGCGGGCCTCCATGGCCGCCGCGACGTATCGGGTGCCGCCCAGGGTTTTCAACCCGGATAGCGCGTCAATAGCCAATTGAACACCCAAACAATGCCGGACTGCAAGACCGGTTTCCTGCCAAACGAAAACATCAGATTCCAGCGCAGTCGCTGTAATCAGAAAATTGGGCCTGTTGTCTGTCGGAAAAAACAATCCGCCCGGCGCACGCCAAACACTGATCCTAACCCGGGCATTGCCCCGAACGGTTCGCAGGATTTCCTGCACAAAAAAATCAGCAGACCAAAATGCTGGAACCTCAAAGCCAAGCACTTTTAATCCCGCTTCCAATCGCGCCCAATGCAGGTGCATAAACGGTACACGGCCCCGAAAAACCCGAATTGTTTCGAATAGGCCATCGCCGTATAAAAATCCGCGTGATAGCTGCTCAAAATGCGCTGGCATGGTATCGAGCAGGGTTGAATTTAAGTTCATTGACAAAAAAAAGGATTCATGGTTAAAAGGTTTCATGGTTAAAAGGTTTCAGGGTTTCATGGTTTCATGGTTAAAAGGTTTCAAGGTTTCATGGTTAAAAGGTTTCAGGGTTGGCGGTGCTTTTGGCATAGATCGATTAGTCATTTAAGTCCTCATTTTTCCAAAGAAACTGGTTGCCAATATCCGCTAAATTCTCCTGAATACCAAGGTCATCTCCAACCATGAAACCCTGCAACCCTGAAACCTTTTAACCCTGAAACCCTGCAACCCTGAAACCATGAAACCATGAAACCCTGAAACCTTTTAACCCTGAAACCCTGAAACCAATAACCGATTTTTCACTTTCCAATTTCTATATTAAATGCACCAACGTTTTTTAATCACTTCCCGATCCTTCACATCCCTTTTGCTGGTTTTGAGCTTTTTGCTCCCCGCATCCCTTTTTTCCCAAACACAACACCCGGTAGCGGAATGGCTGAATGCCTATCGAAACGCCTCCGATTTTCGCCCGGTACAAATGCTGACCCTGAATGCCGACCGATCCGACTTGGAAGGGACGGTTGCCAATGCCAGTATTTTGAGCGCTGATGAGGACGCGCTTGATGAATTGTTGCACCAGCCCCCCGCCACTATTACCTTTTCAATTCCGCAACGCGATGGCGCTGTTTTGGAGCTGGAATTGGCAAAGGTCGAAATTCTTGCGCCAGAATTCTCGCTTGGCACAAAAGGCGCATCGGCTCAAGAGAATTTTCCGTACCACAAATCGGTACATTATCGGGGCATCATCCGCGGAAATGAAGCATCCATTGCTGCCCTGAGTTTTACGAGTACCGGCTTGTCGGGCATGGTCGCCGATGCAGAAGGCACCCGGCAGCTTGGGCTACTGGAAGACGGTTCTGGCCTTTACATTTTTTACAATACCAGAGACTTAAAAGCTTCATCGCCAAACAATTGCCTTTCCGATGAGCAATCGCTTCAGGGTGATTTGGACAATGAAATCGGCGCTGGCGACCGTGGTGTAGGCTGCAAAACCGTTAATATCTACTTCGAATGCGATTATAAGTTGTATGTCGATAAAGGCTACACCGTGGCGGGTGTTACGAACTATGTGACAAGCCTTTTTAACCAAATTGCAACCTTGTATGCCAATGAAAATGTGGGGGTTGCCATTTCACAAATTTATGTCTGGACCTCACCCGACACTTATACCAGTCAATCCGATATCGGAAACCTGCTCAATACCTTTCGCCAAACAGTTGGCACCAACTTCAACGGGCAATTGGCCCATTTCCTGAGCACCAGAAGCCTGGGCGGCGGCATCGCTTACGTAGATGTCATCTGTTTCAAACAATATGCTTTTGGGGTAAGCTGTATTAATGCCAGCTTTCAGAACGTACCAACGTACTCTTGGTCTGTGGAGGTGGTGACGCATGAATTGGGCCATAATTTGGGCTCCTACCATACCCAGTCTTGCAATTGGCCTGGTGGCGCACTCGACAATTGCGTGAGCCCGGAAGGAAGCTGTGCGCCAGGCCCGCCACCCGTGAACGGCGGCACGATCATGAGCTATTGTCACCTGACAAGCACAGGCATCAACTTTAACAAAGGATTTGGTACTGTCCCAGGGGCAAAAATCAGGGATAAAGTGCTGAATGCTACTTGTTTAACGTCTTCCGGTACGGCTCCTTCGGGTTTGACAACAAGTAATATTACGGCAAATGCTGCCACCTTGAATTGGACGCCGGTTGCCGGGGGGACCACGTACACCGTGCAGTATAAAATTACCAGCTCCAGTGCATGGCTTACCGGCGGTACCACGACTGCCACGGTCTACAATCTTGGAAATTTAAGCGCGAGCACGGCTTACAACTGGCAGGTAAAAACTGATTGTTCGGGGTATTCTACGCCAGGCGCTTTTTCGACCACAAGTGGCGGCGGCGGCAGTTCCTGCAATCCACCTGCCAACACGCAAACATCCAATATCGGCACTACGTCAGCCAATCTTTCCTGGGGAATCGCAGCAGGTGCCAGCAGCTATACCGTTCAGTATAAAACCTCGGGTTCCAGTACGTGGCTGACTGCCGGCACCACCAGCAACACGGCGTACAATTTGAGTGGCTTGAGTAGCGGAACTACTTATAACTGGAAAATAAAAGCAAATTGTTCCGTTTACGGGTCAATTATGAGCTTTGTGACGGGCAATACCAGTGGTGGCGCTTGTAACGCTCCCACCACGTTGTACAACAACCAGGTAGGGAGCACCACGGCTGCTATTTCCTGGACGCCAGTATCGGGGGCAAGCAGTTATTCCCTGCAATTGAAGTACGCGAATTCGACCTCTTACAGCAATTTAGGGACGGTACCATCTACATCCGTTACCATTAGCGGACTGCAGCCATCAACGGCTTATAACTGGCGGGTACGGGCAAATTGTTCCTTTTACTCAACGTCAAAATGGCTGATGACCATGTCCAATATACTAGGGGAGGGTGTCGGCCAAGCAGCAATTGGTCAGCCAACGGTATCCTACGAGCAGGAACAAAGCGTTGAAATTTACCCAAATCCAGCCAATGATTTCATTTATTTGAAACATTCTGCGCCTTTATCCGTAGAAACTACCGTGTTGATATCAAACGCATCCGGTAAAGTGGTTGTGGAAGCCGGGGTAGACTCGGAGGTGTTTAGAATGGATATTGCAAGTTTGCCTTCAGGACTATATTTTCTTACGGTACAGCAAAACAAAAAAAGATTGACCACGGAGAAACTGGTCGTTATTCGATAATCTTCCTTCCGTTTAAATAAGAGTGCCGGTCTCGCAAGAGATCGGCACTTCGTTTTTTCTATTTACCGCGGCCTTGAAGCAGCACCAACGCGGTGTAAAACAAGATTTTAAAATCTAGTGCAAGCGACATGTTTTCAATGTACAAAAGATCAAAGCGCAGGCGTTGCAGCATTTCAGAAACATTGGAAGCATAACCATACTTCACTTGTCCCCAGGACGTAATGCCGGGCCGTACCTTCAATAAATGTTTGTAATGTGGGTTTTGCGCCAATATCTGGTCTATAAAGTGCCGCCTTTCAGGCCTTGGCCCTACCAAGGACATATCGCCTCGCAGCACATTCCAAAAATTGGGTATTTCATCCAGCCGCCATTTACGCATCACCGCGCCAAATGGTGTACAGCGCGGGTCACCTTCTTTTGACAGCTGCGGCCCGGCATCTTCGGCGTTGACATACATGGATCGGAACTTGAAAATAGTAAAGGGCTTGCCATTGATGCCCAGTCTGTCTTGCTTGAAAAATATTTCTCCAGGAGAAGAAAGCCGCACCCGAATCGCGATGTAAATAATTAGGGGTAAGAGGATCAGCAATGCCGTAAAGCTGACGCATATATCAAGGCCACGCTTTACCGTGCGTTGCCAGCGCGGCATCAATTCCTGCCGAATTTCAATGAGTACCGCGCCGTAAACGTGGTTCATTTTAACTGATCCGAGCAAAATATCATACATATCCGGGATGATTTTGACCAGCACCTGATCGCCAAAATCAAAGAGTACGTTCAATATGTCGCGCAATTGGTTGTGTTCAGAAGTCTCGATGGCAATAATGACTTCTTCTATATTGTTTTCATGTATTACTGTCGAAATATCAGACAATGCGCCAAGCTTTGGCAAATGACCAGACATTATCTGATCCGTATCGCCATTCGTATCAATAAACCCAATAAAGTTGTTGCCTAAGCCCTTTTCCAAGCCCTTTATGTCGAGGTACAGGTCGAGCGCATTTTGGTTTCCGCCAACCAACAAGGTGTTGAAGGTAACCAAGCCCGCTTTCAGGCGTCGGCTTGCCCGGGTAAGCAAGATCATCCTTGATGTTGACGTAAGCAGGAAATGAAGGGCAAACAGCGTGAAAAAGGATTGATAATAGGTGCGGTAACCATATACTACATCATCCAGGATAAGGGTGAAAAACAGAAATGTCACCCCCAGAAAAGACAGGAAAAAAGTATGGGCAAGTGTATTGAGTCGGGATAGCCTGTAGATATCGACGTAGTGGTCGAAAATACTGTATAGCAATACCCAGCCAATTGGAATGATAAAGATACCAAGACTAAAATTAGTGTCCTGTAGGATATTGAGGTCGATGGGGGCACCTTCCAGGTATTTTCGGTGCAGGAAAAAGAAGGCCCATGCAAGCATTGCCATGACAAAGTCGGCAATTCCATAGTAAAAGGTGTGGCGCTTGCGCTGCAAGTTTAACATGTTGTGCTTCGTTGCATGCCCCAGCATGGGCAAGTTCGTTCAGTTTTGCTCAATTTTTCCTGTGTTGTATCGCAACATTTGCACAGGCTAACTACATTCATTACTACAGGTGCCCAAGTCGGATATTGTCTATCCTGATGGTACCATTCAGTTGGGCATATTTACCGCTATTATCCTTTGGTATTCCTGCCCTAAAAAACAGTTTGTAATTTTTCCCGTTCGTTTTTACCAGTGAATCGGTGAGGTTGATGTAAATTTTATTCATGTCTTCGGCGTTGTTGAATTGGAAAACAGGATAAGAAGCTTCCACACCAAAATCATTGACATACAGCAGGAATAAGAAAAAAGGCAGGTCACATTGGTAGTGCATTTCAAGCCAAACTTCCGGCAAACCCAACACTGGCAACGTTGCAATTGCCTCGGTTGCAATTTCAATGATGGAATGTGCCGTATCCAGTTTCATTTGCAAGCAATTTCCGGCAAAAGCGCCCTCTGTCGTGAATGAATAGGTGGTTGTTTGATCGTTGTCCCTGTTTTCAAAAATAATACTAGAGCCACCATCAAAATCGCCGCGCCCCGCGCCGAAAGGGAATTTTATAGCGGGGTCGTACAGGGTTGTGGGTTGAATCTCAGTTGTTTGGCCCGCAACCAAATTCACCGAACTCGATTCCCAGCTGGTTAATAAAGGATAAATATCCGGGGTTGCCAAAATACCATTTGCCTTCACGCCAGGGTACAGCCATACAGTGCTTGGTCCTTCTGCCAGAATGGGTACTGTTGCGGGCAAGGTGTAGGAACCCAGGTATTCGCCATTTACATAAAGCCAGCCTTCTGTGATTTTGTGCCAGGAGGCATCGCCTTGTGCACTGACCGTGAATGGCTTTAACTTAATATAAGCTGGAATTTGTTCTGGTTGGTCTTTACAGCCAAATACCGCAATCAGGCAAAGGAATAGTAGTTTATGTTTCATAAAAAGCTCAATCTTTTGATCGAATGAATATTTCTATCGGCGCGCCTTTGAAATTGTAATGCTTCCTGATCTGGTTTTCCAAAAACTGCGAGTAGGCCTCCCGAACATAGTTTGGGTTGTTAACAAAGAACGCAAAAGAGGGGAACTTCGTTGGCAATTGTGTCACATATTTGAACTTTGGAAAACGGCCTGAAATAGAAGGGGGTGGGGTAGACTCGATGATTTCCATCATCAGGTCATTCAACTCCGATGTCTTGACGCGGCGGCACCTGTTTTGATAGGCTTCCATAGCCGCTTCAACAGCTTGGAATATTCGTTGCTTCTCTGTCGCTGAAATAAATACAACGGATACGTCGTCATTAGGCGCCAACCTTTTTTTGATGGCAGCTTCGTAATCCCGGATGGTATTGGTCTCTTTATCCTGCACCAAATCCCATTTGTTGACCAGAATCACCAATCCTTTATGCCTTTTTTGTGCCAATCTCAGAATATTGAGGTCTTGTGATTCAATGCCTTGCATTGCGTCAAGCACCATCAGGCATACATCGGCCTCTTCAATGGCGCGAATGGCGCGCATGACGGAGTAAAACTCCAGGTCTTCCTCCACCTTTGTTTTTCTTCGAATGCCGGCAGTGTCGATGAGCATGAACTCCATCCCAAACTTATTGTATATGGTATGGATTGGGTCACGGGTGGTACCAGCGATAGGCGTTACGATGTTACGCTCCTCGCCCAAAAGGGCATTGGTGAGCGATGACTTGCCCACATTAGGACGGCCAATGATGGCGAACTTGGGCAATTCAGTCTCCAATTCAGGGACATTTTCAATTTGCTCCACCACGGCATCAAGCAGGTCACCCGTACCGCTACCACTGATGGAAGCAATAAAAAAGGTGTTTTCAAAACCCATGCCCCAAAACTCATTGGCATCGAGCTGGCTTTTGTGGCTGTCTACTTTGTTTACCACCAGATAAATCGGCTTATTCACCCGCCGCAGCCATTTTGCGATATTGTCATCCAGGTCAGTGATGCCCGTTTGTGCATCCACGATAAATAACAGCACGGTGGCTTCTTCTGCCGCCGCAATGACCTGATCCCTGATGGCAGCTTCGAAAACATCATCGGAGTTTTGGACGAAGCCTCCCGTGTCGACGACACCAAAACGTTTGCCGTTCCATTCACAGAATCCGTATTTGCGATCCCTGGTAACTCCGGAAAAGTCGTCGGTTATAGCATCGCGGGAGCCCACGAGCCGGTTGTAAAGTGTTGATTTGCCGACGTTTGGCCGACCGATAATTGCTACGATATTACTCATTAGAAAAGTTGAGGAATTTTGAGACCATAAAAGCCCCTGTGTGGTTTCCTGTAGATTTGTATATTTGCCATCTGGCAGTTTCAGCGCAAAGGTAGCAAATGCCCAGCTTTGAATTTCCAAACAAGAGGCCAACCCATGAATAAAATCATCTACAGAGATCAAAACGTTACGATTTTTCAAAGTGCCCTGTTCCAAACCAACTCCACCGTGGTATGTACAGACGATGTAGTACTGGTCGTGGATCCGGCTTGGTTGCCCGAGGAGGTGATGGCCATAAAACATTATGTGGACGACATTCGCGGCGCGCGGGAATTATACCTGATTTTTACCCATTCAGATTACGATCATATTATTGGATATGGCGCATTTAAGGCGGATAAAGTGTTCACTTCCAAGGCAATGGAAGACAACCTGAACAAGGAGACCTGTGTGGAACAAGCCTTGGAGTTTGATGAAAAATATTATGTCCGACGCCCGTATCCGATTGAGTATCCAACGGCTGATTTTACCGTTTTCCGTGATGGGGTTCAGTACAAGCACGGGCAAACCAAAATGACTTTCTACCTCACGCCAGGGCATACAGCAGACAGTATGATGGTGGTAATTTGGCAAATTGGGCTTTGTATTGCCGGGGATTATCTCTGCAACGTAGAATTTCCATTTATTTACCACAGCAGCATAGATTACGAGGAAACACTTGAAAAACTGCTGCTGATTCACGATCGCAACTGGTTTACCCGTCTGGTTCCAGGGCATGGCGATCCGGCCCTCAGCATCGATGCCTGGCTGCTCCGACGAACTGAAAGCCTTGCCTATATATATGCCGTGCGGGAGAGCATTGCCACAGGGGTACCCTTTGATGAGGCATCGCTTTGGGATCGATATCAATTCCCCAGACTTCAAAAAAAATTCCATGCAGATAATGTCGCTTTGATCACCAGGGAATACGAACAAGGGCTTTGGTATTGGGACCCTGATTTCTCTTTTGAGCAATTGACAGAATCTCCATCGGGCGATAAACAAAACCTTGATCGGTTAGACGATCTTATTTCGTAGGTTTGCCACATGGATTCCCGAAAAGTAGACTTTTTGAATATTGGGTTAATCGTGCTGTCGCTACTGGCAGCATTCTGGATGCCTTTTGGCTTGTTCCTCTTTTCTTATGCCATTTTAGGCCCTTTGCATTACCTGACAGAGATCAATTGGCTCGATGAGCGTGCGTATTTCAGCAAATCCAAATCTACACCCTGGCTGTTGGGAGGTTTTGTTTTGTTAATTTGTTTTGCTTCTTTTTTTGCTGAAGGCGCCCGCAACCCAAGTCTGGCTGGTTTTAGGGCATTTGTCAACGAATCGTTTGCCAAAGGTTTTTTTGAGTTGATGGTGTCTTGGGTAGTACACCTGGCTTTTTTGTCGTTTGTCGTGGCCGTAGCTTTGGCAGCATTCAAAGATTGGAAATTCAGGATACTGATCGTAATATTGGGCATAGCCATTGCCTACGTTTTCAGAAGCAACAATACTTATACATTATTGGTGGGGAGCATGTTGCCCACCTTTATTCATGTATGTGTTTTCACCGGACTTTTTATGTTGTACGGTGCCATGAAATCGGGCAGCAGGCCCGGCTATGCATCGGTGATAGTTTTTGTGTTGGCGCATCTGGCCATCGCTTTTTGGCCCATAGATGCAAGGCAGCATTTTTTGGCGAGCGCGGACCCTGTCAAAGAACGTTTTTTTGAAAGTGGCTTCCAGAATGTTATCTACCAGCTTGGCTTAGTACTGGGCAAAGTAACCCAAGGATCCAATTTTATGTTGAACAGTGAACTTGGGATACGGATGGGCATTTTTTTGGCTTTTGCTTACACGTATCATTATTTGAACTGGTTTTCCAAAACCTCTATTATTCGTTGGCACGAGGTTTCGAAGCGCAAGTTGATTTGGGCGGTGGTGATTTGGATCATTTCCATTGCTTTGTATGCCTACAATTATCGTGTCGGGCTTTTGGCGCTTCTTTTTCTCAGCTTGCTCCACGTTGTGTTCGAGTTTCCGCTCAATTACATGTCTATTTCAGGAATCGTTTCAGGACTAGGTCAACGGATGGGTTGGGGCAATAGTTCCAAGAAGTCGGTTGGGTGAAATGTTATGGCCACACTTAAAAGGAAGCGTATTGTTAAAAATGTAGGCTTGACACAATTACAGAAAAAAAACTTACTGGATGCTTTCACAAATTTTTACCTTCACGCTTTCAAATTGCTGGCCCGTAACATTCGTTTCTTTGGTTCATCCACTTTTTTTCCAAATCTTTCACGTTCTAGGAAGCGTTTCCACAGGTTGTCGCATCTAAGGATTCGGCCTCTTATTGCTATTTTAAATCAAACATTGGAGTCAACATACAAATTGAAGTTTCATGAAAAAAAACTTACTTTTACTATTATTAGTGGCTGTATTCGTACAGTTTGACGCAAGGGCCCAAGAGGGTACAGCATGTCCGGATCCACCACCACCAGGTGGCCCTTCCTGCAATGCGTCTTGTGTTTATTGCAATTTTGATGGATATATGGGTATCAATAGTGGAGCACCTTCGGGTGGCCCCGTCGTTTGTGGCCAGATTACCCTCCACAACGATCTTTGGTATGGCTTCGTTGCCGGCACATCTGATATTACAATTGATTTGATAACCTCGAATTGTCAAAATGGAGACGGGCTACAAGTGGCTATTTTTGACAACTGTAACGACGCGGATGCGCTCGTCTGCAACCCAGGTTGCGGTGGTTGTGGCGGCCAAACTTTTACACTTACCTATTCTGGTTTTACCCCTGGTGAAACTTACTGGTACATGATCGATGGTTATATTGCCGACGTTTGTAATTATACCATTTCCGTCACTAACGGCAGTATTTCGCCACCGCCACCAGATCCAGCAATTACACCTTCTGGCCCAACTCAAGTTTGCCCTGGCGCTACAGTCGTGTATACGATTCCTGACGCTTTTGGGGCAGGTTTTTACAACTGGACATCCCCTCCCGGCTCCCAGATCAATGGAGTGAACAACAACCAAAACATCAATGCTCCAGACGGCACCCAAGTAACGGTGACCTTTGGCAGCCAAGGTGGCAATGTATGTGTTCGAACAGGCAACTCCTGCAACCCATTGACACCGTTTCAATGCCTTCCAGTGACGAATGTGCCCATCCCGGTAACCATTAAGCCAGCCATCGTTATCTGCAATGACGATACTCCGTTTACTTGGGATGAGGAGCCGTTTCCTGTACTCAATGTTCCTGGCACCTTTACGTTAAACTCGACTCCTTATGATTCCTATTTGGGCTGTGACAGTGTTGTTCGGCAAACAGTAACCATTAAAGCACCACTGTTTACAAACATACCTACTCAATATATTTGTGCGGGCAGTTGCCTCCCTTTTGCCGGGCAACAATATTGTGATCCAGGCCTTCAACAGGTTGTCTTGCAATCTTTCCAGGGTTGTGACAGCTTGGTCAATTTTTCCATTGCGGTTCTATCGCCAAATGCTCAAATTACGGGCAATGCCCCAATTACCTGCGCTACCCAAGGCGGCTTGAATTTGATGGCTACTAATTTTAACTCCGGTTCTTCTTTTCAATGGACAAACGCCAATTGGAATATTATTGGTGGAGCGCCAACCCAGAACGTGAATGCTACAGGTGTTTATCAATTGGTGGTTTCGTCCACAGGGGGCGGGCTTGTTTGTCGCGATACTGCTGTCGTGACGGTTACAGGCAATACTGTTCCCCCCGGCGCCACTGCAACAAACACGAATATTAATTGCATTAGCACGACCGCAAACTTGTCAGGGTCTTCTCTAACGAATGGCGTGAACTTCCTTTGGGCCGGCCCAGGGATCACGCCCGCCAATCAAAATCAACAAAACCCGGTTGTAAATCAACAGGGTGTGTACACGCTTTTGGTCACCAATCCCGTCAATGGCTGTACGTCTACAGCCCTGGCTACGGTAATTGGCGACAATGTTTCACCCAGTATTTCAACTGTTGGTGGCAATATCACTTGTACCCAAACAAACGTAACGCTCAATGGCACGACCAATGTCGGATCGGCAAACTGGCTTTGGACAGGCCCTGGCATTACCCCCGCCAACCAAAATATGGAAGACCCGCTTGTCTCCTTGTCTGGCTGGTATTACGCAACCGTTACCAACTCGGTGAATGGTTGTACTAATGTAGATTCTGCTGAGGTGATTTTGAACACGACCAATCCAACGGCTTCAGCAGGTGTAGATCAAACCTTGACTTGCTCCTTTCCAACCCAGACTTTGCAAGGTTCCGGCAATACAGGATTGGCACCAATGGGTGTTTTATGGACAGGGCCAGGATCCTTCACTTCAACCGCGTTGATGCCTACTGTGAATCAACCAGGTCTTTATATATTGACAATCACCAACCTTCAAAATGGTTGTGTAAAAACAGATTCGGTCAATATGGCCATAAATCAAGTGCCGCCGATGGCGAATGCGGGCACAGACTCCACCATTACCTGTGATCACCCTAGCATAACGCTGTTGAGCGCAGGATCCAGCAGTGGCGCTAATTTTACCCGACTTTGGAGCGGCCCCGGCATAAATGGCGGCAATCAAAACCAGGGTAGCCCAATGGTTAACTTACCGGGCAACTATTCGCTTTTGATTACCAACAATACCAATGGATGCACCGCTACCGACATGGTTGTTGTCGCTATTGATGTGGCACTGCCTACAGCTGATGCTGGTCTTGACCAGACTTTGACTTGTGTTAACCCCAATGGGGTAACGTTAAGTGGAAGTGGCACCCCAACGAGTATTTCATACCTTTGGTCGGGTCCTGGTATAGGAGCCAATAATCAAAATCAACAATCTCCCACTACAACCCAGGCAGGTACCTATACATTTCAGGTTACCAATACGGTAAATGGATGTACGGCAACTGATCAGGTGATCGTTATACAGGATGCCAATGTGCCAGATGCTGAAGGTGGCCCAGACAGGACATTAAACTGTACCATTAATACGGTGAATTTTGACGGTTCTGGTTCTACAACTGGCCCTGACATCACTTATATGTGGGCTGGACCTGGTATTTCCGGCGCTAATGCTACAGCTCAAAGCCCCATGGGGCTTACAGTGCCTGGCACGTACAACCTTACTGTTACGAACAGCACCAATAATTGTGTCAATACTGATATTGTCGTCATAACGCAGAACATTACGCCGCCAATTGCCAACGCAGGTTTGGACTTGGTGTTGAACTGTTTTAACAGCGCGATGGACACGCTGGATGCCTCAGCTTCCAGCAGTGGTTCCATTTATACTTATCTATGGGCTGGCCCGGGTGTTACACCAGCCAACCAAAACCTGAAAAGAGCTCCAATAAACAACCAGCCTGGTTTATACTCCATTACTGTTACCAATACCAACAACACCTGTACTTCGGTGGACCAAGTTTTGGTAACCAGTGATTTAGCGCTACCAACAGCTGATGCGGGCACTGATGCCGTCATTGATTGCATTACGCTTTCTACAACCGTTGGCGGTACATCCTCTTCAGGCTTAGATTTCACCTATCTCTGGACAGGCCCAGGTATTTCGCCCGCCAACGACACATTGGAGATTCCAACAGTTTCACTGCCAGGTACTTACACAATTGTCGTTACAGATAATAGTAACGGATGTACCCAGTCTGATAATATGGTAATTTCAACCAACGCGGTGTACCCAACAGCCTCCGCTGGAACGGATGGTTTGTTGACTTGTGCCCAGCTTGCTGAAGTACTTGATGGCAGTGGATCTTCTGCTGGTGCTAACTTCACCTTATTGTGGACTGGCCCAGGCATTACTCCAGCGAATGAAACCCAGACATCACCAACCGTTACAACGCCAGGCAACTATGTAATAGCCATTACCAATACAACCAACAGTTGCATCAGTAAAGATACCGTTGTAGTGGCCCAGAACATTACCGTACCAGCTGCATCAGCAGGCGTTGACAAAAAACTGGATTGCGTGACAACGTCAGTGGTGCTAAATGGCAGCCTTTCTGCTTCTGGTCCTACCATTACATTTTTGTGGACAGGTTTAGGCATCACCCCAGCCACTTCAACACTAAAAAATCCGAGCGTAACACAGCCAGGCAACTACACCATACTGGTATCCAATACCGCCAATGGTTGCACGGCAACTGATGATGTTGTAATTACCCAGGATATAGCAGCACCTACCGCCAATGCGGGCATGAATCTTCAGCTCACTTGTTCAACGCCTTCCATAGCCATAAACGGATCGGGAAGCAGCGCGGGCGTTAACTTTGCGTATGTTTGGCAAGGAACGGGCATCAACACCGGAAACTTTAGCCTGCCAAACCCAATGGTTGCAGACTCCGGTACCTACATTCTGGTAGTGACAAATAATATTAACTTCTGCACGGCTACCGATATCGTTTTTGTGGGCATGAACAAACAGCTCCCAACAACAGAAGCTGGGCCTGACAGAACACTCACTTGTGCTGTTACATCGGTTCAATTAGACGGCGGCATGTCTCAAGCAGGCGCCTCCATATCTTATCTTTGGACTGGCCCTGGAGTTCTGCCCGGTCAGCAGACCAATATTATGCCGATGGTAAATGCAGTAGGTACCTACAACCTGGTTGTTACCAACGCGCTGAATGGTTGTACCAGTACGGATTTTGCTACTGTTGACGAAAACGTAGACCTGCCGAGTGCAAATGCAGGAAGCAATTTGGTGATTACTTGCTCTAACAGCGCCACTGGTGTTGATATTAATTCTGCAGGTTCAAGTGTCGGCCCTGAGTTTAGCTACTTATGGACTGGCCCAGGCATTACAGCTGCCAATTCAACGCAAGCCAATCCAACTGTTTTGGTAGCAGGCACCTATACATTAGTCGTTACAAATTCCATCAATGGTTGTACGAAAAGCGACAATATGGTGGTTACCCTGGATCAGAACCTGCCAACACCAAGCGCAGGGATGGACCAAACACTCACTTGTGCCATTACGAGTGTAACGCTTGATGCAACAGGGTCAACATCTTCGGGCGGATCACTTGGTTATACCTGGGTAGGCCCAGGTATCAACGTCGGCAATGCGACGGATTCAAAACCTGTCGTTTCCGCTGCGGGTATTTATACCGTAACGGTACTCAATCCGGTTACTGGCTGCTTTGCATCAGACCAAGTAGAGGTTTTCTTGAACAATACAGCTCCTACGGCTACGACGACGACTGATATCATTACTTGTGCCGATCCAAACGGCAACCTGAGCGTAAATAGTTCTGCGCCTGGTTCTACCTTCCAGTGGCAAGGCCCTGGAATAAATGCGACCAATGCCACGCTTACAGCTTTCACCGTTACGGTGGCTGGTGTTTACACCGTTACAGTTACAGCTTCCAACGGATGCACGGGAACAAGCTCTACGACCATGGCCATAGATAGCAATGTGCCGAATGGCTCTGCCGAAGGTGGCACCTTGAATTGTATCAACAATGGTTCCATCAACCTAACTGGTCAGGTTATAAATCCTCCTGGTACCGCGGTCAATTGGACAGGGCCTGGTATCGGAACTGTGAATGCCAATTCGGCTACAGTCACCCAGGCAGGAACGTATACCTTTACCATGACAACGCCAGCTGGTTGCACCCAGGCGATTCCAGTGCAGGTATTGGCAAATTTCACGCCTCCGGTAGTGGTGGCTACGGCAACCGATCAATTGGATTGCAGCACGACAGAAGTCAACCTGAACGCAGGTGGAACTTCAGTCGGGCCGAATTTCAACTATTTGTGGACAACCAACAACGGCAATATTGTTTCAGGAGCAACCACCCTTAATCCAGTGGTGGATGCAGCTGGTATGTATCAGTTGCGTGTTCGAAATACCATTAACGGTTGTGCTGACAGTGTACTGGTACCCGTAACAATCGATCCCGCAGTGCCTACAGGCTTTGACCTGGCAGTGCGCGATATTATTTGTTTTGGCGATACAGATGGCTCTATTAAAATAAATGGTGTTGTTGGCGGCACGGTTCCGTTTAATTTCACCTTGACGAACAATGCAGGCACCACGACCAATCAGTACACTGGCTTGAGCGCAGGTGATTATACCTTGGCCCTTTTGGATGCCAATGGTTGCGAACTGGATACCGTTATCTCGATTGGAGAGCCAGGCCAACTTGTTGTGAGCCTTGGACCAGATATAGAAATTGAATTGGGCGATGATGCCACGGTAAGCGTGGAAATCGCACATTCAACTTCGCTACAATCTGTTACATGGAACTATTCACCAAACTGTGATTCACTTCTGCCTGCGGGCGCTTATTGCGAAGAATTTACGTACAAGCCGCTCAATTCTTACCGCCATACCATTACGGTTGTTGACAGCAATGGCTGTAGGGCAAGCGATCAGGTTTTGGTTGTTGTAAACAAGCCACGCA
>Ga0105054_10006688_pt1 | contig 15999 bp, 10 predicted proteins | sample BON02_FD_78091 | JGI IMG/M metagenome (GOLD analysis project Ga0105054, IMG submission 78091) | Freshwater microbial communities from Lake Bonney liftoff mats and glacier meltwater in Antarctica - BON-02 (megahit assembly) | ecosystem: Environmental > Aquatic > Freshwater > Ice > Glacier...
AAATGAACACTTTTTCAATCCATTTTCTTGCCTTTCTGCCACGAAAAACCACCGCGGAAAAATTGAAAGGATCAAAAACGCACGATAAAACCATCCAAACACGAAATTAATAGTGTCGCCGTTGGATTCAAGGTTTCATATGGCCAGCCAATTCGAAACCGACTCTATTCACTGTGATTATCACTGTGATGTTTTCGACGACCTGTTTTCGAAGGATAGCTTCCTAGACTTAGATTCAGACTTCCAATTGTCACTGAAGTCGTTTCAAGATTTCAATGGGTTTTTAGACCCAGGTGGACAGGATGAGCTCTTGCAATCCGATAAGTATTTTGATGGGTTCGATGTGTCTTTTCTCTCGGGCCCAACACCTCCTGTTCCTCACAGTCCAAAACGAATGAAGAAAGAAGGCACAGCTCGCAAAGATCTATCTCAACCAGATGACTTCGTGATGAAGAGAAAATACAAAAAGCGTGAATCTCAAGCAGGTGAAAAGATTAAAACTAGTCGAAGTCCTACATGTCCTACCTTTAAGCAAACATCTTCTTTCAGAGGAGTAAGCTGCTGTGGTAAGGATCGTAAATGGCAAGCACGGATCCGAGATTCCAATACGGTAAGATACTTAGGCCGATATGAAAGTGAAGTCAAAGCAGCATTCGTCTATGACCGAGCAGCTAGAGAATTAAAAGGAGAATTCGCAGCCACCAATTTTGCGCGAATGAATTCTGAAACTCAGCAACAAGTCCAAATGTGCTTCATTGAAAATAATGGAGTTCTCCCAGAGTCTTTACAACACTTGGTGTCCCCTAGAAATAAATCCGAAGACAAAAAGGAAAAGAGAATCGATTATGTTTTTGATTCACCTACTGCTAAACTAGTTTCTGGAGCTCCGTCGATAGATCCAACTGATAAAATACCGCTGACTTGCTCTGTCACATATCCAGAACCACCTGTTCTCCATGAAAAAATTACCCCACACAGTCGTATCCTCTCAAAACACAATTCTATTGAACTTACTAACCTTTCCGCCCAACTTGACTTAACAATATGACTCCTCAATAATGAAACATGAGGATCCAAAATATTTTAAAAATTAAATAATCAATCAATCTGCGAGAGAAACTGTTTTGATATTCGTTACACCTTGCTGGCGAAGTTTCGTCTTGATTGCAGGCATATCACGTCGAGATATTCCAAAATCATTCTTCAATTCAACAATCTCCTGTGAACCATCTGAATGAACCACAAGACATCGAATATTAGAGGAGTTTTCACACCATCCTGTTCCACCTGATATATGCCACGCATTCCTAATCATCAGTTCAAAATAGTCATCGTCGTCAATGCCAGCACTGATATCTCGATAATAATGAATGAATTCGGTTTTCGTAATAATTCCGTCACCGGCCTCTTCCTCATTCTGATTCCCGCCATTATCCCATTGCTTCACAAATTCCTTCAATACCTCTTCGTGCGTTTGCCTACCATCGATCACATCAGGATGACAGGAAGTGTCATAAAATTTACATATTTCTGCTAATTCAACCTTGCCATTTCCATCAAAATCCAAAACATTATATGCCTGCATAATGAGTTTCAACCTACGTTTTGACAACGGGCCACGAAGGGCTGTGAGGAATTCACTGACTTCAACTGCACCACTTTTATCAGTATCGATATGGTGCAACAAAGTATCTGTTTGCTCAGTATCCAATTCGATTCCAAATCGTCCCAGTCCCACTATCAGTTCCTCTCTGTCTAGTCGACCGTCGCCGCTGGTGTCCATGATGCGAAATTCACGACTGATCTCCCGGATTCCGTAATGGTTGTTACATCTGTTACACAGCAATTCACGTATCTTCGATAGAAGCTCTTTAGGTTGTGTGATGCGCTTGGGTAGGTTTCTTGTGTCCACGGCAGCCTCGGGAGTTTCTGATGTTTCAATCTGCCAAATAGACCGCTCCGGTGCACATTTCAGACTGCAAGCAATCTTAAAAAGTGTGCTAGACTGGTAGACTGGATTCTCTGGAACATAAAGTCTTTCTGACAATATCATGGGAAGATTCAACATACAAGACTTGATTGCAATCTTGTCGAAGCTCTTGACAGGATGGTTCTGTACTTGTATCAACTCTTTAGCATAAGGGTTTGAATTCAAAGCACAAGCGGCCGGCACTATATTCAATTCATTACATGCTAAAACTTATATTTGGTTCAAATTATACGTACCTATCACAAAATGCGTTTTAGAATCCATTGAATTCTTCGTCAAAGCTACGGAAGCGATTTGTTCTCCAAAAGGGGCTGGTTGTGCTGTTATATACATTGGAGGACGAAGCATACCTGTTTGTTTACAAACCAACAATGATGGATTGCACATCAGCTGAAATACCTGACCATACTGAAGCACCTTCTCGTTAGCTCGGTTGTACACTTTAGACGCTGTTGAGCGCCCCCCCACCTTCACAATGATAAAAGTTGATTTCGCCATTGCTGATTGTGGCTCATCTGTCCTTTCAATGTCCTCTCCGAACACAAGGTATTTATCATCTTCCAAACTAGTCCACACGTCGTTTGCTAAAGTGGCACCTGAAGCGGCATTTCGAATCACGACAGTGTTGCCGTATTCCAATGTTCCTGTGGAAGAGTATGTATGGGGTACCACTTGAAATCCAGTGTTTACTCTATCTTGGTTCTTCTCAAACTCCCTTGCACGATAGTCATCTGCTGTGCTGCACCCTCGAAACATGCTCCAACGGCTATTTTATTTTTGGAGATATAAAACGTCTCAGTGTCTACCATTAAAGATATTTTGTTCATTTGTTGTTCCTTGACAAGGAGAGAGCAGTAGTTTCATTTTTCAGCTACAGAAGTATGGATAGCGGTAAGTCAGTGTATATGAGAATCCAATAGAGCTGATTGTTCGCTTTATAGTCGCGGGACTATTGGTATTTCTTGAAGAGGAAGATGATCAGTTGAGAGTAAGTTTGTCAAGAGTCACGTCTGATGTTTAACTGACTCTGTTAGGCACACGCTTTGGAGAAAATACTTGATGTGGTTGATAGTCATTGGGCAGAGATAGCGGATTCTTTGACCGTGATTGAGACTTTGGCTGAGGATGAATCGTTCCCTCACCGAGAGTTAGCTGCATTTGTGGCCAGCAAGGTTTTCTATCATCTTGAGGAGTACGATGATTCGCTAAGATTGGCTTTGACTTGTGGTAGGTATTTCAATGTATCCTCAAATCATCAATACGAAGTCACCGTTGTGGGGAAATGCATCGAACGTTACATTACCTTACGTTCCGAAGGGTCTCCACTGGACGCGAGACTTACTGCTATTGTTGAGGATATGTTTACCAAATGCTATATGTTGGGATCATTCAAACAAGCTCTTGGCATCGCATTGGAGGCTCAACACCTTGAAAAGGTCGAAAGCTCTGTCGTTAAGTCTGGCGACATGCTACCAGGGATGCTTCGATATTGTCTCTCTGTTTGTCAAAACCTTGTGACAAATAGGAAATTCCGCCTGGAAGTCATCGAGGTACTAGTAGGACTGTACGAATCTCAAGGAAGCAAATGTAACTACATTGAACTTGCGACATGCCTACACTACCTCGGACATGTGAAGAAATATGCACAGCTGTTGGTGTCACTTCTTGCAGATGATAACAATTATCTCATTGCATTTCAATGCGCCTTTGATCTGGTGGAGTTGCAAGACCAGCATTTTGAAGTGGAGTTGGTCAGCGAGTTACCAAAAGATGACGAGGACAAGAGACTTTGTAGTTTGAGAGAGATTCTCAGTGAAGGTATTAGCACTGCAATGTATTTGGATTTTCTGTACCGAAACAGCAAAACAGATGCCCTCGGTTTGAAACATCTCAAGCAGGCTGTGGAGCAGGGTCGTAAGATATCTGTATTGCACAATGCAAGTATCGTTGCACATGGGTACATGCAAGCTGGGACATCCGTGGATTCATTCCTACGAAACAATCTTGAGTGGTTAGGACGAGCAAGCAATTGGGCCAAGTTTAGTGCTACGGCTTCTCTTGGTGTCATTCACAAAGGCAACGTTACGCCTAGTATGCAACTGCTCCAACCGTATTTACCGGCAGATCTTGCCTCTGGTGTTTCCGCGAGTCCGTTTTCAGAAGGAGGTGCGTTGTATGCCCTTGGTTTGATCCACGCAGGTCAGGGTCATAGCACTAAAGGCACAGAAGCGCTGGCGTACTTGGCAGAAGCACTTGAAGGTGCGAGTAGACAAGAGAATGATGCCTCGCGAGAACCTCTGCAACATGGGGCTTGTCTTGGAATTGGTTTGGTAGCCATGTCCTCTGGAGACCCGGTGTTGCAAGAGAAGTTGCAGAACATTGTATACAACGACAACGCCATCGCAGGCGAGGCAGCCGCTTTGGCCATGGGAATGAATATGCTTGGAGGAGGAAGCCAACATGCTGCTACGGTTGAAGATTTACTAAGTTACGCGCATGATACCCAGCACGAAAAGATCATTCGAGCACTAGCACTTGCAGTCGCAATGTCGATGTATGGCCAGGAAGAAAATGCAGAAGCTATGATCGAGCAGTTATGCCGAGACAAGGACCCGTTGTTGAGGTTTGGAGGCATGTATACAATTGGTATGGCTTTCGCTGGAACCGCAAACAATGCTGCCATTCGTAAGTTATTGCATGTCGCAGTGAGTGATGTGGCCAATGACGTGAGAAGAGCCGCAGTGACGTGTCTGGGCCTTGTGATGTTAAATGTACCACAGCGCCTTCCCGAACTGGTGGCCCTGCTCTCCGAATCGTACAATCCTCATGTAAGATACGGAAGTTGCATGGCCCTTGCTATTGGATGCTCCAGTATGGATAACCCAACTGAAGCATTGGTGCTTCTGAACACTCTATTAGAGGACAAAGTGGACTTTGTGAAACAAGGAGCTCTTATTGCTTCCAGCATTCTGCTGATGCAACACAATCCAGAATTCAGTCCCAAATCCAAAGCATTGAGAGCGAAATTATCAGAGACCATATCTGACGTCAAGCATTCGCCTACAATGGCCCGCATGGGAGCTATTATGGGAACTGGAATCATCGATGCGGGTGGAAGGAATGTAACCATAGAACTGCTTGCTCGTAACGGCTTCACCAAGGCACCAGCTGTGGTAGGAATGGTACTGTGGACCCAATACTGGTACTGGTATCCAATGATGCATATGCTATCGCTCTCGTTTACTCCAACCTGTCTTATAGGAGTCAATGATGAACTTGATCTTCCTAAGAACTTCGTTGTGGAGTGTCCGAATGTGGATTTAAAACAGTTCAACTATCCAAAGCCTTTAGAGGAGAAAAAGGAAAAGAAACAGGTGCGTGTAAAAACGGTAGTGTTATCTATGACTGCGAAAGCCAAGGCAAGAGAGTCACTCAAGCATCATGGGGATGTAGTGATGGAGGATCCCGAAGACGCCACCGAACAGACAGAGGAGGAGGCTCGACAAAAGAAGGAGGCCCAAGATGACAAGGAATGTGCCACCAATCTAACAAATCCTCTAAGGGTTACACCTTTTCAGAATAAATATATCGTGTACAACAAGGATCAGAGATATTTACCTGCTGTTGAGTCACATCACAAATCCGGAATCGTCGTATTGAGAGATTGTGCACCAGGTGAGCCCGGTGAAATCATCAAATTCGCCGTACCACCATCTGGTGAAGAAGATGACACCTCGGTCGAACCAAGACCACCAGCAGCCTTTGAATGGACCGAACCAGACAATTAATCTACTAAAACATATCATTATTGAAGTTGGAAATAGGATTACTAATGATGAAATGTTAAACTAGATAATGCTCCAGCGAATAGCATGAGTGCTCCAAACCCGAATAAAAAGCTGCTTCCCAGTGTAGGTAAATTATTTTCCGCACCGTATTTGTGCAAAGCGTCATAGGAGACCCCAAGAATCGGTTCAAAAATCAGTACTGGAACTAAGGTACCAATTTCCCATAATGCAAACGAGCTGGCGAGATTTGAATCGGTCGGCAGCACGGTACATATCATGGAAAATTCCAATCCAATAAAAACTCCATAAGCGAGACCAAAGACACTCATCACCACCAAATGCCATCCATTCAATTCAACAAATATTAGGAGTACCATACAGAGACCCATAATCGTATCCGCAAGTGCTACCGAGTATTTATGATTCAAGACACCCTTGTCTTTAAACACGCCAACAATCAAAGAAATACAGCAGGCTAGAGAGCAAGCAACAAAAATGATCATGGAGAATGAACTGTAGTATTGGGTTGGATCTGTCATATTAGTGGATCGATTTTCATCCCAAAGCCAAGTGAATTGCCACAGTACTGATACGCCTAGTCTAGTAAAGCATCGATTCGAAACGACCCATCTAAACTCGGATGATTTTAACGCAGGATAAAAAAGAGTTCGAAACACACTTCGGTCTCCAATTATTTCCGATTGTGTCTCACCTGCAGGGCAAGTGGGTTCGAATTGGAGATGTCCGTCATGGGCGCAGTATATTGTGGGAATAGCGGTGACGCAAAGAAACGCACATATCAATGCAAACCCGGTAGCAGGGGATCCACGAGCAAATGCCAATAGAATCAATGCACCTATCAAGTACCCTACCATAGTCAAACTGCCAATCAATCCGCTGACGAGTCCCTGACGTTCAGTTGCAAAGTTTGAGCCTAGTACAGGATTGAAGGCTGTATCAAACAAGATATCACCTAGAACTATGACAAGATACGGGATCAAGAAACCTGCTACACTCTTCGTACCGAAAAAATAAAAGAGCACTAACCCAGCCAGCATCACGAGCATCCCAGAAAACAACACAACACGCTTACGCCATAAATACTTGTCCAAGAGAACGGCGAATATCAAAGGGATGGATAAAGTCAAAACTAATTTACAAGAGTAGAAAACGGAACTGTACATTCCCTTCTTCTCATCTGGGAATACTTGTTCAACAGCTTTGGCAGATACCCCGAACCCCCACGAAGCTTCCATCGCAGCAAGTCCGATAATAGCACAGTTGAGAGATATGATCCCTCCGATGGTCCATGCATGTTCTTGTGCTTCAGCCATCAAGTCACTATCGATAAACGACTTTTCCTGCTTGATAGAATCATCGTCTGCTAAAAGGGGGTCACTCTCCAAGGAATCCAACCCGCTAGCAAGCATACTAATAGTATAAAGCCAGCCGGTTACCAACTCAAGTGAATATGAAGGGTAGACCCCCGCGTTTGTAGGTGGACTTAGGATTGAAGAAGTCTAAGCGTCAATGGCGAAATCCAGGAAAACGTCGGTTTCCAGAAGCAGTTTTCCAAAGGCAGTGTTAGTTCTGATTGTGGCTGTTGCTATTGGGTTGTATGCGTGGAGCAAACCTTCTGCTCAAGTAGCTTCTTCTTCGCGCAGAACAAAAAACATCACTTGGAACCATCCAAAGCCTGAAGTATTAATAATGCCGAAAGAGATGGAGAGTGTTCATGGAGTTGAAGATATCACCAAGTTGAATGTAGATTATGTTTCGTATTTGAACCCAAATGGCAACCCAAACAAACACGAACGCCCAATGGGAGCCACATTTGTGAACTTTTACAAGTTCGATATCACCATGTGGTGGAATGACGGTACCGAAGAAGGGCAATACAGTGGAGTTATCAAGAAAGATTCTTATAGTGCAACAAATACCTACACCTCTCATGTTTTCCATTTCAGAAAACGAAGCGACGGAACTGATCTGGAGTCGTTGACAATGCGAGACGATCGTCACTTTATGATTCTAGGACCTAGCCACGGAGATACCTCCACTTTGAATTCTCAGAAATATAAAGATGCGAAAAACAGAGAGGTATTCATGAAATCTTATCATGAAGAACATGGGGTGCCTTGGCTCAGTCACTACCCGCGAGAGAAGCCTGTGTGGCCTTTTTGGCCTGCTGATTTTATCGGACAAACTCATAAAGTCAAAAGTTTTGTGCCGTATTTCACTTCTGAATCAGAACAAGGAGTAGATCCTGTAGATTTGAATTTGGTTGTCTTGTCCGTTCGACCACTAGTCATTGCTGTCGAGAATGTTTTGAATCAGGTTGAAATAGATCACATCACGGAACTAGGAGAGAAAGTTGTTCATCGTTCTAGTGTTGGAGATGCAGAGAATGGATTCGAAAGTGCCACGCGTACATCGGAGAATGGCTGGATCCCCAGAAAGAAGACATCTCTCTTGGATACCGTATATCATAGATTAGCAGATGTTCTCGGCGTATCAGATGATTTCATGGAAGAAGGCCGAGATGGAAATATTGAAAGTCTGCAATTCGTGAGGTACAAGCTTCATCAGAAGTACGAACCGGTAAGTGTCACCAGGACAATGATGAAATACCTTACTAAGAGTAACATATAGCATCATGATTTCGGCAACGATGGAACGGTGAATCAGCGATTTTCCACCTTGTTGATGTATCTTAATGTTCCAGAAGAAGGTGGCGCAACATCTTTCCCGAAAGCTTTTGATGGAAAAGGTTTAGTGGCGAAACCTCCACCAGGAAGCGCAGTTCTATTTTACTCCATGTTGCCTGACGGAAACGGCGATGATCTTTCACTCCATAGTGGCATGGAAGTTACCAAGGGAATGAAATACGTGTGCAATTTATGGGCCTGTAAGTATATCTGTCTTATTTCAACATTTCTGATGTTTCAAAATAGGGGATCCGAAATATAAGCAATAAAGAATTCATTTAACAAGTTTATAAAAATCAGGTTGTCATCGATACTAATATATCCTGTCCTAGCACACCACAATTCTCTATTTTCCACTTTTTTAAACTAGTCAATGGTTTTTGGAGCGCATTTAATCCACCAAGAAATCCAGGAGCAATAGTTAAAATAGTCCTAGATATTTTATCCACGCAATTTTCAGATGTAAGAATGGCAGATATGATACCTGCCCCGCCTTCTATCATCACGCTTTTGAAATGTTTTTCCACAAGTTGCATCGCCTCAAAAATATCTACCTGTCCAAATTCATTGACATCGCATGGCCACACTTGTGCACCAGTTTGAATAAGCTCCTTCATTCTATCATCATTCCGTGATGCACGTTCATGGGAACAAATAACAATAGGTCGATTGGGACAAGAAGTCAACACTTTCGACTGCAAATTAATCCGAAGATTTGAATCAAGAATAATCGCCTGTGGACTATTTCCTTCCACTAGCCGAGTTGTTAACGACGGATTGTCCGTGTTCAAGGTACCTACCCCTATCATGAGAGCCTCATGAATAGCCCGAAGTTTATGAGTGAATTCAAATGCCTCAGGACAGCTGATTGAAGTTTGCTTCCCTCTTTCGGATGCAATGCTTCCGTCTATCGTCTGCGCATACGTTAATGTGAAAACGCATCCAGCACGCTGATTTATTGCTTCTGTCACAACTGAAAGAATCGATTCGTCACACATCTAGGCAATTGTGGGGACCGTACCGCCCCCGCGGTCTTTCCATTTACCGGACCTAGTGTACAATACGTTTTTTCGTATGTCGTAATTCTCCGTATCCGGTAATTCATTCAAAAGCACCGTAACGGATTTAACTGACGTAATGGGAGGTGGGTCTTCGAAGCAACGGAAGCGGGACGAGGAAGCACTTGCCCTGCTGAAGGACGACGAGCCAGAGAACAAACATTGGGTTGAAAATAAGACATTTCAGGCAGAGAACTCCTTAATATACGCCAGCAGTGACGTGTTCAATGAACTGAGAGGCCTTCTTGAAGAGCCATTAGGGCAGAAGTACCTCGGCCAATTTGCTAAATCAGAAAACTCTCAAGAGAACTTCTTTGCGTGGATCGATATGGAGGAGTTCAAATCCATTCCGACACCTGACTATCGTCGTTGCGTGGCGAAAAACATTTTTCAGAAGTATATCAAGCACGGAGCCATTATGCAGCTAGGTGGAATCACTGATGAGAGGGTCAAGTACTTTGAAAAACTCATTCATGCACCAGTTGATGCAGCCAATAGAAAGAAGGACACTATAAACCAAAACACTTTCGTTAGTTTGCAGCATATGGTATTTCGCGAACTGGCCGAGAATACGTTTAAGCGGTTTAAAGAAAGTGAGCCCTTTAAAGAGTACGAAACAGCCAAATCAAAGACATACAACAAAGTCGATGTTAATGATTTTGATTATATGGCATTCTTGGGACAAGGGGCTTTTGGTGCAGTTGCCCGAGTCAAAAAGCAATCCACTGGAGAACACTATGCGCTCAAAGTGATGTCCAAAGCAAAACTGCTGAAAACCTTTGGAAGACGATGCAAGACATTTGAAGCTCGCAGGGCAGCGATATGCATCGAGAGAGACGTATATGTAAACACGGTATTCCCTTTCATCGTTGGGATGCATTATTCGTTTCAAACCGAACTTGATGCAATTATTGTGATGGAATTTGCCCCCGGAGGCACTCTTGAAGACTTAATCAAGAGCTCTCCTGATAACCACATGCCTGAAGATCACGTTCGTTTTGTAGTTGCAGAACTTTGCCTTGCGTTACATCATTTGCATTGTATGAATTATGTACATCGAGATTTGAAGCCTATCAATATCCTCTTGGATGGCAATGGTCATGTTAAGCTTGCAGATATGGGTCTTGTTTCCCGAATAGACGACGAACAAGAAGTATGTTTGCTTGATGACGACAACATAAGCCGTGACGATGGTTCTTCTGATACTAGCTCTCAAAGTCATGCGGTTCTTGATATCCACACAACCAACTTCAAACCCCGACGGTTCACCAAGGTTGGTACAATGGGTTACAAAGCGCCTGAGCTTCTTCAGGCTCGTAGACCTCGCCCATTGAAAGATTTGGACGAAGATGCCGATGAAGAGTTGGAACCTGAGCCTGCTTCCTATGGAGAAAGCGTTGATTGGTGGTCACTTGGAGTTCTAACAGTAGAAATGTACTGTGGCAAAAACATCTTTGCTCCTAAACTTATGATGATAATGAATTCAAATGAACCAGAAATGGCTGAGCTGAAGCACATCACCAGCTGCGGCATTCCAAGTAGTCACCTTCCAGAATCATCAAACGTGAGCGATAAAGGTAAGGCATTTGTGGATGGTATACTTCAAACAGATCCTGCAAAGAGACTGGGAATGTCTGAAGATGGATTCCTATCCATCAAGGAACATCCATGGCTTCAAGGTTTGGAATTTCAAAAACTGCTCAACTTGGAAATTGCACCGCCGTATAAAGTGAACAAGGTAGTTCATCACGAAGAGACTCCAAAATGGGACTCCTTTGAATCAATGCGGAGTGATGTCGAAAGTGTAAATGTTGAATCCATTATGGGAGGCGAGGGTAAAGATGATTCAGTTGATAAGAAGAATCAGAAATACTTTGACGAGTGGGACTATGTTGCACCTACAACATTTAGATTGGAATTAGGGAAACAGCAGCAGCGAATCAACCCAAATATAATCTAGAAAATGGACTTTTGTCTGTGAATCGCACTGGTTTATACTCTTAATTTTGAATTAAATTAGATAAATTGAAAACAATTTCTTTCATGTCACAATTAACATGATTCTATTGCAGACGAAGCCACGTGACTGTATGGAGTTCCAGCAGAGTTCAGAGTTTCAACACTTCTATTTGGAATTCAATCCTAATCACTGATTAGTGCCCTAATAATAAAGAACTAATTCACAGGGGGTCGTACCGTATTTGTCCATTCATTTTGGTGGTGATGGTGAACATTCGACGAGCAGAAGCAACGGATCTGTTTGCGATGCAAGCGGCGAATTTATTTTGTCTGCCTGAAAATTACCAGATGAAATATTATTTCTATCACATTTTATCGTGGCCTCAGCTACTGTACGTGGCAGAAGACTACAACGGAAAGATAGTTGGATATGTTCTTGCAAAGATGGATGAAGACAGCACCGGCTCAGAAAGCATCCATGGACACATCACTTCTTTGGCGGTTCTTAGGACACACAGAAAACTAGGATTAGCTACCAAACTAATGATTGCTGCTCAAAGAGACATGGCAGACTCTTTTAAAGCTAAATTCGTTTCGTTGCATGTACGGAGGAGCAACTATGGAGCTTACCATTTATACACGGACACACTCGGGTACAAAATAAATGGCATTGAGGCAAAATACTACGCTGACGGAGAAGATGCTTATGACATGCGAAAAGATTTCAACAAAGTAGATGGAGATTCTAAAACTATTGCCGATGGCGAAGTGGTCCACCATTTAGAGAAAGAAAGAGCATAAGATGTGTTTTGAATATTTTGTATCTACAATATCGTACCTTTATTAATTCTTAAATTGTAGCCCAAATGGTTTCTCCTGTCTCCGGGTGTTCCCAATAGTAGCAACCAGATGATTCATCATAGTGGCTAATCCATTCAACCAACGTATTTGGATTATCCCATGTTGTTTCTCCTGTTTCATTGTTGTACCAGTATGGGGCAGAATTGAATTCGTCATAGTACTCGACCCATGCCGGTGCCTCATCGGCAACTTCCTGCTCATTGAACGATGTCCGATTCACTTCCCCTTTTACCAGGTTGGACTGGGCATCGATCGCTTCATCAACTGATTGTGCATTCGCTATCGTTTCGCCCTGCGGTGCTTTAGCAGATTGTGAAACCGTTTTCAAATATTTATTTGCATTCATTTTCAATCGGTTTATCAATTTTTTCGAATGCCGGTCCTCTTCTTCTTGAAGTTTCCTCGTTCTGTATTCTCGAATGGCTTGTCTTACACTTCTGCCTTGAGAACTGAGCCGAACCATATATCCCCGACCCATCTTTTGAATCAAAGTTGCACAACGATTCCTTTCCTTCAGTTTTCGAAGCTCTTCACGTTCTTGTGCTAGATGAAGAACATATTGCTTTTGCTGTTCTTCATTGTCCTCATTAATTCTCTTTTTCATCGCTTTTGATATAAATGGTCTTTTCAGCAGAGTAGACGGGTCTGTCTGAAAAACATCCTCACAGCAGGTACTACAAATTATACTGGTTTGAATATCAAAAGCAGCCCCTTTTGAATGACAATAATCACAGATATCATCGATCAACCATTTCATTGAATGGCGAACTTTGGATCCATGTTTATGAGTGTTCTCTGCACAAGAATCGCAAAATGGAACATGACCACATTCATGGCATGATCGAGACGCAATTTGAAAATTGCATTCACTGCACCTATCAATGGGTATCAACGGATGAGCGGCTCTCTTTCCTTTTTTATGAATAGTATCGTTACATTTTGAACAAAAATAATCCTCGCAGTCTCTGCAATATGTGGTCACCAGACTAATTGAACACCTGCTGCAGAATATCGTATATTGGTGGCGTTCGGGGGGCAATGCAATGAGAACATCCACTTCATGATCTTGCAGAATCACCGGCTTTGTCCATGAAGTTCTTCCTGTTTTGGGGTTTTGCCAAAACTTGCAATTGGTTTCCAAGTCTATGTAACATCTGTAGGTTGATCGGATGGCTTTGAATAGAGCTACTCTAGCCACATGTCGACGCCACAGTCGTTGCAACATCATTGAAGCTCGAAGACTGTCCTTTTCGAATGTTAGGAGGTCTCTAGCAATTCGAGCAATTCGAGATCGCTGTCTGCTTTTCCAAGTGCGGTACATGCCCTGACAACGCAGTGCCATGCAATGTACACGTGCATCACATCTAGCATCAAGCTTAGAACAAAGCATTTTGGTTAAAACCCAAGAGTCTAATAGAGTTACGATCTGCGCGTCCGTTCCTTGCAATTTTCGAAGTGATGAAACTGCAGGGTAGAGCTTGGAAGCTATGATTTCAAGCGCATCCATAAATGCCAAATAATCCATCTTCTTAGCTGGGGCAGCGCACTTGGTAAATATTAAATCAACATCTCGTTGAGAAAGAGCTGAACCTTTGTTTAACAGTCCTAAATCTCGCCATACGCGAAAAAATGCACTGCTTCCTAAAAGCAATGTTTTACTCGAATCTCCTTCCGATTTGCTGTCGCATTGGTTTTTGAAAAATGTAAACACTTCAGACTTGATAGTACTCGATTTACTCCACGGGTCACAATGGAAACCTTCCAATAATAATTCATCTCGCTGATATTTCCAAACTACAGAAAATTTGTTTTTCCCTACCAGTTCATGCTCCGAAAAGATTCGTCCATTTTCAACCAAGCGTTCAAAAACAAGTCTGCTCAAATACATTCTCACGATGCTAGAAATAAAAACCTGGCTCCGATGCACGAGTCGCATTTTTGCAACTTGTGACAATGCGGCTTTTCTTCGAGCATTAGCTTGCACTGTCACGATAGCTTGAATTACAACTTGACGATTTTGTCCGAACACTCGAAACGATACTCCTCGCCACCAAGCCTGAATCTTTGTAGCTCGACGTCCCTTTAGTATCCCAAGATATTTGTTTCTCTTGTAAAATCCTCGAAATGTTTTTTGGATGAGATTTGAACTATATTGCTTTATCCTGCGACATTTTTGAAGTCGGTACACTCCTAATTGGCGTCGTGTCAATATTCCCCGCCACCATTGTTGTACCACGGTTGATCTTCCATTGGCTTTTACTTTATTCAATGGCATTCGTAAACGCATTTTACTTTTTCCAATCAAATGTTGCTTCTTTTCAAGTCGGGCCTGTCGATTTTCTTGTATGAGTTCCTTGTATTTCAAAAAGTTGGAACGACATTGCCAGAGTCGGCACCAACATTGCAGCGTAATTGCATGCTGGAGCATTGTGAGTTTATATCTCTCAATCCACTTATAATACATCCGATCTTTCTCATGTTTCTTTACTTCGACTCTATCTAAGAACCCTCGCACAATTCGTTGCATTTGGATGGCCAGAGAGTGACCTTGAAAACGAAAATGATATCGCAAGCGAGTAGATCTAAACGCGTGCTGAATGACACACGATGCACCATTTTGAATAAATCGTTGTGCTCTCAAAAAATCAATGTCGGAAAGTTCATTTTCTTTTCGGGCGATTTCCGTTTCCAGCTTCACCAACTTGACGCATCGTCGACCCTTCATACCTCGAAACCCACTTTGTATTTTAGTAGCACATATATTCCTATACAAATCTATCTGCAGAATAACAGCGAAAGCAATTTTGCATTTGTGACCTCTCCATTGTGATTGCACCAGTACTATCGCTTTGAGTTCTCTACTCCGCTCTCTCCAAATAGCTTTTGCAATGCAGCAGCGCCAGAAACATTCAAGCACCACGCTCGCATTCATTCTACTACCTAAACGCACCTTTACTTCATCTGAGTTTTGATCAAGGAATTTTTGTTTATCGGCAAGCAGGTGGCGAATTGTGTTCTTGCGTCTACACAGATGCATTCTGATATTACATTGAAGAATAAGAATGTTCTTCTCTTGCAGATCTCTTCCGATCAATTCATTATACTCTTTCCAAACTGATATAACATCTAATAGTAACGAACTGACACACTTTCGAACGAATTGAATCATTTTATCACTTCCCCGCTCCATGCAATAAGCCCTCAATCGGTACTTCATCAGAAAAGGCAGCGGAAGATTCTGTTTACCTTTGTCAACCTGCATATTCACTTGTGTCTGAATATTCTTAATTTGCTGGCCATTTCTTTTCAATTTGGTTTCTAAGTGTTTCAAGTCCGGAAAGACCTGGTTACCCTTTATTCGTTCCATGCATGGGATATTTCTAGCAACGCATTGAGCGTTTTTTCTGCGTTTTCTATGGGGTCTATGAAGAAGTATGCATTTCAAAGAGTGCTTTATAACTTGTGAATCAAATTCTGGATTACTATTATACGGTACAATTGAGTGTTCTGGTTGTGATACAATTATTTCTTCTTCTTCTTCTGGCTCTGACTCAGGATCTAATAATGGCGGTAACGCTCTGTGCCTATGAGCTAACAGGTTTTGATAAAGACCATTTGTACCGTGAGAAGTGGTG
>Ga0105054_10006691_pt1 | contig 15993 bp, 15 predicted proteins | sample BON02_FD_78091 | JGI IMG/M metagenome (GOLD analysis project Ga0105054, IMG submission 78091) | Freshwater microbial communities from Lake Bonney liftoff mats and glacier meltwater in Antarctica - BON-02 (megahit assembly) | ecosystem: Environmental > Aquatic > Freshwater > Ice > Glacier...
GTACTCCGGCAGTATCGATCAGCGTATAACGCGTATCATCTTTTTCAAATGGGATATGTATACTATCTCGCGTCGTACCTGGTTCATCAAATGCCACGACACGTTCTTCACCCATGATACGATTGATTAATGTAGATTTCCCTACATTCGGCCGCCCTAAAACAGCCAGACGGATCCCCATTCTTGTTTCTTCATTTTCTTCTTCTTCATCAGTTTCTATAGCCAATGCAGCTGGAAGAACATTAGTGATTGCGGCAATCAGATTAGCCGTGCCTCGACCTTGTGAAGCGGAAATAACTTGCGGCTCACCCAAACCTAAAGCATAAAAATCCGCGGCAACCAACTCACGCTGCTCACCTTCTGACTTATTTATTACTAGAATTATCGGCTTATCAACATTACGTAATGTTTGGGCAATATTTTGATCGTCAGACGTCATTCCGGCACGCCCATCGACTAAAAACAAAACTAAATCCGCTTCTTGTATTGCAAGATCAGCTTGCTTTCGCATTAAACCGGACATACTGTCTGATTGTTCAGTCATCCCGCCGGTATCAATCAAAATAAAGTCACAGCCATCACTTTTAACCGTGCCATAAATTCTATCTCGAGTTAGACCTGAAAAATCAGCAACTAAAGCATCTCTACTTCGAGTTAAACGGTTAAACAGAGTTGATTTACCCACATTCGGACGGCCAACTAAGGCAATAACTGACTTCATATTATTTGATCCGGAATGCGGTTAATGTACCGTCGGAGGCAGTGACATAAACCAAATTATCACTGACGTTAACTACGGGTTTGCTACGTATAGCAGCACTGGCGACTTTAACACGTGCTGTAAAACGGCCGTCTTGACGAGATATCCAGTGCACGTAGCCTTCAAGATCACCCACGATTACATTCTCGCCTACGATAACTGGCGCAGTGAGTTTCCGTCTTAATAATCGCGTTTGTCGCCAAAGAGAATCACCTGATCCATCTTGTAGCGCCCAAATATTGCCTTCATCGTCACTAACATAAACGGCGTCATTCTCCGCCACATCTAAGCCTGACTTTGATGACATATCGCGAGTCCAAAGAATAGCCCCGTCATCAAGTGATAAAGCAGCCACACGGCCATGATAAGCGACAGCATACACCGTATTATTGGCTACGACTGGGTCCGCATCAATATCAACTAGGCGATCAAGCTCTGTTCTACCACGAGGTATTGCAACGCTTTTTTCCCAAATCACTTTGCCGTCGATGATAGATAAAGCAACCAATTTTCCATTGGCATAGCCTGCAATTACTTTATCGCCTGTTAAAACTGGTGCACTCGCACCGCGCAAGCTTAATAAAGGCACTGCTCGCTGGTAATTCCATAACACTTGGCCATTTGTCTTAGAAAGTCCCGTCATTCTCCCGTCGGATGTACTGACAACAACAACTCCTTGAGCGGCTTTTGGAGGAGCAAGTACTTCACTTGTTAATTTTACTTTCCAAAGTAAAGTACCATTACTTTCATCAAGTGCAAGTATTTCTCCTTTTTTAGTACCTACTAGAATAAGACCTTCACCGCCACCAACGCCTGTCGCGACAGGTACTTTAAGTGCTACTCGCCAGAGGCGTTCACCTGTTTTAGCATTATAACTATTCACTTCGCCTTCTGAATCAACTGCGACAACCGCATCACCCTGTAGCCAAGCGCCTAAACTACTATAATTATCCTCTGAGCCACCCGTATCCGTTGACCAGGCAATTGATGGTTCAAATTCTTGAACGAACTCCGTTAACTCAGCGGGAGGTACTTCGTAGACATCATCCTTAAACCATCCACTAACAGTGCCACACGCGGTTAATATCGTAATTAATGTAAACGTAGAGGTAATTCGAAAAATTTTAGCTATCATTGAGATATCGCCACATCATCAAGTTTAAGTTGTAATATGCTCTGACGAGGTTCACCTTGTCTTAAGACCAACATCGCGGTTTGATATGCAGCCCTCGCTTCGCCATTTTTGCCTTGTGCCACTAAAATATCACCTTGGACCTCAGAAAATAATGACTTAAAGCTAACGGATGTAGGTTGATTTACTAACTCAAATGCGAGTTCAAATTTAGATTCTGCTAATAACAATTGGCTGAGGCGTAATTGTGCCAGCGCTTTATGACCTGTTAATTCAGCATGGTCTATTATCCATTTAAAGTAGGTTTTAGCCGCAGCATTATCATTAAGTTCAACCGCTTTTTTAGCCATATCAAATGCGCCAAAAACAGCATAAGGAGTTGATGAAAACTCATTAATAAGTTGCTGTATTTTTTCATCTGCTTCAACTTTTTTATCTTCAGTTAGTAATGTTGCTAATTGTTGATAGCTTAGTGATGCCTGTTCTGTCAATGTTGCTTGGTAACCTAACCAATATCGACCTGAGAATATTAGTGCAGTTCCAAACACGATTGCGATAGAGACCGAGCGTCCGTTATCTCGCCACCATTGTTTTATCTCTTCGCCTTTTTCATCATCTGAAGCGTAAATATCCATCTATTCAGTCCTCGTTTGCCGTTATGGCAAATTTATCTATTAATGTTATATAACCGTTAATTATACGTTGATCTGTGGCTAAAGTGGACAAGACATTTATACGCACCAAAATATTGCGTATTATCGTTTTACGCACTACTATTGCGCGCACGATGACAATAGGCTCAATACTATACAACGTAGAACCTTGTATTTACTGCGAATGTCATGTTGGTGCATAAATTGCTTAACTTGTAGCTTTTATTAATTGTAAAGGGAATCACCGTGCAAAATGCTACTGATGTACTATTTATCTTACTAGGCGCCATTATGGTGTTAGCAATGCATGCTGGTTTTGCTTTTTTGGAAGTAGGAACGGTTCGTAAAAAAAATCAAGTTAATGCTTTAGTCAAAATAATTATGGATTTTGCAATTTCGACGATTGCCTACTTTTTTATCGGTTATAGCATTGCTTATGGTGTCAATTTTTTCCAAGCCGCACCTGCTTTGATAGACAGTAATGGTTATGCGCTGGTGAAATTTTTCTTCTTACTTACCTTCGCTGCAGCTATACCTGCTATCGTTTCTGGTGGTATTGCTGAGAGAGCAAAGTTTAATCCACAACTAATTGCAACCTTTATGCTGGCTGGTTTTATATACCCTCTATTCGAGGGCATAAGTTGGAATAACTTATTTGGTTTTCAAGCATGGTTAGAAAGTAGTTTTGGAGCAAGTTTTCATGATTTTGCAGGCTCTGTTGTCGTTCATGCTGTAGGTGGCTGGATTGCGTTAGCAGCTATTTTACACCTCGGTCCTCGTCATGGTCGTTATGGTAAGAAAGGCGAAGTGTACGCTCACCCTCCTTCTAATATTCCTTTCCTAGCATTAGGCGCATGGATATTAACCGTAGGTTGGTTCGGTTTCAATGTTATGTCAGCTCAAGAGCTTGACGGCATAAGTGGTCTTGTAGCAGTTAACTCACTCATGGCAATGGTAGGTGGCACATTGGTCGCTTGTTTAGTCGGCCGTAATGATCCCGGTTTTGTACATAACGGCCCACTAGCAGGATTAGTTGCTATCTGCGCAGGCTCGGATGTCATGCACCCTCTTGGTGCACTTTTTACTGGCGGTGTAGCAGGTGGCTTATTTGTTTATGCTTTCACCCTGACACAGAACAAATGGAAAATAGATGATGTTCTCGGTGTATGGCCTTTACATGGCATCTGTGGGCTTTGGGGGGGTATTGCTGCTGGAATATTTGGCCAAATGGCATTCGGTGGTTTAGGCGGCGTAAGTCTTACATCACAATTTATCGGCACCGCCTTGGGCATTAGTATCGCATTTATAGGTGGTTTTATTGTTTACGGTATATTGAACAAAGTAATGGGCTTACGCTTAACTCAAGAAGAAGAATATGACGGTGCAGATTTAAGCATACATAAAATCAGTTCTACACCAGCTAACGATTAATCACATTGAACTTAGCTGAAACGATACCAGATTATCAGCTCGCTTAGAGAAATACTCCGGTGCATCATTTTGTCTGTAAGATATGCAGAACACAAAATAGTGGGCTAAATTACCGGATGATGCCGCCTTGCTGCGAGTTCAAAAATGCACATAAAATAGTTAATTCGGGCTGATTTTGATTAAGTTGTTCGAGTTTCAGCTCAGCTTCGTCAATACGAAGCCCAGAACGGTAAACTAATTTATAAGCTTGTTTGATATTTTTTATTTGCTCTTCTGTAAACTGCCGACGACGCAAGCCTTCGACATTAACGCCGATAGGTTTTGCCATATGTCCCGACACTAATACATAAGGCGGTACATTACGCGAAATAACACTACCCATGGCGCTAAAAGCATACGAGCCAATATTATTGAACTGACTTATTAAACTGAAGCCACCTAAAATGACAAAATCATCAATAATGACGTGACCTGCTAACGATGCATTATTAGCAATAATATTATCATTACCCAAGATACAATCATGGGCAATATGAACATACGCCATGATCCAATTATTATTGCCTATTTTAGTAATGCCTCCACCTTGAACAGTACCGCGGTTTATGGTCACACATTCACGGATAAGATTATTATCGCCAATTTCTAGTAATGTGGCTTCACCGGCATATTTTTTGTCTTGTGGATCTTCACCTATTGATGAAAATTGGTAAATTTTATTACCATTACCAATTTTTGTTGGCCCGTTGATAACAACATGTGGGCCAATTTCACAATTCGAGTCAATTTCTACGTTAGCACCAATAATTGAATAGGCACCGATTTTTACGTTCCCAGCGATGATCGCGGTAGGATCAATGATGGCTGTTTTATGAATCATTTAGGCATTTCTTGATGAACACACATAATATCTGCAGTTACAACTACTTCACCGTCAACAGATGCTTCAGCACTAAATTTCCAAAAATTACGCTTATTTTTAACTAATTTAACTTCCAACCTTAGCTGGTCACCTGGTTCAACGGGTTTTTTGAATCGAGCATTATCAATACCAGCAAGGTAATAAAGTGCATTATCTGACTGAACATCATCAGCTGTTTTGAATGCTAACAATCCAGTCGCCTGAGCTAAAGCCTCGAGTATCAAAACACCGGGCATAATTACTCTTTGAGGAAAGTGACCAGTAAATTGTGGTTCATTGAATGTAATATTCTTAATAGCTACTAGATGTTCGCCTGGCGTATACTCAATAACACGATCGACTAATAAAAAAGGATACCGATGGGGTAACAATCGTTGAATTTCGTGTATATCGATAGTGTTCAATGTTTGGTCCTTAACGTTTTTTTAATTTATATTAATCGTATGTCTCTTTTGATCTTAGCTTTGGTCAACATGGTTATATTAATTGTTCCTCTAAATTTTTAACCCGAGCGACTAGTTTGTCCATTTGACGATAGCGTATTACATTTTTGTGCCATTTTGCTGTTGGTTCCGCAGGAATTCCTGAAGAATATACGCCCGGGCTAGTAATTGACTTAGTCACCATGGTCATTCCTGTCAATTGCACACCGTCAGCGATAGAGATATGACCGCCAATCCCTACGCCACCACCAATTACACAGTTTTTACCGATTGTAGTGCTACCAGCAATGCCTACACATCCTGCAATCACAGTATGGTCACCGATAATTGTATTGTGTCCAATTTGGATTTGGTTATCAAGCTTCACACCTTTGCCGATAATCGTATCTTCAATTGTTCCACGATCTATTGTTGTATTTGCACCTATTTCTACATCATCAGCAATTTTGACGCTGCCTACTTGAGGTACTTTGATCCATTGTCCATTATCATTAGCGATGCCAAAACCGTCTGCGCCAATGACTACACCCGGATGGATAATGCAACGCTCACCAATTTGTACTCCCTCACATATTGTAATATTAGCGGTTAGTCTCGATTCGGCACCCACTTTAACGCCCGTCAGAATGACGCAGTTAGGACCAATAACCGCTCTCTCTGCTATTTCAACACCAGACTCTATAACTACATGAGCACCTATCGATGCGCTTTGATGAATCACACTCGCATCACTAATGACTGCACTAGGTGCAATTCCCGCATTATATAATCTTACAGGATTTAACAATCGTGCGGCTTTAGCATAGGCTACATAGGGGTCATCAACAACTATAGCATTACTGGGCACCAAGGCTGCAGCCTCAACATTGACAATAACCGCACCAGCGGCTGTCGTAGCTAAATATTTTTTATATTTTAAATTTGCCAAAAAGCTAATTTGATGATTGATGGCGTGTTCTAATGTTGCAAAGCTTTCTACCTGATAAGTTTCATCGCCGTGCACAACGCCATCAATATGTTTAGCTATTTCAGCTAGCGTCCAAGCCATCATCCATCTGCCTACTTTTGAGCTTTCAGTAATTCTAATACTTTGGCGGTCATATCTACTTTAGGACTAGCAAAAATAACGCCCTGATAAACAACTAAGTCATAAGATTCTTTTTTAGCGAGATCAACGATAGTTTGAGCAATTTTTTGTTCTAATTTTCGTAATTCTTCATTACGACGAATAGATAAATCTTCACTATACTCATCTTGCAAACGCTTTAATTCTCGTTGATCAGATAAAATCTTACGTTCTTTAGATTTTTGTTCATCTGCGGCAAGAATGGCTCCATCTTTTGCTAATTTATCTTGGTCAGCTCTAAGGTTTTTCAATTTACCTTCTAGTGACTTACCACGTGCCGAAAATTCTTTTTCTAAACGGGCTAATGCCTGAGTTTTTTGAGGTGATTGGTCAAGTACAGCACCAGCATTTACAACACCTATTTTTAATTCAGCGGCATTAACCGATGTACCTACAAAAGCAAGTACTAATAACAACCAACTTAACTTCATTTTTTTCACACTTTTCTCCATTGAAATTTAACTAAAATGTTGAGCCTAATGAGAACTGGAAGGCTTCTGTTGTATCACCTGGCTGGGCATTAAATGGTGTAGCCACACTAAATGACATCGCACCAAATGGTGATATCCAAATGGCTGAAAGCCCGGCAGAAGAACGCAATAAACTCGCATCAAAATTTTCATTAACGTCATACACATTACCAAAATCAGTAAATGCGCTCAGACGGAGAGATTTTAATGTTTTTTTCATAAACGGTACAGGAAAGATAATTTCGGCTCCACCTGTAACCAGCAAATTACCACCCAATGCTTGACCATTTTCTTTAATACCTAGTGTATTTGACTGGAATCCACGAACACTTCGTATACCACCAGCGTAAAAGTTTTGGAAGAATGGTAATTCAGCTGTATTACCATACCCATCAGCATAGCCAAGATTACCGCCCAATGCCAGTGTCAACGAATCACTAATGGGGTGATACCAATCATTTTCATAGCGCAATTTATAATATTGCAGTGATCCAATAGGTAGTGATACTTCAGCAGATAAACTTTGATTCATACCGCTTGTTGGCAACGTTGCATTATCTCGGCTATCACTTGACCAGCCTAAGGTCAGTGTGAACGTATCAAATTGTGATCCTTCCCTATCAACAAAGTCTTGGTAGCGCTGGATAGTATTGTTGACAGGTAGTTTTAGTGTTGTATTTTCATAACCTAATGCTAAGCGAATACGATTTGATTCTGAAATAGGAATGCCAAAATTAATATCCCCACCCCATACATCAGTATTAAATCGAGCTAAATTAGCTTGCGTAGTATCTGTCTGCCTATAGAAGGCATTAAAGCCTTGGCTAATGCCATCAACAGTCACAAACGGATCGGTATAACCAAAGCTATAAACCGTATTTATACTGCTGTTATTAAAACCAAAGTTGATATGTTTACCACTACCTAAGAAGTTCTTTTGTGTAACATTGGCATTAAATATCAGACCGTCTGATTGCGAAAATCCTATACCTGCAGATAAGCTACCTGATGCCATTTCGGTTGCACTATAATCGAGGTCGACTTGATCCGTAGTGCCTGCAACGGGATTAGTTTCCACGTTTACATCTTCAAAATATCCGAGGCGTTGAATCCTAACGCGCGATTGATTTACATCTTTAGTTGATATCCATGAAGCTTCTTGTTGACGCATTTCGCGACGTAAAACCACATCACGTGTTTTACTATTACCAGTGATATTAATTCTGCGCACATAAGCACGGCGACCAGGATCTATAAAAAAGGTAAGTGAAACCTCATTATTGTCACGATCTATTGACGGTACCGCATTAACGTTAGCAAAAGCATATCCATCATCACCCAAACGTCCTGTTAAGGCTTCGGTTGTCTTAGTGATTGCTTTGCGTGAAAAAACAGCATCTTTTCTTATGCTTACCAATCCAAACAATTCTTTTTCTGGAACAATCAGATCGCCCGCGAGACGTACTTCTTTTATCTTATAACGATCGCCTTCAGAAATATTAATGGTGATAAACATGTGCTTTTTATCATCGGTAATAGTCACTTGCGTTGATTCAACAGTGAAATCAACATAACCCCGATCTAAATAAAATGAGCGTAAGGTTTCTAAATCAGCTGATAGTTTCTGCCGTGAATATTGATTATCACTAGTAAAAGAAGATAGCCAACTACCCGTAGTTGATTCAAAATCAGCGAGTAAATCCTCTTCATCATAAGCGGTGTTTCCCACAATATTAATACTACCGATCGTAGCAATTACGCCTTCCGCCATTGTTATACGTACTGCCACTCGATTGCGAGATAACGGTGTAACCTCGGATTCAATTGTAACGCCGTATTTGCCGCGGCTAAAATATTGTCTTTCTAATTCCAGCTCTACACGCTCAAGCATTGCTTTTTCGTATACTTGACCTTCAGAAAAACCAATTTGGCTGAGTGACTTTAATAACTCTTTACTATCGAGATCTTTATTACCGACAAACTCAATACTAGATATCGCAGGCCGCTCACTCACTTTAATGACTAGAACGCCATCTTGTTGTTCCACTTCAACATTATTGAAGTATTTGGATTTAAATAACGCTCGAATAATGCTTTCTGCATCTTTATCCGTCATTTTATCGCCAACTTTCACCGCCAAAAAGTTAAAGACAGTACCCGCTGAGATACGTTGCAACCCCTCAACTCGAATGTCTTTTATAGTAAAAGACTCAGCCAATGCGATATTAGTGAGTAACAGTAATACAATTATCTGAAGTATTTTTGTCATTATTATTAAATTTTTACGGACGAAAAAACGATAGTGTAACCGTAAATCGATCCATTATCCAAACAGTCTTGATAAGTCATTAAAAAAAGCTAAAAACATCAACATTAAAAGCAATACCATACCGACTTTTTGCCCTTGCAATTGGGCCTGTTCGGATAACGGTGAGCCACGTAACCATTCCACAAAATACATCGCTAAATGGCCACCATCTAATATGGGAATAGGCAACAAATTTAATATTCCTAAGCTAATGCTAATCATTGCTAAAAAGCTGAGGAATGGTATTACTCCGCGCTCTGCTGAAGCGCCGGCATATTGAGCTATAGTAATAGGGCCGCCAATATTTTTACTCGATACAGTTCCAATCACCATTCCCCCTAGACTTTTCACGGTGGAACTCGAGAACTGCCAAGTTTCAAGCACTGCTTGGCCTATTGCTGATATAGGTGAATATCTCAATTCAGCCTTAAAATCGGCTGGCACAGAGGTACTGCTCGCGTCCACTCCCGCGCCGACTTGTCCTACATTATCTGCGGTTTTCTGCGGTGTTAATATTAGACTGATATTTTGCCCAGCTCGTTTAATCTTCACAGTTAATGGTTTATCAGCATTTGCCCTTATCAATGTGACCCAGCCCGACCAACTATCTATAAATACATCATCGGCAGAAATCAGTTCGTCACCGGTTTGTAAACCAGCTCGTTCAGCCGCCCCACCCTCTAAAATTGAACCAAGCACAGGTTTTAAAGTGATGCTAATTGGACTAATGCCTAGTATTTGTATCAATGACGCTGGTGCAGCAGGATCAAACTGCCACTTTGGTATATCAATTGAACGTGAAGATTCAACACCTCCAGTATTTACAGTTAATTCTGCGACCCCACCACTCTCTGCGACACGAGCTAAGGCTTTATGCACGGCTAACCAAGTCGGTGTATCACGACCATCAACACGTTGAATTTGATCACCACTATTCAATTGGGCGTGTGCTGCGGGAGATTCAGGTAACACGTCATCAATAATCGATCGTATGCCTGGAATACCGACCATAAATATAATCCAGTACGCCATTACCGCAAATAACAAATTAGCAATAGGTCCCGCTGCAACAATGGCAACGCGCGACCTTAGTGGTTTTCGATTAAACGTTTTGTCTAGATCCTCGGGGGCAACATCGCCTTCGCGCTCATCAAGCATCTTAACAAAGCCACCCAAGGGAATAGCCGCTAGAATATATTCAGTGCCATCTTTAGCCTTTTTTTTCCATAAGGGTTTGCCAAAACCTACTGAAAACTTAAGTACTTTAACCCCACAGCGCCTCGCCACCCAAAAGTGCCCAAATTCATGCACGACAACTAAGATTGCTAACGCTAAAATAAAAAATAACAGTGATTGCATGTTAGTGAGTCAACTTTATGGCTAAGGCACGTGCTAGGGCGTCATCGGCTAACACTTGCTCTAAGGTATCGCCATCATGAGCCGTTATTATTGATAATACCTGCTCAATAATTTGTGGGATCTGAGTAAATTTGATCTGTCTGTGTAAAAAGGCTTCAACAGCCACTTCATTGGCAGCATTTAAAATTGCGGTGCTTGTTCCACCTGCGTTTAATGCTTGATATGCCAATGCTAAACAAGGAAAATGCGCATGATCTGCTACTGAGAAGTCTAATCGACCAACGGTAGCTAAATTTAGAGGTTCTACGCCTGACTCAATCCTTTTTGGCCACGCCAATGCATTTGCAATAGGTGTTCTCATATCGGGGTTGCCCATCTGAGCCAATACCGAACCATCAACATAATCAACCATCGAATGAATGATACTTTGGCGATGTAATACCACATCTATTTGTGATGCCGGTAAACCAAACAGCCAGTGCGCTTCAATCACTTCTAAACCCTTATTCATCATCGTTGCAGAATCGACTGATATTTTTTGTCCCATCGACCAATTAGGGTGAGCAACAGCTTGTTCTGGTGTCACATGTTCGAGATCTGCCAAGGCATAATCTCTAAATGGCCCGCCAGATGCTGTTAGAATGATTTTGCGAACACCTCTACCATTATAGTGATATTGCTGCTTGGAACCTACAGGCAAACATTGCCAAATCGCATTATGTTCGCTGTCTACCGGTAATAATGTTGCGCCGTTCGCTTCCACCTCGCGCATAAACAAACCACCGCTCATCACTAAGGCTTCTTTATTGGCTAACATGATATATTTGCCAGCACGAGCAGCAGCAAGTGTTGGCAACAAACCTGCAGCGCCTACTATGGCAGCAACAACATAATCGGTATTGTCACTCTCAGCGACAGTCGATAATGCCTCTATACCAGACATAACCTGCGTCGCACTACCAACAGATCTTAATTTTTCAGCTAACTGCAAAGCGGCATGATCATCCAACATTACAGCAATAGTGGGATTAAAACATTGGCACTGTTCAAATAATAGTTCTACAGAGCGATTGGCTGTCAGCGCATATACCCAATATTTATCAGCATGCTGAGACAATACATCTAAAGTGCTAACGCCGATGGATCCTGTTGAGCCTAATAGGGTGACAGCTTGCATTTAAAATGCTCCTAACAAAAACAAACCAGCGGTAAATACGGGTACTGCTGCGATTAAACTATCGATTCGATCCAACATGCCACCATGACCAGGCAATAAATCACCACTATCTTTTATCTTATAACAGCGCTTGAATAAGCTTTCAAATAAGTCACCTATTATAGAAATAAGTAATGCCAACAATGATAATAATAACCATTGAGACAAGCTTAGCGAGCCAGATATCCCTATGCTATACCCGATGAAAGTCCATACAGTACCTAACACTAAAGCTCCAGCCACGCCTTCCCATGTTTTATTAGGACTGATTACTTTAGCTAATGGTGTTTTCCCCCATCTTTTACCTGCAAAATAACCACCCGTATCAGCAAGCCAGATTAATACCATAACAAACAATAGTTGCTGCGGACCTAAATGGCTAGATTGGTGAAGTATTACCGCGCCATGACCAAATAAGGCCAATACAACAGAGGCTAAAATTAAAGCATTAAATCGTTTCATTAAAAATGCTTGGATGCGAGCAGGCAGTGCTCGATGTGCATAACGACTCACAATCAATAGAATGAGTCCCCAAACAATTAGAGGTAAGAACAGTAATATTGCGATGGGCAATAACCATACTAATCCGACGATTATCACTAATACCATTATCGCCAATATCATCTGCATGCGGCTTGCGTAGCCAATTATGGCAAACCATTCTATCGCCGCCAAGATAATGATGCCAGCAATCAACCACTGTAAAATAGTCGTTGGTAAAAATAAAATACTTAACATCACTACGGGGATCAACAATCCCGCAGTCCATAATCGCTGTTTAAGCATTATTATCGTCTCGTAGTTGTTCAGAGGTTTTACCAAAACGTCGTTCACGTTGGCAAAAAGAGTTAATAGCTTTATCTAATTCAGTGCCATCAAAATCTGGCCATAATGTATCGGTAAAAAAGAATTCGGTATAGGCCATTTGCCATAATAAAAAATTACTGACACGTTGCTCGCCACCAGTACGAATAAACAGATCCGGTTCTGGGATTTCGGCAGTTGTTAGTCCTGCGGAAATGGTGTCTTCAGTAATATCTTCAGCTAATAATTCACCTTTTTTTACTTGTTCAGCTAGCTGTCGAACTGACTGTGTAATATCCCAACGTCCACCATAATTAGCTGCGATATTGATCGTTAACCCAGTGTTAATTGAAGTTAGTTTTTCAGCTTGGGAGATTTGTTTTTGTAAGCTAGGAGAAAACTTGCTGACATCGCCAATAATTCGCAGGCGGATATTATTGCTATGTAACCGATTAACTTGTTGTTTCAGCGACAGGGCAAACAATTCCATTAACAAGCCAACTTCTTTGCTAGGTCGACGCCAATTTTCGCTGCTAAATGCAAACAAACTCAGTACAGCAACCTTACGTTCAATGCAGTGTTTGACGATATTTTCGACAGCTTTTACACCCGCCCTATGGCCCATAAAACGAGGCCGAAGGCGTTTTTTTGCCCAACGACCATTGCCATCCATAATGATAGCAATGTGTTGTGGGACTAGGTGGGCTTCCTCAGACATGAGTATTTAAATGACGGTCAGCTATCCGTCGTTAAACTTCCATTAAGTCAATTTCTTTTTCAGCTAATACAGCTTCAATTTGCTTGATTGTTGAATCAGTCAATTTCTGGATGGTCTCTTCTGCACCACGCTCTTCATCTTCTGAAATTTCTTTTTCTTTTAATAGATCTTTCAAAGTACTATTTGCATCACGTCGAATATTACGAACCGCAATACGAGCACCTTCGGCTTCATTTTTCGCGATTTTAACCATATCTCTACGACGTTCTTCTGTCAAAGGTGGGATTGGAATACGTATTGTCATACCCGCACTATTTGGATTAACACCTAAATCTGACGTCATGATGGCTTTTTCGACCACTGACAGCATATTTTTTTCCCACGGTGTGACCGTTAATGTACGAGAATCTTCAATCCCCACGTTCGCCACTTGGCTTAATGCCACATCTGATCCGTAATACGGCACCATGATCTGATCTAATAAACTGGTATGCGCGCGACCGGCACGAATTTTAGCCATCGACGTTGTGAGCGCTGCGACACTTTTCTGCATTCTATCAGCCGCATCTTTTTTAATATCTTCAATCATGTTTTTGTATCCTACTTAGCTATTAACTTGAACTCTATGTGTTTTTGACCAGAAAATCTACCTAACCTAATAAACCCACTAGCCCAACAAATTATCTAACCAGAGTACCAATATTTTCACCATAAATAAGTTTGGTCAAGTTACCCTCTTTATGCACATCAAATACACGTAAGGGCATTTTCTGCTCTTGACACATCACTACTGCAGTCATATCCATTACAGCTAAACGCTTAGTGATGACCTCGTCATAACTCAACTCATCATAACGAACTGCATTGGGGTCTTTTTTAGGATCGGCAGTATAAACACCATCCACTTGTGTCGCCTTAATCAGCAAGTCAGCACCAATTTCAACTGCACGAAGGCTGGCAGCAGAATCCGTTGTAAAAAATGGATTTCCTGTACCGGCCGCAAAAATAACAACGCGCCCTTTTTCTAAATGGCGAATGGCACGACGACGTAAATAATCTTCACACACTTCATTTATTCGTATTGCTGACATGACGCGGCAAAACGAACCTTTTTGCTCTAAGGCATCTTGGAGTGCTAATGCATTCATCACCGTGGCTAACATGCCCATATGATCGCCACTTACACGATCCATACCGCGAGCAGCTAGACCTGCCCCACGAAAAATATTACCACCACCAATGACAATTCCAAGCTCAACACCTTGTGCGCTGAGCTCGGAAATTTCTGTCGCGAAACGGGCAATAACTTCTGGCTGAATGCCGTAGTCGGCATCCCCCATTAACGCCTCACCACTTAATTTAAGTAGAACACGTTTATAAGCTGGTTTATTGCCTGTTTCTGTCATTTTTTAGTTACCTTTCACTTGCGCCATTACTTCTGCTGCAAAGTTATCTACTGCTTTCTCAATACCTTCACCGACTTCAAAAAATTCAAACGCTTGGACTGTTGCATTTGCTTTTTTAACAAGCTGCTCAACAGTTACATCAGGATCTTTAACAAATGGTTGACCCATAAGGCTGATTTCATTAACGAACTTGCTCATACGACCTTCAACCATTTTTTCGACAATAGCGTCTGGTTTACCACTTTCTTTTGCTTGTGTTGCAACGATATCACGTTCTTTTTCGAGCAATTCAGCAGGTAAATTAGCAGCGGAGATAGCTTGAGGACGGTTAGCAGCAACATGCATCGCTAAATCTTTAGCAAGCGTTAAATCATTACCTGTCATTTTAACCATTGTGCCGATACGGTCACCATGACGATATGAACCAATAATACCGTCATCAGTTGCCATTAATGCAAAACGACGTACTTTGATATTCTCACCAATTTTAGCAACCAATGCTTGACGAACTACTTCAATCGATTCGCCATTACCATTTACTGGCAATGCCATCAAAGCTTCAATATCCACAGGTTGAGCAGCCAATACTGTTTTAGAGACATTGCTGACAAAAGCCATAAAGTCTTCTGCTTTAGCAACAAAATCAGTTTCAGAGTTGATTTCTAACATAACAGCGTGTTTACCATCAGCACTGATTTCAATTGCAATTACACCTTCGGCGGCAATGCGATCAGATTTTTTATCTGCTTTAGCTAAACCAGATTTACGCATTTCGTCAATTGCAACTTCGATATCACCGTTAGTTGCTACTAACGCTTTTTTACATTCCATCATGCCTGAGCCAGTACGCTCACGCAGTTCTTTTACTAATGCAGCAGTAATTGCCATTTGTTTAGCCCTTTATATCTTTGAACTATGTTTAGCCAGAAAATCTAGCCTTACATACAATACAGGCCCACTAACGAGTGAGCCTGCATACCTGATTTAACTAGATGATGTTACTTAGCCGCCGCTTCAGTACTTTCCGCAGCAACAACATCAGCCATCTCTTCAGCACCACTTGCAACCGCTGCACGAGCCTCTAAGATCGCTTCAGCCATGCTAGAGGTGTAAAGTTTGATGGCACGCATAGAATCGTCATTACCAGGAATTACGTAGTCAACGCCATCAGGGTTGCTATTAGAATCAACGATAGCAATAACAGGAATACCTAACTTGTTAGCTTCTTGAATAGCAATACGCTCA
>Ga0105054_10006705_pt1 | contig 15970 bp, 15 predicted proteins | sample BON02_FD_78091 | JGI IMG/M metagenome (GOLD analysis project Ga0105054, IMG submission 78091) | Freshwater microbial communities from Lake Bonney liftoff mats and glacier meltwater in Antarctica - BON-02 (megahit assembly) | ecosystem: Environmental > Aquatic > Freshwater > Ice > Glacier...
ACGTGCTGGCGAAGAGGTGGTGGTCCCCGCTTCTCCTCCTGCACCCTCGTTTTCCACCGAGCGAGAACTGGGTGTGCTGTTGCTTCAGATTGTCTGCACCGCCGCCGATCAGGACCTCGATGCTGAGCGTGCACTGCGCACCGCTGTCCGCGACATTGAACGAGGCTCCGGCGAACCTTCAGAGGGAGCCGCGGAGGCTTAAGGCCATTCTTACCACGACACGGTTCTCGGAGTTTTGGCCTTGCACCGAGCTCTCTGGCATCTCGAAGTTCGTTTTTTTAGATGCAGGCCCTTAGCCCCGGGAGATCGTTGTTCCGGGTTTTCTGTAAAAACGGCGAAGATATCGTGCGGTCAACACTGAATCCGGGTGGGCAGGAAATCTACCGTTCTGCCTTGGGTTTCCGGGAGGCAGAGATTTGGACTTTCGACCACAACAAGTTCATCTGTTTTTGGCTCGCCGCACTCGACTGGACCGCTCGGGGGCGGTTGCGCGCCGTACAATCACCCCCGCCGGATTCCCCGCCCTGGCGGCGCTTGCGTCCTGTTCCCGTGCAGTAGCGTCTGCTCGCCGTTGACAAAGCGGTGGTGGATGCCGACCGGTGGGAGAGTGGGATTCTTGTAAGACGCATTCGAGGCAATGGTGGTGGGGTCAAAAACGACTAGATCGGCCCAGTAGCCTTCCGCAACGAGACCCCGATCAGCCAGCTTGAGCCGCTTAGCAGGACGAGACGTTGCGTGCGACACTGCTTCCTCAAGTGACATCAGGCCCAAATCACGCGCGTAGTGTCCAATGAATCGTGGAAAGCTTCCCCAACCCCTAGGGTGAGGGCTTGCGCCGATCAATATCCCGTCTGTGCCGACGGTGTGCGCCTCGTGTTGCATGACCAGTTGCACGTTCTCCTCGTTTCCAACCGCCACCAGGCATCCACTCCCCAAGTCGTCGGCCACAAGTAATTCAGCGAACAGGTCACCGGGTTTTATCCCGCGCTGGTCTGCAAGCATCTCAATCGATTTTCCTATTGCCCATCGGTTGGAGACCTCCTTGGTCGAAGATATAGTGATGTTGGCCCAATCGATAGGAACCCCGGGGTTCCCGTCAGAGCCGTCTAATTCCAGTTCTTGGATTATGCGCGAGCGCTTTCTGGATCTGCGAGCAGGCGGATTGTGCCGGACCTGCCTTCAGCGTGGGCCCAACTGGGCAGGAGTCCGGCAAGATAAGTTGCCCCGGAAAGATAAGGGTAGGTATCCAGACTGATGTCGAGCCCTGCCTCGATGGCAGCATCAATTCTCGAAAGTACCTCTGGCGCACGGCCCTTATTCTGTGGGAAGTTAATATGGCAATGGGCGAGATGGAGAGGAACCTCCGCACGCCTTGCTATTTCGATGCACGCCTCGTAGCCCTCGATGACTTGAGAACCGTAGTTGCGGTGGTGTGGACAGTAGTATCCACCCATTTGCTTGACGGCAGCGAGAGAGTGGGCTATTTCATCATCTGAGGCATACATGCCAGGGGCGTAGGCCAATCCTGTAGAGACCCCCATAGCGCCGTCTTGGAGGCCCTGCAGGATGATGTCCCTGATCTGTTCCAGTTCCTCGGTGCTGGCGGGCTGGGATTGGGTTCCCATCACCGCCATCCGGACCGTTCCGTGGGGAACAAGAACGGCCACATTCACGGGAGCGCCATGGTCCACCTTTGCCAGATAGTCCGCGACGCTGCGCCACGCGTATTCGAGGTGCGGGTCGCCGTTCCAGCCGACGAGTTGGGCCCGCGTAGCCGCCATCACTTCATCTGTTACCGGCGCGTAACCCAGGCCATCTTGTCCGACTACCTCCAGCGTGACTCCCTGAGCGACCTTGGCGCGATGCTCTTGGTCCGCCAGAATAGCTAATTCTGAATGAGCGTGCATGTCGATGAACCCGGGGCACACCACCAGTCCCGCCACGTCGAGTTCCGTAGCTGCGTCCCCGAGTCCAAGGTCAGGAGCAGCAGCTCCAGGTTCCACGATTCGGACGATTCTCCCATTTTCGATTAAAAGGTCGCCCATGTATCGTTGCCCTCCACCACCGTCGACAATCTGGCCTCCGCGCAGAATTAGGGCTCTCATGAGGAATCCTCCTGATTCTAAGTTCTGCCCAGGAATGCCTTCGGGTCGAAAGGCAGGAACTGGCCGTGCCGCGAGTAGTGGGCAACCGCACGGTCGAGAGAGTCTTTGTCGACGCGGATTCCAAGCCCATGCGCGGACAATACACCCCACTGTGGTCCTGTCTTGATGGGCAGGGGGTCTTCAAGAATGTCAAATTCAAGTTCAGCAGCCGTCTGCTGGTTACCGCGATCAAGGGCCTTTGTGACTAGAGCGACGTGTTGGAACGCCGTGGAAGCGATTCCCAGCTCGCCATGAGTGTGTCGGCAAGTCAATCGATTAAAGCTCGCCGCGACGTTGGCAAGTTCTAAGAAATTGGAAATTCCGCCAACCCAATAGGGAGAGAAGGTGTAGACATCTGCGACGTCCTGGCGGATAAGCATGTCGGCGTTCTCTTTGGGGCCCATTCCTTCGTTCGCGGCTAGTCGAGTACGCCCATTTTTTCGCACGAATTGCATCGCAGAAGATGGATACGGCGCTGTCGGTTGTTCACAGAAATCAATCCCAAACTCTTCTTGCCATCGCGTGAGGATAGCGACACTTTCTTGGGGCGACCAAGCGCCGTTAGCGTCAATTCGAATCGCAATTTTTGGACCCAAAGCAGACCTCAGAAGCTGCAACAGGCGAGTTTCCTCGTTTCGGTCGAGACCGACTTTGAGGTAGGCGACTGAGTATCCCTTGCTCACGATTGTCCTGCACTGTTCATGGAGCCAATCGTCGCTCCCGCGGGACAGATAATAAAAGTAATCCACAGTATTGCGTTCGAGGTCACCGAGAATCTCCCACGCAGCTTTCTCGCGGACTTGGCTTTCGATGTCGAGCAGTGCCATGTCATACGCCGCCCACGCGTAGCTGCCGGTCATCGGTTGGTAGTCCCAGAGCCCGCGGTGGAACACTCGGTCCCGTAGGATGTCTCTCTTCGAGGGCTCCTGTCCCGCCACGAAGGGCTTCATTGAAATGAGGGCGCCGAGGATGGCCTCCGAACTGGCGCCCACACACGCCTCGCCCCAGCCTGTGCGCCCCTCAGAATCAGTGAGCCTTACCAGGATTGCGGTGACCCCTCGACGGAAGACCACGGAACTAATTTCCGGCACTCGATAGGAAACGTTGGCGGGAAAGAGTTCGATTGACGAGATTGTTGCGCCCTTCGAAGAGTTCATCGGACTAGCTCGTCTGGTGGATGGTCAAACCACTTTCAGAGTCAAACCAGCGAATCGCGGCTGAATCGATCGTGAGAAAGACTTCGTCACCTTCCACCAGGGAGACTGAGCCGTCGAGCTTCGCAAAATACGTATTCTGATTGTCTCGTGTGAGAAGAGAGTCACTCTTCTCATCGTTGCAAAACATGAATCCGAGCACAGTCTCAGCGCCAAGGTTCTCCACGGAGACGACGGTTGCGAGCACTGAGCCATTGGCTGACGAGGCGATGCGAATCTTTTCGGGCCGCACTCCAACAAGAGTCTGTTCGGCTGATACAGAAGGGAGGTTCTTCATTTTCAACTCTTGCAATCCCGGGAGTATTACTCGATCCGACAATACTCTGCCTGGGATTAAGTTCATAGGCGGCGATCCGATAAATCGGGCGACGAAGGTGTCCTCTGGGGAATGATAAATTTCTTCCGGTGTTCCAATTTGTCTGATCACGCCGTCATCCATCACGATGATTCGAGATGCCATGGTCATCGCTTCTACTTGATCGTGGGTGACGTAGATAAAGGTTTTCTTCACCTTTCTATACAGGCCCGTGATTTCCGCCCTCATTTGTGTGCGGAGCTTCGCGTCCAAATTTGATAGTGGTTCATCCAACAAATACACTTCGGGGTCTCGCACGAGAGCCCGAGCTACCGCGACCCTTTGGCGTTGACCGCCGGACAGAGTTCTCGGTCGTCGATCGAGGAGTGGCTCTAGCTCCAAAATTTTTGCGACATCAAGCACCCGATCCTTAACCTCTGGGCTGTTGCGAATTATTCGGCGAACAATGGAATTGAGGATGGGTAGGTGGTACCAGGGTTTGAATCGGTCCATGATTAGGGGGAAAGCAATGTTGTCCAGCACCGACATGTGAGGGTACAGCGCGTATGACTGAAAGACGAAGGCGATGTTTCGTTCCCTCGGTTCCAGTGCATTGACCGATTCGCCATCAAACGAGATGTCACCCCCTGATGTATCTGTAAGACCCGCAATCATTCGAAGCATGGTGGATTTTCCACACCCTGAAGGCCCCAGCAGGACTAAGAATTCACCGTCAGCTATGTCAGCGGAGAACCCCTCGATGACGATGGACTTCCCAAAGCTCTTTCGGACATTGTCAAAAGTAATTCTTGGCATATTTATCCTTTCACTGCCCCAGCAGTCAAGCCACTGATTATTTGTCGCTGGACGAGGAGGAAGAATGCGATTGCGGGGAGGGTGAAGACCAGGGCAGCTGCCATCACCGTAGATAGAGGGGTGGAGTATTGACCCATGAATTGCGCAAGACCGACGGAGGCAGGCCACAAATCTTGATCGGTAATGAAAGAATTGGCAAAGAGAAACTCATTCCATCCATCGAAGAAGTTAATCACCGCGGCCGCCGCGAGGCTGGGGAGAATGAGGGGAATCACAATCATTCCTAACTGCCCATAGGGCGAGCACCCATCCACTTTTGCTGATTCCTCGATTTCGTAGGGGATTTTGTCGATTGCAGTTTTCATAATAAAGACTGCAACGGGCATGGTGAACGCGGTGTTCGCAAGGACCAAGCCTGATAGATCATTGAGAAGCCCAAAGCCTGCAAATAATGCGAAAAGCGGAACCACGAGAAGGGCCTCTGGCATCATCTGGGTTGAGAAAAGGAAAAACCCCGCAATTCCCTTGCCGTGAAACTTGAAGCGACTCAGTGCGTATGCGGCCATCACCGCCAGAATGAAGCTCAAAACTGTGACACCGGTGGCAATAAACGCCGAGTTTCCGAGGAGCTTGAGAATTTCAACTTCGGCAAGGTTTTGGGGAACCTCGTTCAATCTCTGGAGTTGTGGTAAAAATTTTTGGCCGGAGCCGAACAATTCTGAATCTGACGCGAGCGACGTGTTGAACATCCAGTAAATCGGAAAAGAGGCGACAACGATGAAAACGCTCAGCAATACCCTGCTGACCAGTTTGCCGGACCTCCGGCCTGTGCGGTTCACTGTGATTCCTTTCTCGTGGCACGACGATCGACAACAAAGAAAACCACCGTCACGACCAAAGAAAGCAGGAGGCCCAGAACCCCGATGGCGGCTGCCACTCCAAGCTTTTGCTGATTGAAAGCCTGCTGGTAGATGTTGATTACCAGGGTGTTTGTTGACTCGACGGGGCCTCCTCCCGTCAAAAGGTAGATTATTTCGAATCGGCGGATGGACCAGATCGTCATCAGGAGCGCAATTAAGCGAATTGTGGGCATTAAATGTGGTAGCACAATCGCCCTGAAGGTGCTGACACCATCGGCTCCGTCTACTCGCGTTGCTTCGTAGAGCTCATCAGGCACCGACTGAAGGGCTGCAAGCATTACAAGCATCACGAACGGCGTAACCTTCCATAAAGTGGCCACCACGACCGAGGCCATCCCGTATCGAGGATCTTCTAGCCATCCAACCTGGCCAAACCCTAAGACAGCAATGGATTGGTTGAAGACTCCGCTGGATTGGTTGTACATCCAGATAAAGATGAGTGCAACCGCGACGTTTGGCGTGGCGTAGGGGAAAGTGAGAATGGCACGGGCGAGAGTCCTCCCCCGAAAGGGTTTGTTAATGAGCACAGCGGTGGCCGTGCCGAGCAGCAGCGAAAATATGACTACAGCAGCCGTGTATGTAATCGTGACGAACAGGGAGTTCCAGAATCGGTCGTCGGCCAGGAGGTTGGTGTAGTTGTCAACTCCGACACTCTTGCCGCCGGTTGGGTTTATAAGCCTCGTGTCAGTGAAGCTAAGTTGTATTCCCCGGGCCAAAGGAACGAGAACGAAAACCGCTAGGTAGACGAGAGCTGGGCTGATGAAAAGGTAAGGAAGCAAACGCGCGGTGCTCAGACCGGCCTTTTTCAGGCCCTCAGATGACGCGGTACCAGCCAAGACCACGGATTTCTGCCTCGCCATCCGCTACCTCCCTTCCCTGTGTCGGATTGATGTTGTGGGGGCCAATAATATTGGCCCCCACAACATTCTTTTTCTGATCTGGCACTGGCTTCTTTTGCGAACTCAGTTCGAGACCTTTTTGACTCGTTACTCCAGCGCTGCCTGAGCTTCACCCAACGCTTCTGCAGGGTCTTGTCCCTCAGTGAGGACTCGTTCGACGGCTTCCAGAATGGTCTGGAAGAACTCGTCGGTCTGCAACTCAAACCCGGCAATCGGGATCGCTTTGGATGTCTTACCAGCTTCGACGTAGGTCTGCGCCCAGGGGTTTGCTGCCGTGAACTCTGCAGACAGGTCTCCATCGGTGGCTATCGTGCTTGCGCCTGTCCAAGGCCTGATGAGGGACTGTCCCTCTTCAGTGAGGAACCATCGGATAAAGTCCTTCGCCAGCTCCTTGTTTTCACTATTTGCGTTGACCGCGAGGATCAGCTTCTGGTGCGCTGACACACCCGTCGGGAACGGCAGTGGTGCCGAAACGATGTCCGTTCCGGTTATTGACCCGCCTGAGGTGAACGACAACGCCGCTCCGTTGTTATCAATCATGAAGCCGAGCGCGTTTTCTTTGAACTTGTTGCGGAAAGTTGACGCGTCGTCTCCAACGGGCATTACTCCAGAGTCGTAGACCTTTTTGAAGGCCGTTACAGCTGCAATGTTGGCGGGACTGTCGATGGTCAGATTGGTACCATCGGACCATCCGCCACCGAATCCATGCACCCAGTTCTGGAAGTCAGCTGACCAGCCGCCAAACTCGGCAATTCGGTGCCTCACGGCAAAGCCGTCTGCATCGGTGTTGGCCTCAACCTGCTCTGCCGCGGCGATTAACTCATCGACCGTCGTGGGCATTTCGGTAATCCCGGCTTCATCCATAACATTTTTGTTTCCCAAAAGGGCGTAAATAGCTTGTTCCCAGGTCACCCCTAATTGAGATCCATTGACCATCATTTGGTCATTCGATGCATTGACCCTCGATTCTGCGAGGATGTCATCGAGCGGCTCGAGCAAGCCAGCGTCAGCAAGTACATTAAATTGGCCGTCAAGGATGACAAAAATATCCGCCCCCTGGCCGCCTCCTAGAGCTGTATTTAGGGTATTCGCATATTCGCCGAAAGGCGTAGCGACTTGCTCAAACGAGGCGCCGGGGTTGTATTCGCTGTACGCGGACACCGCCTCCCACATTCCATCGCCCCGACCAGTTTCGAGCCACTGCCAGTTAGCGAACGCGAGAGTGCCTTCCGGGGCAGCTGAAACCTCTGCAGGCTCGTCAACGGTGTCGATTTCGGGGGAAGTTTCAGTATCCCCCCCGGTTGCGCAACCCGCGAGGACAAGTGCGGATACACCCACCAGCGCGGTAAGAGAGCGTGCTCTCCGAATATTGTGAATCATCTTTGACCCTTCTCTTGGTGTCCTGAATCGCTTTTCATGGCGTCCAGATGTGTAGTATTGTGCCATCGGATTGAACATTATACAACCCAGTTGCACATGTTGCAATAAAGTCGTTAGAGTAACCATTGCGAGTCTCGAGCTGGGGGCCAGAAGGACGGAGAGTTCTGAGGATGAAGCCCGTGTTGTGCGTGGGGGAAACAATGGTTTTGGTGGCTCCCGTTTCTGGCCAGGGCGTGGAACGGGAAAGTCGCTTCCGCCTCGTTCCCGGTGGAGCGGAGTCCAATGTGGCTTCTTTGCTCGCAAAATTGGGCCACCAGGCAACATGGCTCGGGGTGTTGGGGAACGACCCTTTTGGTGACCTGATAGTGCGAGCTCTCGAAGAGGATGGCGTCAACGTCGATTTGGTGCGCAGAGAAGCTGCCTCTAAGACTGGTGTCTATTTCAAAGACTTTACAACGGGCTCCACCCGGGTCTTCTACTATCGTGAATCCAGCGCAGCTTCTGCAATGGACCCGTCGGTTCTGGCCGCTGCTGCACCTCAAAAATGGTCAGTCGTGCACGTGAGTGGGATTACGCCGGCTCTGTCCGATAGTTGCAACGCCCTGGTTCGTGCGGTCCTTGACCGCACCCACCTCACCCAAAAGTTTGTAAGTTTTGACGTAAATTTCCGTCCCACTCTGTGGCCGGCGAGCCAGGCCGCGCCTATTCTGAAGGCCTACGCAAATGATGCCGACATTGTATTTGTCGGTTTGGATGAAGCCCAGGAGCTTTGGGGCGTTGAAAGTGTCTCCGACGTCCGCGAAATCCTCAGTGAGCCACGGTATTTGGTGGTGAAGGACTCTGACGTTGACGCAGTGGAATTTGATCAAGACAAGATGTCTCGTGAATTCGCACTCTCTGTGGATGTAGTCGAGAAAGTGGGCGCTGGGGATGCCTTCGCAGCAGGCTGGCTGTCAGGTTTTCTTAGCGGTCGACCGGCGAGCCAAAGGCTACGATTGGGGCATGTTATGGCTGCTGAAGTGTTGAAGACGACCACAGATTCGGCGAAGCCACTCTCGGCAGAGCAGCTGGATTCTCTCCTGTCCCAAAATTTTACGAGCCGATTGTAGGTTCAGGGTTAAGCCACGAGTAGAAACGACGAACAAATCCCATGTCTCAAACAGTAGAGCGAGCGCTATCAGTTATTAGGTTGGTCGCGGACGCTCCGCGCTCCTTGACCGAGGTCACCGATCACCTTGACGTTCATAAGAGCACCGCTCTACGACTGCTGCAAACCCTTGAACGTGAGGAGGCCGTTCGTCGGGACTCATTAGGAAAATATGTGTTGGGATTCGGGATTATTCCCCTCGCGGAGAAGGCAATCAATCAAATAGATGTGCGTTCGATTGCTCACCCACATTTAGAAAAACTGGCTGGCAGCATCGGACATACCGTCCACCTAGCGCAAATTATTGACGGCCGGGTAATTTACGTCGACAAAATCGATGGTTTGGGAACAGTGACAATGGGGTCCAGGATTGGTTTGCCAGCCGACATTCATACGTCATCTGTCTCGAAAATCATTTTGGCCTTTCTGCCGGAGGCACAGCGCACACGAATGCTCGAAAATCATGCTTTTAGTCGGTATACACCGACTACTATTTCTTCAGAACCCGATTATTTTCGCGAATTGGTCGCCACCCGAAAGCGCGGGTGGGCCGAAGACGACGGCGAGAAGGAGGACTACATAAACTGCATAGGATTTCCTGTTTTTGATGCAGCAGGGAGAGTTACCCTGGGTGTCTCAATCACTGCGCTGCGGGCATCCGCAGGACTCGAAGACCTTCGATTATTGATTCCTACAATTTCAGAGGCTGCGACGGCGGTCTCCCGTGGACTTGGATGGAAGGGGCGCTTGGATGTTGGACTCTGAGTATTTCGACCACTTTCTAACGGACATCCCTGTCGTGGCTATCTTTCGCGGATTCACGCCCGAAGAGACAGTTAAATTCGCAGTCAAAGCTTGGGAGAGTGGGGTGAAACTGGTTGAAGTCCCTATTCAAGACGCTGCTGGGCGGCTTTCGTTGTCTGCCGTGTCAGACGTCGCGAGGGGAAAGGGTTTCCCTCTCGGTGCAGGAACGGTCTTGAGCGTTCATGACGTTCAGTTCGCCAAGGATGTCGGGTGCAGCTTTACGGTTGCGCCAGGTCTCGACCTCGATGTCTGTCAAGCCGCAGCCGAAGCTGGGCTGGCTCATCTCCCGGGTGTCGCCTCATCTTCCGAAATTGGCCTGGCGCTTTCTCAGGGGCGCACATGGTTAAAAGCATTTCCAGCGCGAGAGCTTTCACCTTCCTGGATTACGGCCCAGCTTGGCCCGTTTCCCACAGTACGGTTTGTTGCGACCGGAGGGGTCAATGAAGAAAACGTCGAGTCTTTTTTTGAGGCAGGAGCTCGGGCCGTTGGAGTGGGTGCGGCTTTGGGGGACCCATATTTGCTCGAGGTTGTGGCACGGTCTCAACGAGGGGGAAAGCAGTGAAAATCACGCGTATTGAAACGTTCATGGTTCCACCTCGATGGTTATTGGTTCGTATCGAAACTGACGATGGAATCGTGGGGTGGGGCGAGCCAGGTTTGGAAGGCTTTGCGGAAGTATCTCGCACAGCGGTTGAACACATGTCGGAATACCTCCTCGGACAGGACCCACTTCAGATTGAGCGTCATTGGCAAGTGATGAGTAAAACCGGCATGTACCGCGGGGGGCCGGTTTTTGCTTCCGCGGTTGCAGGAATAGATCAAGCTCTGTGGGATATTGCCGGCAAACAGGCGGGGATGCCGGTGTATCAAATGATTGGCGGACCAGCACGCGACCGGGTGAGAATGTATGGCTGGGTCGGGGGGGATGAGCCCGAGGAACTGGCCGATGCAATCAGCCTTCAACTTGAAGCCGGATTCACCGCTGTGAAGATGAACGCGAGCGGGAAGATGGGGATGTCCCCGACTGTCGATGACATCGATGGTGTCGCGCTGCGACTTTCTGCGGCCCGAGATGTTTTGGGGCCGCACCGCGACGTGGCCGTGGACTTCCACGGCCGATTCACGCTCGCTGGGTCAATCCGTGCGCTTCAGGTTATGGAAGAATTCCATCCACTTTTTGCCGAAGAGCCCGTATTGCCGGAACACGTCCATCGCATTGGGGACGTCGTTCAGCAAACGAGTATTCCGATTGCCACGGGGGAGCGTCTTCATAGTCGGCACGAGTTTCTGCCTGCTCTGGAGGCTGGGATTCGAATTGCTCAACCAGATTTATCCCACGCTGGAGGGATCACTGAGGTGCGGAAAATTGCTGCCCTAGCGGAGGTTTACGATGTGCAGCTCGCGCCTCATTGCCCTCTGGGCCCTATTGCGGTTGCAGCATGTTTGACCATCGGCTTCTCCACACAAAACCATCTCATCCAGGAAATGAGTCTTGGCATTCACTATAACAAGGGCCTAGAGCTTTACGAGTACCTCAACGACCCATCAGATCTGAAGATCAAGGATGGTTACATTGAAAGATTCACGAAGCCAGGCTTGGGCGTGGACATTAATGAAGCGGCCGTCCGCAAAGCCGACCAGCAAGGCCACGTTTGGCGTGCACCAATGTGGTTTCACGATGATGGCGCCTTCCAGGAGTGGTGACCAGAAGATGAGCCCGCCCCAGTTTTTTCTCATCAGAGTAGGTTCACGTTTGCGGGTTGTCCTGCAGTGTTTTACGTCAGGGCCATCAACAGCAGCATGAGGTCTGAGTTCGGAGAGAGTCGGTCTACCGGGAAAACTAGTTCTGTTAATAGGGACAGTTAACGCACCGAATAGAATAAATATCGCGAAAGGAGAGTGGGGGTAGCGTGAATTTTTACAAGGCCTTAGGCGTCCCGACCGTCATTAATGCAGCAACGACCTTTACGGCATTGGGCGGTTCCATAATGCCGGACGAGGTGCTGAGCGCCATGAGTGATGCGGCTGGATCGTTCGTTGACATGCACAGTCTTCACCTTGCCGCAGGAAAGCGAATTGCTGAGCTCACCCGGAATGAGGCGGCCTACGTCACTTCGGGATGCGCTGCGGCGCTCGTGCTGTCGATTCTCGGTGCACGCACAGGAGGGGACCCTGCCGCAATCCACTCCTTCCCGGGGCGGCGGGAGGTCCCGCACGAGGTGATCATGCATGCAGCGCACCGTATCCCCTATGACCCGGCTGTCGCGCTTGCGGGCGCGACTATTCGCCAAATCGGCAATGTGCTTCAGACATTTACTTGGGAGCTGGAGCAAGCATTCAATGAGAGGACGGCGGCTGTTCTCTACGTGGCGGGTAGCCATCTGCCTCCTGCTTTGTCGCTCGAAGAAGTCGTCGTAATCTCTCATAAACACGGCGTCCCGGTCATCGTCGACGCCGCGGCACAGCTTCCCCCTGTGTCGAATCTTTGGCGTTTTACTCGGGACATCGGGGCTGATTTAGCGCTGTTCTCCGGGGGCAAGGCGTTGCGGGGCCCCCAGGCCTCCGGCTTCATGGTTGGACGTGCCGACCTTGTAGAAGCAGCCAGGCAGAACGGCGCGCCTTTCCAGCGCTGGGCACGTGCGATGAAGGCTGGCAAGGAGGAGATAGCCGGCTTAGTCACGGCGTTAGAGAGGTACGTTTCGCTCGATCACGATGCGCTCCATAGTCACTGGCTCCGCACCGTGGAGGACTGGATGGTTGCTTTCTCGGGCGTTGTGGGGGCATCCGTTTCGATTGACATGCTTAATGAAGCTGGGCAGCCTGTCCCTCGTCTGCATCTTGAGATTGACAACAAGACGAGGGCGGCAGCTGTGCTCGCTTTTCTCGAAACCACGGAGCCTCGGATTGCTGTCCTTCCTGACATGAGGAACGGAAGCGCCATGGGGTTGTGGTTGGGCCCTGACCTCCTGCGCGATGGGGAGGCAGAGATGGTACAAAGGGCCGTTTTGGATGCAATCGGTGCGGCGCAATGATGGCATCAGAACTAATGACGCGCGTGGTGCTCCGAAGGAATAGACGTGGGTAGCAGGCTCGTGGTTGCAGCTGCCCAGCTGGGCCCGGTCCCTTTGGCGGACAGCCGTGAGGCCACCCTGGCGCGCCTCATAGGGTTGCTCGAAGCGGCAGCAGGGCAGGGAGCTGAACTCGTTGTTTTCCCCGAGCTCGCCTTGACTTCTTTTTTTGCGCACTGGTTGGTTGAAGACGAGTCCGAGTTGCGCAGATTTTACGAGAACAGCATGCCTTCCCCATCGACGCAGGAGCTGTTCGATGTCGCGAAGGGGCTTAATGTGTCCTTTGTGCTGGGCTTTGCGGAAGAGGAGCCTTCCGGTCGTCGCTTCAACTCCTCAGTCTTTATTGATGGGACGGGGAAAGAGGTACTTAGGTATCGAAAGATTCACTTGCCGGGTTTCAAGGACTATCAACCTGGAGCAGAACACCAAAACTTGGAGAAACGTTATTTCGAAGTTGGAGACCGAGGCTTCCGCGGCGCGGCTTGGCGAGATACGAATGTCGGACTGATGATTTGCAACGACAGACGCTGGCCGGAGTCGTACCGGGTGCTGAGGTTGCTGGGGGTTGAACTGGTGTGCCTCGGCTACAACACGCCAGTGAAGACACCGCATTTACCTGAGACGGACTCGCTGGTTAATTTCCATAATCACTTGTCGATGCAGGCGGGTGCGTACCAGAATTCCATGTGGGTCGTCGCCGCAGCTAAGGCAGGGGTTGAGGAGGGAGTCGACCAAATTGGAGGCAGCGCGATTATCGCGCCTTCGGGAGAGATAGTTGCCTGCGCGGAAACGAAGAATGACGAGATTGTTATCGCGGAAGTCGACCTTGACATGGCTGCTCGATACCGCAGGAGTATCTTCAACTTCGCGCAGCACCGAAGACCGGAGCATTACGGATTGATTTCGCAACTGTAGCGCTGAGCTGCGGAGGATTCGCAACACTTCTGTTTAGTCCCCGGAGAAACCGAAAGCTCACAAGGGGTTTGGCAGCGCAACCACGACGTCGATTTCGACAAGAATGTTGTAAAGTTGCGAGCCAACTGTGGTTCGAACGGGGAAGGGCGGATTGAAGAACTCCATAAATGCCTCGTTGTACTCGGCAAAGTCAGACTTGAGGTTCTGCAGGTGAGTTGTTACTTTCACTGTGTCATCGAGAGAAGCGCCGTGTTCTGCTAACACCGCAGAGATGTTTCGCAGGACCTGCCGCGTCTGGTCGCCTACGTTCTTGGGCACCGCACCCGTCTGGGGGTCTTGTGGCCCGAAGCCGGCGGTGAAGACGAATCCATTACTCACAATTCCCTGGCTGTAGGGGCCGGCAGGCTTGGGGGCTTTCAGCGTCGAAATTTCTAGCTTTGGCATTCTCGTTCTCTCCCCCAAATAAATTCTCCGCTATCTGACCTTTTCACCTTACCCGGTCGAAGCCTGCGCCCGCCGCAAACCAAGCCCGGGGAGGTGAGCCGTCAGCGCACCATCTGCGAGAACCTGAACACCCGATACGAACACGTCGTCGATGCCCGTCGTCAGTTCCAGCGGGAACTCGTAGCTGGAATTGTCAGTTACCATCTCTGCGCGCACCAGCACCAAATCCGCCATATAGCCCTCGATTAGCCGGCCACGGTCGCCCAGCTGGAAACGATCAGCGGCCCGGGCCGACAGATGTATAGCCACAGATGGCCAAGTGTACGTGCCGAGATTTTGGACATATTCACTCAAATATCGACCGAAGGTGCCATAAGCCCGCGGGTGCGGATGTGCGCCCACGAATATGCCGTCGGAACCGCCCATATGCGCGCCGTGGGCGAGAATCCTCCCGAGTTCCTCCGCAGATCGGTGGTGACGAACGGCCATCACTGCGTTGACCTCTAGCCGAGACGCAAGAAGAACGTCGAGCGAGAAATCGATAGCGTCTCTCCCGGAGCGGTCGCTCGCTTCTGCGATTGTCATGCCGTGAGCCCAGTTGTAATCTGGAGCTGCGATGTGACTGAGGGTGATCATGCTGGGCCATTCTGGCCCCAGGCTGGCATTCATCTCCACCTCTGGAAACCAAGAAGTGCGCAGCGTGTCTCTGGTGTCTGAATTTGCAAGGTCTTGAATAATCTCGTCAACACTTTTTGCAGCGAGCCATGGAGGAAGCAGCGGCATCCCGAGCAGAGTGCAACCCCGGACATACGGGTAGGCGTCGAAGGTTACGTCGACTGCTTGACTGGAAAGCTGGGCCATTAACCGAATCACCAAATCGGGGTCGGCGTGGAAATGCGAAACATGGGCGCGCACACCCGTCCTGCGGCAAATTTCAGCTATTTCGCCAAGGCCCTTTGCCGAGTTTGCTTCGTACCCTCCGCGCATGTGAGTCACGTAGATGGACTGTGCCAGCGCGACTGGCGCACAAAGGGCCGTCAGCTCTTGCGTACCCGAGAACATTCCTGGAACGTAATCAAGCCCGCTCGAGAGGCCCACGGCGCCATCTGCGAGGCCCCCGGCGATGAGTTCCTGCATCTGGCGGAGCTGTTCTGCGTCGGCGGGGCAACTTTCCCAGCCCATCACCTCGAATCGCACGGTACCCGCTGGCACGGTGTAGGCGAAGTTAAGTCGCGTCGCGTGGTCGTAGCTCGCGAGTAACTCGGCAACCGTGCGTCCTCGGTAGCTCGGATGCTCGCCATTGACCGCGGCAAAATACTCGGAGGCGTACTGGCCATCTCCTGGCGCGTAAGACACGCCGTCCTGACCCCCGATTACTGTTGTCAGCCCCTGGCGAAGCAGCGCGAGCTGAACATCCTCCCGAAACAGCAGGCCATCGGCGTGCGAGTGTACGTCGATGAATCCGGGCATCAGAATCCTCCCGCCACAATCGAAATCAATATCCCCAGCGTTGGACGGGACTGTTCCAATCGATTCGATGCGGCCACCGATGATGGAAAGTGCCCCAGGGAAGGCGGCCGTGCCGCTTCCGTCGACAATCAGGGCATTTCTCAGAACTTGCCTGGCAACCATAACTCTCCCGCGCGTCAGCTGAAACGCAAAAATCCCTTCCGGGGATGATCATAGCTCCTGGAAGCCCTTCCAAGGCGTGACAGAATAATCACATGACTGCAGGTTCCGCAAGGGGTATGAGGGATTTTCTTCCTCGCGATAAAGACCATCGCGAGAGAGTTCTGAGCCGGATTACGTCGGTTTATCAGAGGCATGGTTTTGAATCCATCGAAACTCCCGCGCTTGAGGATGCTGCCACCTTGCACTCAGGTTTGGGTGGCGACAACGAGAAGCTGAGCTTTCACGTTCTCAA
>Ga0105054_10006706_pt1 | contig 15970 bp, 15 predicted proteins | sample BON02_FD_78091 | JGI IMG/M metagenome (GOLD analysis project Ga0105054, IMG submission 78091) | Freshwater microbial communities from Lake Bonney liftoff mats and glacier meltwater in Antarctica - BON-02 (megahit assembly) | ecosystem: Environmental > Aquatic > Freshwater > Ice > Glacier...
ATCGGTGATCGAGGCAAAGCGCGAATCGTCGAAATCGCCACGCCGGTCCCACGCGGCCAGCCGGTCGGTGAGGTCGATCAGCGCGCCCATGGCGTGTAGATCGGCAAAGCGTTCGGAGGCCACCATCGTCACATCGGGGCGGCTGCCCGAGACCACCGCGGCCGTCACCTTGGCCATGAATTCAGGGTTGGGGATGTTTTCCTGCGTCACCATCACATCGGGATTGGACGCATGAAAGGCAGCCATCACCGCTTCGAGTCCGGCGAATTCGGACTGGCTGGTGAAGGTATGCCAATAGTTGATCGCGGCCTGCTGGGCCATGGCCCATTGCGGCAACAGGGCAGTTGCGCCCGCCACGCCTGCGCCGGTCTGAAGCAGCCGCCGCCTGGAAATACTGGTATTCATGATGATCCTCCGTTGGTTGCGATAGGCAGGGCGGCCTTTGCGGCTCTGTCCCTGTCCGTTATATGGTCTCAGAAATGCCGTTCGCTCACCTCGATCTTGGTCAGCGCACCCGCATCGAGTGCGGCCGGATCGGCCCGGTAGCCCAGACCCGGTTCATCGCTGACCGTCAGATTGCCGTCCACGATCGCAAGCAGTCCGAGGTCCTTGAGGCCGTTGATCTGGTCGGTATTCATGACGAGTTGTTCGTAATAGTCGTTGTTGCTGATCGCGCCGCAAATCTGCGCGTTTTCCAGCCCCATCCCGTGCACCTGACAGCGCATGCCGAAACTTTCCGACATATGGGCGATCTTCATCGCGCCGGTAAAGCCGCCTTTGTAAAAGCTCGACACCCGCGTCATGTCGAGCGCGCGGGTCTCGATCCAAGTCGCCATGTTGAAATGCACCCCATCCGAGGTTTCGGCGGCGAGCACAGGGATATCCAACTTCTCGCACAGCTTGGTATAGGATCCCAGATAGAATTCGCGCATCGGCTCCTCGTACCACAGGAAACCCTCGTCCTGCAGCGCCTTGCCGACGGTCAGCGCATCGACATAATCCCAGCCGGCAGATCCATCGAACATCAGATCGGCATCCGGCCCGGTCCAGCGGCGCAGCGCGCGCGACAACGCGATGTCGCGTTTCACATCGCCCCATGCGTGCAGCTTGAAGGCAGTAAAACCGATGTCCATGCAATGCTTGATGTGCCGTTCGTATTCCTCCAGCGTCGGCCATGTCACGGTCGATGCATAGGCGGGCACAACCCGGTCATGACCGCCCAGCATCTGATAGATCGGCATCCCGGCCGCCTGCGATTTGAGGTCCCAGCACAGGATATCCAGCGCGCCGAGCAGGCGCATGTTGATTTCCTCGATCCGGTCCACCTCCCAGATCAGTTGCCACATTCGTTCTGTCAGCAGGGGGTTTTCGCCGATGAAATGATGGAACCGGCGGCGCACAAGGTCGATCACCGCATCGCCACGGTTGAATTCGACCAGCGCCGAGAGCCCCGCATCCGTGTCCATCCTGACAAAGGCCTTGCGCGGTCGGCTGCCCTTGGGAATGTCGCCATGCGACCCCGGGATACCATCGCGCCAGATGAATGCAGGCCCGGGATCTGCCTCAACCAGCCAAGCGGTGAATCCTGTGATCTTCATCAACTCGCCTTTTAAATATATCAATTAACAAGACTACGGTGATCAAGATGAAAATCTCAAGCACAACTTTCCAAATGATAGCTTTTGTTCATTTTTTGTTCTGATATTTCAGCAACGCACCGCACTTGAACCAAGGTCACTCACGAAGTTTGATGTATAAAATTTGTTTTCTTGATATATCAACACGCACCGCACTGAATGGACCAGATATCACAATGACCGCCATCCACCGCGAAAACACCGAACAAGAGCAATGGGCAACCGCCGAAAATCCCGGGTACCGCCTGTTTCGCGATGCGATGGACCGGGGCGATCTGCAACCGGGCATGAACATGACGCAAAGCGACCTGTGCCGCATTTTGGGCCTGTCGTTGACACCACTTCGCGAAACGCTTGTACTGTTGCAGGCTTATGGTCTGGTCGACATCAAGCCACGAACGGGCATCCATATCGTCTACCCCGACGTCGCCTTCATCCGCGAGAATTTCCAGTTTCGAATCATGATAGAGATCAATGCCCTGCGGATTTTTGCCCAGACCGATCTGACAGATTGGCTTGCCATGATGTTCGCGGCGCACGAACTCAGCACGCGCGAATTGTCCGATGCGGGCAATATCGACGCCGCGATTGCCCGTTTCATCGCGACTGACCGCCGGTTTCACGCCGATATGGTCGGGGTGTTGGGCAACCATGCAATATCAGGCACGCATGGCAGGCTTCAGGAAAATATCGGCATGGCACGGCTGACCTACAAACGCACGCCGTTCCGGCAGCAGTTGCTCGATACCGTCGAGGAGCATCGCCGGGTTCTGAACGGGCTTGCCGCCGCCGATACCGACCGGGCGGTCGAGGCGCTCGAAGCGCATTTCCGTGCTTCGACGCACCGGACGTTCGCCGCCTGAGACCAGACGTCGTCCACTGGCAGGTCTGGGCCAGCGTGCTAAATAGCCCCCCGGGTTGGGCCAAACCACAGCAAGAGTCGGCAACCCACGTGAGACAGCAGGCCGACGAAAGCGTCCAGCCAAAGCCAGGCGTGGCCACCAGCGTGACGCGCCGGAACTGAAGTTGTGCGCTGAGCTGGGCGAAGTCGAAAAACCTCTGGCTAAGCGGGGCGTCATCTTTTCCCATGAAAGCATCCGAAGGAAAGCGGCTTGGCAGAACCGACCATCAATGCTTTGCTCGGGCGATATCAGGATAAGTGAGAGGATAAGTGGCGGACGGATCAAGGCGCGCACCGTGCACGATCTTTGCGCGCAACTCGCAGCCGCCCAATAGCCCGCCAAAGTCGCCTGAGAGTCATTCGTTAGGCAGGTTCTCGCGGAAAATCACCTGCAACCGGGGCGGCATCGGCTCATGCGTGTCGCCCCTGATCGCCGATACCAGCGTCGCCAGCGCCTCACGCGCCTCGACCCGCGCATTCTGGTCGATGATCGCATCGAGTGTGCCATCGAGCAGCAAAGCCTTGTTGCCCTCGGTCGCATCATGGCCGATCATTACCACCCGCTGCGCCATCTCGCGGGCCTTCAACGCGCGGCCAATGCCGCTGGTGCCACCGCCCACGTTATAGATCGCGGTCAGATCGGGGTGCGCGTCGATCAGGGTCATCGCCTCGCGATAGGCCTTTTCGCGGTCATCCAGCATCTCGCGCAGTTCCACGATCTGCAGCGCGGGAAACTCCTCATGCAGGATCTGGCGAAACCCCATCTCGCGTTCCTGATGGCCATGATAGGACAGCGACCCCGCAAAAAGCGCCACCTTGCCGGTGGTGCCCTTGCCCAGAAACCGGCCCATCAGATACCCGGCCAGCCGCCCAGCCTGCCGGTTGTCCGTGCCGATATATGCAATGCGCGGCACGTTCTGAATATCCGAGGCAAGCGTCACGATCCGCACCCCCGATTGCGCCAGCGACCGGATCGCCTCACGCACGATCGGATGGTCTAGCGCGATAAGCCCCACCCCTTCGATCTGCGGATCAATGGCGGCCAGCCTGCGGGCAAGTGCTGGCGGATCGAACCCTTCAATCGTCTCGATCCGGCATTCGACCGCAGTCAGCAAGGCTGCCTGCTGCTCGATGTGGCCCTGCAGCATACGAATGAAAGCGTTGGTGCCAGCAGGCAGCAGAAACGCCAACCGCACCTGCCGCGCGGCAGGCTGATCTGCCACCGCTTCCGGCGCCGCGAAATATCCCAGTTGCTGCGCCACACTCATCACATGGGTGCGGGTAAGGTGACGCACGCCTTCGCGCTTGTTCAGGACGCGGTCCACCGTCGCCGACGAAACCCCGGCCTCACGGGCAATATCACTCAACGTGGCGCGCATCCGGTATCCCAAAGCCTGTCCCGCCCCGGACGCTAAGCCCGCTTTGCGACCAAGGTCAACAGCCCGGCCCAAGCCATCGCAGCGCACGGCTCCAATAATGATGTAATCAATCATATTGATTGAAGTGCTGGCAAGGTATTTCAGCCGTGATCCGCGTTTTGTCAGTAAACCAGCCATTTCGACTGCTTTCTGATGGATTTTGGGCCTGCAATCCTCACTCTGCGCCAAGTTATCGCATTTTCATGGCCCGCAAAATCCATCATCGTGAGGCATATCAGCACAAAATGATTGACCCGATGACGCGAATCGGCTGACAACCTGTCACCGAGCCCTGGGAGAGGGCCGCAGGGGAGGTTTGACATGATTGGTCGTCGCATGACGCGGCGCGGGTTGCTTTCAACCGGCGCCAAACTGGGTATTTATGGATCGGGGATCTTGATCGCCCCGCGCTTTATCGGACAGGCCTGGGCACAGGATCTCGCCCCCGGCATGATCGGCGGGCCCACCGGCTTTGATGGCTGTGAACGCTACCAATATGGCCCCGACACGCCCGAAGGCCGCGCAGTCGAGGCCGCCAAGGCACTCAAGGCCTCCGGCAACGCGCCCGAACGCATCGTGCTGGGCCTCTCCGATGGGTCCATCGGCCAGTTGACCCAGCCTTTCCCCGCCGGCGCCCCCAGCATCAAGGAGCTGTGGGAGCGTGAAACGGGCATCCTGATCGAGATTGTGGGTCTGCCCAACGGGCAAGAGTTCACCAAGGTCATGCAGGACATCTCGACCAGCGGCGGCGGCTTTGACATTTACTCCGTCGAATGGAACCGGCTGGGCGATCTGGTCGAATCCGGCGGCATCGCCAATCTGGATGATTTCGTCGCAGAACACCGGCCCGAATGGGACGCGCCCGACACCGGCTATGTCAACGGCGCACAAGGCGTCTCGCTGCTCAACCAGTATCGCGGGTCCAACTATGGGGTCAGCCTGGATGGCGATTTCCAGACCTGGGTTTACCGGCGCGACCTGTTTGAATCAGATGCCGAAGGGCAGGCCTTCGAAGCCGCGCATGGCCGGGCCCTCACCCTGCCGCGTACCTGGGCCGAGCATAGCGAAGTCGCGTCCTTCTTCCACCGGCCCGATCAGGGGCTCTTTGGCTCGACGGACCTGCGCAATCAGGGCTGGGGCTATACCAACTGGTATCAGCGCTATGTCAGCATGGGCAATCCGAACCAGTACCTCTTTGGCGACGACGGCACCCCGCTGATCGACAGCGCCGCAGGGGTCAGCGCGACCCAGGAATATATCGACTCGCTGGCGCACCATTCACCCGACGCGATCAGCTGGGGCTGGCCAGAGCAATACGGCAACTTCGGCGGCGGCGGCGCGGCCATGACCTGCGCCTTCTCCAACCTGCCAAAGTTCCTCGACAATCCGGGCAACACCGGCTCGCTCGTCACCGGCAAGGTCGGCTCCATGTTGCCACCGGGCCGCGAAGTCGATGGCGGCATCATCAGCCGCTCGGTCCTGTGGTTCTCGCTCACCGGCATGGTCAGCGCGCAGTCCCAGCACCCCGAGGCGGCCTATCTGCTGCTGCAATGGTTGGGCTCCGCGCGCATCTACGCATGGATGACCGCCAATCCCGGCGGCTATCTTGACCCGTTCCGTCTCTCGGATTTCAGCGACCCGATGGTGCGCGAAACCTACCACGACTATCACATGGACAACGTCCGCGAGACTGTCGCGCGCACCGTGCCCACCATCAACTATCCGGGTGCGACCGCCTTCCACAACGCGCTCGACGAAAACCTGATGGCAGCCCTCACCGGCGCCAAGTCGGCGGCAGAGGCGATGACCGACACCTCCGGCGAATGGACCCGCATCGTGCGACGCACCGGCGAGGACAAGATCATCGAGGCGGTGCTGGCGAACAAGGCCGCATGGCCCACGATTGTCGATCCGGTCTGACCTCCCTGAATGACCGGACCAACAGAGGAGGGGCTTTGCGGCCCCTCCTTCTTTCTCTCAGACCAAAACAAGTGAGCGATGACCCGATCCCTGGCCTTTGAAGCTTTCCGCTACAGTGCGATCCTGCTCGCGCTCGCGGTCACGCTGATCCCCATTCTGTGGATGGCCTCGATGGCGTTCAAACCCGTCGCCGAATGGCAGGCCACCGGCGCCAACCTGACATGGATTCCCGATGATCCGACGCTCGACAATTTCCGCTTTCTGTTCGGAGAGAGCAACTCGAACCTGATCGTCGCGCTTGACCGGACCGCCGGCAAACCGATCCTGTCCTCGCTCCTGTCCGCCACCTTCGGCACCATCCTCGCCATGACGGCAGGCACCGCCGCCGCCTACGGGCTCTCGCGCTTCGGCTCCGGGGCAAACCTGCCGCTCGCCCTCATCCAGCTCCGGCTCTTTCCACCCATGGCGGTGATGATCCCGGTCATGATGATGTGGGCCTTTCTCGGGCTGATGGACACCTGGTGGGGGCTGGCGCTGGTATACGGGATCGTGACGCTGCCCTTTGCCTTCTGGCTGATGAAGACCTTCTTTGACGAAATGCCCAAGGAAATCGAAGAGGCGGCCTTGGTAGAAGGCTGCTCGCGCTGGCGCGTGTTCATCCGCGTCACCCTGCCGATGATGGCCGCACCCCTCGCCGCCGCCTCGCTATTCGTCTTTATCCTGAACTGGTCGGATTATCTGATCGCCCTGCTGCTCACGACACGCGAATGGGTGACGATCCCGGTTTACATGGCTTCGCTCTCCTCCTCGATGACCGGACAGCTTTACGGGGCAAAGGCCGCCTTGGGCCTGATCGCCGCTGTGCCGCCGGTCATTCTGGGCATCGTGATCCAGAAACATCTGGTGCGCGGGCTGACATTCGGGGCGCTCAAGCAATGACGATTGCAGAGGTTCAGCCCCTTTCAAAACTCAAACCCGCCCGGGACGACGGCGCAAGGCTCGGCTTCCGGCTCACCCTGCCCGCGCAACTCCTTGTGCTCTTCATCGCGGTCTTTCCGCTGCTGATGCAGCTCTATATCTCACTGACCGACTGGTCGCCGCTCTCCGGCGCGTCATGGCCGCAAGCCTGGCAATTCTGGAACAGTTTTGCCAACTATAGTGACCTTATTTCGGACAACCGGCTCTGGTCCGCACTCGGGCGGACCCTCTTCATCATCGCCATCTGCGTCCCGATCGAGTTTCTGCTCGGCCTCGGGCTCGCCACGCTCTTTGTCGATGATTTCCCCGGCAAACGGGTGGCCTATTCCATCCTGATCGCGCCGATGATGGTGGTGCCCGCCGTCGCCGGTTACATGTTCTTCATGCTGTTTCAGTCCGGCGGGCCGGTCAACGACATCCTGTCGTGGTTCACCCCCGACCCGGTGGCAATCGCCTGGCTCTCCGACCGGCATCTGGCCCTCGTCGCGGTCATGGTCACCGATATCTGGCAATGGACGCCGCTGATGTTCCTCATCCTGCTGGCGGGTCTGGTCGGCGTGCCGTCGGATCAACTCAAGGCCGCCGCCCTGCTCGGAGCCTCGCCCTGGCAGCGGTTCCGCACCATCGTCATCCCCCGGATGAAAACCATCATCATCATCGCGCTGGCAATCCGGGTGATCGAATGTTTCAAGATTTTCGACACGCTCTTCATCATGACCGGCGGCGGCCCCGGCGTCGCCACCGAAACCATCAGCGTCTATATCTACAAGGTCACCACCAATGACCTGATCTGGGGCTATGTCGCGGCCATCGCACTGGCGATCCTGATCGTGCTGTCCATCGGTGCGGTCTGGGCGATGAAGAGGCTGGCCAGATGAGTGCTATCAAACTCGAACATCTGGTCAAACGCTTCGGAGCCTTCACCGCGCTGAAAACCATGGATCTTTCGATAACTGATGGCGAGTTCATGGCGCTGCTCGGCCCTTCCGGCTGCGGCAAATCCACGACGATGAACATCATCGCCGGCATGGAAACCCCGACCGAGGGGCGCATCCTCTTTGGGGACCGTGACATGACCGGCGTGCCGATGGGGCGGCGCGGCGTCGGCTTCGTGTTCCAGAATTTCGCGATCTTCACCCATATGACCGTGCGGCGAAACCTCGACTACGGATTGCGGATGACCGGACGGCCCACAGCCGAGATCGCCAGACGCACCAACGCGATGGCCGAGCTTCTGGGCCTGACCGCCCTGCTCGACCGCCCCGCACAGGGCCTCTCGGTCAACATCCTGCAACGTCTGGCCATCGGGCGCTCTGCGGTGATGGAGCCCGCGATCTTCCTGCTCGACGAACCCCTTTCCAACGTCGACGCCGCCTTTCGCGCCGTCATGCGAACCGAATTGAAATCGTTGCAAAGGCAGTTCCGCCAGACCATGGTCTATGTCACCCATGACCAGCTTGAGGCGATGACAATGGCCGACCGGATCGCAGTCATGGATCACGGCGTGCTGCAACAGGTCGGCACCCCGCTCGAGGTCTACAACACCCCCGCCAACACCTTCGTCGCCCGTTTCATCGGCTCGCCGGGGATGAACCTCTTTACCGGCAAACTGACCCAGACCGACGCAGGGCTTGCCGTCGATCTCGGCCCGCTCGGGATCAGCCCGCCGCTCGCACCCGCCACAGCCAGCGCCGCAAAGCGGGCAAATGGCGATGTGGTCTATGGTTTCCGGCCCGAGGAAGTCACCCTAGCCCAGCCCGGCGAACCCGCTCTCGCCCTGCCGCTCAACCTCACCGAACGGATCGGCGCGCGCACCATCCTGCATCTGGGCACACCGCAGGCAGAGGTCCGGGCTGTATTCCAATCCGGCACCGCCATCCCCGCAGGCATCCTGCGCCTCGCCCCCGCCCCCGCCGCCGTCCGCCTGTTCGATGCGGGCAGCGGTGCCGCCCTGCAGGTGGCATAGATGGCCGAAATCGCCTTCCGCAACGTCTCCAAACGCTTCGGCAGCACGCAGGCCGTCAATAACGCCAGCTTCACCATTGCCGATAACGAGTTCTTCTGCCTCTTCGGCCCACCGCTCTCGGGCAAATCCACCGTGCTGCGCCTGATCCTCGGACTCGACACCCCGGACGAGGGCGAGGTGCTGATCGACGGGCAGGTCGTCAACCACATCGGCCCCGCCGCGCGCAACATCGCCATGGTGTTCCAGAACCTCGCTCTCTTTCCGCACATGACCGCCGAACACAACATCCGCTTTCCGCTGGTAGAGCGGCGCGAACCCGAGGCGCGGATCAGGGCGCGCGTCGCCGACGCCGCCGCCAAACTGCACATCGCCCACATCCTGCACAAACACCCCGGTCAGCTTTCGGGTGGCGAACGTCAGCGCGTCGCCATCGCCCGCGCCCTCGTGCGCGACCCCGCCGCCTATCTGATGGACGATCCGATCTCCGCCCTCGATGCCCGCCTGCGCGAAGAAGCACGGGTCGAGCTGAAACGGATGCAGCGCGAGGCCGGGCGCACCCTCGTCTATGTCACCCACGATCAGGAAGAGGCGATGAGCGTCGCCGACCGCATGGCAATCCTCGAACTTGGGGCCATCCGGCAGATCGGCACCCCCGACGCGCTCTATGACCACCCCGGCAGCGCCTATGTCGCCCGTCTGCTCGGCGCGCCGGTGATGAACATCCTGCCCGTCGGCGCCAATGTGATCACCGCCCCCAAGCGGCCCGGTGCCGCGCATCTGGGTCTGCGGCCCGAGGATCTGACCGTCACACCCGATCCCGCCGCCACAGCTACCGTCACCGGGGTCGAACCGCTGGGCGGCTACACCGTCCTTACCATCGCCGCCGGTGGCGAAGTCCTGCGCGCCATGCTGCGCGGCCAACCCGCATTTGCGACCGGCACCCCGGTCAGCCTGAGCGCCGCCCCCGCGCGGCTGCATTTCTTTGGTCCCGACGGCACAAGGCTCGCCGGGTGAAGGAGGAGAGAATGAGCGATTCCATGGGGTTCGCCCCCGATCCGGCAGTCCGCACCAACAGCCTCAGGATCGGCTGCATCGGTGCCGGCATGATCATGGCCGAATGCCATCTGGCCGCCTACAAGGAGGCGGGCTTTCCCGTCGCGGCCATCGCCAGCCGGACAAAGGCAAAGGCCGAGGCCGTGGCAACCCGCTGGGGCATCCCCACCGTGCATGACACACCCGAGGCGCTGATCAGTGATCCCACAATCGAAATCCTCGACATCGCCTATCCACCCGACCAGCAACCCGCGCTGATCCGCGCCGCGCTGGCGCAGCCGCACATCAAGGGGATCCTTGCACAAAAACCGCTCGCCCTCTCACTGTCCGAGGCCATCGCCCTGCGCGACGAGGCGGCAGCGGCGGGCAAGGTCCTCAGCGTCAATCAGAACATGCGCTATGACCAGTCGATGCGCGTCCTCAAACAGATCCTCGACAAGGGCGATCTGGGAGAGGTGGTCTTTGCCCAGATCGACATGCACGCCATCCCGCATTGGCAGACGTTCCTTCAGGATTACGACCGGCTCACGCTGGCCAACATGAGCGTGCATCACCTCGACGTGCTGCGCTTTCTGTTTGGAGAGCCCACCGAAATCACGACGCAGACACGGCAGGACCCGCGCACCACATTCCCGCACAAGGACGGCATCACCGTCAGCACGCTGCGCTTTGCCTCCGGCGTTCTGGCGCTCAGTCTCGAGGATGTCTGGACCGGCCCGCGCGCCGAGGGTTACAAGGACGATCAGCACATCACCTGGCGGGTCGAAGGCACCCAAGGCACCGCAAAGGGCAGCATCGGCTGGCCCAATGGCGCGGCCTCCACGCTCAGCTATGCCAGCCAGACGGCGACGGGGGGCGAATGGGTCACGCCCACCTGGGATACGATGTGGTTTCCGCATGCCTTTGTCGGCGTGATGGAACAGTTGCAACATGCCGTGGCCACCGGCACCGCCCCCGCGCTATCCGTCGCGGACAATGTGCAGACCGTGGCCCTGATCGAGGCGGGCTATCTGTCGATGGCCGAGGGGCGCACCGTGAAACTCAACGAAATATCAACACTCTGAGGGAGGACTCATCATGTTTCAAACTGGCATCTTCACCGGCTATTTCCCCTACGGATTGGAAGAAGTGGCAAGCCGCATCCGGGGGCATGGCTTCAACACCGTGCAGCTTGACTTCTCGTTCAAGGACATCGACCTGTCCTATGGCCAGTTCACCAAAGACAAGGCCAAAAAGGTGCGCGACACCTTCCGCAACCACAACCTGCCGATCTGCTGCATTTCCGGCTATACCAACATCATTCATCCCGACCTTGCACACCGCAAGGCCAACATGGACCGGCTCAAGGAGATCATCCGCTGGGCGCGCGACTTCGGCACACCCTATGTGATTTCGGAAACCGGCACCTACAACACCGAATCCGAATGGATGAGCGACCCCAAGAACAAGAGCGAGGAAGGCTTTGACATCTGCGCCGCCGCGATCGAGGAACTCAGCCGCGAGGCCTATGACCACGGCGCCGTGTTCTGTCTCGAAACCTATGTCAACAACGTCGTCGGCAGCGTGGAAGAGACGGTGCGGATGTTCGCGCGGGTCAATCACCCGGGGCTGGGTCTGCTGGCGGACCCGACCAACTATTTCGAGGATCACAACATCGACAACATGGACGGTGTGCTCAATCAGGTGTTCGACACGCTGGGCGACAGAATCGTTATGGCCCATGCCAAGGACGTGGCACGCTCCAGGGACTCCACCGAAAAGCACGCCGATATCGACGCCGTCTCGTCGCACACTTTCCGGGGCGTCGGCGGCATCTCGCTGGATGCACCCGGCATGGGCGTGCTCAACTATGACCTCTACCTGAAACGGCTGGCGGAAAAGAACCCCAACATCCCGATCATCATCGAACACCTGTCCGAAGATGACGTGGTCCGCTCCAAGACCTTTCTGGAGGACAAGATGCGGGCGCAGGGCCTCTGACGCAGGGATCCGACAGGGTGGGCGCAGCGCGTCCACCCGCATAGCCTGACCGAAACCGGCGCCAGATACCGCAGATTCGCACCGTTGGAATACCGTTCGAATACCGACGCAATACCGCACCCCGGATGAACCGCAAAATGACCTCGCTCTACGGTCGGGAAATGACCCGCGCCCAGATCATGACCCGCACCGGAAACCTCGCCGCTTTCGGCGGAGTCCGGCTGATGACGCTCGGGGACGGGCTGGAACGCGGCGTGCGGATGCTCGATTTCCGTACCGGTTCCGGCCTGCATTTCACCGTTCTCGTGGACCGCGCGATGGACATAGCCGAGGTCGCACACAACGGCCGCGCGATCGGCTGGCAGTCGCCCACCGGCTTTCGCAACCCTGCCCTTTTCGAACCCGAAGGCGAAGACGGGCTCGGCTTCGCCCGCTCCTTCTCCGGCTTTCTGGCCACCTGCGGCCTCGACCATATCCTCGGCCCCGAAGAGGTGCCCGCCCTCAATTACAACTACCCAAGGCGCGCCGCGACCCGGCATGGCCTGCACGGGCGCATCGCGAACATCCCGGCCCGGCTTACCGGATATGGTGAAACATGGGATGGCGACCGCTGCATCTTGTGGGCCGAAGGCGTCGTCGTGCAGGCCGCACTCTTTGGCGAGGTGCTGCACCTGCACCGCCGGATCGAGGCCGATCTGGGCGGAAACGAGATCAGGCTGACCGACCGGGTGGCGAACGCAGGCTATCAGCCGACCCCGCATATGTTTTTTTATCATGTCAACATCGGGCATCCGGTGATCGACGCGGGCGCGCGCTACATCGCGCCCATCCGCGACGTGATCTGGGCCAGCCACGCCGACCGCTACACCGCGCAGGGCGTCGGCTACCACACGCTGCCCGCACCGCAAAAGGGCTTTGCCGAACAGGTCTGGGAACATGACATGGCTGCCGATTCCAAGGGCGAAGTCGCCGTCGCCGTGGTCAACGACCGGCTCGGCATCGGCCTCGAAATGACCACCCGCAAGGACCAGTTGCCCTGCGCGTACCAGTGGCAAAATTTCCAGTCGGGTCAGTACGTTATGGGCATCGAACCCTCCACTCACCACGTCACCGGCAACCTCGACGCCCGCGCGCGCGGTGAAATGATCTGGCTGCACGAGGGCGAGGCGCGCAACTACACCGCGCGCTTCCGCGTGCTCGACGGCAGCGCCGCTATCGCGGCATCCTACGCCCGGATCCGCGCCATCCACACCCAACCCGATGACCCATACCCGCCCCCCAGCGGCCATTTCCCGGCGCTCGCCGGGCGCAAGCAACCTGACACAGCCTGACGAAAGGGGTTCTGGTTCATGACCTTAGCCACAGATCCGCACCACATCCGAGACTATTCCCTGACAGGCGCCGACACGGTTCGCGCCCGCGAAACCGGTCTGGCCGGGGCAGACTGGTACCGGACCGAGGTGCCGCGCAAGGTGATCAAAGACCTGATGCAGCGGCGCGACGGCCCGGCCATGCGCGACACCGCCATCTGGTTCACCCTGCTGGGCATCGGCGCATGGGGCGGCACCGCCTTCTGGGGGTCTTGGGCCTGCGTTCCGTTCTGGCTCCTCTACGGCGTCATGTATGGCTCGGCCTGCGACTCGCGCTGGCACGAATGCGGCCATGGCACCGCCTTCCGGACCGGCTGGATGAACGATGTGATTTACCAGATCGCCTCCTTCATGGTGGTGCGCAACCCGGTCTCCTGGCGGTGGAGCCATGCGCGCCACCACACCGACACGATCATCGTCGGCCGCGACCCCGAAATCGCCTGCATGCGCCCGCCAAACACCCTGCGGCTGCTCATGGCCTATGCCGGGGTGCTGGAAATGATCGACTCGATCAAGACATTGATCCGCAACGCCTTTGGCACGCTCACGCCCGCGGAAAAGGATTATGTCCCGCAGAGCGAATGGGTCAAAGCCATCCTCGCCGCCCGCATCCATATGGCGATCTACGCCGTGACGCTTGCCGTCGCCTTGCTCACCTGGTCCTTCATCCCGCTCATGCTGATCGGCGGCCCGCGCATCTATGGCTGCTGGCACATGCTGATGACCGGGCTGATCCAGCATTGCGGTCTGGCCGAGAATGTCACAGATCACCGGCTCAACAGCCGCACAGTGCTCATAAATCCGGTCAGCCGCTGGATTTACTGGAACATGAATTACCACATCGAACATCACATGTTTCCGATGGTGCCCTATCACGCGCTGCCGCGTCTGCACGAGATCCTGAAACACGACCTGCCCGCACCCAATACCTCGATCCTCGATGCCTACCGCGAGGCGATCCCCGCCGTACTGCGACAAGCGCGCGAGCCGGAGTACTACGTCCACAAACCGCTGCCGGCCACGGCGCAGCCTTACAGGATGGAGATCGTCCATGTCTGACCCCGCATGGACAGATGTCTGCGACGCAGAGGATATCGACGCCGAGGATGTGATCCGCTTTGACCATGCCGGGCGCACCTTTGCGGTCTACCGCGCGCCCGATGGTACGCCCTTTGCCACCGACGGGCTCTGCACCCACGAAAAGGTGCATCTGGCGGAAGGGCTGGTCATGGATGACACGATCGAATGTCCCAAACATAACGGGCGCTTCAACTACCGCACCGGCGCGGCTTTGCGCGCACCGGTTTGCGTCAACCTCGCCACCTACCCGGCCCGCCTCGCGGACGGGCGCATCGAAATTCTGATCTGAGGCCGCCATGACCCGCAAACGCCCCACCGTCGCAGACCTCAGGGCCCTGAAGGGCATGGGGCAACAGACCATGCTGCGCATATTCACGCTGGACGAGGCCGCCGCCGCCGAGGCTGCAGGCATCGACGTGGTCTCGCTCACGCCCGAGTTGTTGACCCATCCGGACTACCGCCGCGCGGCGCCTTCGCTCTTTTCGATGACCGGCAAGACGCATCTGGAGGCGGGCACACCCGACGACTACCTGCGCTGGTCCGGCGCAATGATGCAGGCGGGGGCGGACGCAATCTATTGCTCCGGCAGTCTGCAAACCGTGGCCTTCCTGGCCCGCGAACATATCCCCGTCGTCGGGCATGTTGGGCTGGTGCCTTCGCGCGCCACCTGGACCGGCGGGTTCAGGGCGGTGGGCAAGACGGCAGATCAAGCCGTGGCGCTCTACCATGAATGCATTGCTTATCAACAGGCTGGCGCTTTTGCTGTCGAGATCGAGGTGGTGCCTGCCGCTGTCGCAACCGAGATCAGCGCCCGCGTAGATATCCTGCTCTGGTCAATGGGTGCAGGGGCGGGATGCGACGCGCAATACCTCTTTGCCATGGATATCTTGGGCGAACACAAGGACCACATGCCGCGCCATTCCAAAGTCTATCGCAACTTTGCCGCCGAATATGACCGGTTGCAGTCCGAGCGAATCGCAGCCTTTGCAGAATTTCGGCGGGACGTAGAGACCGGACAGTTCCCCGAGGATCGCTATATCCTGACGATGGACCCGGCAGAACTCGCCGCATTTCGGGCGCGGATCGTACCATGACCCGGCGGATGGTTGTCACCGGTGCCGCCTCTGGCATCAGGCAGGCGATCACGATAGCGGGTGCAGGGTGACGAGGTCATCGGCATCGGCGCTCGATCTGATGAAGGAGGCTGGGGTGACGTAGGAGGAGTCTGTTCCGCCCTCGTCACAAATTGCGAAGGCGGACGAGCCACAATGGAGCCCAGCCAGCGGCTACCGCGCCCGGGGGGGTTGTAGGCGTTGTTGCGCAACTCCAGTATTAGGCACGGCTTCCCCTTTCCCGTTGGCTTCAGGCCACGCGAATGATCTCAGCGGTGCCGAGGGCGTTGAAGCGGTTCATGATGGCGACACGGATCTGGATTTCGGCGGTTTGGCGGTCCGGATCTCTTGCGGCGATGCGTTCTCCGAAGGCTTTGAGGCTACGCATCTTCGCCTCGATCCGGCTGCGGGCGTGATATCCTGTCCAACGTTTCCAGAACGCCCCGCGTATCCGTCCGGTCTGACTGGTGTTGACTTATTCTGCTGTCCAGCTCCACGGCATGAGGTCGTCCAGACGGTTTATTTTGTGGTCTGCGACGCGGGCGAGGACCCAGC
>Ga0105054_10006708_pt1 | contig 15967 bp, 14 predicted proteins | sample BON02_FD_78091 | JGI IMG/M metagenome (GOLD analysis project Ga0105054, IMG submission 78091) | Freshwater microbial communities from Lake Bonney liftoff mats and glacier meltwater in Antarctica - BON-02 (megahit assembly) | ecosystem: Environmental > Aquatic > Freshwater > Ice > Glacier...
ACATCTGCGGGATCCAGCCGAGCCTGGGGTAGGGATAGGCGTCGTCGGGACCGGCGACATTGCCGAAGCCCGACAGCTTGACATGGATGTTCGGGCAGGCTGCGGCCAGAACCACATGCGCGGCGCCGTCGCGCGTGGCCGACGTGCGCGGCCCGAGGAACGCCAGGTGATGCAGCAGGATCGGCAGGTCGGGCAACCGGCGGGCAAGCTCTGCGACACGGGGCACCTGATGGGGCAGCACCGAAAGGCTTGCGATCAGGTTGTGACGGGCGGCGAGGCCGAAAAAGGCAAGCCCCTCGTCCCCCACCAGCCAGGCGCCATTTTCCGCTTCGTCGAGGTATGAGGTGAACCCCCGGAATTTCCATCGGCCAAGCGCGCTCTGCAACCTTTGGCGGGCACCCGGCGCGCGAAAATCCGGCGACCAGCGGCATTCCAGATCGGGAAAGACCTCAAGCCGGCCATCGCTGCGTTCGGCAGCCGCAAAGGCGAAATCGGCGTTCTGTGGGTTGTCGCCGATCCCCGCACAGATGACGATTGCCCGGTCCACGCCGTTGCGATCCATGTGCCACAGCAACCCCCCGGGCGCGGCGCGGTGTTCGGGGTCGGGCACCGGCGGGTCATAGGGCCAGCGCGCCCAGACGTGGCAATGGCTGTCGATTATCATCCGGCCTTGTCCTCTATTTGCACGGGCACAATTCCGACGCTGTGCTGCACCTTCGCGGCAGTGGTGGTTTCGGGGCCTTCGTCAAGGAAACATGCCGTGGCGCGATCGGTTTCGGTGCGGTACAGCGCGGGCGTTTCGATGCCGCAGCGCGCCATGGCATCGGCGCAGCGCGGCGCGAACGGACAGCCGGCGGAGGGCAGGCCCTGCATCTCGCCCGTGGCACGGCCATCGCCGAGGTTCCAGTCGACATCGGGATCGGGCGATGGAACGGCGTCGATCAGCGCGCGGGTATAGGGATGGCGCGGCGCATGGATCACCTGCCGAGCCGAGCCGACTTCCATCACCATGCCGCCGTACAGCACCAGGATCACATCGGCGATCTGATAGGCCGTCGCCAGATCGTGGGTCACATAGACAAGGGCGATGCCTTTCTCGCGGTTCATCTGCCAGAGCGATTCAAGGATGGTCGAGCGCAGCGAGGCATCGACCATCGAGACGGGCTCATCTGCCAGAAGGATCGTCGGGCGCAACGACAGCGCGCGGGCGATCATCACCCGCTGGCGCTGGCCACCCGAAAGCTGGTGCGGGTATTTGCCGATGGTCTCGGACGGGCGCAGACCGACCGCCGCCATCGCCTCTGCGACCAGATCAAGCGCCTGCGCCCGGTTGCGCGCCAGACCGAAGGTGACAAGCGGTGCGACAAGCGGATGTTCGATCCGGTAGAACGGATTGAAAACGTCGAACGGATCCTGAAACACCGCCTGCACCTGTCGGCGATAGTCGTTCAGGGCCGCAGCCCCCCTGAATTCGGTCAGCGCCACGTCGCCAAAGCGCACGGCGCCAGCGGTGGCGGATTGAAAGCCCAGCAGCAGGCGCATGAGCGTGGTCTTGCCGCTGCCGCTTTCCCCCACGACGGCGGTGATCGCCGGCTGCGCTCCTCCCACGACAAGCGACAGATCGCGCAGGGCGTGGGTCTTGATCCGGCCACCGAACCCGGCCGAGAAGGTGACATCGACATGTTCGGCCACCAGCGCGGGGCGGGTTTCGTCGGTCATCGCGACACGTCCTCGGCCCGGTGGCAGGCGGCGACATGGCCCTGCGCACCCGCGACCGGGCGCAGGGCAGGCGTTTCTGTGCGGCAGCGGTCGACGGCCATCGGACAGCGCGGGTGGAACGGGCAGCCAGCAACCTGAGTCAGAAGCGACGGCGCGACACCGGGGATGCCGCGGAACCTTCCGCGCGCTCGGAAGGTCGGAAGCGCCTCGATCAGCAACAGCGTATAGGGGTGGTGCGGGGCCGCGAACAGACGGCGCACCGGCCCGCGTTCGACCATCCGGCCCGCATACATCACGCCAAGATCATCGACGAAATGCGCCATCAGCGCCATGTCATGCCCGATCAGCACGATTCCCGCTCCGATATCGGCCTGGACCCGGCCCAGTGTGGCCATCACCTGTTTCTGAACCATGACGTCAAGTGCCGATGTCGGCTCGTCCGCCAGGATCAGCGCCGGTTCCAGCGCAATCGCCATGGCAATGCAGACCCGCTGTTTCATGCCTCCCGAAAGCTGGTGCGGAAACCTGTCCTGTACGGCAGCGGCAAGGCCGACGCGGTTGAGCAGAGTGTCGAGAATGGCGCGGCGTGCAGCGGCGCCGTGGCGGATGCCGTGATCGTCGAAGATATCGCCGATCTGCTCGGAAATGCGCAGCACAGGGTTCAGCGAACTCATCGCGCCCTGCGGCACCAGCGACATACGGGCAAAGCGGGTCGCGCGCATGGCGGACTCGCTCAGGCCCGTCAACTCCACCCCTTCGAGCCGCGCCGATCCGGCGGCGATGCTGCCGTTGCGCAACAGCCGCATGAGAGCCAGAACGGTCGTCGATTTGCCCGAGCCGGATTCGCCAACCAGCCCGATCCTGCCACCCGGCTGCACGGAAAAGCTGACATCGGTGACGGCAAAGGCGGGGCCCGACGACGTGCGATACTCGACGCTGAGACCGGCGACATCGAGGACCGGCGCGGTCACGACCGAACACCGATGCGCTTGTTCACAAAGCCGTCCATGCCGATCGACGTCAGCATCAGGCCGACGAAGATCAGCGCAAGCGCCCCGATGGGGATCGCCCACCACCACCACATGCCGCGCACCACCGCGCTGTAGAACTGCGCCCAATAGATGGTGACGCCCAGGGTCAGTTCGTTCTGCGGGCCGAGGCCCAGCGCTTCGAGACCGATGGTGGCCAGCATCGCCTGCGAGACCGTCATGACGAACGAGGCGGCGATGAACGGCATCAGATTCGGCAGCACCTCGACAAACACCAGCCGCAGCGGCGAGGCCCCGTTGAGGATCGCGATCTGGACATAGCCCCGGTCGCGCAGCGAAAGCGTCTGGGCGCGGATCATGCGGGTGGCGATCATCCATGACAGCGAGGCGATGATCACGGCCATCAGCGTGACGGTCATCTCGCGCACGTTGGCGGCGATCAGCACCATGACGGCGATTCCCGGGATCGTCATCATCACATCCGATGCGGTGCGGATCACCGCATCCAGCAGGCCGCCGACGAAACCCGCGATCAGCCCGAGCGCGACCCCGATGGCAAGACTGATGAGGCCCGCAGTCACACCGATCTTCAGGGTTTGGGGCAGGGCGACGATGATCACGGTGAACATCTCGCGCCCCTGCCCATCGGTGCCGAACGGATAGAGCTGGGACGGCGGAAGGCGCGGCGGCACCGCCCCCACCCGCGACAGCGCCGTGTCCACCAGCAAGGGGCCGAGAACCGCCACGATGCAGATGGCAGTCAGGATCGCAAGGCCGGCCGACAGGGCGCGGTTGGCAAGGATGAAGGCAAGCAGGCGCGCCATGGGCTAGCCCTTCCTGCGCAGGGTGATGCGCGGGTCGATCAGCGGATAGATCAGATCGAGGATGAAGGTCGCCACGGCAAGCGTGACGGTCAGCATCAGCACGATCCCCTGGATCACGAAGAAATCCTTGGCCTGGATCGCCTGAAAAAGCCGGAAACCGACGCCGGGATAGGAAAAGATCACCTCGACCAGGATTGCGCCAGACACGATATGCGCCATCGCCAGCGCCAGCCGTGTGACCTGCGGCAGCATCGCGCTGCGCATGGCGTAGCGGTTGAAGATGCGGCCCGGGCGCAGGCCCTTTGCCTCGGCCAGGGTGATGTGATCCTCGCCCAGCACGCTGACGATCATGCCGCGCATCCCGATGGCCCAGGCCCCGGTTTCGGCCAGCACGATCGAGGCGAGCGGCAGGGCCGCGTGCCACGCGATGCCCTGCACCGTCTGCCAGTTCAGGCCCGGCGTCTGGCCAAAGGGCAGACCGCCACCTGCCGGAAAGACCGGCCAGACGATGACGAAAAGGTAAAGCAACACCATGCCGATCAGGAAATAGGGGATCGACGACAGCAAGAGCACGCCCGAGCCGAAGATCCGCCAGGCCCGTCTGGCCTGCGGCCAACCCATCAGCCCGCCCAGAAGCGTGCCGAACACAAAGCTGATCAGCGTCGCGGTACCCAGCAACCCAAGCGTCCAGGGCAGCGCGCCCGAGATCGCCGATGCCACCCGTTCGGGGTAATTGGCCAGCGAGAAGCCCAGATCGAAGGTCAGCACCGACTCCCAGTAGGCGAAGTACTGCCGCCAGAGCGGCTGATCCAGGCCAAAGCGCGCGCGATAGCTGTCGACCATCGCGGCGATGTCGCCGAGGTTGCCGCCGCCCTGCGACAGGAGCTGCATCAACTGCGCCTCGACCGGGTCGCCGGGCATCAGGCGCGGGATCAGGAAATTGATCGACACGGCCAGAAAGATGACCAGAAGCATCACCCCGAAACGCCGCGCGATATAGTCAAGATACATGGCGCGCCCCTAGCGCATCATCGCGGCAAGTCCGTCCTCGGTCAGGCCGAGGCCGAAACCCGGGGCATCACCGGGCACGAGGATGCCGTTTTCGGGCACGGCCATGTCCGGAAAGCCGCGCACATCGGCCAGCGGCACACCCGGCGGGCTGCCGACAAAGTACTCGGCGCGGCGGATGGCCGGGCTGGTCATGCTCAGGTGCTGGCCATAGGGGGTGTTGCCGCCGGCGTGCAGGATCACCTCGATCCCCGCCGATTCAGCGATCTGAATGATCTTGCGACATCCGGTAAAGCCGCCCGCCCAGGCGATGTCGGGTTGAAAGATGTCGGCCCAGCGGCCCGCCGCCGCGCTGTGGAATGCCTGGGGCGTGTACCAGTGCTCGCCGGTGGCCAGCGTCATCCATGGCAGCCGCGACCGCAGGGCGGCGTGCGCTTCGGGCATTTCGGGCATCAGGCAATCCTCGATCCAGCGCAGGTCATAGGGGCGCAGCCGTTCGGCCAGCCGCACGGCATAATCAACGTCGAAGGCCATCCAGCAATCCAGCATCAGTTCACGGTCGGCGCCGATCAACTCGCGCGTGCGGGCGACAAGGTCTTCGTTGCGCGACAGCCCGTCGATGCCGTCGTACATGCCATGGGGGCAGGCCAGTTTGGTGGCCTGAAAGCCAAGCTCCATATGCCAGTCGGTGTCGTTCCCGGTGGCGTAGCAGGCCAGGCTGTCGCTGACGGCCCCACCTGCAAGGGCATAGACCGGCTGGCCCAGCAGTTTGCCCTTGAGATCCCACAGCGCCAGATCGACCGCGCTGATGGCATAGGAGGTCAGGCCGGAAGCGCCATAGGGCGAGGCCATGCGCATCATCATGTCCCACAGCCGTTCCGTTGCCATTGCGTTCTCGCCGGTCAGAAGTGGCGCGAAATGGTCGTTGATCAGGTGGATCACCGGCTGGTCATAGCGGGTGATGCCAAAGCCCCAGGTGCCATCGGTGGCGGTGACAAGGCATCCGACAGCGCCGTCATAGCGCCAGCTTGAGCGGTGCTTGCGAAAGCGCTCATAGCCGGACATTGGCCCGGCCACCACGGCATCGCGCGTCCACGGGGCGCGGCGCGGTTCCGGAGCCTTGTTGACGGTGTCGTCGCGGTAAAGGGCGCCGGGCATCTCGGAGCGGATCGGCATGGCGCGGATCTGGGCGATCTTCATGGGACAACTCGTGTTCTGGGGGTTGGGCCGGGGTCCGGCGGCGCCGGATCAACGCCGCCAACCGCGGAATGCCGCGGCGGTGCCCGAAGGATGGCACCGCCGCAGGCCGCGTTGGGGTATCAGTCGCGCGGCCGCAGATTGTGGATGACCCGCGCGAACCCTTCCCAGGGCAGGTAGGGTGCGATGTAGGGGTTTTCGGCCGACGGCCAGCCCTGCCAGTAGGTCGAGTTGAAGACCAGCGTGTGCAACTCCTCGGCGAAGACCACCTGCGGCACGTCGGCAAGGTAAATCTCCAACGCCTCGGTCACGAGATCCAGATAGGCCGGGTCGTCGGGCGACGGTTGGGTCGCTTCCATCTGGTCAAGCAGCGCGTCGAGCGCTGGATTGGCATAGCGCGTGATCGCCCGCGGGTTGGTCGAGCGCGCCCCGGGTTCTGCGGCATATTTCGAATGAAAGTGTTCGAGCGTCTGCCAGGGGTCATACAGGCTGCCGCAATGCGGCCCGACATCAATCTGATAGTTGCCCGACATGAAGGCATCGGTGCGGGCGTTGTTCTGCTGCACGCTGAGCACAAGATCAAAGCCTGCGGTGTTCAACTGCTCGGCCAGGATCGGCCCCGATGGATCGCCCGTCGCCACGATCATTTCCAGTTGCAGTACCTTGCCGTCGGCATCGGCCCATTTGCCATCGGCGTTGCGGGTATAGCCCGCGCTCTGCATCTCTGCCGCCAGCGCGTCGAGGTCGCGCTTGTCAAGCGCAGCCAGATCGAGCCTGTCGCCAAGCACGTCGGTATAGGCGAGCATGCCCTGATAGGAAGAGAACGGCACCACCGCCTTTGGCATCGACTGTTCATAGGCGATGTTGACGATCTGATCCCGGTCAAGCGCATGGGAAAGCGCCCGCCGCACGGCGACGTTGTCGAGCGGCGCTGCCTGGGTGTTGAAGCGCAGCGCATAGACGCATCCGTCCGGGGCGCCCCAGACCGGGCCTTCGGTGTTCCACGACACAAGGCCGCGGTTCTGAAAGCGGATCGCATCGAACGCACCCGCCTGGATCGACCGGCCCATGTCGAGCTGGTTCGAGGCATAGAGTTGCGGCATCGCCTCGGATGTGGCGGGCACATAAACGATGCGTTCTGGCCCGGGCATCGCGTCGACAAGGCCCGCATCGATGGCCCACCAGGTGTCGCGCCGGTCGTAGATGACCGAAGACGGCGTCGCGCTGACCAGGCGATAGGGCCCGGTGCCGATGGGCAGGCCCTTGTCGATGTCGAGATTGGCGAAGTTCGGGGCGTCCTGCCCCTCCCATATGTGCTTTGGCACGACGACAAAGCGCCCGGCCTGTCCGGTCGCGAGGAAATCCGCAGCCCAGCGCGGCCCCGGCTTGGTCAGACGGATCACCACGGTGTGGTCGTCGGGCGCTGTGGCCTCGGCCACCCATTCGGCGATCACCGTCGAGAACAGCATCCCCGGGGCAGCGGCCCGCAACATTTCGACTGTATAGACAACGTCGGCCGAGGTGAAGGGCACCCCGTCGCTCCAGCTGGCGCCGTCGCGCAGGCGGATGGTGACTTCGGTGAAATCGTCGTTATAGCTCATGCTTTCGGCCAGCCACGGGACAAGCTCGTTGTTCATGTGGTTGGTGTAGAACAGCGCCTCGTTCACCGTGTAGTGCAGGCTGTTGCGTTGGTGCAGCAGTACCCCCGCGTAGGGGTTGAAATTGTCGACCGCTGGCACCTGGTTGTGGAAATCCCACCCCTGCGTGATCAGCGTTCGGTCGCGCGCGACTTCGGGAATCCCTTGCGCCGTGGCCATCGTCGTCGTTCCAAGCAGAATCGTCAGGATGCCTGCGCCGATGCACCGCGGCGCGCCTTTCATCAGTTTCGCGAATTCCATGATTTACTCCCCTCCTCCAAGAGTGGCCACCGGTGGCCGCAGAAACGCAAGGTCGCAAGTTCTCATATGCGAACAGCAGTTCGATTTTCAGGCTATCCAAGGATCGACAACTGGTCAACAAACGAATCGAGCGATTGAACAGAGAGGGCAGCTGAATGGCGACGGTGCAGAACGCGACGCAACGGTCGGTGAAATCTGCCGAGCGGGTTCTCGATATCCTGGAATTCGTCGGCCCCCATGTCGATGGCGCGAGCTTTACCCGGATCGGCGCTGCCCTGAGCATTCCGAAAAGCAGCCTGCACGCGTTGCTCGACGCACTTGTCCAGCGCGGATACCTCGAAATCGAGCCCGAGCGTCGGCGCTACAGGCTTGGTATCCGGGTTTGGGAGTCTGGCCAGGCCTATGCCCGCCATCACGACGTGATCGATGTCGCCCGCGCGGTGCTGCGCGACATCGTCGACAAGGTGAACGAGACCGCCCAGCTTGCGCGCCTTTCGGGGCGCGACAACGTGTATCTTGCCAAGGTGGAAAGCTCGCATGCGTTGCGGTTGCAGTCCGAAACCGGGTCGCGCCTTCCGGCACATGCGACGGGAGTCGGCAAGGCGCTTCTGGCGCAGTTGCCGTGCGAGACCGTCGCCGCGATCCTTGGGGGCAAGGATGGCGGCACGGCGTTGCCGCGGTTCACGCCGACCACCCATGCGACCCTTGCCTCTCTGGCCGAGGAGCTTGCCGAAACCCGGCGCCGCGGATTCGCGATCGACAATGCCGAACACACCCTCGGTGTTTTCTGCCTGTCCGTTCCCGTGACAGACCGCAGCGGACAGCCGAGCCTCGCGCTCAGCGTCTCGCTGCCGATGATCCGCCTGACCCGCCGTCGCCTGGCAGCGATACTGGAGGAAATCGCACAGGGCAGCCTGTCGATCTCGCAGCGGATCGGTGCCCCCCGCACCGACCCTGCGCTGGAGCCGCTGGCTGTTGCAGGGGCGGGGGAGGCCGCGATCGCCGCCATTCTCGGCTCGGGGCATTATCCGATCACGGTTTCGGAGTAGGGGGCCGGGAAGATCGCCGCGCGGCCCGACAGCCAGACGGAACACGTCGGTTTCCATCAGCCAAGGCTTTCCAGATACAGATCGTTCAGGCCGGTCGCCACCTGTCGCGGCGACATGTCGGTTTCAACCATTGCCGACCTCAGGAATGCGCCTGCCGCATTCTGGAATCCGATGTAACCGGCATATCGCGGTCGGATCCGGGACAGTTCAAGCGCGCGCCCTGTGGCCGAGAAGAAACCGCCGTTGGCGGTATCGGCCGCCGCATCATTCCAGGCCGCCCGGCGACCCGGCTGGCCGCCGTCGATTGCCATGCGGCGGTGCGCTTCTGCCTCCATCAGATGCGCCAGTGCGACAAGGGCGGCGTCACGGTTCTGGCTTGTGGCGGAAATTGCCAGGCCGGCGCCGCCAACGACGGAGCCACCCGTTGGCGCAGAGATCCGGGGCGGCGCGCAGAAGGCAAGCCGGTCGCCGACAAGAGATCTGTCCGGTCGGGAATAGGTGTTGAAGCAGAAGACCAAAGGCGCATAGGCCAGCGACTCTGACCGTGCCATGGCGTTCAGCAGCCCGATCGACGACCAGTCTGCGGCGGCTGGCGGCGCGTTGGCGATCAGGCGGCGCTGAAGGGTCACGGCCTCGGCTGACATTTCGATATCGACGAGACGGTCTGCATTGCCCGCAATGTCGGCCCCCATCAAGCCGCAGAGCGAGAGATGATTCATGAAGGCATGCGGCACCGCCAGCGCCAATGCCAGGGGGTGGCGTTTCCCGAGGGCAAGCACCTGCTCCATCGTTGCCGGCACGTCCTCGCCCCATGCGGACAGCAGATCGGGCCGGCACACCGCCGTCTGACAGGCCGCATCGATCGGGAGGGCCCATTGCGCGCCTGCGTAGGCATAGCTGGCGTAGGACGGCCCCGGACAATCCCGTTCGATGGCCGACAGCCCCAGCTTGTCGGCACAGGGCACGAGATCGAGCAGGCAACCGGAAACGGCGGCATCGCCGACAAACGGATGATCGAAGATCACAAGATCATAGTCTGCGGCAATCTCTGCCAGTGGCGCCTCCTCGAACCGGCGCAGGCTGTGTCTGTCCCAGTCGAGATGAATGTCATGGCCAGCGGCGTTGAACCTTGCGGTCTCGGACGACAGTCCCTGAAAGGCGCGTGGGTGATCCCAGGTGAGTCCCTTGAGCGCTATCATGTTGCACCCGTCCCGTATGGCCGCAGCCGGTCGAAATTCAGCCGGACACCGAAACCGGGCCGATCCGGCAAATGCATCCGCCCGTCGACCGGCAGGGGCTGATCGAGAAGCAGGTCAAAAATGGCACAGACGGTCGTGCCATCGCCCCCGGTGACGAATTCTGCATAGGGAGAGCCCGCATGGGCCATGACAAAGTGGTGCGGATAGATGTTGGGTCCGTGCGGCACCACCGGAACGTGATGACGACCGGCATAGGCACCGATCCACAGAAGCGGGGTCAACCCGCCAACCCAGTGGATTTCAGGCTGGATGATATCCGAGCCGCCGGCATCGAGCAATTCGGCATAGGCCCGATGGTGAAACTCCAAGTTGCCGTTTGCCAACAGGATCGGCGAAATCCGGTCGCGCAGGGTCCGGTTGGCGGCGGCGGCAAAGCCGCTGGGCAGCGGATCCTCGAACCATTTGACGTCGAACGGGCGGACCCGTTCGGCCAGACGTGTGGCAAACTCCATGCCCCACGACATATAGCAGTCGACCATGATCTCCTTGCCGGTGCCCACGGTCTCGCGGACCTGTCCGATCATCTTCTGCATCGCGTCCAAGCCGGACAGCCCGCTTTCCTGGCCATAGGGTGCCGCGACCTTGATGCCGAGAAAGCCGCTGTCGCGCCAGTTGGCCACGGTGTCGGGATGGGTGGTGAGATAGCAGGGAATGCCGTCGGGTTTGGTGGCCCCGCCGATCAATCGATAGACCGGTTGGCCCGTCACCTTGCCCTTCAGATCCCAGAGCGCCAGGTCGACCCCCGCCATGGCCATGCTGGTCAGGCCGCCCAGCCCATAGGGCAGCGATGCGCGATCCATCTGGTCCCAGAGCCGCGCCGTATCGAACGGATCCTGCCCGATCAGGAAACGGCCAAAGTGGTTCTGGATGATGTCGCAGGCCATGCGCCCGCCATAGTAATTGGCGCACACCCCGACATCGCCGGTATCGGTCTCGATCTCGATGGCATAGTGATCCTGCCCGGGGCCCATCCAGCTTTTCCGGCTCTCCGCAAAGCGGGGATAGATCGACATGGGGTTGGCCACACGCAACTGCGTAACCCAACCGCGTCGGGCAATGTCGCCCGTCTCGGCACCGGCGGCGGGCGGATGATCGGCCGCGAGGTAGAGCCTGATTTCCTTGATCTTCATGGCGTGGGTTTCTCCTTTTTCTCAGCCGAACAGGCCGGGAAGGAATGTGACTGTCCAGGGATTGAAGGCGACGATCAGGATCACTGTCAGCCAGACGGCAATGAACGGGAAGAGGCCAACGAAGGCCTGCGTCACCGAAACGCCCGCCATCTTGGCGGCGACCATTGCCAGAATGCCGACCGGCGGCGATATGGCGCCCAACACAAGGTTCATCACCGCAAAGATACCGAAATGGACGGGATCATAGCCGAAAGTGACGATGATCGGATGCAGCAACGGCACGGTGATGATCAGCGCCGGTGTCGGTTCGAGAAAGGTGCCGACGACAAAGAAGAAGGCCATCAGCACCAGCAGGGCGATCGCCGGATCCGCCGTGACCGACAGCATCCCGTCCAGAACGATCTGTGCGATCCCCTCTCGCGCCAGGATCCAGCCGAACACCCCGGCGCCGCAAAGCGTGATCAGGGCCGAAGCCGCCGTCAGAGACGCGCGGTTCATCCCGCGCCAAAGGCTGGCGGCGCTGTGGCGACGTGTCAGCAGACCGAAGCCCAGCGCATAGAGCACGGCAAAGGCCCCGGCCTCGGTCGGGGTGAACACCCCGGAGGTTATGCCACCGACGATGATCACCGGCATCAGAATGGCGGGGATCATCGCCTTGCCGGTGCGCCACCTTTCCTTGCCGCTGGCCCGCGCCGAAACGGTGGCGCCTTCGGACGGCGCCCGCAGCCACGAGAACAGCATGATGCCCAGCCCTGCCAGCAGCCCCGGGATGATGCCCCCAAGGAACAGCGCGCCGATCGAGACACCGGTGATCGAGCCATAGACGACAAGGATGACCGAGGGCGGAATGATCGGCGCCAGCATCGCGGCGCAGGCGGTCACGGCGGCGACGAAGCGGGGATTGTAACCCTCCTTTTTCATCGTCGGCATCATGATCGACCCGACTGCCACAAGATCGGCAAGCGCCGAACCCGAGATCGCGGCCATGAACATGTTGGACAGCACCGTGGCCTGGGCCAGCCCGCCCCGCAGGTGCCCCATCATCGCGCGCGAGAAATCGACAAGCCGGGCGGTGATGCCGCTGACCGCCATCAACTCGCCGGCAAGCAGGAACAACGGCACGGCCAGGAGTGCGAAGCTGTCCATGGCCGCGAAATAGCTTTGGGCGACCAGAACGATCGAGACATCGGTGCTGGTCACAAGCATCAGCGCGCCCGAGGCGGCCATGGAAACGCCGACAGGCAATCCCATCAGCAGCAGGACGGCAAAGACAGCAAAGAGCAAGGCAAGTGTCATGGACGGATCTCAGGATAGGCGCCGCAGGCGACGGTGACTGCCAGCACAAGTCGGGCATTCGATTGCGACCGCATGGGTCAAAGCGTGGTGTCGATCATGCCCTCGCCCACGGTATTTGCGGCAATCGAGTCGCCATCATCGGGGTCGATGATCAACTGCGCCAGCCTTGTCAGCAGGAAGATCACATCAAGTGCCCCGCTGGCCGCGACGACGCTATAGACGACGGACATCCGCACACCCAGCATCGACGAGGTCATCACACCGGTGCGCTGGACCAGCAGCAGCCCCGCCCAGGTGAGCGTCAGCGCAAAGGCCAGAAGCACCAGCGTGTTGACGATGCCGAGCAGTCTTCGGGCGGAGCCGGCGAACAGGTTTTCCAGAATGTCGACCCGGACATGGGCGTTGCGATGGGTCGCCACGGTGGCGCCCAGCAGCACGCTCCAGACCAGCAGGTAGCGGACCAGTTCCTCGGACCAGTAGAGCACGTCGATCCGGAAGAACCGCAGCACGATCTGCGCTGTGATCACCGTCAGATAGGCCGCGAGCATCAGAACCAGACAAACCTCGATCAGCCGCGCCAGAAGCTCGACCGTTCTGGCCAGACGGCCAGACATCAAAGCGCCCTGACCTGCTCGACATACGAGGCAGCGGCCGCGCCGTTGCGTTTGACGAAGTTCTCGATCACCGGTTGCATCGCGGTGACGAACGATTCGCGATCCGGCTGCTCGATGGACACCGTGTTTGCGGCCACGGTTTTCCAGGCCTCTTCCTGGATGCGCAGGTTCTCGTCCCACATCCAGCCGTGGACCACCTCGACCGCGGCTTTCTTGACAACCTCGCCGGCTTCGCCGAGCGAGTCGATGACGCCCTTGCTCGCCATCATCGAGACTTCGGTATAGATGTGATTGGTGCGGGAGGAATGTCCTGCCGCCTCATACCACTTGTTGGCGACAATCGAGTCGGGCGGCACCTCGATGGCATCGACAATACCGGTCTGCAAAGCGGTATAGATTTCCGGCCCGGGGATCGGAGTCGGTACCGCACCCAGCGCCCTTGCCATCGCGACCCAGGTCGGAACGTCCGGAATGCGCAATTTCAAGCCGACGCAGGCCGCCGCATCCGGCACCGGCACCTTGCTCAGGAAAACCCGGAACCCGGAACCGCCGACCGCCAGAACCTCGATGTTCATGGAATCGCGAACCTCGCCGCGCAGTTCGTCGGCGACCGTGCCTTGCAGCACGGCACGGACGTGGTCGTAATCGCGGAACAGAAACGGCAACCCGATAAAGCCCAGTTGCGGGCGCCAGTTGCCCAAAGTGCCAAAATCGGTCCAGCACATGTCAAGCGTGCCGATCTGGATCGCCTCGGCCGCCGTTCTCAGGTTGAACATCTGACCGGCGGGCCGGATCTCGATGGTGACTTCGCCATTGGTGCGTTCGTTTGCCAGGGCGGCAAACCGTTCGGCGGCCAAATGCCCCAAATGCTGGGTGTTGAGGTGATGCGAGAAGATCAGCGTCCGCCCGCCTTGGCCCCGGACAATGGCCGGCATGGCCAGAATCGTGGCGGCAGCGCCACCCAGAGCAAGTGCTCCCCGTCTCGAAATGGACATCACGCATTCTCCCCCTGCTGCGTTTTTCCGGCTTGCCACTGTCCCTGGCGGGGTGATGACGGACCGAATGGACGTTTTATGGACAGCGCTGTCCATTGCTCGATCGCTAGCATCGTGGCAGAGAGTCTGTCAAGTTCGAGTTGGAGCCTGTATCGTGAAGCAAACCCTGCGCCTCGAAGACGTTGCCCGGCGGGCCGGTGTCTCGTCGATCACCGTCTCGCGCGCCTTGGGCAATCCGGATCGCGTTTCTGCCCGCACCCGCGATCATGTGCGGCGCATCGCGGAAGAGATGGGCTATGTAACCAACCGTACCGCGTCGAGCCTCGTCTCAAAGTGCTCGTGGATCGTTGGGGCCGTCGTGCCGACCATGGCGAACCCGATCCATTCCGAAGCCTTGCAGGGCATGGCCGATCAACTGGGACCGGCCGGATACCAGATCCTGCTGGGAACCACGGGGTATTCGGCCGCAGAGGAATTCAGGCTTGTTCAGACATTCATCGGGCACCGGGTCGATGCTCTGGTCCTGACCGGTGGCGACCACCTGCCGGCGACGTCAGAACTTCTGCACCGCTCGGGCGTTCCGACGATCGAGACGTTCGAGTTCATCGAGCGGCCGATCGATCTCAATGTCGGGTCTTCGCAACGGGATGCCGGTCATGCGCTGGCGCTCTACCTGCTTTCGCGCGGACGGCGCAAGCTGGCTTTCGTCGGCCACAGCGATGTCGACGACACCCGCATATCCGAAAGGCGCAGCGGCCTGGCTGCCGCCTGCCGCGAGCACGGGGCGGCCGAGCCCCACATCTATGCCACCGCAAGCAATCCGGGGTCCGGGGGGGGCGGCGAAATCATCGGGTCGATCCTTCAGCAGACACCGGATGTCGATGCAGTGGTCTTTGCCGGGCACCAGATCGCCGTCGGGGCGATCCGACACTCTGCCGACATCGGAATCGACGTGCCCGGTCGGGTGGCCATCGCCGCCTTCGGCGAATCGCCCATGGCGCGATGGATCCGGCCTTCCCTGACCACCGTGCATTTTCCGGTCAAGGAGATGGGCACGGAAACCGGACGCCTCATCCTCGCCCGCCTCGCGGGTCGCACGTTCGAGAACCGTTCGATCCGGCTTGGCTTTGAAATCCTTGCGCGGGAAAGCGCCTGACCGGCGTCATGTCTGGAAGGCCGCATTCCTCTTGTGGCAATACGATCCCAAGGTGATCAGTGCAGGGCGCGGTCATGTGCCCGACCCGTTGGTGCGGGGCGCTCTGGTGGATTGAGCGGGGCGAAGGAGTCCGAACCGGGAGTCCGTTCACGCTTGCTTTTTGCGACTCATGCCGATGCGCACCGGAACATATTTCCCGGTCTCAAGCGAAGATCTCCGGGGCCGATCTCGGGGAACCGGGCAACTGGCCCATTGGCCCCGCCAGCCGCCCGGTCAGCGGCGAGACCTCTGTTGCCAGGAGTCGTGCGCCGACCGGGTTGAGACTGCGACCATTCCCGGTCGCCCGTGTCGAACAACTGTGGCACAGCCCGCGCGCGTCCGGTGATCTGACGATCCGCTGGAAGCGACGGTCAAGATCCCTTGCCGCCGACATCCTGGGCGCAGGCGAGGTGCCGCTTGCGGAACGGGCCGGGGCCTTTGAGGTGGAAATGCGCGATGGCGGAACGGTGAAACGCAGGCTGACCGCGACGACATCCAGCGTCTTCCAGTGTTTCAAGTCTGAAGCTTCACCCCCTCGCAGGATGCATCCGGGACGTTCAGGGTTATTCGTCAGCGCGTCAACGAGATGGCGCACTGGATGAACAACGGGACTCTTTTGTCGGGTGGCGAACATTGGGTCTTCGGGTGGCGAACATTGGGTCTAGAGACTCCCTGAATCAGTGACTTTGTAGTCGCGATTATTTGATTTACCTTTTGAAACAAAGCACTTATCCTTCATCTGAGATTAACCCTGCAGGTGAGCTCGGATGACCGACTTTATTGTCAAGAAACTG
>Ga0105054_10006712_pt1 | contig 15962 bp, 21 predicted proteins | sample BON02_FD_78091 | JGI IMG/M metagenome (GOLD analysis project Ga0105054, IMG submission 78091) | Freshwater microbial communities from Lake Bonney liftoff mats and glacier meltwater in Antarctica - BON-02 (megahit assembly) | ecosystem: Environmental > Aquatic > Freshwater > Ice > Glacier...
CGGCGGCTGTTCACGCTGATCTGCGTGCTGCATTTCGGCTTCTGAGGTGGCGGGCCCGATCCAGTCGAACCTGCCCCAATCGGTGCTGTTTTGCTGTGATCACAATGCCGTCCGCTCGCCCATGGCCGAGGGGCTGATGAAGAAATACCATGGCACCCGCACCTATGTGCAATCCGCAGGCGTGAAGGGCGAGATGGAGATCGACGGTTTTTCCATCACCGTCTGCCGCGAACTGGGGGTGGAACTGGAGCGCCACAGGGTGCGATCCTTCGATGAGATGCAGCAATGGGGCGACGATCTTTCGGGGTTCGACCTGATCGTGGCCCTGTCGCCTGCCTCGCAACGCCGCGCCCTGGACCTCACGCGCCTGTACCACCTTGAGGTGGAATACTGGCCGATCCTCGACCCCACGGGTCTGGGCCAGGGGCGCGAGGACAAACTGCGGTCTTATCGCCAGGCCCGCGATCAGATAAGGGATCGCATGCTGGCCCGCTTCGGCCCGCCGACGGAGGTTTCATGACGCCCGAACAGACCATCGCCGCCTATTTCGCCGCGTTCAACGCCGGCGACACCAAAGCCATGCTGGCGCTTGTGACCGACGATTTGGAACACAACGTCAACCAGGGCGCGGTGCGGCATGGCAAAGGGGCGTTCGCCGAGTTTCTGGCAGCGATGCAGCGGGCCTACCGCGAAACGGCAGGGGATCTGGTGATCCTGACCGGGCCTGCGGGCCGCATGGCCGCCGAATTCACGATCCACGGCACCTATCTGGCAACCGAGGCGGGGTGCCCGCCCGCCCGGGGCCAGGGCTATGCCCTGTCCGTGGGGTCGTTTTTTGCCCTGCGCGATGGGAAAATCGCTAGGGTGACCACCTGTTACAACGTGCCCGACTGGCTGGCGCAGGTCGCATGAGCCTGCGTTATGAAACCCTGACCGGCAGGCAGGTCGAGCAGGCGCTGGACGATCTGGCCCGCCTGCGCATTACCGTGTTCCGCGACTGGCCCTATCTCTATGACGGCGATCTGGAGTATGAACGCGACTATATGGCGAGTTACCGCGATGCCCCGGGTGCGATCCTGGTGGCCGCCTATGCGGGCGACCGGCTGGTGGGAGCCGCCACGGGCACGCCGATGGAGGACCACGCCGAAGCCTTTGCCGCGCCGCTGGAAAAGGCCGGGCTGACGGCGGGACAGACGTTCTATTGCGCGGAATCCGTTTTGCTGGAAGAGTTCCGTGGCCAGGGGGCGGGCCATGTGTTCTTCGATCTGCGCGAGGCCCACGCCCGGGCGCCGGGCCGCACCCATTGCGTGTTCTGCTCGGTCGTGCGCCCGTCTGACCACCCCATGCGCCCGCCCGATTATCGCCCGCTGCATCCGTTCTGGTTGAAGCGCGGCTATGCCCAGGTCGCCGAGGCCTTTGCCTCGTTCAACTGGAAAGACGTGGGCACGCGCGAGGAAACCAGCAAACCCTTGCAACTCTGGGTACGCAAGCTGTGAAGTTCGCCGTCGCGGCATGGCCGGTCGAGCGGCATCCGGACTGGTCGGCATATGTCGCGAAAGTACAGTCCTGGGTGCAGGATGCAGCAGAAAACGGCGCCAGAATCTTGGTTTTTCCCGAGTATGCCGGGCTTGAGGCAGCGCTGTGCGGGCCTTTGCCCGACGCGCCCGACTGGCTTGCTCTGGGCCAGGCTGCCAGCGGGCCGAACATCGCGCTTCACGCCGAGCTTGCCGCGCGCCACGGTGTTCACATCCTGATGGGCAGCGCGCCGTTCGAGACGCCAAAAGGGCATGTGAACCGCGCCCATCTCGTAACTCCGGATGGCCGTATCGCCCACCAGGACAAACAGATCCTCACCCCGTGGGAGCGGCGTCATACGGCCCTGATCCCCGGTGATCCGCCTGCGGTTTTCGACACCGACATAGGGCGGATTGCCGCGCTGATCTGCTATGACGGCGAATTTCCGGTGCTGGCCCATGCCCTGACCGCCGATCTGCTGGTGATTCCCTCCTGCACCGACGGGCTGACCGGGGCCAGCCGCATCCGCATCGCCGCCATGGCCCGCGCGCTTGAGGGTCAGCGCGTCGTGGCCACCGCAGCAATCGTCGGCGCCGTGCCCGAATGTTCGTTTCTGGATGAAAATACGGGCCGCGCAGGCATTTATGCCCCCGCGGACATAGGGTTTTCACGAGACGGCGTCATTGCCGAAACGCCGCTGAACCAGACCGGCTGGGTCCATGGGACATGCGAGCCTGGTGCAATCGCTGCGGCCCGCGCGGCTGCCCAGGTTTCGGTTGCGGGCCACTGGGCGGAACAGGAGCGCGCTGCGGCAGCGGCAACTTTACGCGTTCCCGGGGCGATGAAGCCTTGAAAACCCGCCCGATTGGGCGCAGACAGTCGCTCGTCCGCAAAACTGGCGGGCAATATTCATGGAGTGAACATGGCCAAGGAAGAACTGCTCGAATTCCCCGGCGTCGTGAAGGAACTGCTGCCGAACGCGACATTCAGGGTCGAGCTGGAAAACGGCCATGAGATCATCGCGCACACGGCAGGCAAGATGCGCAAGAACCGCATCCGCGTTCTGGCAGGCGACAAGGTACAGGTGGAAATGACCCCCTATGACCTGACCAAGGGGCGCATCAATTATCGTTTCAAGTAGGGTGGGTGAAACTCACCTTTCGCTGATCCTCGGATCCGGCTCGCCCCGCAGGCGCGAGCTGTTGGCGCAGCTTGGCCTTGTGCCCGATGCCATCCGCGCTCCCGACATCGACGAAACCCCCGAAAAGGGCGAACTGCCGCGCCCCTATTGCATCCGCATGGCGCGCCAGAAGGCGTTGGCGGTGCCCCTGTCGGACGGCGAAATCCTGCTGTCCGCCGACACGACCGTGGCCCTGGGCCGCCGTATCCTGGGCAAGCCCGCCGATGCCGGGCAAGCGGCGGAATTCCTGTTCAAGCTGTCGGGGCGTCGCCACAAGGCGATCACAGCCGTCGCCGTGCGCCGGGGCGAAAGGCTGTGGCAGCGCGATGTGGTCACGGATGTGCGGATGAAGCGGCTGTCGGACGTCGAGGTGAACGCCTATCTCGCCACCGGCGACTGGCAGGGCAAGGCGGGCGGTTATGCCATCCAGGGCCCCGCCGGAGCGTTCATTCCCTGGATTCAAGGCTCTTTCACCGGCGTCATGGGGCTGCCCGTGGCCGAAACGGCGGCCTTGCTGGCTGCCGCAGGCTTTCCTGTTTTCGGGCCTGTTTTCGGGCCTGAGTTTGGGCCGGAACATGGGCCGGAGTTCGCGCGATGAAGGGGCGGTCGGTGATTCTCGACCGGCTGGGCGACCGGCTGGCGGCGGCGATGATCGTCGACGGTGCGCTTGACGATCTGCTGATCGCGCCCCCCGAGGATGTGCCGGTGCCCGGTTCCATCTACCGCGCCGTCGTCGACCGGCCGATGAAGGGGCAAGGGGGCGCCATCCTGCGGTTGCCCGAGGGGCGGGGATATCTCAAGTCCGCGAAGGGGTTGGCCCCTGGCACGGCGTTGCTGGTGCAGGTGACGGGATTTGGCGAACCGGGCAAGGCGGTGCCGGTGACGGACCGCGTGCTGTTCAAGAGCCGCTATGCCATCGTCACCCCCGGCGCCCCCGGCCTGAACGTGTCGCGCGCCATCAGGGATGACGAACGCCGCGATGCGCTGCTCTTGCTGGCCCATGAGGCGATGGGCAATTCCGGCGATACCGGGCTTATCCTGCGCTCGGCCTGCGCCGAGGCGCCCGACGAGGTGCTGGCCGAAGACATCATCGCCATGGCCGATCTGGCCGCCGCGATCACGGGCGAGACGGCGGGCGAACCGGAATTGCTGGTCGATGGCCCCGACCCCCACACCCTGGCCTGGCGAGAGTGGCCCGAACCCGATTCGATTTCCACCAAGGACGGCGGGTTCGCCGAAACGGGTGTCGACGAAATGATCGCCGCCCTGCGCCGACCCCATGTGCCGCTGGGGGCCGGGGGAATGTATGTCGAACCCACGCGCGCCCTGGTCGCGGTGGATGTGAACACCGGCCCCGATACGTCGCTTGCGGCGGGGCTGAAGGCCAACATCGCCTGCGCCCGGGCCCTGCCGGCGCAATTGCGCTGCCGGGGGCTTGGCGGCCAGATCGTGCTGGACCTTGCCCCCATGGCCAAGAAGGACCGTCGCGGGTTCGAGCAGGTGCTGCGCGCCGCCTTCCGTCTCGATACCGTCGAAACCATCCTTGCGGGCTGGACGCCGCTTGGCTGCTATGAGTTGCAGCGCAAGCGCGACCGCCTGCCATTGTGAAGGAACTTCAATGGCCTGTCCGATCTGCGACCGCGAATCCGACCGCAAATACCGCCCCTTCTGCTCGCTGCGCTGCTCGGACGTGGATCTGGGCCGCTGGCTGACCGGAGCCTATTCCATCCCGGCGGAGGATGCCGACGATGTGGACAAGGCCGACCGCGCGCCCGGCGCCGGGGACAAGCCGCACTAGGTATTTGACCGATCGGTTTTTCATGGTGTTCGGGCAGGCTGAAACAGTCTTTGCCAGGCACGACGCGTTCACCCTGATCGTTGGATCGAACGCGGGGCCACCGCGCCTCAATCAAGCGTCGCGATGATCCCGCGCAGGGTGTCGATGCCCATGCCCTTGTCCGAGGATGTGATCACGATTTCGGGAAACGCGGCGGGGTGGCGGGCCAGCATGGCGCGGGTGCGCTGCAACGACTCTTCGAGTTCGGCAGCGCCGGGTTTGTCGACCTTTGTGATCACAGCCTGAAACGTCACGGCGGATTTGTCGAGCAGCGTCATGATCTCTTCGTCCACGTCCTTGGCGCCGTGCCGCCCGTCGATCAGCACGAACACCCGGCGCAGGGTCGCGCGCCCCGACAGATAGGATTTCATCAGCCGCTGCCATTTTTCCACCGTTCTGACCGGCGCCTTGGCAAAGCCATAGCCGGGCAGATCGACCAGGTAATGGCTGTCGCCACAGGTGAAAAAGTTGATCTCCTGTGTGCGGCCTGGCGTGTTCGAGGCGCGGGCCAGCGCCTTGCGCCCGGTCAAGGCATTGATCAAGGTCGATTTCCCGACGTTTGAGCGGCCAGCGAAACAGACCTCCAGCCGGTCGGCGGGGGGCATCCCGTCCATCGCCACGACACCCTTGAGGAAATCGGTCTCGCCTGCGAACAGCAGGCGCCCCGCCTCACGCGCATCCTCGTCGATCTGTGCTTGCGGGAAGGTCAGGGTCACACTGTCACCCCGTCGCCCGGCCGCAACGTGCCGTCGGTGATCACCTCGGCACGCAGCCCGAAGTCGCGGTGGCCCCCGGTGTCGAGCGTACCAAGAACATCTGCGTCGCGCCGCCCCGTATCGGGGTTTGCGCAAGTTGCCATGCACCGCTCGATCCGCTCGCGCGGGCGCAACACGACGTTGCCGATCGTGATACTGCGGTCCAGCCACTCGAATTCCTGCCAGGGCGCCAGCCCGTCCAGCCACAGGTTGCCGCGCCAGCGCCGGATATCCAGCAAGCGGCCCAGTTTCTGTTCGACGGCCCGGTGGGTGGCCATGTTCACGACCGACACCGAGGGAAATTCGCTGTCGGTCATGCCGCGCCCCGGCACCCGCACGATCCGGGCCGAGGCGGCGCGGTCTTCGGGCATCAGGGGGCGCACCCAGTCAAGGAGTGCGGCCGCCTCTGTATCGGGGTCGAAGGTCAGGTCCGGGCGGGTCGGGTGGGTCAGTGTGATGGTGCCCGCCGTCTCGTCGGCCACCGCATTGATCGCCATCAGCGCGGGCGCCTTTGAGCCGCGCGAAAAGTTCGCGCAGGGCGCCCATGCGGTGCCGTCGGTTCCGGCCATCTCATGGGCCACGGCCCAGCGGCGGTCCCATGGAATGGTTTCGCCCGCGCGCAGCGTCACGCAGTTCAGCGTCTCACGGCCATGGGATTTGATCGGATGGCGCCAGATCTGCACCAGCCGCGCCTCGGCCCTGTCGCTCACTTCTTCACGGGCTTTTTCGGGTCCACCACCGGTTTCGGTTTCTCGCGCTTGAACCCGCCGATGATGTTGCCGAACACATCCGGTTTATAGCCCTGGCTGCGCATGATCAGGTATTGCTGGCCGAAGGTGATCATGTTGTTGGCGATCCAGTAGACGACAAGCCCGCTGGCAAATGTACCCAGCATGAACATGAACACCCAGGGCATCCAGGCAAAGATCATCTTCTGCGTCGGATCGGTTGGCGCCGGGTTCAGTTTCTGCTGCAACCACATGGATATGCCCAGCAGGATCGGCAGCACGCCCAGCGAGAAGATGAAGAAGATCGAGCCTTGCTCGGGGGTCGACCAGGGGAACAGCCCGAACAGGTTCAGGACGCTGCTGGGGTCCGGCGCGCTCAGGTCGCGAATCCAGCCGAACCAGGGGGCATGGCGCAGCTCGATGGTGACGAAGATCACCTTGTAGAGCGAAAAGAAGATCGGGATCTGCAACAGGATCGGCAGACAACCCGAGGCGGGGTTCACCTTGTTTTTCTTGTAGAGCTCCATCATGCCCTGCTGCATCTTCTGGCGGTCGTCGCCGGCGCGTTCCTTCAGCGCCTCCATCTCGGGCTGCAGTTCCTTCATCTTGGCCATGGAAACATAGGATTTATAGGCCAGCGGCAGCAGCAGCGCCTTGAGAAAGAAGGTCAGCCCGATGATCGCCCAGCCCATGTTGCCGATCAGCGCGTTCAGCCAGTGCAGCACATAGAAGATCGGCTTGGTCAGGAAAAAGAACCAGCCCCAGTCGATGGAATCAAGAAAGCCCTCGATGCCGCTGTCGTCCTGATAGCCCCGGATGGCCTCCCATTCCTTGGCCCCGGCGAACAACCGGGTGGTCGAGGTGGCGGTGGTGCCGGGGGCGATGTCCATCGCCGCCAGCCGCGCTTCGGTCAGGTAGATGTTGGCATTGGCGTTGTATTTCGCCACCGAGGTGAAGGCGCTGCCCGGTTGCGGGATCAGCGAGGTCATCCAGTATTTGTCGGTAAAGCCGACCCAGCCGTTGTTCGTGACCGTGATCACATCCGCATTGGCGCCCCAGCGGTCGTCGGCGGGCTGTTCGGGCATGTCGTCATAGTCGATTTCCTGCAACTCGCCGTCGGACATGCGCACGACACCTTCGTGCAGGATGAAGAAATTGGCCAGGTTCGGCGGCATCCCCTGGCGCGAGATCGTGCCATAGGGGGCCATGCGCACGGTGGTGGCGGTGCTGTTTTCCACGATCTGGGTGATCGTGAACATGAACTTGTCGTCGACCGAAACGTCGCGGCGGAAGATCAGGCCCTTGCCGCTATCCCAGGTCAGCTGGATCGGGCTGTCGGGGGTCAGGGTTGCGCCGCCGGTCTGGGTCCAGACGGTATTGGCTCCGGGAACGTCCTCGAACCCCAGGGAGCCGCCCGGCGCCCAGCCGAACATCGCGTAATAGGGGTGCGTGGCGCCCACCGGATTCAGCAGTTCGACGAGCGGCGAGTCGGGGTTCAGCGTTTCGCGATAGGTGCTCAGCGACAGCTGGTCGATCCGCCCGCCCAGCAGGGACATCGAACCGGCGAGGCTGGGCGTTTCCACGGCGATGCGCGGAATCTCGGCGCCTGCCACTTCCAGGCCCCCGGGTGCGGTGCCCTGGATCGGCGCGCCGTCTGACACGGGCGGCACGCCGGGCACCGTATCCGCGCTCTGGCTTGCGACCGGCTGGTTCGGGTCGCGCATGGGTTCCTGCGGCGGAAACAGCACGAACCACACCAGAATCACGAGAAAGCTGAGGGCTGTGGCAAGGATGAGGTTCTTGTTCTGATCGTCCATTCGGAAGCGCCGCCTGTGAATTCCGGGTCAGGCCGGTTCAACAGGGCGCACAGGCAAAGGTCAAGCCGTTTTGCCACCCATCCGGCCCCGAGTGACGTCGCGCCGTAGCGTTTCCGGGGTATCGCACAGCGATCCTTCCGGAAAATCGGGTGCGCGGCCGGCGCCCCGGCGCAGCAGCCAGGCCAGAAGGTCGGGGGCCGGCATCGGGCGGGCGATGGCAAAGCCCTGAACATGGCCACAGCCCAACTGTGCGAGGGTCGAGAATTCGCCTGGCGTTTCCACCCCTTCGGCCACAACCTCGACCCCCAGTTGCTGTGCCAGGGTCAGGATTGCGGCAATCATCCCGTGCTGGTCGGGGTCGGTGTCGACGGATGTGACCAGCGACCGGTCGATCTTGATCCGGCTGACCCCGAACCGCCGGATGCCGTTGATCGACGCGCTGCCGGTGCCGAAATCGTCAAGGTCGATGGGGCAGCCCAACGCACCCAGAGCCAGCAGGTTGCGCGTGGCCATGGCATCGGGATCGGCCTGAGCGATAACCGTTTCCAGCACTTCAAGACCCAGGCGCGCGGGCGGCATGCTGTGCCGGTCCAGCGCCCATTTGATCCGGTTGACCAAGGCCGGATCGGCCAGGTCGTCGATCCCGAGGTTGACCGACACGCGCGGAATGTGGATGCCGGTGCGGTCCCATGCCACCAATTGCCCGATGGCCGCTTCGACCATGCTGTCGGTCAGCCGCGAGGACAGTCCCTGTTCCTGCAGGTCGCGCAGAAACTGCGCGGGTTTCAGCACCCCGATCTCGGGGTGGTGCCAGCGCGCGAGGGCCTCGATGCCGGTCAGGGCGCCGGTGTCGGCGCAGATCTGCGGCTGATACCACGGAAGGATCCGGCCCTGCTCGAAGGCGGCGACCGCATCCAGTGTATCGACGGCGACCTTGCGCGCCGCAGGCCCACGCAACATCGTGTGATCAAAGGCACGAATCGCGCGCGGCGCGTCGCGCAGCGCCGTCTGCAGGGCAGTTTCGGCCGCATCGAGAAGGCCGGGGGCGCCCGGGCCTTCGCCCAGCCGCGAGCTTACGCAGAACCCCAGCGAACTGGTCAGGTGCAACCGCAGCCCGTCGATGGTCACGGGCCGCATTGTCACGGCTTGCAGGCGCAGTGCGGTCTGGATTGCGCTTTCCAGGTCGATTCGCGGGTTCGGCGGCAGATAGACGGCAAACCGCCCGTCGCCCAGATCGGCGAGGCTGTCGCTGTGGCGGATTTCGCCGTACAACCGCTCGGCCATCTGCGCGGTGATGGATTTCAGCGCCCGTTGGCCGTGCCGGTCGCGCAATTCGTCATAGCCGTCCAGCAACACCGCAAGGCACAGCGCCTGCCCCGCGACATCGGGCAGATCGGTGTCGGCCTCGAGTCGCGCCAGCAGGGTGTCGCGGTCGATCGGTTGGGACGTGGGGGTGGTGGCCAGGCTGTGCAGATGGAACGTGCCGTCACGGGTGGCGGTGCCCAGCAGAAAGGCGGTGCCGACCGCCAGGCTGAACAGCACCCCGTCCAGCCCGCTGATCAGCGCCGAGCCCGTAACAAGCGCCACGCAGCCCAGCAGCAACTTCGGCGCCGAAAGACCGTTGCGCCGGGCGCGGATCAGGAATTTCTGCACAAGTGTCGCCATCGCCATCGGTCCTCGCCATGCAAGTCATGGCAGCAGAGCTAGGCGCCGAATGTGGCGGCCCGGTTAACAACGACGGCTGAATTGCGGGCAATTTTAATCGATTGTATCGGTTTTGTTCTGCTCGCCCCGCATCAGCCCGGCGAAATCGAACAGCTTTGGATCCAGCAGGTGGCTGGGCCGCGTGTTGGTCAGGGCGCGAAAGATCACCTGGCGGCGTCCGGGGCTGTTCTTTTCCCAGCCATCCAGCAGCGCCTTGATCTGCTGGCGTTGCAGCCCGTCCTGGCTGCCACACAGATCGCAGGGGATGATGGGATAGTTCATCGCCCGGGCAAACCGGTCGCAATCCACCTCGGCAACATGGGCCAGCGGGCGATAGACGAACAGATCGCCGTCTTCGTTCAGCAGCTTGGGGGGCATCGTGGCGAGCCGCCCGCCATGGAACAGGTTCATGAAGAATGTCTCAAGAATATCGTCGCGGTGATGGCCCAGCACCACCGCCGAACAGCCCTCTTCGCGGGCCACCCGGTACAGGTTGCCGCGCCTGAGGCGCGAACACAGCGCACACAAGGTGCGCCCGGCGGGCACCTTGTCCATCACGATGGAATAGGTGTCCTGATATTCGATCCGGTGCGGCACGCCCATTTTTTCGAGGAACTCGGGCAGGACGGTGGCTGGAAAATTCGGCTGTCCCTGATCGAGGTTGCAGGCCAGCAACTCGACTGGCAGCAGCCCGCGCCATTGCAATTCATGCAGTATGGCCAAAAGGGTATAGCTGTCCTTGCCGCCCGACAGGCAGACCAGCCATCGTGCAGGCGGCGCGCCTTCGGCGAGACGCGCGCCGTTTTCGATCATGCCGTACTGATCGATCGCGGCGCGCACGTCGCGCACCAGCCGTTTGCGCAGCTTCTTGAACTCGGTCGTCGCGGGGGCGCCGAAGAACAGGGGGTGAATGTCGTCGGCGTCATCATCCAGCATGGCTGACGCTTTAGCGGGGATGCCGGTTTCGGGCAAGGGTGTCAGATGGACGTCACCCGGTCATACAGATCCAGCAGGAACGGCGCGAATTCCTCGCAGAAGACGATGCTGCGGTCGTTCGGATCATAAAATGCATTGGCCTCGTCGCAGGGGGGCACTGTCACGGTGACACGCTCGGGCAGGCGGGCCAGGGTGTCTGCCATGGCGGGCGTGGCGCGCAGCGCCGCAAGGGCGCATCTAGTCAGGAACGTTGTCAATGCCGCTGCCTCCCATGGGATTGCACCTGAGGATGCGGCGGATCATCAGCCATCCGCCCTTGATGCCACCATGTTTTTGCAACGCCTCCAGGGCATAGGCCGAGCAAGTGGGATGATAGCGGCAGTTGTGGCCGACCCAGGGGCTGAACACCGCGCGATAGGCATGGACGGGCAGGGCGATCAGGCGCGCCAGGGGGGTCATTTGTGCAGATGGGCCAGGGCGATGACCAGGTCGGCTTGCAGGGCGGCGAAATCATGGGCGGCCGTGGTGTCGCGCTTGCCGATCAGGACGTAATCCCAGCCGTCGCGACCTGCTGTGGGCAGCACGAGGCGTGCGATTTCCCGCAGGCGCCGTTTGGCGCGATTGCGGGCCACGGCATTGCCGACCTTCCTGGAGCAGGTGAACCCGACGCGGATACCACACGCCTCGTCCGCGTCGCGGCGGCGGGCCTGAAGCACGAAGGCAGGCATGGGTTTATAGGCGGCGCGGGAGGCGCGCAGGAAATCGGCGCGTTTCTTCAGCACGCTGATCTGGGGACACGCCAAAGCCGCCGGGATGGTGTCCGGCGGCGTGGCCATGTCGGCCGTTGGCTCGATTACGCGCTCAGCGATTTCCGGCCCTGGGCGCGGCGGGCGTTGATGATCTTGCGCCCGGCCTTGGTGGCCATGCGGGCGCGGAAGCCGTGGCGCCGCTTGCGCACCAGGTTCGAGGGCTGGAATGTACGTTTGGGCATCGTCGTCTCCGTCTTGGCGGCCCGCACCCTTGTGGATTCGTGAGCCGCGCCATGTGCGAAGCCCGGTCTTTAGGGGGCATGGGGGGCCAAGTCAACGGGGCAGGCGCGCGAAATCCTGCAACAATGGGCTGGGGATTTGTTACAGGATTTCGTGAACCCATGGCGAAATGGCGGGTTTTCATCAACCGGGCGTGAGGGGGCTATGTATTGGCGGGCAGGCGACGCATGTAGGGGGGCAGGGACAGCGGACAGAGGATGACAGCGGGATGAGCGACATGACACAGAACACCACAGAGGGTGGATCGCCCTGGGCGCGGCGCCTGCCGCTGATCGCGATTGCGGCGGTGGCGCTGATCGGCGCCTTCACCCTGCGCGACCATCTGACGTTCGACACACTGGCGCAGAACCGCGAGTGTCTGATCGCCTTTCGCGATGCCAATTACCTGCTGACCGTGGGCGCCTTCATCGCCGCCTATATTGCTATCGTGGCGTTTTCGCTGCCCGGCGCCACCATCGCCACCCTGACCGGCGGATTCCTGTTCGCCACCTTCCCGGGCGCGTTGTTCAACGTCACGGGCGCCACATTGGGCGCCATCGCCATCTTCATGGCCGCGCGCTGGGGCCTTGGCGAGCGGCTGGCAGCGCGAATGGATACGGGGCAGGGGGCGATCAAACGCATCAAGGACGGGATCGACGAAAATCAGTGGTCGATGCTGTTCCTCATCCGGCTGGTGCCCGCCGTGCCGTTCTTCGTGGCCAATCTCGTGCCCGCGCTGGTCGGCGTGCCGCTGTTCCGCTTTGCCGTGAGCACATTCATCGGCATCATCCCCGGCGCGGTGGTCTATACATCGGTCGGCGCTGGTCTGGGCGAGGTGTTCGCGCGGGGCGAAACTCCCGACCTCGGCATCATCTTCGAGCCGCACATCCTGTTGCCGATCCTGGGCCTGTGTGTGCTGGCCGCCTTGCCCATCGTGTTGAAGGCCGTGCGCGGCAAGAAAGGGATCTGAGCCATGAAACGCATCAAGACGGATATCTGTGTGATCGGTGCCGGGTCCGGCGGTTTGTCGGTGGCGGCGGGGGCCGTACAGATGGGCGCGCGGGTCGTGCTGCTTGAGGGCCACAAGATGGGTGGGGATTGTCTGAACTTCGGCTGCGTGCCATCGAAATCGCTGATCGCGGCGGCCAAGCAGGCCCAAACCGTGCGCAAGGGCGGCTTTGGCGTCGCCGCGGTTGAGCCCGACATCGACTTTGCCGCGGCCAAGGACCATGTGCAGGGCGTGATCGACCATATCGCCCCGGTCGACAGCCAGGAGCGGTTCGAGGGTCTGGGCTGCACCGTGATCCGCGAATATGGCCGCTTCATCAGTCCGACCGAAGTGCAGGCGGGCGAGACCGTCATCAAGGCGCGGCGCTTTGTCATCGCCACCGGGTCGGGCCCGCTCATCCCGCCGATTCCGGGAATCGAGGACACACCCCATTACACCAACGAAACCATCTTTGATCTGCGCGAACGCCCCGACCACCTGGTCATCATCGGCGGCGGTCCGATCGGGATGGAGATGGCTCAGGCGCACAGGCGGCTGGGGTCGCAGGTGACGGTGATCGAGGGTGCAAAGGCCATGGGCAAGGACGACCCCGAGATGGCGGCGGTGGTGCTGGACGCCCTGCGCGCCGAGGGGGTCGAGATCGTCGAGGACGCGCAGGCAAGCCGGATCAGCGGCAAAGCGGGCGCGATCACGGTAGAAACCGGGGCGGGCACGTTCACCGGCAGCCATCTGCTGATGGCCGTCGGGCGCAAGGTGAACATCGACAAGCTGGACCTGGCGCGCGGCAACGTCGCCCATGACCGGGAAGTCAAGGTCGACGACACCCTGCGCTCCACCACCAACAGGCGCGTCTATGCCGTGGGTGATTGCGCGGGGGGGCTGCAATTCACCCATGTGGCGGGCTATCATGCCGGTATCATCGTGCGCTCCTGCGTGCTGGGTCTGACCTGGTCCAAGGCCACGACGCGCCACATCCCCTGGGCCACCTATACCGATCCGGAATTGGCCCAGGTCGGCCTGACCGAGGCGCAGGCGAATAAGGAGCACGGGATCAACCTCAAGGTCGTGCGCTTTCCCTATGACGAGAACGACCGCGCCCTGGCCGAGGCCAGGACCAAGGGGTTGATCAAGGTGATGGTCGCCCATGGCCGCCCGGTGGGCGCCAGCATCGTGGGCGCGGCGGCGGGCGAATTGATCGCGATGTGGGCCATGGCCATCGCCAACAAACAGAAGATGAGTGCCATCGCCAACACGGTTCTGCCCTATCCGACACTGGCGGAAATCAACAAGCGCGCGGCAGGGGCCTATTTCTCTCCGCAGTTGTTTGATAATCCAAAGGTGAAGACACTGGTGGGGCTGGTCCAGAAATACCTGCCCTGATCCGGAGAACGGAGGGCGCGGCGTGATGAATTCCCTTTCAGGTCGGTTTCTGAGCCTGACGATCGTCTTCGTCATGTTGGCCGAAATCCTGATCTTCGTGCCTTCGGTCGCCCGGTTTCGCGAGGATTACCTGCTCTCGCGTCTGGAACGCGCCCAGATCGCCAGCCTTGCCCTGCTGGCCAACGACATGATCGACGAACGGCTTGAGGCGGAACTGCTGGAGAATGCCGAGGTGCTGAACGTCGTGCTGCTGCGCGATTCCGTACGCCAGCTGATCCTGTCCTCGCCCATGCCCGCCCCGATCCAGGCCACCTATGATCTGCGCGACGCCCCCGCCTGGGAGCTGATCCGCGATGCCCTGGCGCTGCTCGTGCGCCCGGAAAACCGGGTGATCCGGGTGATCGGCAACCCGGTGCGCGGCGCGGGCCTGCAGATCGAGGTGACGATGCCCACCGACCCGCTGCGCGCGGCGATGCTGGATTACGGGCTGCGCATCCTGATCCTGTCGGCGGTGATTTCGATCTTCACCGCCGGGCTGCTGTTCCTTGCCGTCCGCGCCTTTCTGGTCAAACCCATCAAGGGGGTGGTGCGGGCGATGACCAGCTATGCCGATGCCCCCGAGGACGGGCGCCGCATCATCGAACCCAGCGCCGGGGTTCGCGAATTGCGCGAGGCCGAACAGGCGTTGCAGACCCTGCAGACGCAACTGACGGGCGCCCTGCGCCAGAAGGACCGCCTGGCGCAGCTGGGCAGTGCCGTGGCCAAGGTCAGTCACGATCTGCGCAACATCCTGACCACGGCGCAGCTGTTCACCGACCGTCTGGAAAACAGCAACGATCCACTGGTGCAGCGCATGGCGCCCAAGCTGGTCAACTCGATCACCCGCGCGGTCAACCTGTGCGAGAGTACGCTGGCCTTCGGGCGCGCCTCCGAACCGCCCCCGGCACTGACCCGCGTGCCCCTTGCCCCCATCGTCAACGATGTGGTTGACGGCGAACGGCTGGCCTGCGGCGAGCATGACATCAGCTTTGCCGAGGATGTGCCCACGGGCCTGCTGGTGCGCGCCGACGGCGAACAATTGTACCGGGTTCTGGGCAACCTGATCCGCAACGCGCGCCAGGCGATCATGGCCAGCGGCAAACCGGGCGAGATTTTCGTGCAGGCCGTGGAAACCGACGTCCACTGGCGCATCACCGTGCGCGACACCGGCCCCGGCCTGCCGCCGCGCGCCCGCGAACACCTGTTCACGGCGTTTCAGGGCGGCACGCGCAAGGGTGGCACCGGGCTGGGCCTGACCATCGCCGCCGAACTGGTGCGCGGCCATGGCGGGCGGCTGGAACTGGTGCAAAGCGGGGCAGGGGGTACGGAATTCGCGCTGTTGTTGCCCAAGACCATCGTCACGGCGGACGAGGCGGCGGCCTGAGCGGGCTTTTGCGCTCCGGGCAGATCAGGCGAGAAACCGGGCAGATGCCCCTTGCACTCGCCGCCCCCGGGGGCTAAATCCGCCCCACCCGCGCGCTGGTAGCTCAGTTGGATAGAGCACTTGACTACGAATCAAGGGGTCGGGGGTTCGAATCCTCCCCAGCGCGCCATTTTCCTTCGTATCCCATTCTCATGACGCCATGGGGCGACCCGCCGCGAAGCGGCAGATCGCCCGTCGGTGTTCGATCAGGCTGCCGGACCCAACAGATCTTTCACCTTCGCTGCCGTTGCCTCGGCGGTAATGCCCAGTTCGCGGAACAGGGTTTCCGCCGGGGCCGAGGCGCCGAAATCGTGCATGCCGACGAAGCCCGCCTTTTCGCGCCGACCCCGCTCGCCGAACAGCCAGCGGTCCCAGCCAAAGCGGATGCCGGCCTCGACGGCCACGCGTACCGCGCCCGCTGGCAGGATGCGGCGGCGGTATGCTTCGTCCTGCTCCTCGAACAGCTCCCAGCAGGGCATGGACACGACGCGCGTCCCGATCCCATCGGCGTGCAGCAGATCGCGCGCCGCCATCGCCACCGACACTTCCGATCCCGTCGCCATCAACAATGCCTGGCGCTTTCCTTCGGCCTCGGCCAGCACATAGGCGCC
>Ga0105054_10006714_pt1 | contig 15960 bp, 19 predicted proteins | sample BON02_FD_78091 | JGI IMG/M metagenome (GOLD analysis project Ga0105054, IMG submission 78091) | Freshwater microbial communities from Lake Bonney liftoff mats and glacier meltwater in Antarctica - BON-02 (megahit assembly) | ecosystem: Environmental > Aquatic > Freshwater > Ice > Glacier...
CGCGAGCAGTTCGTGATTGTAGAACAAAATTCAGGACCTTAGAATTTTAGAATAAGGTTTCTAGGACCTTTACCACACATCTTTTTTAGAAGTACAGTTGAAAGGATTCTTTTTTGGATTGATCATCACGAGAAGTTACAAGAGCAAGAAAACGACGAGGTGAGGGTTTACCGTTGTTGAGAATAAATCTCACATGCACATGTTTCTTGTGCTCGGTCCCTCATGCTGACGGAGATTCGGTAAACTCTCACCTCGTCGTGCTACCGCTCTTGTAGCTCTCGAGATGATCGATCCAAAAAAGAATCCTTTCAACTGTACTTCTAAAAAAAAGGATGTGTGGTAAAGGTCCTAGAAACCCTATTCTAAAATTCTAAGGTCCTGAACTCTGTTCTAAAACCGCGAACTGCTCGCGAACTCCCTTGATAGCTAAGTGGTATCTAGGCGGTCCGCTCACGAACTCTCGCATGACTAAGTGGTCGATGGATGATATGTCGCTATGTTGTACACCAGCACAGCACACACCGATTGGCACGCTTGTTCGTGGGGGTTTAGATGTTCCTGGGATGTGTGGACGCTCTAGCCAGAACTGATCCCTTCTTTGGTTTGCATGGAATTGAAACATTTTAATATTATGCTTTTGTGCACGTTCCCTCTTCGCTTCTGATAGTTCTGCTGCCTGTTAGTGTCCCCCAACTTGTCTACACATTAGCTCAGGCTAGTGAGTTCGTGCGCTATGTTGTTCTCCGAGCCTGACGCGGCCCGGATTTAAGCCGGGCGCCAACTTGTTACTTAAGGCGGGGTTGGGTATTTCTCAATCGAAAGCGGATTCTCAGTGGAATTCAGTTTACAAGGCATGCAATTTTGAGTTTCATTTCGAGTCATCGAATTTGTTGTTGTGGAAAAATAACAATTCGTCAGTAGTAATGTAAATGTGATTCCGACACGGCAAACCTGCGGCCAGCGCTCGAGCAGGGCTGCGGAAAGCAAACACCGAGCGCTAGAAAATGATTTTCCAAAAAAGTTCCAGCGAAAGATAATTTTGGCGACTTCCTAAAAAAAACGTGTTTCCGACCGAGTCGCCCGCAGAAAAAATTAGAATTTGGCATTGCACAGCGGTTTTCTTTTCGCAAGTATTCAAAAAGTGCACAGACCTAGATCTCAGTGTCCTCTACATTTTGGTACCGGGAACATCTTGGAAATTCGCTCGGAAAAATAATTTCCTATAGCCTCGCGCACGACGTCCCCGGCATCGCGCAGCGCTCTGACGGATTGGAAAAATAAAATGCCAGCGCTCGTCGTCTACTTCCAACAGACATGCTCGAGCGCTGTCCTGGGGCAGGTTTGCCGCGTCAAGATCACGGCGTTTACATTACTACTGACGTATTGTTTCGTTTTCACAACGACAAATAGGATGAAATACTTTGTAAACTGGATTCCACTGAGAATCCGCGTTCGTTCGAGAAATACCCCACCCCACCTAAAGAGTAACTTGCTCTGCAGCTTCTGCACTTCTTCGAGAACGGTGTTCCCCGTCCTCGAACCACAAATTACAAGAGTAATCACGGGAAGTTAGTAGATAACTTCAGTCTCGAATAAGACGTCACGTCCCTACAAGACCCCTCTACGTCACGTCTCTAACAGACTCCTTTCTATTTTGTTAAGGTGTTCCACATAAAGCGGTGAAGAGAAAATGTGACGAGTAAGGCGTCACGTCCCTACAAGACCCCTCCACATCACGTCTCTAACAGACTCTTTTCTATTTTATTAATGTGTTCCACATAAAGCGATGAAGAGGCACCTTTCCTTCAAATCCATGCCGAATTCTCGTCTATCTTCGACTACCTAAGTCCTCTGCCCTTAGCAGTTTACGCCACCACTTTATGTGGAACACATTAATAAAATAGAAAAGAGTCTGTTAGAGACGTGACGTGGAGGGGTCTTGTAGGGACGTGATGTCTTATTCGTGACTGAAGTTATCTACTATATTCCCGTTTACGCCACCGCGTTGAGGACTATGTTTCCCTTAATCTGTGTGGTCTATCGCTTACGTTCAGGGCCCTTTCTTTGCATATCCTTTCCCTCCATTCTCCCCTGGCCCATTTTTCGGCATTTCAAAATGTCACCGGACCTAACAGGTATTACTCTACTTGTCACCGTGTGTGTATTACCTCGACAAGACCTTACACACCCCAGAAAGAAAACAAGAAATTGAAACTCTTCTCTCAAAATCGACTTGATCATTTCACCGTTGTACACAAACTTCGCAATTCAGTATATGCAGAGGTTGCCAGAACCTGTCACGCTTGTTGAGTTGTTGCAGGGAATGTATGATCCAGTAATTGCGCTCTAATGCGCTTGAATATGAATGCTCTTTCTTTCGAATGGCGCTATTATTGCTGCAGCGGCACGGGGGCCGCGGCAGGGCAGCTATGACTGTTCCATATTGCTTTGTTTAATCACACAAAAATACTCACACTCAACCTGTCCCTCCAACACCTCCCTCCACACAGGCTTATATCAACAATTTCCCACACAATCGCATTTATGCGTCAACCTTCTTCCTCCGGGCAGGCTTCTTGGGAGCATGGGGATCCATGATCTCGCGCGCCTGCTCCAAGGCACCCTCAGACACGCCAGTAACCCAAGAATAGATGAGCATAAAGAAGAGGTAAAGCGTGAAAACGATGAACTCAACCAGCCATCCAGTGTGCCAGGCGTTCTTCTCATCGGCTGTCGGGTCCGCGACCCAATTCAGCACTGGTGCGCTTGAGGTGGACTTGAAACCATACTTCTTGGACGCGTCCGCGATTGCCTTATTCCAGTGAGTGTTGCGCTTGATACCAAGGCCTGACTTGTAGTCATCCTTCCACTGCAGAGCCTGAGTGCTGTCTGTGAACGCCTTTGTGTCACACGAAACGTGCGACATAATCCCCACCCATGCATAAGCCGGCATGCCTTTAGCGTAACCCGCGTCGAGCACTGGTGCAACGCAGTAATAGTTGTATACGCACGTGCCCACAACCGGCAGCTTGTCCTTGCACAGCTTGTACATGCCCGCGTAGTCCGGTGCCACCTGCCCATCCTTCATGTAGAAGAAAGCATTCTCTTCATACCCCTTGGCCACTGTAGAAAGCTGTGACAGCTTGACATCCTTAATAATCTGCGAGCCAGCTGATTTAGACCATACCACAAAGAAATGCCCTCCCAGAATGCACGAAAGGAACATCATCATCGCCCCGAGCATCAGGGGACGAGCCAACTCGTACTTCCCGCTGACAGCCTGGTAGCCAGCAAAGCAGAAAACAGAGCCAAAGAAGACCATCATCATGGCACAGCCTGCGAGCCAATTTACGTGAACTGAAGTGGCCACCGAGCACGCTGTTCCGCAAACCAGAAGAAGGAATCCAGCCCATCCGAACTCCTTGCCGAACAGACAGAAAACAAAGTGCATCCCGGAGTGCACAGCCCTGATAGGCAGCGGCCGCAGGGGCTCCTTCTCCGCTTCCGACTCACCCACCAAGGGCTCATTCTCCTCCATATCTTTGGACTGAGTCATAGTTTTGGTCGACGACATCTGCTGCGCTCCGAGCCAATGCCCTTATACCGCGCCTGATGACGCTCCTCGACTGACCTGCCTGTGTAATACAATAATGTACACGCCCACAAAGTCATGATCAGCTTGTGCAATTCAACCATGTATGCTCCGGCACAGCAACACCAGCATCAGCGTATATCGTGCTGTGACAGCTGTGGTGTAACTGCTGCATCCACCACAGTAGAATGCCCGAGGAAATACACGACAAAGGCGGCCGTGCAACGATACGTAGACTCGACTAGGCGAGCAGCCCTCCTATTCCAATCCCGGTGGGACGAGCTTGTTGTCTTTCTGTGTCACTACTTAGTTGACCTCAAAATGCGATACTGCATCCCTGCAAGGGGGAAGAATAGACGCTGTCTCTTGAGCAGCAGCAGCAGCAGAAAACCCAGTTCAGATGCCTTTATAATAACGAACAATACACGTTCCGTACACGTGTGCCTCATGGCTTCGCACAACAAACTGCACACGCATGTGAAGCACGCTGAACCAAAGCTTGGCCCCCGGTCGTAGAGCGAGTTCGTCTAAACCTGTACTATTTGGCACCGCGCAGGAGCATACAGCACACGCACACACTAATATACTGTGGAGACAAGCAGGGGGACACGTACAGGCAGAAGAACTGAGAGAGGCGAAGAGGGAACGAGCACGAAAGCGCGATGACGCGATTTTTTCTATTCCGAGCGAACCCAAGAAGGATTAGTTTTGGCTGGAGCATCTCACTCATGCCAGGAACATCTCAAATTCCACGAACATCTTGTTGGTTCGTGGACATATTCAACGATGCCAATGCCACGACGACATACCGGAACAAGGGTGACATTGTAAGATAACTACAGAGACACACTACAAGCCTGAAGCACGTCGTCGCATATCATCAAGAAGCGACTAATCAGTTCTGTCGGGTGCAGCCCGACGTGTAGCGAACACACATCTGAGCAAGCGATGAACACGACTTTGAGCAAGCAATGCAGTGACTACATCCGTCGCCTACCATTGTGCTTTGGTAGTCCATCCTGCCTCTGCTGGGGCGCTCTTTCTTCCTCCCTCTCCTCAGTGCGCGTGCTCGTGTTTGCGCTCTCCTGCTCTCCGCTTGTGCGTCGCAATGCCCTCTCCCTCACTCTCTCGCGTGCGCTCTCTCTCTCTCTCTCTTTCTCTCTCGCTTACTGCCTCGCTGCTTCTCTCCATCTCTCTCTATCACGCTCTCTCGCTATCGTGTTCTCTCTTGCTCGCTTGCTCCCTCACTTCTTCTCTCCCTCTGTTTCTCCCTATTTTCCTCTTTCTTCTCTCCCTTGCTCTGTCTCTCTCTCTCGCTCGGTCGCTCACTTCTTCTCTCCATCTCTCACTCACATGCTCTCTCGCTATGGATCTTTTTCCCTCTCGCTCGCTAACTCTTCCTCTCCCCTCTTTCTCCCACTTTCAGTCTCTCACCATCTCTCTCTCCAGGCCACGCCCCTGCGGTGGATCTTGGCAATCAGCGTGGAAGCGCTCGATATCCGAAGGGCGCGCGGCGGCGAGGGGCTCCGCAGCTGCGCGCCACCCGAAGTCCGGAACTTCGGGTGCCGCACGCCACTCGGAAGTCCGGAACTTCCATCCCTCAGGTCAGATTTTTTGGGTTGTTTGTGCGGTCATCCTCCCGCCAACGATCGCGTCGCATGGCACCCCGAAAAACACGTGTTTTCAAATCGAGACCGGATCAACACACAAGGTGCGTTGGCCTGTGCGTTAACGTACAGCGGTCGGTTTTGAGCTTGCGACACTCCGTTATGGTATACACTTTCTCGCTTGCTCTCTCTTTCTCCCCCTCTGTCTCTCACTCTCCTTTCGCTCGCTTGATCGCTCTCTTTCCCTCTCGCTAACTCTCATTCTCTCCACCCCACCAACCTCACCCTCTCTCTGCGTCTCTCTCCCACGTGCCTGTGATCGCTTCAATTTACAGAATGGATTCACTGAAGAAAAATCTGGTGCGCAGTATATATTCGCATAAGTTGTCATCCGTGAAGCATCAAAAAGGTCATGGAATCAAACAACAGGGCAGTGAAATCACTATGACGATTGTGTAATCGAAAAATAGGGTTGTGTAATTCAAGGGGCACGCGGCGGGGGAGGTGCTGCGCGCCAACTGGATTGGACCATTGACCCGAGGACATCAAAAGCCAACTGGATTGGACCATTGACCCGAGGACATCAAAATAGTGTATTGTGGCGTGCGTCGGTAGAGGGACTTTAGGCCCGAGCTGCCGTGCGCCACAAGGTCACGACCAAACCAGGGAGAAAGTTTGTTTTTTTGACTTTTTGTCGACCTGCAGCAGCCGCAGGTCAACTTTTTCCCCCACCTGCAACAGCACAGGTGGTAGCGTGGCAAGTCGCGTTTTGGTCAACTTGCGGCCGCCGCAAGTCAGAAAAAAATGTGAATTTTTTTTTTGAAAAACATGCACGAAGAACGGATGGACTCGGAAAAAGAACAAATTGGAACAATTTTTTTGAAAATATCGACTTGCGGCGGCCGCAGTCAAGAAAAATAACTAACACATCAGAAAAGGAAATTACACGATGGAACAAAGAAAAAATCGGAACACTGTCCCGATTTTTTCTTTTTTCAAAATCGGAAATTTCGACTTGCGGCCGCCGCAAGTCGAAAAATTGGGGAAAATACTGAAAACACCCGAACAACAGAGATTGAAAGTTAGATGAAAAATATTCGTCTTGCGGCGGCCGTTTGGGACTCTGTGGACATTACACCACCCTATTTAGTCACCTCAGGGCAATGGTCCGATCCAGTGGGCGCGCCACAGCGCTCACGCCCCTGTTCTGGCTAAATTCATGGCCTCCTGGGAGTTGGGCACGTGTATTGCGCCTTCTGGTTATCATCTTCGCGCCTATGAGGTTTTGTTTCTGTGCATTGAGTGATTTGCATGCTACTCACAATCATTCCTCTAGGCATGCGCGGTCGCCATCCTGCAACTCTCAACCCATTCCATTGTTTCTTTGCGTCTCTGTGTGTATAGCAACCGGCGCATGAATGTTCAAGGCGGTTGAGAATTTGAGATAAGCGCATTGCTGGAAGGGCACTGATGATCCCGGTCACAATCTTGCTGGGCACTGCTTTGATGGACACCCTGGGCCCATTGTGCATTACCTACCCAGGCGCGCGGCGGCGAATAGAGCTGCCGCGCGCCACAAGATCACGAACAAACTCCGGCAGATTTTGCGCTTATTCAATATCACGGTGTCCTCAAAATTTCGACTTGCGGCGGCCGCAAGTCGGGCAAAAGCCGACTTCAAGTTGCGACGGTAGCGGTACAGTAGCATTACAGGACATGGAAACTGGCAGATAGAAACTGAAGTATGAAAATTGGCTGGTTTCTTGCACTGTGCTTTAGAACCCCGCTCGCAGCGATTGGGCAGTCTCTGAATGATTTTCTTGATGATTTTCTTGATGATTTTCTCTATGAAAATCTTAATTGTCTCCATGAAAATCTCAAATTTCCTGTGAAAATCACAGATTTTCTCGGTGAAAAATCTTAATGATTTCCTCATGATTTTCTTAATCATTCATAAAATCTCTCACTACAAAGTTAGAATTTCTACGGGGGGACTTGTTTTTCTTCCCCAAAGTTGGGTGGAGCCGGCTCAACACAAATTTTTTGCATCCAAATCGAGTCGAGCTGGCTCCACCCGAATTTATTTCCAAAAATTTCGAGTTGAGCCGGCTGAACTCGATTATTTTCCAAATTTTTTGCATTCAGCCGGCTCAACTCATTTTTTTGTTAAAATTTTGGTTCAGCCGGCTGAACCCAAATTGTTTTCCATCGGCGCTTTTTTACCCATAAATCGGTTTCGGGCGTTTTCCTGGCCATTTTTGAGTGGAACCGGCTTTTGAGTGGATCCCGGCTGAACTCAAAAAAATGAAAGAAAAAGTGAGTTTTTGGACAAATTCCGTATAAACTCTGTCGTATTGCGAGTGGCGCGCGGCAGCTCCCTCCACTTGCTGCGCGCCCGAAAATCGCTGGCTGGGGTGACAGTTTCTTAATGGTTTATAGAAACAAACAGTTTCTTAATGGTTTAGACTTTTTCTTAATGGTTTATAGGGCAGGGTGCTGGCTTCATCAGTGTATACCCACAAATTCCAAGTACACAAATGGTCCAAGATGATCATCTCACAACAATCATAAAATGCTGTGCAAAAAATAAGGTATTCTCAATAGATCAAACTGCTTGACAATCATTGATGCTCCCGACACACTGGCATCCTTGCACTACAAAAATTAAACTTGATGATCTGAAGCAATCGCAATCTGATTGCTGATAAATTGGGTATCCTCGACATATCGAATTCCAAAGAAAATGAAAATTAATTTTCTTCAAAAATCTCAACCAATGTAAAATGTTTTGACCCACCAGCGGGTCCAATACCAAGAGTAGGTGGGAAAAGGTCCGAGACAGTCCTCTCTTGGAGGTTTAAGTTGGGTTTTAACCACCTAAGAAAGAAAAACAGAAAAGAGGAGGAAAGAAGGTAAACTGGGTCCGCCATTATTAGTAGAAGGGCAAAGGTCCGGGAAAGTATCTTGAGTCCTGAGCAAATCATGGGGTTTTTACCACCCAAGAAAAGAAAAAAGAACGAGAAATGACGAGTGAACAGCCATACCTAACAGGGCACGCGGCGGCGAATCCCGAGCTGCCGCGCGCCATATGGTCACCACCAAACCCGGGGGATTTGACATGTTTTTGATTTTCATTTTTTTCGACTTTCGGCGGTCGCAAGTCGACTATTTGCGCGACTTGCGGCCGCAGTCGGAAGAAAATAGAAAAAAATGTGAGGAAAACACACGGAGAACAGGATAGGAAAAGAACAAGTCGGAACAAAAAACGAAAAATTGAAAAATGTCGACCCGCACAAGAATGGAGAATCGCACTCCAAACGCAACGAACTGAGTTTTTACGGTTTGGTTAGTATTCTTATAGTACTAATCGCGCCGTTAAAGTCAAATTACTTACATTACTGGTAGAATGTATTTAGTCTAAGATGCTTTTACAATTGAATTTCAATATAAAAATGAATAAAACATTGTACTATTTGTACTTATTATTGCACTCATTCTATTTTTGCAGAACATGTTTTACTACACATCTACGGTTCGTGCCCAACAACGTGCGATTTCTCCATCATGATGATTCTTGGGCGGTTGCGACGGCCGCAAGTCAAAACAAAGATAACACTTTTCGTGGGGAAAAAAAAACTACACGATGGAACCCGCCCATAATGCAAGAAATCGCACCCTGGTCGTCCACGAACGGAGCAATTGCCGACTTTTTAGTATTGCCTGGTAGTCTTTTGTCAATTACTGAGATTACTGAGTGAAAATATTTTAGTCCATTAAAGCCTATCCGTGAATTGAAATATGAAAGTGAGCAAAATATTGTACCACTGGTCCTTATTATTGACCCATTTTGTTTTTGTGAAACATAATGCTTACATTTTACCATACGCGTATTTGACCACAGTGCAATTTCTCCATTCTTGGGCGGAAAGAAAAAATCAGAACATTGTTCCGATTTGTGCTTTCGGAAAATCGGAAATTTCGACTTGCGGCCGTTGCAAGTCGAAAAAATGGGAAACACACTGAACACACCCAATCAACAGCGATTGCACATTCGAGGAAAAATGTTTGGAGAATTTCGTCTTGCGGCGGCCGCAACCCGACAAAAATAAAATACACACACCGGAAAAAGATTGATCCAAGAATCCCGGTGGGAAGAAAATCGAACCGAAAGGGCACTTGTCCATCTGTATACAACAATCCGAATACCAATAGGTACAGCGCTCCAGATCTCAACTTATCGCGACAAACTGCTTGACAGTTGACAATTGATGCTCTCGACACACCTGTATACTAAACACCGGTATACAAAAGAATACACCTTGCTCATCTGAACAAATTGCACTGTGATGCCTGACAACCTGGGTGTTGTATATCAAATTGCAAAATACATCAAATTGCAGAATATGTATCAAATTGCAAAATATCAAATTGCAAAATATATGGAAAGAGAGTTGCTCCCAAAGTCCCAATCCAACAATTTTCCAAAATGGTGATATCAAAACACAAAATCTGATTTCACAGAAACTGGATGATTGACCAAGGCAACGTCCACAAATGCTGAAAATTGATGCTATCGAAAAATCCAAACAAACACAGATCCATGAATGATGAACGACAAACATCAAAATCTGATTGAAACAATTTTGATGCTTGCGCCAATGCAAATTCCAAAAAAGTTGAAGATGGGTAATCTCAAAAATCCACTTGCGACTACATTCAAAGAGAATGATCTTGCAACTTCAAAATCCGAGGATGATTCCAAGAAAATTGGATGTTCTGATTGCAACAAAATTAATGCTTGCACCAAAACAAAATTCAAAAAAATCGATGATAGATGATCTCAAAAATCTACATGAGATTGTCTTCAAAGATGATGACCTGACCAAATCAAAATCTGATTGCAAGAAAACTGGATTTTCTGATTGCAAAAACAAATTGAAATTACCAGAATCCCGGTGTGGCCGGGGGGGGGAGACAAAAAACGGAGATTTGCGTGGGTTCACATGTAAAATTCCTTTCTCCATCCCGGTGTGACCAGTGGGTGGGGGCAGAAAACGGCGATTTGGCCCTCTGATGAGTCATTTGAAGGCGATGACTCAGTATATGGGTCATTTGAAAGCAGCGACTTGGTATATCAGTCGTTTGAAGGCAGCGACTCGGCATATGAGACATTTGAATTCAGAGACTCGGTACATGAGTCGTTTGAAGACAGCGACTTGGTATTTGAGTCATTTGAAAACAGCGACCTGACTCGGTATACGAATCATCCACGGACTCGGTGGACGATTCATTGGCTCGGCAGACTCGGATGAGTCATTTGAATGCAGCGACTCGGTACATGAGTCGCTTGCAGACAGCGACTCGATATATACGCTGTATATGAGTCATTCGAGTTTGAAAACTGCGATGTGACTCGGTATATGAATCGTCCACCGACTCGGTGGACGATCTGCCGACTCGGTAGTAGATGAGTCATTTGAATCTTCAAGACAGCAATTTTGCCAGGGGGTAACTATTCTAGTGTTTTTAAAAAACAAAATTATCTTGCCAGGGCTAGCTACTCTAGGGTTACCATAATCAAATCTTTGAAGATTTCTGTTGCACAAAGGGACTCAGTCCTGGTTTCGTACGGCGAAGAGACTTGGTCCTGGATTCGTACGCAAAAATCACATTTTGAAAATTTTGAAAATCCACAAAAACACATCAACGATAGCATGCACAAGTGTGCATCCAAGCGAAAATATTCATTCTTGAGAATCTCAGAAACTAGACCAGCAAGACTGGTGCAATTTGATTATCTGAGAACTCGACATCGCATTCCAGGAATGTTGCCGAATGATGAACTCCAGAAATCACAATTCAACAATGCTAAAACACCGATAGTCTCAACGAATCAAATTGCGAAAAGGTTCACGGTTTACGGTAATGTAAAACCGTCATCCGAAAATACTAAAAGTGGACTATCTGAGAATTAATGACTTCAAAACAGCAAAAGCATGAAGAGATGGAAATAGATCATGATCTCAGAAAGTGAAGATCTGTAGATGTTGAACGACAACATTGTCGACAAATCAACGTGTAGCGAGGTTCAAAAAAAAAATCAACGTTGATAAATTCACCACACACGAATCTCGAGAGCATTTTTTTTTGATAATCTAGATATACACATTCATTCTTTCTTGCGGGTTCTTGCTTGTGCGTGTGTGTGCGTGTGTTCGGATGTGTGTGTGTTCGCGTGTTTGATGGTCTCAAAATCAAGCATTCCAAAAATGTTGGACGAATGATAGTTTCAAAACATCAAATCAAGGACTAAACTTGCAAAAAGTCCCTTCGGCGACTTGGAAAAGGTCCCGCGACATTGCTTTGTGTAAGTTACGCTGTAGAGTCGAAAGGAGTTCCCCTTTGTCTCTCTCCTTCTGTGTGTGTGTGTGGATGTGTGTGTGTGTGTGCGTGTGTATATACGTGTGTGTGTGCGTGTAGGAGTGCTGCTGGCAGTGGCAATCAGGCGATACTCCGCATGCCGCTTCTCTCGCGAGTAGGCATTTTGCCAACTTGCGGCGGCCGCCAGTCACAAGAGTGAAAAAAAAATTAAGTTACCCCAGACATGGTCGTGCGACAGTGTTGTCGCAGGTCACTTTGTTCGACCTGCGTCTACCACAGGTCGGAAAAAATGAACAAATTCAAGTTCGACCTGGTTTGGTCGTGACCATGTGGCGCACGGCAGCTCGGGGCTAAAGCCCCTTCGCCGCCGCGCACCCGTGGGTCAGCACCATTCCGATCGAGCGCTACATTCCTTGGAAGTTGGGGAGACTTAATGTTCAAGTTTGGGACTTGTTATCCCCGAGGATACCGTGAAAGGTCAGACCACGACCATTGTCCGTAGGTTTTACCCACGCGGGTCCGCCATTGAATATGGAATGTCGATAACCCATACTGATCACTCAGATCAGTGTACCAAGTATCTCCCAGTTTCCGTCTCCGGGGTTCCGAGTCTGTCGAAATTCAAAGTTGGGCCAGGTCTGTCCGGTTTTTGGTCACTGGCAAATACTATCTTGATATATCCGAGTCTGCATAGGTTATCGACTTCGAGCTTCATGCATAGGTTATCGACTTCGAGCTTCATGCAGGCGGGCAGCAGTCCGGGACAATCTGTTGGGTTCTAAGCGACTCAGTTGGGTTTTCACCACCCATTAAAGTAATACAAAAAGAAAGAAAAAAAGAAAGATGAGTATGCATGATGTATGTATGTATGTGCGTGCACTGCAGCGCGACCAGCATCTGTTTGTATCAGATTTCGGATATCGGATACCGGACATCGGATATGGGTGGCCACGGTTAGTCGGATGGATTAAAATATAGGTCTCTTTTGCAGAATATAGTCTCTTTCATAGGGCTCTTTTGCGGAAAAGACCTGTGATTATCAATGATATAATCGATCCTACTAACCGAAGCAACTCCGTACGGAGTTGGATATCGGATATCGGATATTGGATATTGCCGGATGCCTTGTGCCAGTGCACCTACATGACTGCCCTGAACCTCACGCTTGCCCCACCCATCATTTCAACCCGGCCCCCACTCCCCATGTTGACCAACCATGACAATGCGTGGCAATCCGGCCGACCAGATATTTTCCCGCAATCTTTCAAAACTTAAACTTGATAAAAATCTGAACTCATCATACCTTTACGTACTCGCTCGCACTTACCTTCTCTCTCCCCCCTTCCTCCTCCCCCCTCCCCTGCCCTCTCCTCCTTCTTCTGCTGCTGCTGGGGAACACTTCTGAGATCCAGTAGTTTGCATTATCGAATCTCAAAAATACTAGATTCCTTGTTCTTTTTGTTACTGTGTTTGTCCAAATCTAAAAAATATTCCACTTTTGAGGGTTTCCTGTCCCGTAGGGGGGTACCGACCTCCCCCTAGGGGAGGGGGGTTGGTAACAGATTCGACCCCTCTACGGTCTTGGCGCCCGTAGAGGGGTGTGACCCGCACCCCCTCCACCCCCCTACGGAGGGGGTCCGTACCCCCCTACGGAGAAATCCCGTGACCCGAAACAACTTGAAACTCAAAACAACCCCAAAAAAAAACATGAATTGGTAACAACAATATCTAAAATACAATTGAGAAAAAACCAAAAAATTGACATGAAATCACGACACGGAAAATAATAATGGAAAATAAAAAAAATAAACCTTGCATCCACACCAAAACAGATAGTATGAAACAAAACAATGTAATACAAACATCGTACCAAAAACCAAGAAAATATGGGAAATTGACACAATAAAAAAACAATCAAAAAAGATTGGAAAAAAAGACCAATTTGGAAGAAAACCATCATCTGTTTCCCCTATTGGGGGCTGTCTTGTAATAAACTTTTCTCTCTCCTATACTATGTCTCCTGTGCCCTCCTGTTTTGTATTAGATGCTGGTGAGTACGTAGTACGGCCACTTGGTCACGGTCCTGGCCCCCATATAGATGCACATGAGCGCATGAAGCACTTGTGTGGCAGCCTTGTGTGGCAGCCACATATGCTTGCTTGGTGCGTGCGAATCACTCTGGTAGATGCCCAATGGGTTCCCGGTGAAATTAAACCAGTGACAGCAGTGCGCTGACCTCAAGAGCCAGGGGGGGCGGTCGATTTTAATGAGTGAATCCGCATCCTTGTCCACTCAGGTCAATACATGGTCTACCTATGGCCCGACCATTGTTGCATTTGCTCAAGGGCCATCATGCTTTGCGTCATGTCTCTGGATGAGATTTATCTGGAGACCGTGACCAGCTTTAATGATTTATTAATAGAAGATGTTCTTAGAAAGAAAGACGGCCCCGGGCCCGGCCCATTACCGTGACAGCCTTCGTTCCCTTGTTATGCTATACGTCACGGTTTTGGAGGTCTCAACAAAAGCACGTCAGTCACTGGCAAATTGGTGTACGTACGCACTACCAATGTTCCTCTCGTTGTTTACATTGCGAACCTCACGGTTCTGCTCGCCAGTGGTCACGGTAGCGAAGGCTTGATAGGATGTGGGTGCGCACATGGGGAGTGCACCATAACATGCTGACTTCGACGATTAGACCAGTACAACGCGAAGTGCGGTGTCTTGGGCGTCTACATACGCATCCTGCTGCACTCCCGAACGCTGTCGCGTATTCGTTCATGCTTTCAAGGTGCATGCATCACGGTCGTGTGTATACCTTGCCTAATTTGCCAGTGAATGGACTTGAAAAATTATTGGCTGTGAATGGGCTTGAGGTCTCTTGATTCAAACATACTATTTTGCGCTTCACGAGCCACCAGTCACAGTGCGTACTAGCCTGAGTAGCAAACTTCAAATACTTGTAGGGAAAGGCGGTTTGGAAGGTCACAGTTTTGACCCATGCAATTAGTTACGTCAACGTGGGAATCAGCATTGGCAAATACAATCAGCTAACACAGGGCTGGTGCCAGGAACTTGAAAATCACGCGCAACTTTCAGAAGGTTTAAGTTTGCCTTGCCACGGTGCGCGTGTGCCGTCACAGCGCGCATGCGTGGTTGCATCTTGACCTCAGGGTAGAGTTTCTTGTTTGAAAACTGATGATAGTGGTATCCCAAGGATGCGGGGGCCACGGTTGTAATCCACCCTGGCAAGCTCTAGGAGTTTCCCTTTGCTTGAAGGTGGGGTTGGGAATTTCTCGAACGAACGCGGATTCTCAGTAGAATCCAGTTTACAACGCATTTCATCGAATTTTCTGTTGTGGAAACGAAACGATTCGTCGGTAGTACTGTAAACGTGATCTTGACGCTGCAAACCTGCGGCCAGCTCTCGAGCATGGCTGCGGAAAGCAAACGCAGAGCGCTGGGAAATTGTTTTTGCGAGCGATTTTGCTATATGTTCCTAATGTCAAGATGTAGAGGAGACTGAGATCTAGGTCTGTGCACTTTTTGGGTGCCTGAAAAGAGAGCAGCTGCGCTATGGCAACTCCCGGAAAAAAACGTGTTTCGCCCGCAGAAAAAATCGCAATTTGGCATTGCGCAGCGGTTCTCTTTTCTCAAGTACCCAAAAAATCATCCAGTTTCTGTGCAATCGGATTTGTGTTTTGACATCACCATTTTGGAACATTGCTGAGAATCCGCGTTCGTTCCAGGAATACCCAAACCCACCTTAAAACCCATTCAAATTGGTCAGCTCGCAGCCTCCACCCTCGCCAGGGCTGCAACTTTGCAAACAAACCCGGACCGTCACAGCACGTTGCCTAGGTGGTTTGTTGAAAGTAGGGAGACACAATTGCATAGATTTATTCACATTAGCAGTACTATTTGATGCTGATACGAGAACTCATGCATTCTTACGAAGATTTCATGTTTAAGCTCCCTCCCTACCTGTGGCTGAGTCTGTGTGAAGGAATATAGGTCATGAAGAATGTGGCATGCAATTGGGTGGGAGAGAATGATCACCAAATACGGATCTCGCTAAGAGAGAAGGATGGTGCCGATCACTTTCGAGTTTTTCCCATGTGACTTATTTTATTACTGTTGTAAACACCGCGTCGTTTGAACGCGCAGGTATTCATGGGAGGAAGTTTGGAGGGGAGAGGTACAAAGAGAAAAGGGCGGCACGTGAGAGCACACACTGACGGAAGGAAAAATCAGCATGATGAATCTCGGCAACCATGCGAAACAAGATGCGCCCAAAGATATGGTATAACAGCTGAATAATAGAGTTCGTAATCTACCAGTCGTTGCCCTCCTTGATCGGCTCGATGGGCACCGGGTAGA
>Ga0105054_10006715_pt1 | contig 15959 bp, 11 predicted proteins | sample BON02_FD_78091 | JGI IMG/M metagenome (GOLD analysis project Ga0105054, IMG submission 78091) | Freshwater microbial communities from Lake Bonney liftoff mats and glacier meltwater in Antarctica - BON-02 (megahit assembly) | ecosystem: Environmental > Aquatic > Freshwater > Ice > Glacier...
CTCCGATTCCGATAAACTTTCCCATACTACAACGGTAGGTCCGTAATCCTCTCCCCAGAACTTTAGGTCTCCTCGTCCCACCGACTGAAAGAAGGGAGGGGCTGACATTATCGCCTCGCCTTCAAGACTCTTGGCTTTGTTGATCTTTTGCAGTGCTCATAGTATTGACCACGTTGATGATCTATGCCGAGCTTCTTTCTTTTCCTCCTTGCGCTTAGTGTCCTCTTGGATCATCGTGATCAGCTCTTGTTCTCAGTCTAACCATCGCTTTCGTACAAAAATTCAGCTGTTGCTCGCGATTGTCTACTCTCTGTGCGGCTCAATGCATGTGGTGAGGCACTCTGTAGTTCTTATTCCTTTTTTTCCAACGCGTTCTTCCCAGAGTAATGACTCTGCTAGAATTCTGACATACCCTTCTTTTTGATGTGACTGTATGTCTTGATTTAAAAAAAAATTATGCTGATTTCTGCATGCACTTCTCGTTCCGGCAGAAGCAGAGGGTCGTCAATAGCCAGCGGTTTGGAAGGCGCTTCCCACTGCATCTGCTGTTTGACCCGCGCTGGACCATTCTTGTGGGACGCATTTCCTTGGTGAAGTGGACTGGTGTTCAACCAATTGCACTGCGTCTTGGCGTCATCGTCTTTGCTCCATTTCAAATCTAGAATTTCAAGCGCGTCTTTGAGCTTCTCATCATAGCTTATCTGAAAGTTCCCTTTTTGTGTTTCGAATGAAATCTGTGATGATAGGCGCCAACAAAAATGCAGTTAGATCAGTACGCTGGTCATTGCATTGTTTCGAACTTCCAGCTTCACCGTGATTCTCATTCGCAAATTCCAACTGTAGTGTGAACCCCATCTGCTACGACTTTAGTCAGATCCAACTTGATTCGTTTTCTATCTCTTGATTGACCGTCATGACTTCTCTTGCCTGCTGAATCAGCATTGTCGTGTCACCTCCTTGCGAATCATCAAATTTCCTTGCATATTGTGGATCGGCATTGGTTAAAACAATGCCGTCCAGTCTTTTACCTTTGGTTTGCATTCGTTTCTCATACCCATAACACTTGTGACTTTTGAGACCAGGACTCTCTACGAAGCCACAGCGACAATGCCTACACTCTACTCACGTTTGAGGCCTTTGCCAACACCCTTCACTTTCAAATTCTGGCAACGCGTGTCAGGCCACCACCTGGCTGGCAGTAACAAGATCGGTTGCTGGTGATCCTTCGTCAGTTTCAAGCTTTTCATCAGTCCAATATTGGCATCCGTGCCATTTGTCCTCATTTTCTCGCTGGTTGTGTCCTTTGATCTGGACCTGAAACACAACTATGCTTTCGAATCCATTCCCCACCTCTTACGGGCTCATCGACCACCGCGCATTTTTCACTGATTCCACAAAACGCCTCCCCATATTAAGTGTGTTCACCGCTAAGTGCGCACCAAGTGGCATCCATTTAGGCGCCACTTGACGGCCTTTGTTGATAATACTCTTAACCTCTGCGTTTTGTTGCGTTGTATGCTCGCTAATCGCTTCCTCTAACAGTGCCTGTGCCTGTGTCAGAACTCTTCTTGTCGCCACGGCGTGCTCATATTACTTTCTTGTCACGTGTAATAAACTTGAGCTGGCTTTTTGGCTTTTGTGGAGCATGCATGCTTTCATACAGATGCCTCCAAATGGAGTGGTGGGCAGCCAAAACTGTCGTTGCCATCTCTTTGCAGGCTGCACTGTTGATGTGACCGGACGTCTCAACCGCCAGACTGTCAGTGCTCTCACCGCGGGCTTCTCACGCTCTCCTGCACAGCCGACATCCTGCTGATTGCATCTTGTCTATTTTGGTTAGCTGACTGGTTGTTGGCAAAATTTCTGCCAAAGCCATCCCCAAATGCTTCAGGGCCTTCGCCTCCTGGAATTGTTTTGGTTCTCAGGTACTTTCCAAGGAAAACTTTCCTGCATCCCTGTTTCAGCATTAAGTCCTCAATCCATATGCCGTAAAAAGGCTGGTGGATGCCTCCCGGGCCCATTTTTTCCTTCTCCTTGATAAGTCTTTTTTAATCTCTCTTCATCCATCCATGCACCATGTGGTCTTCACATGGCAAGAGCCTCACCCGAAAGGATATACGGCGAGCTATGAAAATCGCAAGCGACATGTAACAGTTGGGTGCGGAAGGCAAATAGACAAGAATCGGCAGATGAGGAGGATCCGAGCACCGGCTCGGATCGTGTCACAGGAGCTCGGAAATGTATTAGCACACCAGGATGACAAGTTGATGTAACCTATGACCCACGTATAGTAACGGCTCTACAGCTCGATCTTTCTTGTCGTGCCATTCCATGGGAACATCTTTGCTTGAAATAGCCTTGTCTGCTTGAATCTCGGTATCTTCTTTTGCAGGTTCTCCTGGATGTGCTTTCACTCTAATCAGAAACGTCGCAGCTTCTACTATTGTTGTTTTTCGGAGCTCTTCGATTACTTCCCGTAAAATTTTTGCGTCTGATGCACCTACTAACGTCACAATTCCGCCTTTGCCTACTCATCTTTTCACAGCCTTCAGCAGTGCTTGGTTGTCGCACAAATAAAGAATGGGAAGTTCCACAGGGGTGCCGCATAATGCCAATAGTTTCATAGGTTCGAGCTTGATCCCTCCTCTTCGCCACCCACCTTCCTCTGCTGCCTTTTCTTTTTCTCCGCAGATTCAAATACCCTGGTCCCATTCCTCCTTTTGTTTGATTAGATCTATCAGCTTCTGTGCCTGTGCCTTTGAAGCCGTAAACTCCTAATCTGCCGATTTCTGTTCCCATCCAGTATTCCCTTTTCATAACTGTGAGTCATACTTGACATTCATCCTTTTTGCCCGACGCCCTTACTGTTGTCAACAACGCAAGAATTTGTTTTGTCGTTACAGTGTGATCTCTGTGAACCCAACATCATTGGAAGCGTAATCCTTGTTCAATGCCATTTTGATATTGCCTTGCCTCCGCCATGACCTGTACCGTACGCTCTGCCAGCGATATGCACCATTTTTGCTCCTGATCTTTTTTTCCTGCACCTCTTTCGATTTCGTTTCATCATAGTTAAAGAAGATCTCCTTCGTGCTGAGCTCAAGCTATTTCGTGCTGAACTCCCGCTGAGCTCAAGTGAGCGGATTTCGTCCGCCCCACTTTTTGACTTGCACCACACAATCCAGTCGTGCGTCGTGCTTCCAACTTGCCCTTTCTTGTTCTGATAGGCTTTCCCGCATTACTACCGTCGATCCTTCTCCCCCCCCCCAGAAGAGTAGATCACCTCGTCTTGCCGACTGAAAGAAAGGATGGGCAGACATCGCTGCTTCTTCTTCAATTCTTGTGGCACTATTGATTTGCTGCAGTGTTCGTAATACTACCCACGATGGTGATCTGTTTCCAGCTTCTTCTAACACTTCTGACCACATAGTCTTTCCGAATGGTTGTGATCAGCGCCTGCTCGTGGCCTTCCCAACCAGTTCCCAACGCTCCTGCATTTTCAGAAAGTTCCATCCCCCGCAAGTGATTGTCCATCCTCATCCTGGTCTAGCCATGCAGTCAGACCTTTCGTCGTAATGATTTTCGTTTCGTCCACTTGCTCTTCCCACACTTGCGACGAGTCTTGGATTCTGACGAAACCACCTGCTGTAATCTCTTGGTCCAGGAACCAAGTCTTTCCTATCAGAGTGGCGTTTCTTGCTCAGGAAGGAGGCGAGGGTCATATATAGCCATTGGCATCGAGAGCGCTTCCTACCGCATGTTTCTACGCATGTACTCCGAAATTGGGTTGCTAAAGATGAGTGGATCATGTGTTGAGTTTTGCCTCGAGGGCTCAATCATAGTATTCTGAAGCAGTGTTAGTGTCTGTTCAAGTTTGGTATTCAAAATGTGAGGGGAAAACCGATATTCACAAATCTAAAGAAAAGGGTTCGAGCACATAGAGCTTCTAGCAAAGCTACTAGCCTGGGACTATTTCCTACGAAGTAATAAAAGCAACATCAATCAATGCAGCATTCCAGATTTTCATCCAACATGAAACCAGTGATCGCAGGTGCCAAGTGATACGCAACTAAGTGGCCACGTTCCTGTTGACTGCTGTCTAAATCCTCTGCTCTCTCCTCGTCTTCTCCCCCACCTGTCGGTCTCAAGGGAAAGCCCATTTGCTCCGATGTGAGTCACAACCATAGTGACTCGTCCGCCAACTCCGCATTAAAAGCGATCGCTTTCCTGACTCTCTCCGTCATCACAGTAGTGTCGCCGCTTTGCTTGTCGTCTAGTGCCAATCAGCGGCTGCTGTGGTGTTTGATTCATCTTTCGGCCCCCTCCTTTGCACGCTTTGCACTTGCCCCCTCGACCGAGTTGCATCTTGTGAAAGTTCTTGTGTACTTGCAATCGCTGAAACTCACACAGAAGACCTGCGTTTGAAACATGAAGCAGACAAAGTTGAGGGCCTCAAAAATCTGCAAGGGCTTCTTTGCATTTAAGCCTTTTCCGAGTACTCCTTTTCTGCGAATCCCAAGATCTGCAAAGAATGTCGAGCTTTTCAGCTTTTTTTGTACAAGCTGGTACTGAAAATTTCGGCACTAAAACCAGCAGCCCTGAAAATCAATGTCTCGAGATTATCTCCCCATGAAGGACTTTTTCCTTCCCAGAAAATCACTATTTTAAAATTTTGAATGGATGCGCACCGCACCTCCCAATACATTTGGCTACAAACACTGCGCTACATATTCCTTACTGATGATCAATCAGTAAGGAACTTGTTAGTAACAAGTGCGACTTGTTGGGACATTCAGGTCGACACAGGGATTCGACGCAGGAGTATATATCTACATTTATTTTATTCAAGATGTTTACATTTGCCTCGGTCGATTTTTCCTCGTCTTTGTTTCTACAAAACAAGGCGATAATATATTTGCACAACATTATTAACACAAAGACGAAACATTCCAAATTATGAAGCCCCAAGCGATGTGGTGGAATTGTTTGACGCAGCGGCTTGCCTTCTACGAAGCTCATTTACCGAGTGTGACACGCAGAGGCTGAGCTGTTGACTTCGGAGTGGGCCCTTGTATGTCGCAATATATGCAACACATGCCATCACCTCTAGCACTGCCATGTTTGTGTCATGGTCAGAAAGCCGGGTGCATGGAGCGAAATTTGTGGTAGATTTAGCGTATATTTGAGAAAAGAGTAGAGGAGAAGAAGTGCAGGAGAGCACATTTGAAAAGTGCTGAGAAGCGCTTTTTACACAAGAAAAGAGAACATCTTTGATAGATTTGGTGTCATCCTCGTGGGTGCTATGCATTGAGAAAGCAGGGAAGGCGGGCAGTTCAGAAGGATTGGAGGTAATGGGGTTGGAAATGTAGAGACAGGCGTCGATTCTGAATACACGGTATACTCAAACAGGAGATGGAAAATTGGAGAGACAGGACGCGAGACAACATGCACGTCGTGTGTTTGTGTGTGTGTGTGTGTGTGTGTGTGTGTGTGTGTGTGTGTGTGTGAGAGAGAGAGAGAGAGAAAGAGCGAGAGAAAGACCTCGAGCGTCGTCACCGTCATTCATAACGAGTCGAGGGGACTGGATGGCATCCAGGAACCTGAAAGCAAGCTGTGACGACTTGACAGTAGCGTGTTTGACACGCAAAATCCCCCTGACCGCCTGCAAAATCACTTACAAAAGTCAGCAACTTACAAAATTAGCACTAAACAACTAAGCATAGACACCCTAAGTTGTCAAGTCTCTCTTGCAAAAGAGCCTGGCAAAACCATGAAATGTTTTTTCAAAAGAGACATGGCGATTTAGGGAGCCGACCAATCCTTCTTGCCCCACGAGAGCAAGTGCTCTGCAGTTTTGCAATCAAGAACGAGCAGTCAGAATGATTTTCATTTTCGATCAAACTCAGGTGTTGGAATCTGCCTATAGGATGACGAGGATATTTGCACTACCGCTATAAATGTAAATATCAGCGTAGTTCCCAAATATTAAGTTAGTTCGACAACAAAACACATGAACCAGGATGAGCTTGCATTGCTATTATTCGATGTGTAGCCCAAAAGAGAGACCGAGAGGGAGGCATTTTCGAGCTGGAGGCGATGCACGATCTTGCGCCATTTCGGTAAGCCAGCTACTTCTTTTGTGAAGAGTTTCCAGTTTTTCAGGATTGCATCTTGCTTGCCAAGATCCTGGCCACTGAAAAATTTGATCCAGAATGCCATTTCGTATTTCTTGAATCCGATGGCATGGCGCTGGCCGGGATTCATTAAACTGAAAATCTGCGACGACCCATCTTCTTCGTGCAGAATTTTGAGGAAGCCGAGTTTTCCGGCAATATCTGGATTCTGCTGCATGCCGTTCCAAAATTGATCATGTGTGATGTAGCCTCTTTCATACTCGTCAAGCCGTCCCCACAGTAATAGTGCCACTGGAAGTTCAATGAGTTTGAGGTCGTTTTGCTGCACCCCTTCTCTATGCGGCAAGGTAACTCCCAGTACCTCTGCATCAATTGAGTACATTCAGGTCAGCTTAGATTCGGCATTCGGTACGTGCATGCAGGCACAAAAATGACAGGGCGCAACATGTCCAAAAGGCAGTAACAGGTGGGGTGGTACTAACCGACTCTAGACCCGGTGAAGAAGCTGAAGAAATCGTCAAAATGAACTTTCAGCGACTCGTCTGCTTCTCTCTTGCCTGCTACTCCCTTGCCATGCCTGCCACTCGTATACTAAATCAGCAAATGCATGTCGACTTTTCATGTGCGTACAATCGTAATGATCGAAACGAGGATGATCAGAGGATCAAAATCCCCCCAGGCTTTGCGTAGTAAAAGTGTTATCTTTAGTTGTGTACTCACATGATCTGATAAATGACGTGCGTTCCATTTTCATCTTTGATTGGCTTCTGGAAGCCCAACGTGGTGGCAAGTTCAGCATCCTTTTTCATGCCGTCAATCAACTCGCCGTGCGTCACGTAAGCTCTCGACATGGGGACAATCTTATAGAAGGCAGATATAGCCACCTTTGCGGAAATGAAGTCGGGGCGAACAGGACCTTGATCCCTCTCGTACGGCTCGTCCAGTCCGAGATCTTCAATCGCTTGACCAGAAAAGGTCCTGAAGAGATCTTTTAACGTCACCTGTTTTCGCTCGTCGTACGGTTCCAGTCCAAACAGTAACTGAAATATCTGAAGGGACGCATTAGACTGTTTGATGGCACTCATTAGCCCTAAACTATCCGCTGCATCTGGGTATTGCTTCAGGCCTGCAATAAAATGTGCATACGACACGCCATCCTCACTCCTTTCCACGTGTCGAGAAAAGTACTGTTGGAACACCCTAAAGGGCACGCTGACTGCAACCATCTTTGGCCGCACAGGTGGTTTATACGACACTGCAAGCCCCATGTCACCTGTGGAGTAACACGTTCTCGGGTTAACAAAACGTACTCCAGAATCTGACCACCTTTGCATGCACTCTACAGGATACATGGCATTAGGTACATACGCAGGGGCAGCATCGCAGAGATAGAATCCGATGCTAACCTAGATCACAGTCGCTGAAGATTTTGACGAATTCAGTCATGTCAATCTTGCGGGAAGCAACCGTATTCTTGGACCGATACATATACTCATAGATCTGTGGCAGTGCGTCAACGCGCATGGAACGACTGAGCAAGCCCAAGCTGTCGGCAATGGATGGGTATCGCTTGAGACCGGTGACAAAACTGCCAACCATGAACCATCCTTGGGTTTCTTCGTCAATCGTCTGAAAAGCCTGAAATGCTACGCCAACAGGCACCGTATTCTTCTTCCATTCCTTTTCTACAAACGGATTCCAAAGCCCCACATCACCTATGCAGCATCCACAGACGAAGACAGAAGGTCAGTCGAGCGTATTAGGCGTGCACCTGATACGCGTGCAAAAACGTATCAGGTGGGCAAACACACCAAAAATGTCTGAAAAGAACAAGCAGAACCAGCAAAGAAATCACGTCAGGAAAGAAAGCATTACTAAAAAAAGCAGCGAGCTCCTCAGCTTTGATCTTCTTGCGGCCCAGTTTATCTTCTAGATGTGGGCTGCGTCTTAAGAGCCAGACAAAATCTTTTTGAGTGATAGAATCCTTGTTGCCAAGCCCAAGCTCCTTGAAAATAGCTAAGGCTTCTTCTCTTGTCATGACGGGCAGTATTGATCGTGATGTAACCCTTTCATTCCACCGTCGCTTAGGAGGCGCGGGTCCATTGGCACAAAGTCTAGAATCACAGAGGGCAGGGGGCTTCATAACGTTACTACTCACGGTCCACTTTGAATTTTCGATGGATGCAGGTGGGCGATTCTCCCTTTTTTGTAGGCCAAAGAAGCTAACGAACTCTTCCAAGTCCATTTTTTTCGCCTCATCAACTCCGGCCGGATCATTCTCCGTCGAACCATATCTCAGATCATAAATGTGCCGAGACGCTACCTTTTGGAGATCGATGGTTGGCAGGCCCAGCAATCCGGCTAATTCTGGATTTCGTCGTAGACCCAACATGAAATCAGCATGTGACATCCAACCTCTGTCCCCATAGTCTATCATCTGGAATATAGTCACAAGCTGCAGGTGCGTCAAATCCGGTTTCTTGGGCCTATAAAGTGGTTTTGGCGCAGCTGACATTTTGAGGGCATTCATGCTTGTGACACCTGTCCGAATAATCGAATCAAAAATGATAGCGCGCAGACGTCGAAAGCGAAAGTCGAATCCTGCAGTCCGAGAGGCCTGAAACCCGATATCGCTTGTCTTCATTTTGGCTCTTGTATCATCGACATCAAGAGTTGCACCTTCGCATCCATGCTTATCACAAGCACGAAGTGACTTCGAGAATTTCTTTACAACAGGGAGGGGTGCTGGAATCATTTCAAACGCCTTCCTTTTCTCTGCCGAAATAGCAAGGCGGGTGGTCATTAAATTCTTCAGCTTACTTTCGGGATCTCGCGCCTGTTCAGAGATGGCATCGGCAAATAGCTCTGCAGATGAAATCTTTCCGAATCCCTCGAACTCGGCAGCAAGCAGATTGAGGTGCACATGTGAACAATTATACTTGGGATCTTTGGGATCAGCACTCGCACGTTCCCAGCCACAGTATTGTATGCGGCTCTGCAGCATACCGACAGCCTCAGCAATATCCTGCTTCATTGCCCTTTCCTTTTTGGCTTCTTCAGTCGCACTTTTCGGAACCGAATTGCCTTCATCCTGCAGGGCAATAGTCACACCAACAACATCTTTAGGCCCGAAAGTGAGGCCCATCTTCATCTCCTCAAGGATGTCTTTCATTAGATCTCTTTTACGAAGGGAATCAATTGTATTCTCTGGAAATAGATTATCAGCGAGAACAGAAAGCCCGCCAAAAAACTCACGGACACCGGTGGATGCACATTGTCGTAGAATATCAGCAACACTGAAGAAGAGGTCCTTCTGCGGCTGACAAGTCCACTGCAACAAGCAATGGTCCAGTCGCCCGGTTGAATAAAGAACCTTGTTATCGATAGAAAACTTGACGATTTCAGCACCTCCCGGGTGCGCGTACTGCTGAAAAACAACCAGCTTGTCCACTAGAAATGGTGGCGGCGTGAAAGACAGTAGTTGAATACATCCTCCACTATCTCCAGTGGCCACAAATGCCGGATTTTTCTTATCAGCCTGTTTCGACCTGTCTGTTGAGGCAATTTCATGACCGTAAATGCTACACGGTTGCTCTGCCAGTACAAGATCAAATTTTGGCGTCCCTCCGTAGCCAATGCTGACCTGTCGATATTTGGTGTTTCCTAGTCCAATTGTTCCCTCAATCACATTAGTGTCCCACCTCACATCGACTCGCTTATCCCGGGCAACACGCACGATAGTGCCGATATTTCCAGAGTCTCGGTAGGCTTGCTTGACACGCTGTCCAAGGCAAGGCTCCACATCCTTATTGATCACTTTGGTGTGCTTGGACACATGTTTGTGGGGCCCATGCATGTGCCAGCCAAATATGCAAGTAGAACTCGACCATTTCAGTTCCTTAATATCGCTCATTGTGAGGCCTTTTAATGGCCGTCCGTCATGGCAAGTCCAGTAAAGGAGTTCCCCTGCAAGTCGTGAGGCAGATTGGATGATGCTACTGTCCACAGACCAGTCGATGGCCGTGACAGGGCCATTGTGTCCGTGGAAGACATTTGCATGCTCGATCAATTGGGTGCCTCCCCGCTTTTCAATGAATGTAGAGGGCTCGTTTTCGTTTTCGTGGTGAAGCTCGAAAAGACGGATCTTGGACGAATGATATCCCACTGCGACCCATTGTCCATTTGGAGAGAATCGAAGCACACAAATCGAGTCTTGGACGTAGTGTTGTGTGATACCATGCGACAACGAGCCCTTGGACAAATCCAGAATAAAAATGTCACCTGTATGCAATCCTACAACCAGAAGTTCGCTGGCGACTGGCGAAAAATCGGTGGCGACCACAGGTGACGGAAATCTCCTTCGAGTCTCGACCGCTCTTGTTGTACCATTCCATACGATCAGTTGATTATCTTGACCTCCCGACACCAGCATTTTGGAATCCGTTGGGTATGAAGAAATGCTGCTAATTCCACCATGTTCGTGTCCGGTAGCACGGACACTCCACTTTTCAGTCTGCATGTCAAACGAAAAAATTGAATTCGCGCTGGTTCCCACAAAAATCATGCCGTCTTTAAGAAAGATAGATCGAAGACAGTCCCTGTCGACACCTACTTCTCCGTCGTGCAGGTCGGGGCGCTCAAATTGCACAGTGCGCACCGGTCGAAGCACGTTTCGCATGGAGATACGGCCCTTTCTGAGCTGCACGTCAATCTTTTTGATGTCTTCCTTTGTCTTGAGGATGCTGTAGTCAAAGGTATCGGCATGTGCACCACTCTGAGCTGCTTCAAAGTCTGCAAGATCCTGCTCCAAGTCTTCTCGAAGGTTTACGAGTTGCAAGTGCTCCGCTTCAGCACGCACGCCAAGTAGATTGAAGATGCGCTCCACGCACGTGACAAAATCGCCATAATGCAACTCAGGTGCATTCTGATCACGGAAGATTCTCAGGGCTTCTGCCCTGCTCAAACGAATGTGTTGACTACTTTTAGTCGTCTCATATGCGTGCTCACCGTCGTGCAAATACTCTGTCTCATATAGGAGGTGCAATTGAGAGATACACGCCAAAAACTCCTGGCAGGTGACGGTTTTGCTCCGAAACTTGTGCCCCCCTCTGAGCCGGGTGCAGTGATTTTCAAACAACACGCTCATCTCGAAAGAGGACTCGCCGATTCGCAGCTGCTGCCCCATACCCCACAATTTGATGTGTCCATCTTCACCACAGGTAATAAATTCTTGTGGATCGGAGGCTTCCCAACGAATAAGCGCATGCTTGACAAGCGGCGGATTGCTCTTCAAGATGTTAGTTCGTTTGAACTCTGTGTGCCATTGTTCCAGGGCCTCTTGCGCGACTCTATTCATGACGTCTTCTGTAGCTGCCCCACGAACATCGACTCGCACAAAGTGCTTCTCATTCTTGGCATTCGAAATCATCAAGTCTCCCCGAAAGTTTCCTCGATTCTTGGGACAGTCAACGTCGAATACAGGACCTTTGTGCCCAGAAACTAAGCTGATTAGCTGTGCATTCTCCCATACCAAAATGCTGCCGTCGGCTGACCCGGTCACTGCAGTTTGTCGGTCAATATATGCCGCACAAATGTTGGTGGACGAAACATGTGACTTTCCCAAGGCTTTGGCGGCGCTGTAACTGTCACAGCATTCTTCATCATGAATAGCCCACTCCATAAATTGATCAGACAGACTTGAACCACGGCTCACAATTCGGTTTGGACAGGTTTTGGCGATATCCGCAGGCGTGCAGGTCAAGAGCACCTGCAGTAAGACGTCTGTCATGTCTTTGCCTGCAGCATCATGCACTGATTGAATGGCGATTGCTCTTTCGACTTGACAGCTCAGGTTGTCTTCGAATGCCCAGAAGGACACGTGTTGAACTCCACATGTAACAAATTCGAAGGCGTACGGGTTGAACGCACAGCAGAAGACACGATTCTTTCCAGATGGAAAGACAGCAAATGGCATCATTGCATCTCTTTGCCACGCAAACACTGCAATAGAGTTTTCGTCATCTTCCCCGGCAGAGACAAGATGTTGACCGTCGCTGGAAAACGACAGCGCACTAATACCGTTTCTGTGGAAGCCCCGAATGGTCGCAAGGCCAACGGACAAGGAGCGATTCATCCAGTCCGAGCTCTCGATATCCCAAACGCAAATCAATGGGCGATAGCTGCAATCACCACTTGCAACAATCCTCCCGTTTGGATGCACAGCAAGGGTAGTCACAAACTCTGAGTGACCACGGAAAAAAAGCTGGGTAGAATGAGTCTCGGCCACCAGAGACTGCGGTCCCACTGTTCGGTTCAACACGCACAGACATCCTACCGGGAAGAGCAAGTCGCCATTCATCAACTCGAATACATTGTGTCTACCCTCCCGACCATTGTAACCATAAGCGTGGTCCAGGATAAGCTCACGCCCGCACACATGACCATCATTTTCTCCTTGCTGCTCAGCAGCAGGAACCGCATTCTGCCACCACTGCAGATTAGCATCGAAAGCATCCTGCCCGATACGCTTCTCATCGACATGCCCTTGTTTGGAGCTTTGCGATGCCAAGGGCCGATCCAAAACCAAGCGTAAGTGCACATTTGTGATACCATCTGGTGATCGGGCGGGAGTTTTGATGATTTTTTGCAGGGGCTGCATTTGGCCTTTGGTGACAGGATGCGGTTTCCACTGCAGCAGCGCAGAATGCATCTCGTTACCGACGAGCAAATAGGTGTCTTTGGCTGTAAAACACATGTGGTCGACGGGGCAATACAACTTCTGCCCCTCTTGGTTGCCCATTCTTGCTGGATCACAGGGATATCCCATGATAGTCAAGTGGCCATAGGTATCTCCGATGCCCATCATCTTGTGGCTGGCAGATCTACACGTCGACAAAACCTCGCCTGGGGAGTATTTCTCAAGATACAGCCGATGACTGGCCCAGGTGAGAGGACACGAACTTGTAGACCATTTCCCTTCTAAGTGGAAGGGCCCGCACTGATCCACGTTCATCTCATTTTGCTGATAAGCCCTACCACCAACACCCGGACCACTACCTTGCATGCTTGACCGTTTTTTTGCGAAGACTATCTCCACAATTGAATGCACACAGTCGGTGGAGTTGGCGCCACATTCTGGTTTGCAAGGTTGCCCGTTGAAAAGGCTTTTGAGAGATTCAAAATTCAGATGTTCAACAGCACGACCTGCAACCTCGATGACCCTGTCACCAAGCTGGATCAGTTCGTTGCTGTACCCTGCCTCAGATGACGCAACACCGTTCGCGTCTACAAGTGAGCTGACGCACTGCACAAGGTAAGGATTGCGGCGTGTAACTCCAAGCCCAATTATCTTGGCCTCGGGGTGAGATTCCAAGTCGACGCTTGCGTCCTTTGACTTACGGAGATCCGGAGGGCAAAAACGGAGCCTTTTCAATTTGACAGAGTACAGCGCCCCAAAGTAATCAATTTCACTTCCCGATCGAACATCGAAGATCTTGAGATCGTTGTAGCTATCATTGCATCGAATAATGCGACTTTTGTCATCCCAGTCAATACCTGTAACTTTTCCCGACAATCCGTGTGCCACTACAGAAGCAGCCTTCTTTTTCCAAAGATTGGCTGTTTGATAAATTTTTACAACGCCTCGTGAAAAGCCAACAGCTATGTATGCAACGCTTGGCGACATTTTAATGCATGTGACGGCATCTTTCGGCTTCTTAGGAACGACAGCAAACAGATCGTCAAAGACGAGCTCTTGACCGTCATATTCGAGGCTGACAACGGCAAAGCCTCCATCATGTTGCCCGACTGCGACATGCGTCCCATATTGGCAAACATCAATGCAGGTAAGTTGGACAGGCCAGTCTACCTTCTTTTTTCGTTTATCCTCGGGCACGTCTTCTTCGTTCTCTGACTCAGATTCATCTTCCTCTTCTTCTTCATCGTCTTTCACTTCCCCTGGCTTCGTCTTCTCTTTGTCCGACATCTTTTTCGGCACCACAACCCTGGTCTTGTGTTTCACCACACCCTCTCCGGCATTTTGTGCCAGCTTTCGTGTGGCACGGTCAATCTGTAAATTGCGCGCCAGCAAGGTTTTTGTTGTGACCATGCTTCTGACAAGAATAGTGCCTTCGCGTCCGACAGACAGCATCCAGGGAAGTCTGGGATGCGAACAGAGACCAGTCATTCCACCTCTGTGATGCCCTGAAATCAAAAGGGCTGCTGCATGCTGCACGTCATCTACAACAAAAATATGATTGGAACCCGTTCCCACAAAGACACGGTGTGAGTTCCAAGCCAGCGCTTTTACACACCCGACTCCGATATCCTCAAGCCAGCGGCTGTTAGGGCCAGGATTACCCTTCTTGACAGTGTCGGCAATCAGAAGCTGCTTCACCAGCATCTCTCCTCGGTCGATTTTACCGGGCGGAACAATTCTGAAATCTTTCTGCATATTCCAAAAACATAGTTTCATATCCTGTCCACTGGAAAGCACCATCTGGCCATCCACTGCAAGATCGAAAATCGGACCGTTGTGTGCCCATGCGATCACTTGCATCACTCGAATGCCCTTCCAGATCCATATCATTCCGGTTTCAGTTCCGGTGATACAAGTCTCGGCGTCTAAGAATGCAGCACACACGTGCGTCTCCCCGGTATTCTCGCCTTCAAAAACACCAGATCTTGCCATCAGCTCCCCTCCTGATTGAACTTCCCAAAATTTCATGTGCTTCACTCCTGAGGAGACAATGGTGTTGCTGAAAGGGCTAAAGAGCACATTCAACGCCTTTTCGCCAGTCACGTCGGACGCTCTTGTGCTGGCAACAAACTTAGAAGATGTCCACCTGCCTTCGGTTGAGTTGCTGGTGCACTCGTGCACGACTATTGTGCATCCTACATCGTCACCTAGAGTAACAAGCTGTCTACCATCGCGTGCAAACGACAGGCTTCTGACGCCAGTATCAAGAAATAACGGAAACACCAATGCCCCAGGTATCAAAGGGCTGTCTTCCGTGTGGGTGCCCTCCAACATTGAAACCAGGTGCATGGTGGCAGTATTCCAAATGCATACGCGCGGATTCAAGCCATCTTGTGCCGATGCCACAAGATTTCCAGCCTGGTGAGGGAAGAGGGCAAAGGCCGAGACAAATTCTGTGTGGTGCCTGAAAAACCTTTGTGTGTCTGATTTGAGATCATGTACAACACATATTGGACCCGAGTTGAAGAGGAGCGCCCCCGCGTGAAGATGGAGCAGATTCTGCTTTGAAGTGCTACCGCTGTACGAGTGAATGTGCTCGAGCTCCATATCTGCAGACACAACAAGGCAGTCAGCGACACGTGTACAAGTTCCTGCAGTCATGTCCCCATCTATGGTGGGCGATCTTCAGACACGCACCTGCCCGAGGGCTCGGGCCCATGGAGTCTTTAAGCACTGCATCTTCTTTCCCTGTCGCCGTTGTCATGTTGGCCAGCCACGGGTAGCTTGTGGCCATTGCAACATGGGTCCCACGGTCGTTGCGGCTGCAGCGATACCCGAGCACCGAATTCACATCTGCGTCCTGTGACAGCGCCTCCGACTTTTTCGCAAACGGTACGTACTTCAGAGCACCCCTGCAGGGAGAGATGAGGAAATATGAGGAATTTGGGGGTGGGAAAGCGGGGCGCGCGGCAGTGGAGAGAGGTGGGGGGCTGGGGTCGAGACCAAAAAAAAGGTACGGGGAGAGATTGGGGGATGGGGTCGAGTACCATTTAATGAAACCTACGCCCCGTCGTTAAGTACCATTTACGACGGGGCGTAGGGCTCATTAAATTTCTTGAAAATGGTAC